>Ga0208998_1000013_pt1 | contig 84648 bp, 72 predicted proteins | sample MedBloCAOM2_M2_FD_187856 | JGI IMG/M metagenome (GOLD analysis project Ga0208998, IMG submission 187856) | Forest soil microbial communities from El Dorado National Forest, California, USA - Mediterranean Blodgett CA OM2_M2 (SPAdes) (version 2) | ecosystem: Environmental > Terrestrial > Soil >... | reverse complement strand
TCGCTCCGGGTTGCAGTTGCACTCCGTCGCTGATCACGAAGCGGGCCAGGGTCAGGTTGGAGCCCGCCAGGCTGGCGCCGGCGATCGTCGCCCCGGCCGGATTGGCGGCGCGCACGGTGACGCCCGGCGCCGCCTTGGAGGCGCTCAGGGTCAGCTTGGCGTAGCTGCCGTCGGCGAGGCAGAGCACGGAGCCGGGTGCGGCGGAGGCGAGGGCGGAGGCGAGGGCCGAGGTGCTGGCGGCGGTGGTGGTGCAGGTGCCGGCGGGTGGGGGCGGTTCAGATGGCGGGGGGGTGGTCGGCGGAGCTTCCACTTCCCATTCGTAAGCCGCGGGGGTCCCGTCCACGTTTTCCGCGCGGTCGACGGCCCGGACCCGGAATTCGTGTTCGCCTTCTTCGATCTCGGTGTAGGTCAGCGGCGATTTGCAGGCGACCCAGGTGCCGTCGTCGAGCTTGCATTCGAAGCTCGAGCCGCTCTCGCTGGCGGCGAAGGAGAATTTCGCCGTGCTCGAGGTCGTCGCCACCGGTGGCTTGCTGGTGATCGAGGTCTGCGGAGGGGTGTTGTCTTCGGCCGGTGGGGGCGGTGGTGGAACCGCGACCGTCCAGGTGAAGGAGTCCGGAGTGGCGTCGAGGTTGCCGGCCGGGTCCGTCGCCCGCACCGAGAACTGGTGAGAGCCGACCGCCAGGTCGGGGTAGCTCTTCGGCGAAGAGCAGGCGGCCCATTCGCGGCTGTCCAGCTTGCACTGGAAGCTGGAGCCGTCCTCACTCGCGGTAAAGGTGAAAGCGGCGGCGGTTGAGGTCGTGCCGTCGACCGGATTGGTCGTAATCGAAGTTTGAGGCGCGGTGGTGTCAGTGTCAGTCGGTGGGGACGGCTCAGTTGGCGCCGGCGCTTCCGGCGTGGGGAGAGTCGCCGGTTCGCTCGGGATCGATGGTTCGCTCGGACCCGGGCTGCTGGGCGGGCTCGGCGAGGTCGGGGTGCTGGGGGTCGGGGTGCCAGGAGCGGGGGGGACGGGCGCCGTCGGCGCATCGCCGTGGTGATGGTGGCGGCGTATGCTCACCCGCTGGGACGCCTCGAGGGTGGCCGCGGCACGGCGCCGGGCGGTGATGTTGGAGCCGAGGTCGGAAGCGGGCTGCGCACTTGCCGAGCCGGCCACATCGCGGGATGGCGCGGGGGCGAAGGCGGCAGTCAGGCTGTGGATCGACGCACCGCTTGCCACGGCGGTGGCGAGCGCGGCGACGAGCAGGATGAGGAGGGCGACGACCGGCCCCTTGGGCACTCGCATCCGATTTCCCCTGTCCCAGTCAGCGTTCCCCATCAGTTGCCTCTCCTCGGGATCGACAGATGTTCGATACCCGTTAGCGCCGCATTGAACCAGCGTTGTTATGTAACCCTATTTAAAGGAACCGGTGAGGGCGGTGAGGCTGACGTAAACCCGTGGAAAGAGCTGGTTTTCGGGTTGAAAGTCGCTATGGGCTATTTGGCCGCGTAGTGCTGCGAGATCTGAGTGGCGCTGAGCGCCTGGTTGTAGATCGCCACCTCATCAAGCACGCCGGCGCCGAACAGGGAGCTGCCGTTGCGCGACATGAAGTTGAGCGTGGAGTTGGCGAAGTTGCCGGCGCCGGTCCCGCTCGAGCCCTTGACGATCGAGACCGGAGACCCGTCGACGTAGACGAGGATCTGCTGGGCAGCCGCCGCGCTCGTGTCCATCACGATCGCGTAGTGGTGCCAGACGCCGGCGGAGGGCCGGGTGAAGTAGGCGCTGTTGCGCGCGGTGCCGCGCCCCAGGGCGACTTCGAAGCGCCCGGTCGAGGTGCTCGAGTTGGGGTTGACGAGGAAGCCCCCGTTGGTGTTGTTGAAGTTCGAGGTGAACTCGAAGGCGAGGTCGTCGTTGCTCGTGTTGGTGGTCCATTTGAGCCAGAACTCGAGCGTCAGCTTCGGGGTGCCGGAGAGGTTGAGCGCGGTGGTGCCGAAGTCGTTGACGCCGTCGAAGCTGAGCGCGGTGTCGGCGTCGACGCTGAGCGCCCCGGCGGAGCCGAAGGTGGCGCTGCTCTTGCTGCCGCTCGGCGCGCCGGCGACCTCGTTCGCGAGGGTGGATCCGGTGCTCTCGCCGAGGCGCCAGTAATCGATCAGCCCGGCGGTGGCGGCGACCGCCTTGTTGTAGGGACCGATGACCGTTACGGTCTGCGTCACGGTCGCCGTGGCGCCGTTGTTGTCGGTCACCCGCAGCCTCACCGTGCGGTCGCCCGCCGGGGTGAAGGATTTGCTGGTCGTGGCGGTGGCGCCGGTGCTCGTCTCATAGGTCCCGTTGCCGTCGAGATCCCATTCGTATTTGGCGATCGTCCCGTCGAGGTCGGTCGAGGTGGAGCCGTTGAAGCTGACGGTTGCTCCCGCCAGCACCGGAGCCGGGGTCGCGGTGAAAGCTGCCGTCGGTGCGCGGTTGGTCACGGTGACCGTACGGGTCGTCGTCGCCGTGGCGCCGAGATTGTCGGTGATGCGCAGGCCGACCGTCCGCGTGCCCTGGGTCGCGTAGGAGGTGGTGGTGCTGGCACCCGCCGAGGTGGTCTCATAGCTGCCGTTGCCGTCGAGGTCCCATTCGTATTTGGCGACCGTGCCGTCGGGGTCGCTGGAACCGGCGGCGCTGAGAGTGGTGTTGGTTCCGCTGGTGACGGAGCTCGGCGTGGCCGTGAAGGACGCGGTCGGGGCGCGATTGGTGACGCTCACGATCCGGGTGGTCGTGGCAGTGGTTCCACTGTTGTCGGTGACTCGCAGGCCGACCGCCCGTTCGCCAGCGGTGGCAAAGGAGCGCGTGGTGGAGGAGGTGGAGCCGCCGTTGATCTCATAGGTCCCGTTGCCGTCGAGGTCCCACTCGTATTTGGCGATCGAGCCGTCGGGATCTTTCGACGCCGAGGCGTTGAGGACCGTGTTCGCGCCGCTGAGGACCGGGTTGGGGGTGGCCGTGAAGGACGGTTCCGGTTCGTGGTTGACCACGTTCAGGCTCAGGGTCGCGGTCGCGGTCGCGCCGCTGTCGTCGGTGATCAGGAGGCGGATGGTGCGCGCCCCGAGCGTCGCGTAGCTGCTGCTGGTGGTCGCGGCTGCTCCGGTGCTCGTCTCATAGGTCCCGTTGCCGTCGAGGTCCCACTCGTATTTGGCGACCGTCCCGTCGGGGTCGCTGGAGCCCGTGGCGCTGAATCCGATCGTGCTGCCCCTGGGGGCGGGATTCTGCGTGGCCGTGAAGGAGGCCGAGGGGGCGCGGTTCTGGATCGTCACCGTCTGCGTCGCGGTGGCGCTGGCGCCGGAGTTGTCGGTCACCCGCAGGCCAACGGCGCGCACGCCCGGCGTGGCGTAGGAGCTGGCGAGGGTGGCGCTGGCGCCGCCGTCGGTCTCATAGCTGCCGTTGCCGTCGAGGTCCCACTCGTATTTGGCGACCGTGCCGTCGAGATCGCTCGAGGACGCCGCGTTGAAGGCGATCGAGGTGCCGCTGAGCGCGGGGCTCGGGGTGGCCGTGAAGGAGGCGGTCGGCACCCGGTTCTGCACGGTCATGGTCTTGCTCGCCGTCGCCGTGGCGCCGCTGTTGTCGGTCACCCGCAGGCCGATCGTGCGGTCTCCCGGCGTCGGGTAGGTGCGGCCGGCGCTGGCCGTGGCCCCGGTGCTGGTCTCGTAGCTGCCGTCGCCGTCGAGGTCCCATTCGTATTTGGTCACGGTCCCGTCAGGGTCGGTGGAGGCGGCGGCGTTGTAGGCGACCGCCTGGCCGGAGACCGCCGGGTTCGGGGTCGCGGTGAAGGAGGCGCTGGGCGCCCGATTCTGGATCGTCACGGTCCGGGTGGTCGTCGCCGTGGCGCCGTTGTTGTCGGTGACGCGGAGGCCGATCGCGCGGCTGCCCTGGGTGGCAAAGGAAGCGCCGGCGCCGGCGGTCGTGCCGGTGCCGGTCTCATAGCTGCCGTTGCCGTCGAGGTCCCATTCGTATTTGGCGACCGTGCCGTCGGGGTCGCTGGAGGCGGCGGCGTCGAAGGCGACCGTGCTTCCGGTCGGGGCCGGGTTGGGGGTGGAGGTGAAGGAAGCGATCGGCACCTGGTTCTGGACCGTGAGCACGGTGCTCGCGGTGGCGACGCCGCCACGATTGTCCGTGACCCGCAGCCCGATCGTGCGCTCGCCGGGGGCCGCGTAGGCGAGGCTGGCGGTGGGGCTGGCGCCGCCGTCGGTCTCATAGGTCCCGTTGCCGTCAAGGTCCCACTCGTATTTGGCGATCGAGCCGTCGCTGTCGCCCGAGCCGGCGGCGCTGAAGTTGACGCTGGTCCCGGTGGCCACCGGGTTGGGCGTGGCGGTGAGCGCAGCGGTCGGCAGGTGATTGGGCGCGGCGAGGTCGTAGTGACCGGCGATCGCCGCCGCGCTCAAGGGCGAGCCGTAGAGCGAGACGTCGTCGAGGTCGCCGGCGCCGAAGAGGCCGCTGCCGGCGCGCGACATGAAGGTCAGGGCGGCGTCGGCGAAGGCGGGGGCGCCCGTCCCGTTCTCGGCCTTGGTGTAGGCGACCGCTTTGCCGTCCACGTAGGGAACGATCTCTTCGCCGGCGGCGGCGGTCGCGTCGAGCACGAAGGCGTAGTGGTGCCAGGCGCCGGCCGAGGGACGGGCGAAGAGGGCGACGTTGCGCGAGGCGCCCTGCCCGATGCCGACGGCGAACCTGCCATAGCCGCTGTTCGGGTCGACCAGGAAGCCGCCAGGGGTGTCGTTGAAGTTCGGCGTGTACTCCATCGCCAGGCGGTCGTCATCGGCCCAGCTGTTCCACTTCAGCCAGAACTCGACCGTGATCGCCGTCCGCCCGTCGAGCTGCAGCGGCGCGCTGGCGGAGTCGTCGACACCGTCGAAGCGGGCCGCGGCGTCGCTGTCGCCGACGACCGCCCCGGTGACGCCGAGGGTCGGGTTGCCGAGCGCGCTGGCCGGGCTGGCGCCGGCGCTGTCGGCGAAGACCGAGCCGGATTTCTCACCCAGGCGCCAGTAGTGGAGGACGCTCGGGGTGCCGAGCACGGCGTCGCGGTAGGCGTTGCTGGGGCTTTCGCCGCCACCTCCTTCTTCGCCGCCGCCGCTGGAGCCTGCGACGCTGACGGCATGCGCAACGATGGCGCTGGCACCGGCGTCGTCGGTCACCCGCAGGCCGACCTGGACGGGACCGGCGATTGCGTAGGAGCGACTTGCGGTCGGACTCGACCCGGTGCTCGTCTCGAAGCTGCCATTGCCGTCGAGGTCCCATTCGTACCTGGTCACGGTGCCGTCGGGGTCGCTCGAGGTGGAGGCGTCGAACTGGGCTTTTTCACCGGCTTTGACCGTGGCCGGCGCCGTGAAGGAGGCGACCGGGCGCTGGTTGTGGGAGATGCCCTGGAAGTGGTCGGAGATCGTCGTCGCGCCGAGCGGGCGGTCGTAGATCGCGACGTCGTCGAGGTCCCCGGCGCCGAAGAGGCCGCTGCCGGCACGAGACATGAAGCTGAGGGCGGCGCCGGCGAAGGCCGGGGCACCGCTGCCACTCTCCGGCTTCGTGTAGGCGACGGCTTTGCCGTCCACGTACGGCACCACTTGTTCAGAGGCGGGGGCCATCGTGTCGAGCACCAGGGCGTAGTGGTGCCAGGCGCCGGCCGAGGGCCGGGCGAAGACCGCCAGGTTGCGCGAGGAGCCCTGGCCGATGCCGACCGCGAAGTTGCCGTAGCTGCTGTTCGGGTCAACCAGGAAGCCGCCGACGTTTTCGTTGAAGTTCGGCGTGTACTCCATCGCCAGGCTGTCGTCGTTGGAGTAGGCGTTCCACTTCAGCCAGAACTCGACCGTGATCGCGGTCTTGCCGCCGAGCTGGAGGGCGGCGCTGGCGGAGTCATTGACGCCGTCGAAGCGGGCGGCGGTGTCGCTGTCGCCGGGAACGCCGCCCTGGACGGCCAGGGTCGGCGCGCCGGTCATGCTGGCCGGGCTGGTGCCGGCGCCGTCGGCGAAGACCGAGCCGGAGGACTCGTCGAGGCGCCAGTAGTCGACCAGGCCGGCGGTGCCGAACACCGCGTCTTTGTAGTTGGCGCTGGGGCCGCCGCCGCTGCCTTCGACGTTGACGGCGTGGATCGCGGTGGCGGTGTTGCCGACGTTGTCGGTCACCCGCAGGCCGACGTTGACGCTGCCGGCACTGGCGTAGGAACGGCTGGCGCTCGGCGTGGTGCCGGTGTCGGTCTCATAGCTGCCGTTGCCGTCGAGGTCCCACTCGTATTTGGCGATCGAGCCGTCCAGGTCTTTCGAGGCGGAGCCGTCGAACTGCACCGTTTCGCCGACTTTCGCCGTCGCCGGAGCTTTGAAGCCGGCGACCGGGCGTCCGCTGGCGCCGTTGCTGGCGTAGTGGCCGGAGATGGCGGCGCCGCCGAGGGCATGGTCGAAGATCGCCACGTCCTGCAGGTTTCCGGCGCCGAAGAGGCCCGAGCCGGCGCGCGACATGAAGGAGAGGGTGGAATCGGCGAAGGAGCCGGCCCCGCTCCCGTTTTCAGCCTTGGTGTAGGCGACCGGGAGGCCGTCGACGTAGGGCAGGATCTGCTGCGACGCGGGCGCGGAGGCGTCGAGCACGAAGGCGTAGTGGTGCCAGGTGCCGGCCGAGGGGCGCGAGAAGAGCGCGACGTTGCGGGAGGCCCCGATTCCGAGCCCGACCGCGAAGCTGCCGTAGCTGCTGTTGGGGTCGACCAGGAAGCCGCCGGGGGTGCTGTTGAAGTTCGGCGTGTACTCCATCGCCAGGCGGTCGTCGTTGGCCCAGCCGCTCCACTTCATCCAGAACTCGACCGTGATCGCGGTCTTGCCGCCGAGGTGCAGGGAGGCGTTGGCGGCGTCGTCGACGCCGTCGAATTTGACCGAGGTGCCGGTCTCGCCGGGCACCCCTCCGGTCGTACCGAAGCCGGGTCCGCCGCTGGCGGCCGCGGGGCTGGAGCCGGCGCTGTCGAGGATCGTCGGACCGGCGCTATCGCCCATCGACCAGTAATCGAGCAGGCCAGGGGTGCCGGACACGGCGTCGGTGTAGCTGGCGCCGGAGCCGCCGGGGCCCGGTTCTTCTTCGCCGCCGCCAGGTTCTTCAACGGGCGGTTCTTCGCTGCCGCCTTCGGAGCCTTCTTCGCCGCTGACGACGATGCCCTGGTAGTGCTTGGAGACGGTCGAGGCGGCGAGCGCGCGTTTGTAGATCGCGACCTCGTCGAGATCGCCGGCGCCGAACAGCTCCCCGCCCGCGCGGGACATCATGTAGAGCGACGAGTTCGCGAAGTTGCCGGCCCCGGTGCCGCTGTCGAGCTTGGTGTAGGCGACCGCTTTGCCGTCGACGTAGGGCACGATCTGCTGCGCCGCCGGTGCCGCCGTGTTGAGCACGAAGGCGTAGTGGTGCCAGGCGCCGGCCGTGGGGCGTTCGAAGAAGACGTTGTTGCGGGCCGGGCCCGAGCCGATGCCGACACCGAAGCTGCCGCCGAGCTGGCCGGCGTTGGGGTCGACGAGGAAGCCGCCGGCGTTGTTGTTGAAGTTGCTGGTCAGCTCCATCGCCAGGCGGTCGTCATTGGAGTAGGCGTCCCACTTGAGCCAGAACTCGACCGTCGCCGTGTGGGTGCCGGAGAGGTTCACCGCGGCGCTGGCGCTGTCGTTGAGGCCGTCGAACTCAGCCGCCCGGTCAGGGTCTTCGGCGACGCCGCCGGGCACCCCGAAGGTCGGTTCGCCGCTGGCCGTGGCCGGGCTCGAGCCTTTGCTGTCGGCGAAGGTCGGGCCGGCGGTCTCGCCCATGCGCCAGTAGTGGTCGAGGCCGGGCGTGGCCAGGACGGAGGCGCTGTATTTGCTGACTTCGCCGCTGTTGATGCTGACCGGGCGGGTGGTGGTCGCGGTCTTGCCGCCGTTGTCGGTCACCCGCAGGCCGACCGTATAGGTCCCCGGCGTCGCATAGGTGTGGTTGGCGGCCGGGCTTGAGCCGCCGTTGGTCTCGTAGCTGCCGTTGCCGTCGAAGTCCCATTCGTATTTGGCGATCGTCCCGTCGGGGTCGCTGGAGGCGGCGCCGGTGAAGGCGATCGGTTCGCCTTTTTTGCTCACGTTCGGGGTCGCCGTGAAGCTTGCCGTCGGCGGCTGGTTGTTGAGGATCGTGATCGTGCGCACCGCCAGATCGCTGGCGCCGCCGTTGTCGGTCACCCGCAGGCGGACGTTGAAGGTGCCCTCGGCCGCGAAGCTGTGGGTCGCGCTCGCTTTGGTGCCGCTGTTGGTCTCGAAGCTGCCGTCGCCGTCCAGATCCCATTCGTATTTGGCGATGACGCCGTCGGGGTCGTTCGAGGCCGCGGCGTTGAAGGTGATCGCGGTCGAGGTTTTGGCCGGGTTCTGGGAGATCGTGAAGGAGCCGTTGGGCGCCTGGTTGGCTCCGCCCGGGTCGAGGGTGATGTCTTCTTCGGGCGTGTTCGGCTGCAGGCCCATGTCCGAGAAGGTGTTGTAGGTCGCCTGCTGGATCCGTTCGTCGGTTTCGTTGCTGAGCGCGCGCGACCACTGCATGGTGCCGCCGGCGAAGACCCTGGCGCCGCTGGCCGCCGTGTAGCGGACGGCCCCGATCGTGCCCGGCTGACCGGGTGGGGGGGAGGTGTTGCGGAGACGGCCCTCGTCCTGGATCCAGGAGTTGTCGGTCGCGGTCTGGACGTTGGTCGAGTAGACGCGCTTGACCCCGGCCGGCTCGCGCGAGAGGTACTGCGCCTGGGTCGGGACCGCGTCCCACTCCCAGTTGACGAAGAGGCTGCCGATTTCGGTGCTGCCGTTTTCGGAGATCCCGGTGTTGCGCCAGGTGCGGTCGGCGGCGAATTCTTCGTTGGCGTTGCCGGCGGGCACGGTGATCGGGAAGCTGCGCCCGTCGTTGTCGCCGACGTACATGATCCCGAACAGCTGGTTCTCCGGCATGTCCGGGCCGACGCGGCCGCCCGGGGGCGCCGACGGGTCGCCCGGAGGCGCCCCGTTGTCGCGGAAGGTGGTGGTCGCGTTCTGCGGGTTGTCGTCGGCGGTGCCGGCTTTCTGGTCGAGGCCGAGCGCGTCGTCGGCGGTGCCTTTGAGGCCGTCGGGCCCCCAGTCGTTCTCGCCGACCGAGCCGCTGCCGGCGGAGCCGCTGCCCTCGACGGTCTTGTAACAGACGAGGGTCCGCCCGCCGTCCTCGTAGCGGACCTTCCAGTAGGCGGTGTTGGCGCTGAAGGAGGCGATGTTGATGCCCGCTTCGCGCGCTTCCTTGAAGCCGGTGAAGAGCTGCTGGGACCAGTACTCCGAGTGGCCGGAGACGTCCAGGGTGTCGTGCGCGAGCAGCGAGGCCGGATCCTGGGAGGCGTGCACGTCGTCGGTGTAGGAGACGTCGTAGCCCTGCTTCTCCATCCACATCAGCAGGTTGAAGTCGGGCCCGAGGAACCAGTCGTGTTCGCCGCCGGCGCGGACGAAGGGGCGGTTGAAGGAGACCTTGACGGCGCGGCTGGTGCCGGAGACGGTGTTGCCGCCCTCTTCGCCGTAGTACAGGGACTTGCCGGCGAAGATGTTGTAGGCCTCGTAGGTGGAGATCGGCAGCATGAAGAGGACCTTCGAGGTGCTGGCGTCGTTGCGGACCGTGAAGACGACCTGCGTCTGCTCGCCGCTGGAGGCGGTCAGCTTGACCAGGTAGACGCCGGAGGCGGGCAGCGAGCTGCCGGGGATCGTGTAGGTCGTCGCCCAGTTGCCGCAGCTGACCTCGCCGGTCGTTTCGTTCATCGCTTCGCAGCCGAAGTCGTTGTTGATCGCGATTTTGGTGGCGCTGTTGACGAGCCGGCCGCCGTTGCCTTCGTAGTAGCCCATGCGGTAGACGCCGATGTCGACGGTCTTGCCCGAGGAGACGGGGGCGTCGCGACCGACTTTGAGGGTCACGCTTTCACCGAGATTGACGCTGGTCTGGGTCGTGAAGCCGCCGAGGTCAGGACTCGGTTCGGAGATCTGCCAGGAGGTCGTCCCGGTCTTGCACTGGTTCTCGTTCACGACCGGGATCGGGTTGGGGCAGGCGACCGCGGCTTTGGCGGCGGTCGGCAAGAGCACGCAGAAGGCGAGCAGGAGGACGCCGAGGCAGAGGCCGAGCAGGAGCTCGCGCAGTCCGAGCGGGGAGGTGGCTCGCCCGAAATGGCGGTTGTGGCCCATCCCCTCATTCTCTCTGGAAAAACCAGCGGGCAAGGACGAAAAACGGTTATACCGGGGCGCCTGACGGGGCATCTATAGGCCTCTACTTGAGGTTGAGGGTTGACCAGGGGAAGGGTTCGGAGTGAGGGCAAGGTCGAGCAGGTCGGAGAAGCGGCGGCTCCAAGAGTTCGCGAGGGCGAACTCGGCCCGCTCCGGCTCCGACCAACGGCCGATGACGAGCGCAGAGGTCGCCGCAGCGCCGAATTCGGACGCCGTTCCCGCCAGCCGCACGCGTTCGGGGCTGACCCCGTCGATTCCCGGCAGGTCGGTAGCCGCGACCGGGATCCCGGCGGCGAGGTACTCGTAGAGCTTCAGCGGACTCATCGCCCGCGTCTGCTCGCTGCGCACGTGCGGGATCAGGCCGAGGTCGGCGGCGGCGACCAGCGCCGTCAGCTCGGCGCGATCGACCGCCGGGTGGAGGTGGACGTTGGGGAGGGTGCCGAGCGCTCCCACCGGACCGCGCTCAGCGCCGTGGCCGACCAGCACGATCGAGCCCTCCGGGTTGGCGGCGGCGAGCGCCCGCACGGCGTCCGCGTCGATCCGCTCGTCGAGGGTGCCGACGTAGATCATCCGCGGGCCGGGCAGCTCGCGGAACCATCGCGGTGCGCTCGCCGGTCGCCGCCACTCGTCGGGCTCGATCCCACAGGGGATCACCGCCGCCGGGCCGCTCGGGTCGACGCGCCGCAGCGCGTTCGTCGTCAGTGCCACGGCGCGGCGCCCGCGGGAGCGCATCCGCGCGTAGGAGGTCTCGAAGGCCGGCCACCAGGAGCGCAGCGGGGGGCAGGCGGAAAGATCGTCGTTGGCGTAGTAGGTGACGGGCCCGGCCCAGCCGAAGTCGCCGAAGCCGGCGAGGAGGGGGTGGGTCGTGATCACCGCGGGATCGCGCAGGCCGTGTCGCGCGGCCGCCGCCCGCAGGCTGTCCTCGTAGCGTCGGCAGGCCTTTTCGATCGAGCGCTCCCGGGTCGGGTCGGAGCGGCGCAGGCGCAGCGGCTCGTGCAGGTGGCGGGTCTCCGAGCTGGGGAAGGGCACGTCGGCGGAGCCGGTTGCCCGCCGCAGGGCGCGGATCGGAGCCGAACGGAAGGGGTTGCCGACGAGCAGGCGCGAGACTCGCTGCGAGTCGATCAGCTCCAGGGTCAGCCGGTCCTCGGCATGGACCCGCCCGCGGCCGGCGGCGCCGGTCCAGGAGGTGTAGCCGAGCGCCATCACGATGTCGCCGTGGGCGAGGTTGCGGGCAGCCGGGCGGCTGGGCGTCAGGGTGGCCATCACCAGATCAACGCGGCGCGCGACCGCCGGCTTTCGCGCCTGCAAGTCACCCAGGCGACGACGCGTTGTCCATATATGGAGTCCGAGCCCACCTACGAGCGCCTGCGCGACGCCGCGGTCGCCGGCGTCCGCTGGATCGCCGTCGCCAAGGTCACCGGGGAAAGCTCGCAGCTGATCGCCGCGGTGATCCTCGCGCGGCTGATCGCTCCGGCTGAATTCGGCCATGCGGCAATCGCGCTGATCCTCGTCCCGCTCTCGGCGATCCTCACCTTCGAGGGCTTCGGCAGTGCCCTGGTCCAGCGCAAGCAGATCGATCGCGAGCACCTGGAGACGGCGATGCTGGCGAGCATCGTCGCCGGCGTCGCGCTCACCGCCGTCGCCTACTACCTGGCGCCGCTGGCGGCGGCGCCGGTCTTCGGCGAACGCACCGCCGCGCTGATCCAGCTGGCCTCGCCGCTCTTCCTGATCGCCGGCTTCGCCGCCGTCGCCCGCTCGATGCTCTGGCGCGAGCTCGAGTTCCGCAATGTCAGCCTGATCGAAACCGGGTCGATCGCGGTCGCCTCGGTGGTCGCCGTCGGCCTTGCCCTGGCCGGGCTCGAGGGCGAGGCGATCGTCCTCGGCGCGATCGCGGGATCGGCGGTGGCAAGCGTCCTCTTCCTCGTCGTCGTGCGGCCCTGCCTACCGCTCTGGCATGGCGCCCACCTACGTCAGATCGTCAGCTTTGGCGGTCCGGCCTCTGGCGCCGGCCTGCTGCACGTGGCGATCACCAACATCGACTACACGATCCTCGCCGCCCGCCTCAGCTCGGCCCAGGTCGGCTTCTACTGGCGTGCCTTCCAGCTCGGCGTCGTCTACCAGGACAAGATCAGCGGGGTGATGATGCGACTGGCCTTCCCGGTCTACTCGCGCACCCGCGACCTCGCCCAGCTCGGGCGCCTGCACGAGCGCGCGACCCGCGTCCACGGCGCCATCGTCGTGCCGTTGCTGGCGATCCTGATCGTCACCGCTCCGGTCCTGATCCCCTGGCTGTTCGGGGCCGCTTGGCAGCCCTCGGTGCTGCCGGCGCAGATTCTCGCCGTCGCCGGGATGATCGCCGCGATCCTCACCGGCTTCGCCCAGGTCCTGCTCGCCGCCGGTCGCCCGCGCGAGCTCTTCTGGTTCAACGTCGTCCTGCTCGCCGTCTACGCGGGTGCCGTCTTCGCCACCGTCGGCCAGGGGATCGTCGCCGTCTCGATCGCGGTCGTCGGCGTCTACGTGGTTCAGCTGATCGCCGTCTACGCGATCCTCTTCCGCAAGGTGGTCCGCATCCCGGTCAGCCGCATGGTCGGCGACCTGGCGCCTGCGGTCGTCGGCAGCCTGGCGCTGCTGGCGGTCTGCTTCCCGCTCTGTGCCCTGATGCGGGAGGCGGATCTGCCGCCGATCGTCATCGTCGGCGCCGTCGGCGCCGTCGGCCTGCTCATCCATGGCGCCGTCGTCCGCTACTTCTTCCCAGCCGTCTGGCAGGACCTCAGCGCCCTGGCGCGGCGGATACTGCCGTCCCGCATGCTGCCCGGCGCCTTCCGGGTCGACGTCGCGCCCCCGGTGGTCGCCGAGCCCGCCGGCGCCCAGCGGTAGGGCAAGGGAGCGCGATAAAGGCTAGGGCCGGGTGGTCGGCGCCCAACTCGTGCCGCCGTCGCCCGTGTAATAGAGGTTGTTCACATCGGTGCAGCGAGCCCTCCGCGCCTTGACCGTGCAGTCTTCGCCGTCGATCCGGCCAAAGCCGTTTTCGGAGTCCGAGAAGGAGAGCGACGGCGAGTATTCGGCGGGGAGGCCGGCTCCGGCGAGCGAAAGGGTGCTGTCGTCAACGCTCAGGAGCCCGAGCTGCGGCGTTTCAAAGATCGCCGTCATCACCGATTCGAAGCCGCGGTAGGCGGCGGCGACGGGGTTGCCTTCGACGAGGAGCCGGGTCGAGGCGGAGAGCGTCCAGTGCCGGCCGAAGTCCTCGCTCGTGTAGAGGACCGTGAACGCCCGCTTTTCGAAATTGTCATAGGTAGCGGCGAGGACGCCGTGGCCGTCGGCTTCGAACCGTGGCGCCAGGTAGTCCGCCCTGGCTTTGACGAGTCCCGTCGGCCGCTGCAGACGCACTTCCTGCCAGCTCCGTCCCTCGTCGCGGGTGCGGTAGAGGGAGGGGTTCGGGCCTTCCTCGGCAAGCCAGCCGTCGCGGGTGCTCGTGAAGACGATTTCGCCTGCGTGAGGAGGCGGCTCGGGAAGCTGGTGCCAGCGCCGGCCGCCGTCGTGGCTGACGAAGAGGTAGCCGATGCTGAAAGCGGTGTTGCGCGATTCGCGGACGAGGGCGAGGACGCGGTGGGCGCCGACCGCGGCGAAGGACGCGCTGCCGGCCTGGCTGTAGCGGCTCCCGAAGTGGATCGGGGTCCGCGTCCACGAGTGGCCGCCGTCCTGCGTCGCGAAGAGCGCCGGGCGGGGGTGGGGTTCGTTGCCTTCTTCGGCCAACGCCCAGCCGCGCTCGGTGTCGGCGAACTCGATCGACCGCAGGGTTGCGGGGTGCGCGACCGGGGGCGTGATCTTCCGCCATCCGACGCCGCCGCCGTCAGTCCAGTAGAGGCCTCGGTAGGTCCGGGCCCAACCTGAGGCGCCGCTCACCATCGCGTCTTCGAGGAAATCGCGGGCGCGTTCGGGTAATTCGGGAGACGCGAACGCCGGGGGCGCGGCCAGTAGCGGCAGCGCGCAGAGAAGGAGGACCGAAATGCGTTTGATCACTCTGGACGATGTTAATCCGACCCTCCACGCAATCCCTTACGACCGCAGATCCGACTGACCCGAGCGTTCGAGCCGCTCGCGACCGAGCACGAAGGCGATCGCGGCGATGAAGCAGAAGAGATAGGGAAGTTGGGGGAAGGAGAGGAAGTCGAGAATCGCGCCGGAGACCAGGGCGACGACGATCGCCGCGGCGGCCCCGAGCGCGGGCGGGGCCCGCTCGGGATCGTTAGAACGGGCGACGCGGTGGGCGCTGAGGAACGAGGTCGCGAAGATCGCCAGGTAGCCGATCAGGCCGATCAGGCCGACCCCGATTGCCAGGCCCAGATACTGGTTGTCGAGGATGCGGTGCTTCTTCTGGTCGTAGCTGCCGTAGCCGCGGCCGACCAGGGGATGGGCGGCGATGTCGGGCTTGATCGCGCTGTAGTCGCTGACCCGGTCTTTGGTCGTGTTGACCTTGGTCACCGTCCCCGGCGCCAGCTGATCGATCACGGCCCCGAGCGCGCCGGGGGCGATCACGTGGACGACCCCGACCAGGACGATCGCCAGCGGCGCCAGTCGCGCCATCGCCCGCGGCCGGTAGGCGACGAGGACGACGACGCAGACCAGGGGCCCGACCATGCTGGTCTTCTTCTGGGTCGCGACGGCACCGCCGATCAGGAGCAGGACGATGCCGGCGTAGATCAGCCGCTGGCGCCGATCCTCGGCTTTGAGCAGCCAGGCGAAGGCAAAGGGCAGGGTCAGCGACAGCATCACCGCCACCGCCAGAGGCTGCGCGGTCGGTCCGTACATCAGTTTGCGCCCGATCGAGTCGACGCTGCCGAGTTCCGGGGGCCTGACGTAACCGGGAAACATCGGCCCGATCCAGTCGTGGAAGACGTTGACGCCGAGCCGGTACTCGATCGCCACCGCAAAGGCGGTGAAGCTGGCCAGGACCAGCATCGCGGTGACCATCTTCGAGATCTCGCTGGGCCTGATGATCGCCGCCGCGAGGGCGAAGAAGACGCCGTAGGAGGCGAGCAGGGCGATCTGTTTGATCGCGAGGTCGAGCCCGCCGACGCGGACCAGCGCCTCGGAGTGCACGAGCACGCTGAGGACGGCGATCGCGGTGAAGATCGCGAAAGCCCAGTGGATCGGGCTGCGGCGCACGCTCCCGCGGGCGCCGCCGCGATCGGTTGTGAACAGCCAGACGCCGGCCAGCAGGATCAGCAGCGGCCGGTCGAGGGTGACGTCCACCGGCCCCCCGACCGGCAGCTTGATGCTGTCGAAGGGAATCAGCCACAGCATCGCCACGAAGCCGAACAGCAGCCAGGGCAGGGCCCGGTTCGTGTGCGGCCAGTCGGCGGCCCGGCTCGCGGCGGCGCGTGCCGCGCTGTCGGTGGCGACGCGCGACTCTCGCGGGGGGTGCCCGGCGAATGGGCCGGCCCCGGTCGTGGCCTCCACTAGGGCGAGGGGGCTGGGTGCGGGCCGAGGTGCTCCGGGGGCTCGCCGTTGATCAGCGGAGTCGGATCGTGGCGGCGGGAGGGAGCGTGATGGAGGTCCACCGGACCGTCACCGTCACGGTGACCGGCGTCGGCGTATTCGACGTCGTCGAGGGCGCGCCAGCGCTGGACGAAGCTCGGCACCAGCAGGATCGCGGCGCAGCCGAGGCCGAAGACGAGGAGGAAGGCGAGCACCATCAGGATCAGGTTGTTGGAGCCACCGAGGGTGCCGCCCTCCGGCGCGCCGAGCTCGCGCACGGTGACTCCGTGACGAACCGGGGCACCGTCGGCCTGGAGGCTGTGAACGTAGTTCTCGAGGGTTTCGAAGGAGGCGCCGGCGAGCGCGAGGGCCGTCTCCGAGGAGGCGGCCTGGGCATCGACGGTGAGGATCGGCACGTCTTCCTGGGCGGTGAAGACGAGGCGGTTCTGCGCGCCTTCCTGCAGCAGTTCGCCGGCCCTTTCCTCGGAGGGCTGCGAGGAGTAGGCGCTCTGGCCGGTGGCCGAGCTGAATGGGCCGCTGGTCGAGATCGACTGCGCCGGGACCCCTGCCAGCTTGGCGATTTCCTGCCTGGCGGCGAGGCTGGCCAGGTACTGACCGTAGATTTTGGCCCGCGTCGCGAGGGCGTCGAAGGTGCTCAATTCCGCTCCCTGGACCAGGGTGGAGTCGGGCGAGTCGACGAGGATCTGGCTGGAGGCGGCGGCGACGGCGAGCGAGCGTTTTTCCAACCCGCCCGAGCTGATCCGGTAGGTGGAGAAGATCGCCGCCACGATCGCGAGCGCGAGGACGAGTGCGACCAGGAGCTTGCGATGCCAGAGCTGTCTGATGGTTTCTACGAGGGCCATTGGGTTATGAACGCACGAAAAACGTAGGAACTTTCGCGGCCTCGAGAGGATCCGAAAATTGGGCGCGCCGGGTGAGGGAGTCGCGCACGCGGGCGCGCAGCTCCCGGGCCACGAAGCGTCGATAGCGCTCGTCCTCGACCCGGCTTTCGCGGCGCAGCGCCGAGCGCGCGTAGCCGTAGAAGAAGGCGAGGCCGGAGAGGCCGAGGGGATGCCAGGTGGCGATCTTCAGCGACCGCAGCGCCACCCACCAGGGGCTGTAGCGAAGGATGTAGGCGCACTGGCCGAGGCGCGCCCGCCCGCGCAGAGCGCCCCCTCGCGTCGCGACTGGGCGGTGGTGGCGGGCGGCCAGCTCCGGGAAGGAGTGGGTCGCGTAGCCGTGCATGCGCGCGTAGGTCTCGTCGATCGTGTCCCAGCCGAGCCGCTCCTCGATCCCGCCGATCGCCTCGAAGCACTCGCGGCTGTAGAGCTTGAGTGCACCGCGCACGTGGTAGGAGGGAACGCTGGTCGGCCGCCACTCGCCGGCGCTCCGCTCCAGCAGGGTGCCGCCGGCGACCCCGAGTCGGGGCATGGCGGCGAACCGCTCCAGCAGCCGCTCCAGGTAGTCGGATGGCAGCTCGATGTCGGCATCGAGCTTGCCGATGTGGGTGAACTCGGCCGGGTCGACGGTCGCCAGGGCGGCGTTGAAGGCGCGGGCCTCGGCGGCGATCGCCAGGCCGTCGCCGTCGCCGTCGCCGTCGCCGTCGCCGCGGGCCGGGGCGCGAAGGATCTCGAGGAAGGGGAGCTCGGCAGCGAAGCGCTCGAGGATGCGCGGCGAGTCGTCGTCCGAGCCGTCGTCGACGATCAGCCAGAGGTCGGGCCGGCGCGTCTGCGCCATCACCGCGCGGATCGTGCTCTCCAGGTGCTCGGCCTCGTCGCGGGCCGGGGTGATCAGGAGGACGCGGGACACTCAGCGGCTCCGGGCGCCCTGGACCAGCCCGTCGACCAGCGACAGGTACTGCTCCTTCTGGCGCCGCCACTCGATCTCGGCCAGGCGTTCGGAGGCGCGCCCGGCCCGCAGCCGGGCCAGCTCCGGCTCGGCCCGCACGCCTTCGATCGCGGCGGCGATGCTGGCGGGGTCACCCGGCTCGGCCAGCAGCACGTCGTCGCCGAAGTAGCGCTCGATCACCGGCAGCCGCGAGGCCACCACCGGCAGGCCCATGTGGACGTACTCGAGCAGCTTGACCGGCAGCAGCAGCTCGGTGAAGTCGTCGCGCAGGGTCGGCACCACGCCGAGGTGCGCCTGTTCCAGGCGGCCGGGGATCTGCGCCACGGGAGTCGGCTGCGGCGCGATCCGCACTCCCTCCGGGGCGATCGCCGCCGCCGCGGCGGCGAGGGTGCGGGCCGCTTCCGCGTCGGCGCCGTAGACGTCGAGCGAGACCGGCTCGCCGCGGCCGCGCAGCAGCGCCACCGCGCGGACCAGGGTCTCGACCCCGAAGCGGTCGGCGAGGCCGCCGTGGTAGACGACCCGCAGCTCGCCCTCGGCGGGCAGTGGCTGCGGCGCCCGGCGCTCGCCGAAGACGCGCTCGTCGGGAGTGTTCATGACGATCTGCGAGCGCGCGGCGGTGACGCCGCGCTCGCGGAGCAGGTCGCGGGCCTCGGCGGTGACGAAGATGTGGCCGTCGGCGAGGGCGGCGCTGATCCTCTCCTCGGCCCGGACCAGGCGTACCAGCGGGTGCCCCTGCGGCTTGTCGAAGAGGGTCGCGAACAGCTCCGGGAAGGTGTCGTGGAAGTTGAGCACGAGCGGGGTGCCGCGCAGCTTCGGCCCGAGCGCCGCGAAGACGAGCGCGTCGGGCATGTTGTGGATCTCGATCAGGTCGAAGGGCTGGCGCCGGTCCAGGGCGCCGACCTTGCGCGCCGCCCCGGCCAGGAAGCGGACGTTGCCCTCGAGGTAGGCCCGCTTGCCGCCCCGCGGCTTCGCCGCCGCGGCCCGGTGCAGGACGATCTGGCCGTCGCCGACAGCGATCTCCTCGTGGTCGTTGAGGCAGACGCAGTCCACTCGGTCGCCGCGCGCGGCCAGCGCCCGCGCCTGGCGCTGGATCCGCGAGTCGACGACGAAGTCGGAGTAGTGGACCATGCAGACCCGCAGACCACCCCGGCGTTCGCTGTGCGCGCGATCCTCAGTTATCTGCTGGGACTTCAAAGCCCTGTACCGCCGCCACGATCTCCGCGATCTGAGAATCCTCGATCGCCGGGAAGATCGGCAGTGAGCAGTTTTCGGAGGCAAGCCGCTCCGCCACGGGAAGGTCGCCCCGGCCCAGCCCGAGCTCGGCGTAGGCCGGCTGCAGGTGGATCGGCGTCGGGTAGTGGATCGCGCTGGCCACGCCCTCGGCGTCGAGGTGGTCCCGCAGCGCCTCGCGATGCGCGCTGCGGACGACGAACAGGTGGTAGACGTGGTCGCTGTCCGCCGTGGCCGGAGCCGGCGAAATCACGGCGGTGCCGGCGAGGCCGGCGCGGAGGTCGTCGGCCGCGTCGCGACGGCGCTGGTTCCAGGCGGGGAGGTGACGCAGCTTGACGGTGAGGATCGCCGCCTGCAGGGTGTCGAGGCGGTGGGTGCCGGTGGCCAGCTCGTGGTGGTGGCGGATGCCCTCGCCGTGCGAGCGCAGCAGCCGGACCTTGGCGTCGAGCGCCGCGTCGCTGGTCACCAGCGCGCCGCCGTCGCCCCAACCGCCGAGGTTCTTGGTCGGGTAGAAGCTGAAGCAGCCGGCGTCGCCGAGCGAGCCGACCGGGCTCCCCTTGTAGAGGGCGCCGTGCGCCTGGCAGGCGTCCTCGACGACGGCGATCCCGCGCTCGCGGCAGAGGGCGAGGAGCGGGTCCATGTCGACCGGGCGGCCGAAGAGGTGGACCGGGATCACGCAGCGCGTCTTCGCGGTCAGGGCACGCTCGACCGTGGCCGCCGTGATCAGCGCCGTCTCCGGGTCGACGTCGACGATCACCGGCGTGGCGCCGACGGTGCTGACCGCCTCGGCGGTGGCGATGAAGCTGTAGGTGGGGACGATCACCTCGTCGCCGGGACCGATGTCGAGGGCGCGCAGGGCGATCTCCAGGGCGGCGGTGCCGGAGGAGACGCCGGCGGCGCGCTCGGTCCCGCAGAACTCGGCGAAGGCCGCCTCGAAGCGCTCCAGTTCGGGGCCGAGGGTGAAGGCGGAGTCGCGGGCGATCCGCTCGACCGTCTCCATCAGCTCCGCGAAGAGCCGCGGGTCGGCACTGTCGAGGCGGATGAAGGGGACACTGGTGCCCTGGGTTGCCGCCTGGGGCAGAGCTGGGTGGGTTGCGGTCGCAGTGCTCACGTGGTCGCCTCGCTTGGGGTGGGGGAGATCGGACTGGGTTCTTCGCCGGAGCCGCCGTTGATCGGCTGCTCGAGCTCGAGGAAGAGTGCGGCGGCCTCGCGGCGCGAGCGCACTCCGAACTTCGCGAAGGCTGAGGAGAGATGGCTCTTGATCGTGCTCTCCGAGAGGAACAGCTCGTCGGCGATCTGGGCGTTGGTCAGTCCCTGGGAGACGTAGGTGAGGACCTGACGCTCGCGGTGGGAGAAGGCGGGACGCTCGACGCTGGCCCGCATCGCCCGCGGGACGACGGACTGGCCGGAGCCGACGGCGCTGACCGTGACCGCCAGGGTCGACTCCAGCAGCGGCTCGAAGACGATCGCGTCGGCGCCGGCGTCGAGGGCGCGGCGGACCCCGGTCGCGGTGGCGGTCGGCGAGACGGCGACGATCGCCGGCCCCGCGACTTCGCGGCGCAGGCGGCGCAGGGTGGCCATCTCGCGCGGCAGGTCGACGTCGCAGACGAGGACGAGGATGGCGCCCGCGTCGAGTTCGAGCTCGACGACTTCGCCGGGGGTGTGGGCGAGCAGCAGCGAGACCTCGCCGTGCCCGTTGCCATTGCCGTCGCGGCCCCTGAGCGCGATGCTGATCCGACGCTGGGTGGCGACCGCGTTGGCGCCCACGACCACGCAGAGCTGGCCGGAAGAAATCCGGGTGCTCTCGATCGGCTTGCTCAGGACCGCCACGGATCACCAACGGCACGGGCACTCTGAATTTTGCGCGATCGACTGTTTGCGCAAGTCCCGTGCCCGGGTGACGTTTACCGGGGGATGAGTGAGATCAGCCTCTCCGCGCCGGCCAACGAGGCCTCACATCGCCTGATCGACGACGTCTCCTTCGGCGAGGACGTCGCCGTCCACTCCTTCGCCAACCTCTACGGCTGCACGGTCGGCTCGCGCAGCCGCATTGGCACCTTCGTCGAGATCCAGCGCGGCGCCACGATCGGATCCGCCTGCAAGATCCAGAGCCACGCCTTCATCTGCGACGGGATCGCGATCGAGGACGAGGTCTTCGTCGGCCACGGGGTGATGTTCGTCAACGACAAGCGGCCGCGGGCGACCAACGACGACGGCGAGCTGCAGGGCGAGGCCGATTGGGAGCTGCTGACCACGGTGGTCGAGCGCGGCGCCACGATTGGCTCCGGGGCGACGATCCTCGGCGGCGTGCGAATCGGCTCCGGCGCCACGGTCGGCGCGGGGGCGGTGGTGACCAGGGACGTGGCGCCGGGAGCGACCGTGGTCGGCAACCCGGCCCGGCCGCTCTAGCGCTGCGGTCGCGGGCTCAGCGCCAATGCTCGAGCAGGTCCGCGTCCGGCACTTCGCGCAGGACCCGGGCCGGCACCCCGGCGACCACGGTCCGCGGGGCGACGTCGGCGGCGACCACGGCGCCGGCGGCGACGAAGGCCTCCTCGCCGACCTCGACCCCGGGACAGATCGTCGAACCGCCGCCGACCCGGCAGGCGCGCCGCAGCAGCGGTCCCTCGAGCTCTCGATCGGGCCCGTGGCGGTCCATCGTGTTGTCGTTGGTCAGGGTCACGCCCGGCCCGACGAAGACGTCGTCCTCGATCACCGTCCCGGCGGTGATGTAGCAGCGGGTCTGCACGCTGACCCTGGCCCCGATCCTGACGCCGGGGTCGACCGAGCTGAAGCTGCCGATGGTCGCGCCGGCGCCGATCTCGGCCCCGTCGCGGATCTGGGCGTGGTCGCCGATCCGCACCCCGTCGCCGATCCGGGCGCCGCTGTGGATCACCGCCAGGCCGCCGATCAGGACCCCGTCGCCGATCGTCACGTCCTCCCCGATCAGGAGCCCGGGGGCGAGGTCGGATGGGTGGAGGGCGGCCCCGGTCACGAGGCGGCATCGTAGCGGCGGTCCTGGGGACGAGCCGCAAGCTGAGCCCGCCCGCAGACGTTGATTGCGCACATGCACGATCTCTGCGTGATCCTCGTCTCCCACAACGGCAAGCGCTGGCTCGACGCCGCGCTGGCGACCCTGTTCGAGCGGGCGGGGGGGATCGACCTCGACGTCGTCGTCGTCGACAACGGCGAAGACGGCTCCGCCGCCCACGTCGAGGAGCGCTTCCCGGCGGTGCGCACGATCCGCTGTGAGAACCGTGGCTTCGGCCACGCCAACAACCGCGGCCTGGAGACGGCCGACGCTCGCTACGTGCTCTTCCTCAACCCCGACACCGAACTGCTCAGCGGCACCCTGGCCGAGCTGATCGCCGCCCTCGACCGCCGGCCCGGGCTCGGGCTGGCGGGGGTGCGCCAGGTCGACAGCCACGGCTCCCTGGCGCCGAGCATCCGCCGCTTTCCCTCGACCGCGCACATGCTCGCCGAAGCGCTCTGGGTCGAGCGGGTCCCGGGCCTGCGCCTCCTGCTCGGCGAGCGCGAGCTGGACCAGCGCCAGTACGCCCGGGAGACCGTCTGCGACTGGACCTCGGGCTCGTTCATGATCGCCCGCCGCGAGGCGCTCGCCGCCAGCGGCGGCTTCGACGAGCGCTTCTTCCTCTTCTCCGAGGAGACCGACCTCTGCTGGCGGATCAAGCAGGCGGGCTGGGAGGTCGCGCACCTGCCGGAGCTGACGATCCGCCACTACGAGCACGAGGGCGGGATGGGCGCCCGGCTGGAGGCCCAGGCCGCTTACGCGCGCCTGCAGTTCGCCCGCAAGCACTTCTCCCGGCCCGGTCCCTACCGCGGGGCGATGGCCCTGCGCTATGGGCTCCGCGTCGGCCTCTGCTCGCTGCTCGGCGACCGCAGGCGCGGTCAGCGCGAGGCGGCGCGGCAGGCGCTGGCGACGACGCTGAGCCGGCAGCCTCCGTTCGGCGAGCTCGCCGCGGCCCCGAGCTGAGGCTCAGGCGACGATCGTCAGGGCGGCGGGGTCGACCCGCAGCTCGACCCGGGTGTGCTCGCCGATGTAGTCGCCGTCGACCTGCAGGGGAAAGGGGCGCGGGGCGCCGTCCTTGGCCTCGGAGACGGACGTGATCGTCGCCGCGGTGACGTCCTCGAAGTGCTCGACCTGGCGGTGCCGTGCCGCCGGCCTCTCCTCGCTGAAGAGGCGCCGGATCAGGGTCGGCATGTCGCGCTGGGTGGCGCGCTTGAGGACGCCGACGGAGAGCTTTCCGTCGTCGATCTCGATCCCCTCGCAGACCCGGATCGGCCGGCTGGCGAAGTAGGTGAAGGGGTCGGAGTTCTGGACGATCGCGGTCACTCCCTCGGCCGACCCGCCGCCGCCCTCGAAACGCACGCGAACGGCGTTGTGGAGATAGCGGCGGTAGAAGGCCGAGATCCCGCACCAGCTGTAGTAGTAGGGCCCGGCGCGCGACTTCAGCCGCGGGTGGGCGTCGACCCGCTCGACCACCGAGGCGTCGATCCCGACCCCGCAGGCGAAGACGAAGCGGCGCTCGTCGACGACGCCGAGGTCGATCTTGCGCGGCGCCCAGTCGTCCGCCAACGCCAGCAGGTGCTCGGTCGCGTCGACCACGTCGTTGGGCATCCCCAGCGAGCGGCAGACCACGTTGGTCGAGCCCCCCGGCAGCACCGAGACCGGCACGTCGGTCCCGGCCAGCCCGTTCGCGACCTCGTTCAGCGTCCCGTCGCCGCCGAAGGCGACGACGATGTCGTAGCCGTGATCGGCCACCTCCCGCCCGATCTCGGTCGCGTGGTTCTGCGCCTCGGTCGCGACCGCCTCGACCTCATAACGGCCCTGCAGCGCGTAGACGACGAGATTCCGCAGCCGATCCGAAACCGTGGTCGCCACCGGATTGACGATGATCAGCATCCGCTTCTTGGCGGGCTTTCTCGACTTGCGGTGGGGGAGCTTGGGGGTCATTCAGCGGCGATGCGCTAGCCGGACTCGACGGCCGCTCGTGCAGCGTATTGCGATTGAGGCGCGCGGACTTCCGCGCCCCTCAGACAATCGTGTGCTGAAGCAGGACGCCGAGAATCGCGGCGACGCCCATCACGTAGACGACGGTGAGTTTGCCGTGCCAACGCTGTAGCGCGGCGAAGGCGCCGAGCGCGATCAGGGCGGTGTAGACATCGACCACGCTGGTTTCGAGGATCGTCACCGTGACCGCCGCGATCAGCCCGATCACCGCCGCCGCGACCCCGAGCAGGAAGGGGTGCAGGCGCTCGTTCTCCGAGACCGCGACGAGCTGGCGGTGGAGGAAGATCGGAAAGACGAAGGCCGGGAGGAAGATGCCGAGCGTCATCACCAGGGCGCCGCCGAGTCCCCCGGCGATGTAGCCGACGAAGGTGGAGAAGATGATCAGCGGCGCCGGCAGGATGCCGCCCATCGCCAACCCGTCGTTGAACTGGCTGGCGGTCATCCAGTGGTGGTTTTCGACGGCGGCCTCACGCAGGAACGGGATCACCGTGAAGGCGCCGCCGAAGGTGAGCAGGCCCGCCTTCAGCCCCTCGAAGAAGATCGCCGCCGTCAGCGAGACGGTGATCGCCCCAGCGGCGAGCGCGAGGATCGCCAGCGGCGTGATTGCGAAGCTGTTTGCCCGATGGGTCCAGCGGCGCCCGTTCGTCCACAACTCGTAGGCGATGCCGCCGCCGAACAAGACCAAGACGAAGGTGATGCCGACCCACAGGGTCAGGGCGAAGCCGACGACGGCGATGATCGCCAGCGGCACGTCTGAGATGAAGGATTTGCTGAGCCGGACCAGGGCGCGGGCGACCAGCGCCCCGACTGCCGCCGTCAGTCCATAGAAGAGGTCGCCGAGATGGCCAGCGAGGCTGGCCTCGACGTAAAGGAACGAGAGGCCGAGCATGAGGATGAAGCCGGGCAGCATGAAGCCAAGCCCGGCGAGGAAGCCGCCGCGCTTGCCGCCGCGAAGGCGCCCGAAGTAGACGCAGAGCTCGTGCGCCTCTGGGCCGGGGAGGATTTGGTAGACGGCGAGAAGTTTCTTGAAGCTCGCCTCGCTGACCCAGCCTTCCTCGTCGACGCACTCGCGCTTGACCATCGCGATCTGCGCCGCTGGCCCTCCCCAGGCAAGGCAACCGAACTTGAGGAAGCGGAGGAAGATCGAGCTGAGAGCTTCCGGGGTCTCGATCTCGTCGGTGGAGGCGGGCAAGAGGACGGAGCATTGTGACTGGAACGTCCCGAGAGATCAGCTTGGCTCTGCGCTGAGGATTCCGCCTGTTGGAGGTATTGCAGCCGGGATTGGCCGCCTTTCCAAGGGGGTAGCCACTGACCATGGCTGTCGAGACTGAACAGCAGCCCGGGTCGATCGGGCCCGGCAGTCTGCTTAAGGGCCGGTACCGGGTCGAACGGCTGCTCGGCCGCGGCGGCATGGCCTCGGTCTGGCGCGCCCGCGACGAGGTGCTCGATCGCGCGGTCGCGGTCAAGCTGCTCTCGGACACGATCTCCTCCGACCCCGAATTCCTCGCCCGGTTCCGGCGCGAGGCGCGGGTCGCGGCCGGCCTCTGGCACCCGAACCTGATCGGCGTCTACGACTACGCCGACCGGACGGAACGCCCGTACCTGGTGATGGAGTTCGTGCCCGGTGGTGATCTGGCCAGTCGGATCAAGCACGGGGCGGTCGACTGCGAACGCCTGGCGCGGGAGCTGCTGGGCGCCGTCGCTCACATCCATGCCGCCGGCATCGTCCATCGCGACATCAAGCCGCAGAACGTGCTGGTCGCCCCCGACGGCAGCGCCAAGCTGATCGACTTCGGGATCGCATTGCCGGCCGATGCCACCGCGCTCACGCGCACGGGGCACCTGCTCGGCACCGCCCGCTACCTGGCGCCCGAGGTGATGAACGGCGGACCGGCCGGCGCGCGGTCCGACCTCTACTCGTGCGGCGTGCTGCTGAGGGAATGCCTCGGCAACAGCGCACCTGCCTCGCTCTGCGCGGTCGTCAACCGGCTGGCCGACCCCGATCCTCGAGCGCGCCCAGCTTCGGCCGAGCGGGCACTGGCACGACTGAACACGAGGCCGGTATCAATCGAGCAGCCGACCGAGCGGATCCCCGTGCCCCGGTCGGAGCCGCCTGTCGAGACGGGCCACCGCTGGCCCTGGGGGAAGGCCGCCGTCGGAGCTGTCGCCGTGGCGGCCCTGGCAGCCCTGTTCATCGGCGTGTTCGGCGGTTCCGGAGGCAGCGCCGGAAGCGGGGACGGGCGGTCCGCGCAGATCCACCAGGCAGGCAAGGCGCAGAAGACCGCCGCCTCGCGTGGCAAGGCCGCGGAACCGGTTGACGCAGCCGAATCGGAACCGCCAAGCGAAGAAGCGGCTGAAGAAACGACCGAAGAAAGGGCGAGCGTGCCCGCCGCCGAAGCGGCTTCGGACAGCGGCAGCAGCCTCAACCAGGAGGGTTTCGAAATGATCGAGGCGGGCCGCTATGAAGAAGCGGTTCCGGTGCTGGAAAAAGCCGTCGGCTCCTACTCGAGCGGCAGCAAAGACCTCGAATACGGCTATGCGCTCTTCAACCTCGGCCACGCCCTGCGGCTCAGCGGCCGTCCCGAGGAGGCGATCCCGGTCCTGGAAGAGCGCCTGCAGATCCCCAACCAGACCGATGTCGTGCGCGAAGAGCTGGCCGCCGCCGAAAGCGAAGCGGGGGAATAGGGGCCTTCAGCCCGTCGCTTCGTAGCGAACCACGGCGCCGTCCTCGACTTCCCGGACCCGGCCCTCGTTGACCAGCAGGTCGGTGTGGCCGATCACCTCTGACAAGGTGAGGAAGGCCTGGGTGACGGCGACGTTGCCCCAGATCGCCTGGGCCAGCTCGTAGCCGGTGCGCGGCTGTTCGGCGATCAGCTTGAAGATCTTCTCCTTGCGGCGCTCGTGCTTGGCGAGGCGGTCGTCGATCAGGGCGACGTGGTCGACGACCGGGTCGCCGTGGCCAGGGAGGACGATCTCGGCCGGCATCTCGCGGGTCTTGCGCAGTGAGTCGATGTAGGTGACCAGGGCCTGGTCGCGCCCCGAGGACCCGTCGAGCGGGCGCGAGATCAGCGGGTTGGAGGAGATGTTGGCGAGCAGGTGGTCGGCGGCGATCAGGATCTTGCGCTCCTCGTCCCAGAAGACGGTGTCGGAGGGGCTGTGGCCGGGACGGTGCAGCACTTCCAGGGTGCGGTCGCCGAACTTCATCTCCTCGCCGTCGGCGAGCGGGCGCGTCACCGCCACGTGCGAGCCCCAGCCGCGGAAGCTGCGGGAGACGCTGCGCAGCGCCACCGTTACTTCCTCGGGAATGCCGTTGCGCAGCATCAGCTCGACCGCGAAGCGGTCGTCGGCCTCGGCGTCCTCGTCGAAGTTGGCAAGCCGCTCCGCGGCCGCCCCGAGCGCCGCCACCTCGGCCCCGGAGTGCTCGGCGACGATCTCGACCAGGCCGTGGTGGTCGATGTGCTGGTGGGTGACGATGATCAGCTCGAGGTCGTCGATCGAGTGCCCGCGGGCGCCGAGCTGGGTGCCGAGCTCATCCAGCGCCTTGCCCGAGTTGGGCCCGGTGTCGACCAGGGTCAGCGGCCCGTCCTCGATCAGGTAGCAGTTGACCCGACCGACCGCGAACGGGGTCGGGATCTGCAGCCGGTGGATCCCGGCGAGCGCCGCCTGCTCGAGCGCCTGCTCCGGGCTCAGCTCGCTCACGCGCGGATTAGCCCGAGGACCTCGTCGCGGCGGCGCTCCATGTCCTCGCGCGAGCTCAGCGACTCGAGGTTGAGCCGCAGCAGCGGCTCGGTGTTCGACGGGCGCACGTTGAAGTGCCAGTCCTCGTAGTCGACCGAGATCCCGTCGAGGTGGGTCTGCTTGCCGTCGGCGTAACGCGCGGCGATCTCCTCCATCTTCGCCGCCGGATCGTCGACCTCGGAGTTGATCTCGCCGGAGATGAAGTACTTGGAGCGGAACTCGTCGATCAGCTCGCCCAGCCCGCGACCGTCGACCGAGAGCAGCTCCAGCATCAGCAGGGCCGGGATCGTGCCGGAGTCGGCGTTCCAGAAGTCGCGGAAGTAGTAATGGCCGGAGACCTCGCCGCCGAAGGCCGCCTGCTCCTCGCGCATCCGCGCCTTGAAGAAGGCGTGCCCGACCCGCGAGAGGTCGGAGCGCCCGCCCTCGGCCGCGACCAGGTCCGGCACGGCGCGGCTGGAGCGGGGGTCGTAGAGGATCGTCGCGCCGGGGTTCTTGGTCAGAGCCGCCCGTGCCAGCAGGGCACAGATGAAGTCGCCGTCGCAGAACTCGCCGCTGGCGTCGATGAAGAAGCAGCGGTCGGCGTCGCCGTCCCAGGCGATCCCGAGGTCGGCGCCGCTGGCGGTCACCCGCTCCATGATCAGCCGCCGGTTCTCCTCCAGCAGCGGGTTCGGCTCGTGGTCGGGGAACTCGCCGTCGGGCTCGAAGTACATCTCCTCCAGGTCGAGCCCGAGCTTGCGCAGGGTCGGCCCGACCATCGGCCCGGCCATCCCGTTGCCGCCGTCGACGACGACCTTCAGCGGCTTCACCTTGGCGGGGTCGATGAAGGAGAGGACGTGGGCGCGGAACTCGGCCCAGACGTCGACCTCCTCGGCACTGCCCCCGCCCGGCTCGGGACCGAGGCCGCCGGCGATCTCGTCGCGGACGTCGCCGATCCCGGCGTCGCCCGACAGCGGCAGCGCCCCCTCGCGCACCAGCTTCACCCCGGTGTAGGCCTTGGGGTTGTGGGAGGCGGTGCACATGGCGCCGCCGTCGAGCTCGCGCGAGCCGACCAGGTGATAGAGCATCTCGGTGGCGACCTGGCCGGCGTCGAGCACGGCAGCGCCCTCGGCGACCATGCCGTCGCGCAGCCGCGCCGCCATCGCCGGCGCGGTCAGCCGCATGTCGCGCCCGAGCCCGATCCGCAGCTCGGCGACCTGCTTGCCGCGCAGCTTCGCCAGCACGCGGGCGAAGGCGCGGCCGATCGCGTAGGCCGTGCTCTCGTCCATCTGCTCGCCGTAGAGGCCGCGGATGTCGTACGCCTTGAAGATCCCGGCCGGGGCCAGAGGTGGCTGCTCGCTCAAAACGCTCCTTTCAGAGCCTCGTAGCTCTGCTCGATGGATTGCGGCATCACTTTCGTGTCGGCGATGACTGGCATGAAGTTGTTGTCGCCCGCCCAGCGTGGGACGACGTGCATGTGGATGTGGTGCTCGACCCCGGCCCCGGCGACCCGTCCCTGGTTGAAGCCGACGTTATAGCCGTGCGGGCTGTAGATCTCCTCCAGCCGGCCCATCGCCCGCTGGGCCAGCGCCATCATCTCGGCCAGGGTCGCGGCCGGGATCTCCTGCAGGTCGCCGATGTGCCCGTACGGGGCGACCATCAGGTGCCCGTTGGTGTACGGAAAGAGGTTGAGGATCACGAAGCAGCTCTCGCCGCGGTGGACGATCAGGTTCGCCTCGTCGTCTTCCGCCGCCGGCTTGGCGCAGAAGATGCACTCCTCCTCGTTGTCCTTGGACGCGTCCTTCACGTAAGCGAGGCGCCAGGGCGCCCAGATGCGGAAATTTGCCACGGACTACGCATCCTAGGGAGGTGCGTGGCCTCAGAGCCAGCGCTTGCGGCGGAAGTAGGCGACGAGGCCGATCAGGACCATCGCCATCACCGCAAGCACGAGGAAGAAGCCCGGCTCGTCGCCTTCGAACGGCACCCACGAGTTCATGCCCATGATGCTGGCGATCAGGGTCAGCGGCAGGATCACGACGCTGATCGAGGTCAGCACCCGGATGCTGTCGTTGAGGCGGTGGGAGATCACCGACTCGTTGGTCTCCTCCAGCGCCTCGGCGACCTCCTTGTAATTTTCGAGCATGTCCCAGATCCGCTCGTGGGCGTCGACGATGTCGTCGAAGTAGATCTCGAGGTCGAGGTCGGTCGCCAGGTAGCGCTGCTTGACTTTCTCGAGGTCGCGCAGGACCGGCCGCTGGGGCCGGATCACCTTGCGGAAGTTGATGATCTCCTGCTTGACGTTGGAGATGTCCCGGACGACCTCGTCGGCGCGTTCCTCGAAGATGTCGTCCTCGAGCGCGTCGAGCTTGTTGCCGATCTTGCGCAGCATCGGGAAGCAGTAGTCGAAGCTGTCGTCGACGAGCCGGTACATCAGGTAGCCGGAGCCGCGCGAGAAGAGCTGTTCGCGCAGCTCCTCCTTGCTGCGGCAGCGCTCGAACAGGTACTCGACCGGCTGCAGCGGCTGGTTCGGGATCGTGACCATGTAGTCGGGCCCGACGAAGATGTCGAGCTCGCCGGTGCCCAGGCGGCGCGCGGCACGGTCGAAGACCGGGAAGTGGAGGACGATGAAGAGGTAGTCGTCGTAGACGTCGATCTTCGGCCGCTGGTTGCGCGAGAGCACGTCCTCGAGGTCGAGCGCGTGGAAGTCGAAGTGCTCCTCCAGCCAGGCACGCTCGAGGGCGCCGGGGCGCTCGATGTTGACCCAGCGCAGGCCGGCGGAGTCGATCTGCTCGACGTGCGGGGTCTGCGGCTCAGCGGTGGAGGCCGACTCGACGAGATCGCCGCGCCGGCCAGGGCGTCGCAGCCTTGGCTTCGGAAGGTTCGGCATCGCTCTGGCTCGTCGTCTCGTCGTACAGCGGGTGCATGATGCGGACTAGGTTAGCCGCCGCAGTCGCCTGCAAAGCCTGGAAGAGGCCCTGGTAAGGTTCTTCCCACATAAGCGCCACATCTAGAGGGGTGGAGGGACTGGCCCAGTGAAGCCCCGGCAACCATCTCGAACTTCGGTTCGGGGAGAGGTGCCAACTCCAGCAGGTCGCACCGCAAGGGCACCTGGAAGATGTGGGGGACGTCCGATCGGACCTCGCCCCACACAAGGCGAGGTTTTTCTTCAGCTAGGAAAGAGGATCGGATGTCAATCGAAAGTCTCAAGTGCAAGGAGTGCGGCACGGCCTACGCGCTCGACGCCAGCTACGTCTGCGAAAACTGCTTCGGCCCGCTCGAGGTCGCCTACGACTACTCAGAGCTGGACGCGGTCGAGGTGAAGCGGCGGATCCAGGCCGGCTCCCAGGGGATCTGGCGCTACGCCGACTTCCTCCCCTTCGAGGGCCGTCCCAACGACCCGCTGGAGCCGGGCCTGACGCCGCTGGTCCGCGCCGACCGCCTGGCCGAGCGACTCGGGGTCGAGGGCGAGATCTGGATCAAGAACGACGCCGCCAACCCGACCCATTCGTTCAAGGACCGGGTCGTCGCCGTCGCCGTCGCCAAGGCCCAGGAGCTCGGCTTCTCGACCGTCGCCTGCGCCTCGACCGGCAACCTCGCCAACGCGGTCGCCGCCCACGCCGCCGCCGCCGGCCTCGACTCCTACGTCTTCGTCCCCGCCAACCTCGAGGAGCAGAAGCTGCTCGCGACCGGCGTCTACGGGACCAACCTGGTCGGGGTCCGCGGGAACTACGACGACGTCAACCGGCTCTGCACGCAGCTGGCCGAGACCCGCCCCTGGGCCTTCGTCAACGTCAACCTGCGGCCCTACTACGCCGAGGGCTCGAAGACGCTCGCCTACGAGACGGTCGAGCAGCTCGGCTGGGAGCTGCCCGACCGGGTCGTCTCCCCGATCGCCTCCGGCTCGCTCTTCACCAAGCTTGGCCGCGGCTTCCAGGAGTGGCTGGACCTCGGCCTGGTCGACGGCAAGCAGCCGATCTTCAACGGCGCCCAGGCGCAGGGCTGCAGCCCGGTGGCGACGGCCTTTGCCGAAGGCTGGGACGTCTGCAAGCCGCAGAAGCCGGAGACGATCGCCAAGAGCCTGGCGATCGGCGACCCGGCCGACGGCCCTTACGCGGTCGAGCACGCCCGCAGGACGGGTGGCGGCATCGACTCGGTCGACGACGGCGAGATCCGCGAAGCGATCAAACTGCTCGCCGAAACCACCGGCATCTTCACCGAGACCGCCGGCGGCGTCACCGTCGGCGTGCTCAAGAAGCTGGCTGAGCGGGGTGAGATCGCGGCCGGCGAACGCGTCGTCGTCTACATCACCGGCGAGGGGCTGAAGACGCTCGACGCCACCCGCGATACGTTCCAGATGCACGAGATCGACCCCGACCTCGAGAGCTTCGAGACCGAGTTCCGCCAGGAGGTAGCCGTCTGATGGCAGTCACCGTGAAGATTCCGACCCAGCTGCGCGCCGCGACCGGGGGCGAGGCCGAGGTCGAGGTGGTCGGCTCCACCGTCGGCGAGGTCCTCGACGCCGTCTTCGACGCCCACGGCGACCTGCGCGAGCGGATCACCCAGGACGGCGATCTCCGCCGGTTCGTCAACGTCTACGTCTCCGGCGAGGACATCCGCTTCCAGCAGGGCCTGGAGACGTCGATCGACGACGGCGCCGAGGTGACCATCCTCCCGGCCGTCGCCGGTGGCTGACGCATCCTGCCCTTTTTTAGTACCTGAGTTTTCTTGACTTATCGATGATCCTCTGATCGGCTGGCGCCAACCAGTCGATTGGAGGCGCGCAGATGGGGCTTGGAGAGTTTTTCACCAACAACGGCAAGACGAGCGAAGAAGAGGTCGACGTCGGGACGCCGGCTTTCAGCCTGACCAAGGTGATGAGCACCGTCGGCGGCGCTCTTGCATCAGCCATTGCGGCCCTCCTGCTCGTGCTGCCTGAGGGCCTGCGGGACGACGAGGCGGTCGTGATCGCGGTGATCGCATCCTCGACCGTGATGCTGTTGGGGATCTTCTGGCTCGTCGCCGCTGATTTTCGCACCCGTCAGAAGGCCAGGGAAGCGACCCTCCACTTTGGCGAGAGCAAGCCGTCGGAGGCGAGATTCCAGGCGCTCCCGACCAAGGACCTCGTCCTTCAGCTCGGTCACGGCAGCGATGAGTACGAGGTCAAGTACGCGACGGTGGAAGACGGCCAGGTCCACCTCTTCGGCGATCGCGCGGGAACGCCGATATCAGTGACTTTCAAAGAGTCGCCGAAGCCCAAGTGACGCCGGCCGGAGATTTCGCGGCCGGGGATTACTCACAGCCGACCCACAGCTGCGACATCGTGATGAAGGGCGGGATCACCAGCGGCGTGGTGTACCCGCACGCGGTCTGCGAGCTTGCCCAGACCTACCGCTTCCGCAGCGTCGGTGGCACTTCGGCGGGAGCGATCGCCGCCGCCGCCGCGGCGGCGGCCGAGTACGGGCGCGAGCGCGGCGGCTTCAGGAAGCTTGCCTCTCTCCCGGACTGGATCGGCGCCGGCGAGAACCTGCAGAGCCTGTTCCAGCCGCAGCGGTCGACCCGGCGGCTGCACGCGGTGCTGATCGCAAAAATCGGGGGTGGTTGGTTGAAGGCGGTCGCGACCGCCTTATGGCGTCATTGGCAGGCGACCCTGCTGGGTGCGCTGCCCGGCCTCGCCCTGATTGCGCTCGCGCTCTCCGAAGAGGACGGCGCCGGCCCATTGGTGACGGTCGCGCTCGTGCTCGGGGCGCTGCTCGTCCCGATCGGGATCGCCCTGGGAGTAGTCGCTCATCTCGCCCGCCAGCTGACCCACGCCGTGCCCGATAACGGGTTCGGTATCTGCGGCGGCGGCCCCGGGTCGAAGCGGGGTGGGCCGATGCCGCTGACCCCATGGCTGACCGATCTCCTCAATGACACCGCCGGGCTGGCGGAGGGCGAGGTGCTGACCTTCGGCCATCTCTGGGCGGGTCCCGACGGCGACCGGGCGGCAGCCCGCGGGGCGGACGCCGAGCACCACCTCGATCTGGCGATGATGACCACGAACCTGACCAATCACCGCGCCCATCAGCTGCCCTGGACGAGCCGCGAATGGTTCTTCAAGCCGGAGGAGTTCCGGCGCCTGTTCCCGCGCGAGGTGGTCGACTGGATGGTCGCGCACCCTCAGGAGTCGCCGCCGCCGGGCAGTGCCGCGGCGCAGGACTCGCGCATGCGCCGAGCGCTCTTTCCCGACTTGCTGCCGCTGCCGGAGCCGGGCGATCTCCCGGTTGTGGTCGCGACCCGGATGAGCCTCTCGTTTCCGCTCCTGCTCAGCGCCGTGCCGCTCTGGAACCTCGATATGACAAACCCGGCGAACGCCGTGTTGAAGGACTGGAACCGCTGGGCCAGGACCAACGGCCTGGACTGGGATCCGCTCGCGTCCAAGGTCGACGAGTGGTCGCGGCAGGGACAGCCGCCGGCCAGGCCCATAGCGGAGCCGTGCTGGTTCTCCGATGGCGGCATCTCCAGCAACTTCCCGGTTCATTTTTTCGATCGGCTGGTGCCGCGCTGGCCGACCTTCGCGATCAACCTGCGCCCGTTTCCGCTGGGCCGCGAGCGCGACGATCACGATCAGGAGAAGAACACGGAAATGGCGAAGGCAAACGGCGACGGAGTCAGGGACTGGTGGTATCGACTGCCGGAGCGTCCGGGGTGGCCGGGGGTGAGGGACGGGAGGCTCTTCGCCTTCCTCTCCAGCATCATGCGGACGATGCAGAACCGGGCCGACGAGGCGCAGATGCGGGTCCCCGGGTACCGCGACAGAGTCGCCCACGTGAACATGAGCGATGACGAGGGCGGCATGAACCTGACCATGCCGTACGAGCGGATCAAAGTCCTGACTGAGCGCGGAGAGATCGCCGCCAGGCGGTTGCGGGAGGCGTACACCGCGCCCGAGAGAGGTGACCGCAGGATCACCTGGGACAACCATCGCTGGGTGCGGCTGCGCTCCTCGCTAGGGGTGCTCGAGGAAATGCACGAGCGCTTCTCCGACGGCATCGGCACACCTCCCGAGATTGCCTCCGAACGCACTTACGCCGAACTTCTCGATCCCGCCGAGGATCCGCCCAGCTACGAGTGGACGGGAGATGTCCAGGCGCAGCTGGCGCTCGACGAGGTCGCGGCAATCGAGGCTTCCGCCGCCCTCAGCAACGAAACGAACACGGTGCTGGACGGCGCCCCCAAGCCGACACCGGAAGGGCGAATCGGGCCGAAGGGCTGAGCTTCCGGCCGGCGTGGCCGCGCAGGGGCCGGGCGTGCCCGATAATCGGGCGCCATGGGACCCCCGGTGACGATTCTCTGTGGCGGCCGAGGCACGCGGTTGCGCGAGCGGACCGAGTCGGTGCCGAAGGCACTGGTCGAGATCGGCGGCCGGCCAATCCTCTGGCACGTGATCCAGATCTATGCGGCGCAGGGGTTCCGACGCTTCCTGCTCGCCACCGGCTATATGGGTGAGGCAGTGGCCGAGTTCGCGGCAGCCGAGCGCTGGCCGCAGGGGATCACGGTCGAGTGCGTCGAGACTGGACTGGATACGCCGACCGGCGGTCGCGTGGCCCGGCTCGGCGAGCGGCTCGGCGGCGAGCGCTTCTGCGTCACCTACGCCGATGGCGTCGCCGACGTCGACCTCGAGGCGCAGCTGGACTTCCACCGCGACCACGGTGCCCTGGCGACGATGACCGTGGTGCAGCCGCACCTGCAGTGGGGGGTGGCGGAGCTGGGGGGGGACGACCGCGTCGCCGGCTTCGTCGAGAAGCCCCGCAGCGAGCACTGGATCAACGGCGGCTTCTTCTGCTTCGAGCCGGGGGCGCTCGCCCACGTCGGTCCCGACAGCGTCCTCGAGCGGGAGCCCCTGCAGTCGCTCGCCGCCGCCGGGGAGCTGCGGGCCTTCCGCCACGAGGGCTTCTGGGACTGTATGGACACCTACAAGGACGCGGTGACCCTGAACGACCTCTGGGCGAGCGGCGAGGCGCCCTGGCGGATCTGGGACGCGGCGGCGGCGGAGGCCTCGTGAAGCGGGCGCTGGTCACCGGCGGCCACGGCTTCGTCGCCTCGCATCTGGCCCGGGCCCTGCTCGAGCGTGGCGACGCGGTCACCGTGCTCGACCTGGCGCCGCCACCGCTCTCGGGCCTGACCCTGCAGGGGGTCGCGCCGGAGATCGAGCTGGTCGAGGCCGACCTCGGCGACGCGGCGCGGGTCGGTGCCACCGTCGACAGCGGCGAGTTCGACGTTGTCTTCCACCTTGCCGCCCAGACCCTGGTGGGGCCGGCGATGGCCGACCCCGTCGCGACCTTCGAGGCCAACGTGCGCGGGACCTGGATCCTGCTCGAGGCCTGTCGTCGGGCCGACGTTCCGGCGATCGTCGTCGCCTCCTCCGACAAGGCCTACGGCCCCAGCGAGCAGCTGCCTTACCGCGAGGACATGCAGCTGCGCCCCGCTTCGCCGTATGAGGCGAGCAAGGCCGCCGCCGACGCGATCGCGCTCAGCTACCGGCCCGCCTACGGGCTGCCGGTGACTGTCACCCGCTTCGCCAACATCTACGGTGGCGGCGACCTCAACTTCTCCCGCCTCATCCCGGAAGCGATCGCCGCCGTGCTCGACGGTCGCCGCCCGCGGATCCGCTCCGACGGCAGCCCCGAGCGCGACTTCCTCTACGTCGACGACGCCGTCGCCGCCTACCTGGCGATCGAGCACGCGGTCGGCGCCGGTGGGCCCGCTGCAGGCGAGGCCTTCAACGCCGGCGGCGAACGGCCGCACTCCGTGGGCGAGATCCTGGAGACGATCGCGGCGGTCTCCGGCGCCGATCTCGAGCCCGAATACCACGGCATCGGCAGCCCGGCCGGGGAGATCGACCGCCAGTACGTCGACTCGGCGAAGCTGCGCGGGCTGACCGGCTGGCGCCCCGCGGTAGAGCTCGGCGACGGCCTCGGCCGCGCCCTCGAGTGGTACCGACGACACCCGGAAGCGCGCCCCTGATGTGCGGACGATTCACGGTCACGGCCAAGGACACGAAGAAGATCGCCGATCGCTTTCAGGTCGAGCTGGAGAAGGCGCTGGAGCGTGGGGGGGACGGAGAAGCGCCGCCGCCGAGCAAGGAGCGGGCGGAGAAGATGGCGCAAGGGCTGAACCGCTTCAACGTCGCGCCGACCCAGGAGATCCTCGTCGTCCGCGCCTCGCCCGATCCCGAGGAGGCGGAGCGGGGGGAGCGCGAGGCGCGACTGATGCGCTGGGGATTGGTGCCGCGCTGGGCCAAGGACCTCAAGGTCGGTTACCGGATGATCAACGCCAAAGCCGAGAACCTGACCTCCAGCCGCGCCTACTCGCCCCTCGTCGGCAAGTTTCGCCATCGCTGCCTGATCGTCGCCGACGGCTTCTATGAGTGGATGAAAGCCGAGGACCCGAAGCAGCCGCGCCAGCCCTGGCGCTTCACCGTCGACGGCGGTGAGCCATTCGCCTTCGCCGGCCTCTGCACGCGCAAGGAGTGGGAGGACGATGAGGACCGCGGCTTCGATGACGGCTGGCTCTACAGCGCCACGATCGTCACCACGACCCCGAACCAGGTGGTCGCCCCGGTCCACGACCGGATGCCGGCGATCCTCTCGAGCCCGGAGGCCGAAGCCGCTTGGCTGCGCCCCGATCTCAGCGCCGAGGACGCGGTCGCGATGTGCGCGCCGCTGGACCCGGACCGGATGTCGGGAGCGCCGGCCAATCCGCAGCTGAACAAGGTCGGGAAGGGGATGGCCGAAGGCCCGGAGCTTCTGGTCGCGCCGCAAGCCGGCTGAGCGTCATTCCTGCGCTTCGTCTTCCTTTTCTTCGGCTTCTTCCGCCGCCGCTTCTTCGGCTTCGTCTTCAGCTTCTTCGTCGATCGGTGGGGAGATCTTCTTCAGCGCCGCCCCCGTGCTTACGGTCGACTTCCCAGCGCTGGTGGCGACCGTGCAGGAGACGGTGGCAGAGGGGAGGGAAGTCGTTTTCCAGATCGTGAAGAAGGGAAGGTCGAGATCCTGGGTCGGCCTGCCGCCGGCGATGAAATATTTGAGGCCCTCGGTCCCTTCCTCGTACTTGGGCCATTCGAGCTTCACGCCCTTTTCCGTGGTGAAGCCGCGGATGCGAAGGTCTTCCGCTTCGACGATGACGTTTTCGCCGCCGCGGGCGCTGAAGTCCATCACCAGCCTTTCCGGCACGTTCTGGCTGTAGATGCCGGATTCCGAGGAGCGCGGGTAAAGCGCGCGCAGACCTTCGGCGGAGCGGGCGATTTCGGTTCGCGGGCCGGCCTTCGTCTTGCAGAGGATCTGGGCATCGCCGACCGGCGAGTCGGCGTCGACCCGCAGCGTGGTCGCGACCCGGAACAGTGCATAGCCGCTGACGTTGGTGCCGGTCGCGACGATCGAACCGTCGATCAGCCGCATCGAGCCGCCGCCGCCGGGAACCTCGACCGGCTTGGAGTTGGGCACGGGGCCGCCCTTGACCCATTCGAGACTGGCCGATTCTCCGCTGCCCTTGTCGGTGGTCAGGAGCGCCGCGGCCACGCAGGCGAGCAGCCCGACGGCGATCACGATCAGCGCTCCGCGCGGCGGCCGGGTGTCCTTGGTGGGCTCGGTCACGGCCGCGACAGTATTGGAACCGGCGGCCGATCCGTGCGCTCTCGTTTCGGTCGCCCCGGGGGATGGGTAGCTTGTCGGGCGTGAGTGCCAAGGCGACGCCACTGCGAGTGGGCCAGGTCGAGACCCGGACGGTGAGCGTGCACGGCCGCGAGGTCAGCTACGCCGAGGCGGGCGCCGGGCCGCTGCTGCTGCTGATCCACGGGATGGCCGGCACCGCCGAGAACTGGAAGTCGGTGATCCAGCCGCTCGCCCTGCGCAACTCGGTGATCGCGCCCGACTTCCCCGGTCACGGCCTCTCGGCCCCCGGTGGCGGCGACTACTCGCTCGGCAGCCTCGCCAGCGGCCTGCGCGACCTGATGCTCACCCTGGGGCACGAGCGCGCGACCCTGGTCGGGCACTCGCTGGGCGGCGGCGTCGCCCTTCAGTTCACCTACCAGTTCCCGGAGATGGTCGAGCGCCTGGTGCTGGTTTCCAGCGGCGGCCTCGGCCCCGACGTCAGCCCGGTCCTGCGGGCGGCGGCGCTGCCCGGGGCGGACCTCTTCATCGCCGCTACCGCAGGCGTCGGCAGTCAGGCCGGATCGCTGCTCGGTCGTGGCCTCGGCATGATCGGCATGCGCCCCAACGCCGACCTCGCCGAGGTGGCGCGCGGCTACGCCACGCTCGCGGATCCCGAGCGCCGCAGGGCCTTTCTCGCGACCCTGCGCTCGGTCGTCGGCACCGACGGCCAGCGCGTCGCCGCCCTCGACCGCCTCTACCTGGCCGAGTCGCTGCCACTGCTGATCGTCTGGGGCGACCGCGACCCGATCATCCCGGTCGGGCACGCCGAAGGCGCCCACCGCGAGCTGCCCAACAGCCGTCTGGAGATCTTCGAGGGCGTCGGGCACGTGCCGCAGCTGGAGAGCCCAGGGGCCTTCATCGCCGCCCTGGAACGCTTCCTCGACGAGACCGAACCGGCCCGGTTCGACCGCGACGAGTGGCGGGCGCGCTTCAAAACCGCGTAGGGCCGAACGACTACTACGCGCCCGACAGGATTCGAACCTGTGGCCTCGTCCTCCGGAGGGACGCGCTCTATCCAGCTGAGCTACGGGCGCTCGCCTTGGGAGCTTAGTCAGTCCTCGCCGGTGAGGGATAGGCGAACGTATGTTCCATCCGCTTGCAGACATAAGGTTGCGGAATGCCGAGACCCACGACCGGGAACGCGACCGAGGCCATGGTGTTGAGCGCTTTCGCACAGCGAGGGTTTCATGTGCTGATCCCGTTTGGAGACGGTCACCCGTTCGACTTGGCAATCCATCTGACCGGGACCGAATTCCTTCGAGTTCAGTGCAAGACCGCTTGGCCGAAAGGCGGGTGCCTGATCTTCAACGCCCGCTCGACCGATCACGGCCGCGGACCGCAGTCCTATGTCGGACTCGCGGACATCTTTGGGGTGTACTTCCCGCCAAAGCAGACGGTCTATCTCGTGCCGATTGACGGCGTTGCCAACTACGAGGGGCGCTTGCGTGTCGAACCAGCCCGCAACAACCAACGACGAGGCATCCGGATGGCCGCTGACTTTGGAATCGATCGATGGTCTGCCGAGAGCCTCGATGAGGTGGTGGCGAAGGGCCGGGCGAAGCCAGAATTGGAGCTAGGCATCGCGTAGGCTCGCCGCCGTGGATCTCTCGGCGATATTTCTCGGAACCGGTGGCTCTGTGCCCTCGGCGCGGCGCTCGACCGCGAGCGTTCTGATCTCGCGCGGGGGGGACCGCCTGCTGTTCGACTGCGGCGAAGGGACGCAGCGCCAGATGCAGCGCTCGATCGGGCTGACCCAGGTCGACGAGATCTACCTGACCCACTTCCACGCCGATCACATCCTCGGCCTGCCGGGACTGCTCAAGAGCTATGACCTGACCGACCGCGAACTGCCGCTGACGATCCACGGCCCGCCGGGGCTGCGCGACCTCTTCGCGATCCTCAAGCCGATCGTCGGCCGGCTGCGCTTCGGCTTGGAGCTGGTCGAGCTCGCCCCGGGCGAGGCGGTCGCCCACGACGGCTATGAGATCCGCTCCTTCGAGGCCGCCCACGGCGTGCGCGCCAACGGCTACGCGCTGATCGAGGAGGAGCGCCCCGGCCGCTTCGACGTCGAAGCAGCGAAGCGCCTCGGCGTCCCCGAAGGCCCCGCCTTCGCCGCCCTGCAGCGCGGCGAGGAGGTGGAAGGCGCCTCCGGCCCGGTCGGTCCCGATGACGTGGTCGGCACCGCCCGCCCCGGCCGCACCGTCGTCCTCACCGGCGACACCGCGCCCAGCCCGGGCACGGTCGCCGCCGCCGCCGACGCCGAGCTGCTGATCCACGACGCCAGCTTCGCCGAGGAGGACGTCCAGCGAGCCGCCGAGACCGGCCACTCGACCGTCGGCCAGGCCGCCGCCGTCGCCCGCGAGGCGCACGTGAAGATGCTGGCCCTGGTCCATATCTCCTCCCGCTACCACGTCGGCAAGGTGCTCGAGGAGGCCCAGGACGTCTACGAAGCGACCGTCGCCCCCCGGGACTTCGACATCATCGATATCCCCTTTGCGGAGAAGGGCTATCCCGAGCTCCAGCCCAACGGAGCCAGGGAACGCGGCGGATCCGGCATGGCCGCGCCCGAACGGAGTCCGTGAACGAGGCGGGTCCGGCGCGGCCTCGACGGAACCTCCCGCTGTTCGTGACGGCGAGGCCGCGCCGGACCCGCCGCTTTCGCTGCTACGCTCCGCGCGTCCTTTAACCCGGTCCCGTGAGGCCAGGAAGGAAGCAAAGAAGAGTGAGTGAGAAGGTCGTGCTCAGGCACGACGACCTGGGGCGCACGCTGAGGCGGATCGCGCACGAGATCGTCGAGAAGAACCCCGACGCCGGGGATCTGGCGCTGGTCGGCATCCATACCCGCGGCGCCCATCTGGCCCGTCGCCTGCACTCCTTCCTGGCGGAGCTGATCGGGGCGGAGCTGCCGATCGGGGACCTCGACATCTCCTTCTATCGCGACGACGTCGGCGCCAAGGCGCCCGCCACGCAGCCGGTCGTCCACGCCTCCCACATCGATTTCGACCTCGGCGGCCGCACCGTCGTCCTCGTCGACGACGTCCTCTTCACCGGCCGCACGGTTCGCGCCGCGATCGACGCGCTCTTCGACTACGGGCGGCCGCAGCGGGTTCAGCTGGCCGTGCTCTGCGACCGTGGCCACCGCGAGCTGCCCTTCCGTCCCGATTACGTCGGCAAAAGCCTGCCAACCGCCCTCGACGAGCGCGTCAACGTCCGCCTCGAGGAGACCGACGGGGTCGACGAGATGACGATCTCCGAGCCCAGCGCCGCGGAGACGGTGGCGTGAAGCACCTGCTGGCGATCGAGCAGCTCTCCCGCGGGCAGATCGAGGCGATCCTCGACCGCGCCGAGAGCTTCGCCGAGGTCGGCCGCCGCGACATCAAGAAGGTGCCGACCCTGCGCGGGCGCACCGTGGTCACCCTCTTCTATGAGTCCAGCACCCGCACCAGCAGCTCCTTCGAGCTCGCCGCCAAGCGCCTCTCGGCCGACCTCGTCGCGGTCAAGGCCGCCGGCTCCTCGGTCGACAAGGGCGAGTCCCTGAAGGACACGGTGGCGACGCTCTCCGCCTACGACCCGGCCGCGATCGTGATCCGCCACCCCTACGCCGGCGCTGCCCAGATGGTCTCCGCCTGGACCCAGGCCGCGGTCGTCAACGCCGGCGACGGCAAGCACGAGCACCCGAGCCAGGCCCTGCTCGACGTCTACACGCTGCGCCGCCGGCTCGGCTCGCTGGAGGGGAAGCGGATCTGGATCGTCGGCGACGTCCTCCACAGCCGCGTCGCCCGCTCCAACCTGATCGCCTTCCAGCGGATGGGCGCCGAGGTCACCGTCTGCGGCCCGCCGACCCTGATCCCGCGCGGGATCGAGGAGCTCGGCTGCGCGGTCTCGCACTCGCTGGAGCGGCTCGGCGAGGCCGAGGTCGTCTACGCCCTGCGGATGCAGCAGGAGCGGATGAGCGAGAGCTTCGTGCCCTCGCTGCGCGAGTACGCCGCGACCTTCCAGGTCGACACCCGCAAGCTCAACCCGCGCCAGCTGCTGATGCACCCGGGCCCGGTCAACCGCGGGGTCGAGCTCTCCGGCGAGGCGATCGACTCGCCGCAGTCCCTGATCGCCGAGCAGGTCGCGGCCGGCCTGGTGGTGCGGATGGCGATCCTCTACGAGCTGCTGGCAGGAGGCGAAGGGCCCACCCCCGTCGCCGAGGGCGACGGCGCCGCCCGCCCGACCCCGATCGGACAGCCCGCGTGAGCCTCGCCGACTCCCTCGACGTCCGTCCCGGCCGGCCCGCCGACCTGATCCTGCGACGGGCGACCGTGCTCGACCCGGTCGCCGGGATCGACGGCGTTCACGACGTGGTCGTCCGCGGCGGCAAGATCGCCGAGCTGGCGGCGCCGGGGGAGGGCTCCGCCGACGGGGCCGAGGTCGTCGAAGCCGAGGGCATGCACGCCTTCCCGGCCTTCTTCGATCCTCACGTCCACCTCCGGACCCCCGGCCACGAGCACAAAGAGGACGTCGAGACCGGCAGCCGCTCAGCCGCCGCCGGCGGCTACTGCGGGATCCTGGCGATGGCCAACACCGACCCGCCGGTCTCGACCGGAGCCGACATCGCGGCCCTGCGCGAGCAGGCCCGGGCCGGCGCCTCGGTCCCGGTCGGCTTCATGGCCACGGTCACCAAGGGGATGAAAGGACAGGACCTGACCGAGATGGTCGAGCTGCGCGAAGCCGGCGCGGTCGGCTTCACCGACGACGGGCTGCCGATCGTCAGCGCCCGGGTGATGCTGCGCGCGCTCCAGTACCAGCGCCTCTGCGGCGGCACGATCGCCCTGCACGAGGAGGATCCCGAGCTCTCCGGCGAGGGCGTCATGCACGAGGGCCCGGTCTCGGCCGCGCTCGGCCTCGCCGGCGTGCCCTCGGTCTCGGAGTCAACGATGATCGCCCGCGACGCCGCCCTGGCGGCCTATGAGGACGCGCGCATCCACGTCCAGCACCTCTCGGCGGCGGAGTCGGTCGCGGTCGTACGCGCCGCCAAGGCCGCCGGCGTGAAGATCAGCGCGGAGGCCAGCCCGCACCACCTCTGCCTCACCGACGAGGAGGTCCGCAGCCTCGACCCGCGCCGCTTCAAGATGAACCCGCCGCTGCGCCGCGAGGCCGACCGCCAGGCCCTGATCGAGGCCCTGCGCGACGGCACGATCGAGTGCGTCGCCACCGATCACGCCCCGCACCAGGACGAGGAAAAGGACGTCCCCTTCGAGCAGGCGGCGATGGGCGTGACCGGCCTCGAGACCGCCTTCGCCGCCCTGCACACCGAGCTGGTGCTGCCCGGCACGATCGAGCTCGGGCTGCTGGTCGAGCGGATGGCCGGCGGCGCCGCGCCATTCGGGATCGAGCGCCCGACCCTGGCGCCCGGCTCGGAGGCGAACGTCGCCCTCTGCGACCTCGGCGCCAGGTGGACGGTCGGAGAAGAGGGTTACGAGAGCCGCTCGCAGAACTCCTGGTGCGCCGGCAGGGCCCTGACCGGACGGGTCATGGTCACCCTCGCCGCCGGCCAGGTCGCCTTCCGCCTGCGCAGCTTCAGCCTCGGGGTCGCCGCGTGAGCGCCTACCTGCTGCTCGAGGACGGCACCAGGCTCGACGGGCTCGCCTGCGGGCACCCGGGCGCGGTCACCGGCGAGGTCGTCTTCAACACCGCGATGACCGGCTACCAGGAGTCGGTCACCGACCCCTCCTACGCCGGCCAGATCATCGTCTTCACCTATCCGCTGATCGGCAACTACGGGGTCAGCGCGCCGGCGATGGAGTCCGACCGCGTCCATGCCCGCGGCGTCGTCATGCGCGACGCCAAGAACGGCGAGGACGTCGCCAGCGCCGAGGGCGGTTGGCTCGACTGGCTCGGCGACTGCGGCGTGCCCGCGATCGATGGCGTCGACACCCGCGCCCTGGTCCGCCACATCCGCGACCGCGGGGCCATGCGCGGCGGCATCTTCCCCGCCGCCATTCCCGAGCCGGAGGCGCGCGAACGGATCGCCGCCGAGCCCGGCATGGGCGGCGCCGACCTCGCCCGCACCGTCACTCCGCCCGAGCCGGTCCGCTTCGAGGGCGATGGCCCGCACGTGGTCGGGATCGACACCGGGATCAAGATGAGCATCGTCCGCCAGCTGCGCGAGCACGGTGCCAAGCTGACGCTGCTGCCCTGCACCAGCGGTGCCGAGCAGGTCCTGGCCGAGGACCCGGACATCGTCTTCTTGGCCAACGGTCCCGGCGACCCGGCCGCGCTCGACTACGTCGTCGACGCGGTCCGCGGGATCGTCGGCCGCAAGCCCGTCTTCGGCATCTGTCTCGGCCACCAGCTGCTCTGCCGGGCGGTCGGCCTCCAGACCTACAAGCTCCCCTTCGGCCATCGCGGCGCCAACCACCCGGTCAAGGACCTGGAGACGGGAAGGATCGACATCACCTCCCAGAACCACGGCTTCGCGGTTGCCGGCCCTGGCGGCGAGCCGCGGATCGAGGGCGAGCAGGCGGTGCGCTGGGAGACCGACTTCGGCGTCGCCGAGCTCTCCCAGCTCAACCTCTACGACCGCACCGTCGAGGGCCTGGTCCTGCGCGACGTCGCCGGCGCCACCGTCCAGTACCACCCGGAGGCCGGCCCCGGCCCGCACGACGCCCGCCACCTCTTCGAGCGCTTCCTGTCCCTCGCAACCTGAACGGAGCCCTTGCCCCGCCGAGACGACATCCAGAAGATCCTCCTGATCGGCTCCGGCCCGATCGTGATCGGCCAGGCGGCCGAGTTCGACTACTCCGGTGTCCAGGCCTGCAAGGTGCTGCTCGAGGAGGGCTACGAAGTGGTCCTCGTCAACTCGAACCCGGCCACGATCATGACCGACCCCGAGTTCGCCACCGCCACCTACATCGAGCCGCTGCTGCCCGGTCCGGTGACCAAGATCATCGAAAAGGAGCGTCCCGACGCGCTGCTGCCGACGCTCGGCGGCCAGACCGCGCTGAACCTGGCGATGACCCTGCACGAGGACGGCACCCTGGAGAAGTTCGGGGTCGAGCTGATCGGCGCCGACTCCGCCGCGATCAATCGCGCCGAGGACCGCGAGGAGTTCCGCACGACGATGAACGAGGCCGGGATCCGCATCCCCTGGTCGATCACGGTCGAGACCCTGGGCGAGGTCGAGGAGGGCCTGGCGGACGGCCGGATCACGCTGCCGGCGATCGTCCGGCCCGCCTTCACGATGGGCGGTCAGGGCGGCGGCATCGGCCGCACCGAGACCGAGCTGCGCCAAGTAGTCAGCGAGGGCCTGGCCGCCAGTCCGATCAACCAGGTCCTGGTCGAGGAGTCGGTGATCGGCTGGGGCGAGTTCGAGCTCGAGGTGATGCGCGACCGCAACGACAACGTCGTGATCATCTGCTCGATCGAGAACGTCGACCCGATGGGCGTCCACACCGGCGACTCGGTCACGGTGGCGCCGGCGCAGACGCTGACCGACCCGCTTTACCAGGAGCTGCGCGACATCGCGATCAAGGTGATCCGGGCGATCGGGGTCGAGACCGGCGGCTCCAACGTCCAGTTCGCGGTCGACCCCGAGAGCGGCGAGATCGCCGTGATCGAGATGAACCCACGGGTCTCCCGCTCCTCCGCCCTCGCCTCCAAGGCGACCGGCTTCCCGATCGCGAAGATGGCGGCGAAACTGGCGGTCGGCTACGCCCTCGAGGAGATCCCCAACGACATCACCCAGGCGACGCCGGCCTCGTTCGAGCCGACGATCGACTACGTCGTCACCAAGATTCCCCGTTTCGCCTTCGAGAAGTTCCCCGGCGCCGACGGCCGCCTCTCGACCTACATGCAAAGCGTCGGCGAGGCGATGGCGATCGGCCGCACCTTCCGCGAGTCCTTCGCCAAGGCGATGCGCTCGCGCGAGCTCGACTCGCCGGCCGAGGCGCCGGAGTCCGAAGCGGAGCTGCTGGTCGCGCTCGAGAAGCCCTGCGCCGAGCGCTTCGACCTGATCCTCGAGGCCTTCCGCCGCGGGATCGGCCTCGAGGCCGTCCACGAGGCCTGCCTGGTCGACCGCTGGTTCCTGCGCGAGATGCGTCTGCTGGCGACCGAGGGCGACGGCACCGAGGGCCTGGTCCGCACCTACAAGGCGGTCGACACCTGCGCCGCCGAGTTCGAGGCGGCCACCCCTTACTACTACTCGGCCCACGAGCGCCCCCGCCACGACGGCTCCCCGCCCGCCTCCGAGGTCCGCCGCGGCGGGCGCGACTCGGTCGTCATCCTCGGCGCCGGCCCCAACCGGATCGGCCAGGGGATCGAGTTCGACTACTGCTGCGTGCACGCCGCGATGACCGCCCGCGAGCTCGGGCGAGACGCGGTGATGATCAACTGCAACCCGGAGACGGTCTCGACCGACTACGACACCTCCGACCGCCTCTACTTCGAGCCGCTGACCGCCGAGGACGTGCTGGCGGTCTGCGAGCAGGAGCAGCCGGAGGGAGTGATCGTCCAGTTCGGCGGCCAGACGCCGCTGAAGCTGGCCCGCACCCTGGAAGAGGCGGGGGTGCCGCTGCTCGGAACCCCGGTCGACGCGATCGACCTGGCCGAGGATCGTGGCCAGTTCGGCGCCCTGCTGCGCCGCCTGGGGATCAAGCACCCTCCCTACGGGACCGCCTTCTCGGCCGAGGAAGCCTCCGCCGTCGCCGAAGAGGTCGGCTTCCCGCTACTGGTCCGGCCCTCCTTCGTGCTCGGCGGCCGGGCGATGGAGATCTGCTACTCGACCGCGGACCTCAACGCCTACCTCGAGGCCCACGTCAAGGCCGACCAGGAGCACCCGCTACTGCTCGACCGCTTCCTCGAGAACGCGATCGAGGTCGACGTCGACGCCCTCGCCGACGGCGAGCAGGTCTGGGTCGCCGGGATCATGCAGCACGTCGAGGAGGCCGGCGTCCACTCGGGTGACTCCGCCTGCGTGATCCCGCCGCTCAGCCTGGGGGAGGAGATGCTGGAGGAGATCCGCGCCACGACCGAGCGGATCGCCCTCGAGATCGGCGTCGTCGGCCTGCTCAACATCCAGTACGGGGTCGCCGGCGGCGAGCTCTACGTGATCGAGGCCAACCCGCGTGCGTCCCGCACCGTCCCCTTTGTCTCGAAGGCGATCGGGGTGCCGCTGGCGAAGATGGCCGCCCGGCTGATGCTGGGCGAGCGCCTCGCCGACCAGGAGCTCCCCGCCGGCCCGCCGGAGCACGTCAGCGTCAAGGAGGCGGTCCTGCCCTTCGCCCGCTTCGCCGGCGCCGACTCGGTGCTGGGCCCGGAGATGAAGAGCACCGGCGAGGTGATGGGCGTCGCCGCCGACTTCCCGACCGCCTTCGGCAAGGCGCAGGCGGCGGCGGGGGTGCGGCTGCCCGAGTCGGGCTCCGTCTTCCTCACTGTCACCGACACCGACAAGCCGGCGGCCACCCAGCTGGCAGCTCGCTTCCACGATCTCGGCTTCGAGGTGATCGCGACCGGCGGCACCGCCCAGGCGATCGAGCGGATGGGGGTGCCGGTGACTCGGATCAACAAGCTGGGGGAGGGCTCGCCGCACGTCGTCGACCTGATCCAACAGCGGCGCTGCGACCTCGTGATCAATACGCCGACCGGCTCCGGCGCCCGCGCCGACGGCTACGAGATCCGCACCGCCGCCGTCCGCCACGGGATTCCTTGCGTGACCACGATGACCGGCGCCACCGCGGCCGCCAGGGCGATCGCAGCCGGTCGTCAGGGCGACGCCGAGGTGCGCAGCCTCCAGGAGATCCACGGCGCCGCCCCCTCGGCTCTGGCGGGGGCCGAAGGGACGCACTGATGGAGCCGCCCCCGCCCGCGGGGACGGCCGGCTCCGCGCCGTCCGACCGGCGCCTCTGCGAGGTCGCCGAAAACCGTCCTTCCGGCGGCTACCGGATCGTCTCGCTGCGCGACCGGGCAGGGCTCGAGCCGCTGCCGGGTCAGTTCTACGTCCTGGCCGTGGCCACGGGACAGGACGAGGCGGGGAAGCCGGCCTTCGCGCCGCGCCCGGTCCCGGTCGCCGCGACCATGCCGGGGGCGGGCGGGGTCAGGCTCGACTTCCTGGTCAAAGGCGGCGACGACGACCCCCTCGGCGACCTGGCGCCCGGCGATCGCGTGCGGGTGACGGGGCCGCTCGGCACCGCCTTCGCCGCCCCGCGCGAGCTGAACCCGGGCGCGGCCGGTGCGGTGCTGGTCGGCGAGGGCCTCGGCATCGCTCCGCTGGCCCTGTTGCGCCGGCGTCTCGGCGAGCGCGGCGTTCCGCTGCGCGTTCTGCTCGGCTTTCGCGGTGAGAGGGGCCCGGGCGGTCTGGAGTTGTTCTGTGGCAGCGGCGCCGAGCTCTGCCCGGAGGTCCGCATCGCCTCCGAGGACGGCCGTCGCGGTTACCGCGGCGTCGTCACCGACCTTCTGGCCGTCCTGCTCGAAGGGGACGACGCCCCATCCGCGGTCGTCTACTCCTGCGGGCCGCCGGCGATGCTGGAGACCGTGGCACAGCTCTGCGCCGAACGCGGCGTCGTCTGCGAGTCAAGGCCGGCGTCGCCCCTGGTCAACCCCTGATTCGGCTGAATTCGGCGAGTCGCGCGGGCTCTCGCGAACGGCGGCGGAGCTCGCCACACCGTCCTCGGGACGCGTCAAGGCCGCGCCCGTACTCAACCTCCAGTAGAGGTTGAGGTGAATTTGGGCGAAATTGGGGCCCGGCCGCTTGCGGAGGTTCGAGCCGAAGCTATACTCGCCGCGCAGATGGCCGCCTCCCCAGTCAAGATTTCCGCCGCCGCCGCTCCCGAGCGGTCCCTGGACCAGAGGATGGATGCGCTCAAACGAGCGAACGACATCCGCACCGCCCGGGCCAAGCTGAAGAAGGATCTGAAGGCGAATCGGGCGAGCATCCATGCGATCCTGATGGATCCGCCGGAGTACCTGCTGACCGCGAAGGTCTTCGACATGCTCCTCGCCGTCCCCAAGTACGGGCGCGTGAAGACCAATCGAATACTCAACCAGTGCCGGATCTCGCCCTCGAAGACGATCGGCGGGCTCTCCGAGCGCCAGCGCACCGAGCTGATCTCTCTTCTGCGCCGCTAGACGACCGCCACGACGGTCAGTATCCGCGACCGCATGGCAGCCAAAGTCTTCGTCATCACCGGCCCGTCGGGCGTCGGCAAGGGAACGCTGATCCGGGAACTCCTCCAGCGCCTGCCCGACCTCGAGCTATCGATTTCGGCCACCACCCGAGCCCCGCGCGAGGGCGAGGTCGATGGCCGCGACTACCATTTCCTCTCGCCGGAGCAGTTCGAAGAGCGGATGCGCCGCGAAGACTTCCTCGAGTACGCCACCTACAGCGGCAACAGCTACGGGACGCTGCGGACCGAGGTCGAGCGCCGCCTCGCGGCCGGCCACTCGGTGGTGCTGGAGATCGAGGTGCAGGGCGCGCGGCAGGTACGGGCGGCAATGCGGGAGTCGATCCAGGTCTTCATCGCCCCGCCGGACCCGGAGGTCCTGCGCCAGCGCCTCGACGGTCGTGGCACCGATTCCTCGGCCGCGATCGACGCCCGGCTCAAGGTCGCGGAGGGGGAGATGGCGGCCCAGAACGAGTTCGCCCACGTCGTCGTCAACGACGACCTCGACCGCGCGGCGGACGAGCTGGAGCGGATCGTGCGCACCGAGCTCGGCCTATCACTAGACTCCCCGGCCAATGATTAAACCTCGCGTAGACAAGCTTCTAGAGCACGCTGACTCGCATTACGCCGCCGTCGTCGTTTCGGCCAAGCGGGCGCGTCAGATCAACAGCTACTTCCACAACCTCGGTGAGGGTGGATTCGGCGAGTACCCGCCGCCCATGGTCGAGGTGAACGCCGAGCGCAACTACCTCACGATGGCGCTTGAAGAGCTGGCCGAGGGCAAGCTCAAATACGAGTACCGGTCCTAGCGCCCAGCGTAAAGGGGCCCCTTTAGGAGGCGTCGGATGGCCAGAGTCCTGCTTGGCGTCAGCGGTGGGATAGCCGCCTACAAGTCGTTGGAGCTGGCCCGGTTGGCGACGCTCGCCGGTCACGGCGTCCGCGTCCTCATGACCGAGACCGCGACGCGCTTCGTCGGCGCCGCCTCCTTCGAGGGAATCGTCGGCGCCCCGGTGTTGATCTCCGAGTTCGAGCGCGATCCGATGCGCGGCGCCTTCCCGGGCGAAGGCGAGCCGGCCCACGACCCGATCGGCCACCTCGAGCTGGCCGCCAGGTGCGACGCCTTGCTCGTCGCCCCGGCCTCGGCCAACACGATCGCCAAGCTCGCGGCCGGCAGCGCCGACTCGATGCTGACCACCTCCTTCCTCGCCTGCTCCGCGCCGCGCCTGATCGCGCCGGCGATGAACGACCGCATGTACGCGAACGCGGCGACCCAGGCGAACCTGGCGACGCTGCGCGGGCGCGGCATCGAGGTGATCGAGCCCGAGGAGGGCAGACTCGCCTCGCGCGGCGAGTACGGCCGCGGGCGCCTGCCCGCCCCGGAGCGGCTGCTGACCCGGGTCGAGGCGGCGCTGCCGGCGGGGGAGCGTCCCTGGGACGGGCTGCGGGTGCTGGTCACCGCCGGCGGCACGCGCGAGCCGATCGACCCGGTCCGCTTCATCGGCAACCGCTCCAGCGGCCGCATGGGCATCGCCCTCGCCGCCGCGGCGGCAAGACGCGGGGCGGAGGTGACCCTGATCGCCGCCAACGTCGCCCTGCCCGAGCCGGCCGGCGTCCGCCGCATCGACGTCGAGAGCGCCGAGCAGCTGGCGACGGCGGCCGCCGCCGAGTTCGCCGGCGCCCAGGTGCTGTTGATGGCGGCGGCGCCGGCCGACTTCCGCGCGGCGACGGTCGCGGCGGAGAAGCTGAAGCGCGCCGACGGCCTCAACCTCCAGCTCGAGCCGACCGAGGACATCCTCGCGGCACTCGCCGGGGGGCGCGCCGAGGGCCAGACGATCGTCGGCTTCGCCGCCGAGCACGGGGGGGACGCGGCAGCGAGGGCGCGGGAGAAGCTGGCCCGCAAGGGCGCCGACCTGATCGTGCTCAACGACGTCTCCGACCCCGCGATCGGCTTCGAGAGCGAGAACAACGCCGTTACCCTGATCGACTCCGACGGCGACACCGGCGTCCCGCTCGGCTCCAAGGACGCGATCGCCGAAGCGATCCTGGGAAGAGTCGACCGGCTTCGCGCGCAGGCTGGTCAGCCGACTCGCTGAGCGGGCTATACTGGCTTCAGCTTTTCCGTTCTATGCAGTATCGAGAAGTGGGCCTGGCCCACTTTTTTTACGCCCGAATCAGGCATGGCCGACCTCCAGCAGAACATCCAAGAACAGCTTTCCGAACTCGATTCGGAGCTCGACCTGGTCGCCGTAGAGCGACCCGGCAACGAGTCCCTGCGCATCTTCATCGACCACCCGAGCGGGGTTGACCTGGCACTCTGCGAACGCGTCACCAGGCAGCTCGGCGATCTCTTGAACGAGTACTCGCTCGAGGTCTCCTCACCGGGCCCCAAATACCGCCGCCCCGGCACCACTTCCGACTCCAAGGAGCCGCTTCAGTGAGCAAAGAGATCGTCGACGCAGTCAAAGCGCTCGAGGCGGAGAAGGGAATCGCCGCCGACAAGCTGATGGACGCCCTCGAGGACGCCCTCCTCTCGGCTTACAAGAAGACTCCGGGGGCGGCCAAATACGCCCGCGTCGACCTTGACCACGAAACCGGTGACTTCCGCGTCTTCGAACTGATCCTTCCGCCCGAGCTCGAGGAGAAGCTCCTTGCCGAGGCCGCCGAGCTGCAGGAGGAGCCGGAGGTCGATCCGGAGACGGGCGAAATGCGCGAGCCCGAGGATCCCGAGCTGGACCCGGAGATGATCGCCCCTTATGAGGACCAGATCACCACCCACGACGTCACCCCCGAAGACTTCGGCCGCATCGCCGCCCAGACCGCCAAGCAGGTGATCCTGCAGAGGATCCGCGAGGCCGAGCGGCAGATGATGTACGACGAGTACCAGGACCGCGTCGGCGAGCTGATCACCGGGATCATCCAGCAGTCCGACAAGCGCTACACGCTGGTCCAGCTGCGCGAGCGGGTCGAGGCGCTGCTGCCCAAGTCCGAGCAGGTCTACAACGAGCGCTACGACCACGGGATGCGGGTGAAGGCGGTCATCACCGACGTCTCCGATTCGACCAAAGGTCCGGCGATCGTCGTCTCGCGCCGCAGCCCTGAGCTGATCAAGAGCCTGTTCGAGCTCGAGGTGCCCGAGATCGCCGACAAGCTGGTCGAGATCGTCGGCGTCGCCCGCGAGCCCGGCTACCGCTCGAAGATCGCCGTCGTCTCCCACGCCGACGGGGTCGACCCGGTCGGCGCCTGCGTCGGCCCCCGCGGCTCCCGCGTGCGGATGGTCGTCTCCGAGCTGCGCGGCGAGAAGATCGACATCATCCCCCACAACGACGAGCCCGCCCGCTTCGTCGCCAAAGCGCTTTCACCGGCCCGGGTGCGCGAGGTGATCGTCGACGACGAGGAGCGCCAGGCGACCGTGATCGTGCCCGACGACCAGCTCTCGCTGGCGATCGGCCGCGACGGCCAGAACGCCCGCCTCGCCGCCCGCCTGACCGGCTGGCGCGTCGACATCAAGTCCGAGACCGAGTTCGCCTCGGAGGACGCGGAGGTCGAGTACGAGGGCGAAGAGCAGTCCGACGGCCGCTGCATGGCGCTTCTCTCCAACGGCCGCCGCTGCCCCAACGCGGCGATCCCCAGCTCCAGCTACTGCGGCCTGCCCACCCATCAGGCCCTGAGCCGGTTCGAGACCAGCCAGGTCGCCGTCCTCGCCAACGTCTCCGAGGCGGAGCTGGCGATCCTCGCCGACCCCGACGGCGACCAGGGCCAGGTCGACGAAATCGTCGCCCGCGCCGCCGGCGAATTCGTCGAGCAGGCCGAGGAGGAGATCGTCGAGGAGGCGGTGGCCGAAGCCGTCGTCGAGGAGGTGGTCGAGGAGGCGGCCGCCGAGGTGCTGGCCGAGGAGATAGTGGAGACGGAGGCCGCCGTGGCCGTGGTCGAGGAGATCGTCGAGGACGCGGTCGCCGAGGATCTCGCCGAGGAGGCAGTCGAAGAGGAGATCGCCGAAGAGGCCGCCGGGCCCGAGACCGGGTCTGCCGATGGCGAGCCGGTTGCCGAGGAGGCTGAGCAGGCTTAGTGGCTAAGAAGCGGGTTCACGAGATCGCGAAAGCGCACGACCTCAGCAGCAAGGAAGTCCTTGCGGCGCTGAAAGCCGCCGGCGTCGACGCCAAAGTCGCCGCCTCCAACGTCGACGAGGACGCCGCGGCGAAGGCGATCTCCGCCGCGCGCGGCAACGGCGCCAAGCTGGGGACGGCGGCGTCGAAGTCGCCCGCGCAGCCGGCCGCTCCTCAGCGGGCTCCTGCCGCCGCGAAGAAACCTGCCGCGGCGCCCAGCGGAGCTCCGAAAGCAGCGGCTCCGGCACCGAAAGCATCCGCTTCGACCAAACCGGTCCGGCCGGCCGGCACCCCGCAGCAGGGTGGCGGTGCCGGCGGTGCGAAAAAACGCCGAGTCGTGATCGACTCGCAGGCCGCCCGGCGGGACCAGATGGGTGGCCCGCCGCCGCAGCGCCCGCCGCGCCGCCGTGGTGGACGCCGCCGCCGTCCCTTGCTGGAGGAGCCGCCGATGGGGCCCGCGACCCCGGTCGAGCCCGAGGCGACCAAAGTCAACTCCGGCGCCACCGTGCGCGAGGTCGCCGAGCTGCTCGGGCTCGCTCCCGCCGAGGTGATCAAAAAGCTGATGACGATGGGGGAGATGGCGACGCTGACCCAGACCCTCACCGACGAGTCGGTGAGGGCGATCGCCGACGAGTACGACCGCAAGCTGGAGATCGTCACCGCCGCCGAGGAGGAGCCGGAGGAGCCGGAGTTCGCCGACGCCGCCGAGGACCTCGTCGACCGCCCGCCCGTGGTCACGATCATGGGCCACGTCGACCACGGCAAGACCTCGCTGCTGGACGCGATCCGCGAAACCGAGGTCGCCGCCGGCGAGGCCGGGGGCATCACCCAGCACATCGGCGCCTACCAGGTCCACAAAGACGAGAAGACGATCACCTTCCTCGATACGCCTGGCCACGCCGCCTTCACGGCGATGCGCGCCCGCGGCGCCAAGGTCACCGACGTCGCCGTCGTCGTCGTCGCCGCCGACGACGGCGTGATGCCGCAGACCAAGGAGGCGATCGACCACGCTCGCGCCGCCGACGTGCCGATGCTGATCGCGGTCAACAAGATCGACAAAGAGGGCGCCAACCCCGAAAAGGTCCGCACCGAGCTCGCTCAGGAGGGCATCTCGCCGGAGGAGTGGGGCGGTGACACCGTCTTCTGCGAGGTCTCGGCCAAGACCCACGAAGGGCTCGACAACCTGCTCGACATGATCCTTCTCGTCACCGAGCTCGAGGAGCTCGGGGCCAACCCCGACGCGCCCGGCTCGGGCACCGTGATCGAGTCCCAGCTCGACCCCGGTCGTGGCCCGGTCGTCACCGTCCTGGTTCAGCGCGGCACGCTCAAGGTCGGCGACTCGCTGGTCGGCGGCCCGCAGTGGGGCCGCGTTCGCGCCATGCACGACTTCACCGGCGCCCGCGTCGAGGCCGCCGGCCCCGGCATGCCGGTCGAGGTGCTCGGCTTCGACGGCGTCAGCGACGCCGGCGAGTTCGTGCAGGCGGTCGAGAACGACCGCCGCGCCCGCCAGCTCGCCCAGGAGCGCGCCAACCGTCTCAAGACCGAGGCCCTGGCCCGCCGCCAGGCCCGCAAGGTCAGCCTCGACGAGGTCTTCGCCCGGGTCCAGGAGGGCGACATCAAGGAGCTCAACATCGTCCTCAAGGCCGACGTCGCCGGCTCCCTGGAGGCGCTCCAAGACGAGATCGCCAAAGTCCCGCAGGAACGGGTCGCGATCAACATCATCCACTCCCAGACCGGTGGCATCAACGAGTCCGACGTGATGCTCGCCTCGGCCTCGGAAGCGATCATCATCGGCTTCAACGTGCGCCCGCTCGCCGATGCCCGCCGGGCCGGCGTCAGCGAGGGCGTCGACATCCGCACCTACTCGGTCATCTACAAAATCACCGAAGACCTGCGCAACGCGATGGAGGGCCTGCTCGAGGCGATCGAGGTCGAGGAGGCCGTCGGCGAGGCCGAAATCAAACAGACCTTCAAGGCCTCCAAGGTCGGCCGCATCGCCGGCTGCATCGTCACCGAGGGCAAGGCCAGCCGCACCGCCGGCGTCCGCCTGGTCCGTCAGGGCACGGTCGTCTGGACCGGCAAGCTCGGCTCCCTGCGGCGCTTCAAAGACAACGTGCAGGAAGTGGAGGAGGGACAGGAGTGCGGCGTCGTGCTCGACGGCTACGCTGACGTCAAGGAGGAAGACGTGCTCGAGTTCTTCCAGACCAAACAGGTCGAGCAGACCCTGGAGTAAGGATGGCCGGCGATCGCATGCGGCGCATCAACGGGGTGCTCCGCGAGGTTGTCGGCGCCGCGATCTCAAGCGATTTGAGCGATCCCCGGATCGGCTTCGTGACTGTGACCTCGGTTGAAACCAGCCCCGACCTGCGCACCGCCAAGGTGTTCGTCAGCGTGCTCGGCAGCGACGAGGATCGCGAGGAGACGCTGAGCGGCCTGCGCTCCTCCCATGGCGTCCTGCAGAGCCGGATCGCCGCCGAGACGCGGATGAAGCGGACCCCGACCCTGACCTTTCACTACGACAACACGATCGAGCAGGGCGTGCGGATCTCGCAGCTGCTCGACGAAGAGCTGCCCGAGCCGGCGCCGGAGTCGGGCCCATGAGCGAGGCCGCGGGCGTCGCCGCCAGATCCGACCTCGAGCGGGTCAGCGCCGAGCTGCGCGCTCGCGACCGCTTTCTGCTGACCGCCCACGAGGGCCCCGACGGCGACGCCCTCGGCTCGCTGCTGGGGATGCACCAGCTGCTCACGCAGCTCGGCAAGGACTCGGTGATGTTCCTCGGCGCCAAGGAGTTCCCGCTGCCGATCGAGTATCGCTTCCTGCCCCTGGAGGAGGTCTTCCACGAGCCGCCCGCCGACATGGCCGACCGCACCGTCGTCTTCCTCGACTGCGGCAACATCGACCGCATGCCGGTGGACTTCCTCACCGAAGGCGGCAACGACATCATCAACATCGACCACCACCACGACAACACCCGCTTCGGGAGCTTCAACCTGGTCGACGTCGATGCCTCCTGCACGGCCGAGATCGTCTACGACCTGGCGGTCCTCTTCGGCGCCACGATCACCAAGGAGATGGCCTCCGCGCTCTACGTCGGCCTGATCACCGACACCGGCAAATTCATGTACGAGAACACCAGCGCGCACACGCACCGGATCGCCGCCGACCTGGTCGAGGCGGGGGTCGACATCGACGACACCTACCGCCGCCTCTACGAGCACGTGCCGATCGAGAAGCTGCGGCTGGTCGCCCGCGCCCTGGAAGGGATCCAGCTGCACTGCGACGGCCGGCTCGTGATCAGCTCGATCACCGCCGCCGACTACGCGGCGACCGGGGCCGGCGAGGAGATGACCGAGGGCGTGATCGACCACCTGCGCTCGATCGACGGGACCAAGGTCGCCGCCGTGGTCCGCGACCTCGGCAACCGTGGCCGCGCCGCCCGCAAGGTCAGCCTGCGCTCCAGCGAGGGCGACGTCGACGTCTCGGCGATCGCCCGCAAGAACGGGGGAGGGGGGCACAAGCGCGCCGCCGGCTTCTCCACCGACCTCGAGCTCGACGAGCTTGTCGCCTTCCTCGGCGGCGAGGTCGTCTCCCAACTGGGCCCCTGAGCATGAGCCACGGCGATCCCGGGGGGGCGGTGCTGCTCTACGACAAGCCGGCGGGGGTCACCTCCCACGACGTCGTCGCGGAGGTGCGCCGCCAACGCGGCTGCAAGACGGGGCACGCCGGCACCCTCGATCCGTTCGCGACCGGCCTGCTGCTGATCCTGCTCGGCCGCGCCACCCGCCTCCAGCGCTTCCTGGTCGGACTGCCGAAGACCTACCTGGCCACCGCCCGGCTGGGCTGGCGCTCCAGCACCGGCGACCCCGACGGCGAGTTGGCCGAGACCGGCGCCGTGCCGGACTCGCTGGAGCTGCCGACCGGGACGGTCCGCCAGCGGCTGCCAATGACCTCCGCCGTGCGGGTCGGCGGCGAGCGCCTCTACAAGAAGGCGCACCGGGGCGAGGTGGTGGAGACCCCCGAGCGCGACGTCGAGGTCTACCGCGCCGAGCTGCTCTCGGCCGTCGACGGCCTCGCTCACTACGAGATCGAATGCGCGGCCGGGACCTACGTCCGCACCCTGGTTGAGACGCTGGGAGACGCCTACTGCGCCGAGCTGCGGCGCACCGCGATCGGCCCCTTCCGGGTCGAGCACGCAGGCGAGGAGCTCACGCTCGCGCAGGTCGCCGGCCTGGTCCCCGCCGTGGAGGTCGCGTTGCGATGAGCATCCGGGTCACCTCCCTGCCCGATGCGGAGCCGCGGCCCCGGCACGTGGCGATCGGCACTTTCGACGGCATCCACCTCGGGCACCAGACGGTGATCGACGACGCCGACACCGTCCTCACCTTCGACCCGCACCCCTTGGAGGTCCTGCACCCGGCGGCCCTGCCGAAACTGATCACGCCCTTCTCGGTCAAGCGCGACGTGATCGACGGGCTCGGGGTGGAGGAGCTGGTCGTGATCCCCTTCGACGAGGAGTTCGCCCATCGCAGCGCCGAGGACTTCGTCGAGCACGTCCTGGTCGAGCGGTTGGGGGCGACCAAGGTCTCGGTCGGCGAGAACTTCCGCTTCGGCGCCAAGGCGAAGGGCGACCCGGCCATGCTGGCGGCGCGGGACGAGTTCGAGACCAGGGTCGTGCCGCTGGTCGAGGTCGACGGCGAGACGGTCTCCTCGACCCGAATACGAGCTTTGGTTGCCGCTGGGGACATGGAGGGTGCCAGGCACTGCCTCGGCACGCCCTTCATGGTCGAGGGCGAAGTGGTCAAGGGCGACCAGCGCGGTCGCGAGCTCGGCTTCCCGACCGCCAACTTCGTCCCCGACGACCGCCTGGCGATCCCGGGTCACGGCGTCTACGCGGCCTTCGCCGACGGGGTTCCCGCCGCCGTCAACGTCGGCGTCAGGCCCACTTTCGAGACGGGACGCGGGGTTCTGATCGAGACCTATCTGATCGACCGGGACGAAGACCTCTACGGCAAGACCCTGCGGGTCGCCTTCGTCGAGCGCCTGCGCGGGGAGAAGCGCTTCGACAGCGCCGACGACCTGGTCGCGCAGATGCGCCGTGATGTCGATGACGCCAAGCGTGTCTGTGCTAGCTTCCAGCGCCCGTGACCCGCTGGGCACGGCTTTTTTTTGACTGAGACGACATGGGCCTGACCAAAGAGAAAAAAAGCGAGCTGATCGGCAAGTACGGCCGCGGCGATAGCGACACCGGCTCCGCCGAGGTCCAGGTCGCGCTGCTGACCGCGCGGATCAACGAACTCACCGAGCATCTGCGCACGCACAGCAAAGATCACCACTCGCGCCGCGGGCTGCTGATGTTGGTCGGCAAACGCCGCCGCATGCTGCGCTACCTCGAGCGGATCGACCTCGAGCGCTACCGCGCCCTGGTCGCCGATCTCGGCCTGCGCCGATGATCGCCGCCGGCGAGCCGGCTCCCGGCTTCACCCTTCGCGACCAGGACGGCGAGAAGGTCTCCCTGGACGACTTCAAGGGCCGCAAGGTCCTGCTGGCCTTCTATCCGGGCGACTTCAGCCCTGTCTGCGGGGATCAGCTCTCGATCTACCAGGAGGTGAAGCCGGAGATCGCCGCCAAGGACGTCGAGCTGGTCGGGATCAGCGTCGACAGCTTCTTCGCGCACAAGGCCTTCCAGGAGAAGCTGGGGATCGACATCACCCTGCTGTCGGACTTCGAGCCCAAGGGCGAGGTCGCCCGGGCCTACGGCTCCTATCTGGATGGCCTCGGCTTCGCCAACCGCACCCTCGTCCTCGTCGACGAGGAGGGCCAGGTCGCCTGGAGCTACGAATCGCCCAATCCGGGCGAGTTCCCCGGCGCCAACGTCATCTTCGACGCGCTCACGACTTCTTAGCCCCACGCGTCTGCATTTACCCGTCTATAGGACGGGTTAGGGCAGACTCGTGACGCGATGAGCGACCTGACCAGCGCTGCCGTGCCGCCGATCGGGCCCGAGGATCACGTGCTCGGCGAGGGGGAAAAGCTGCTGATCGTCTACGCCGATCTCGGCTGCCCGCACTGCGCCTCGGCCTGGGCCGGGCTGGCCGCGCGCCCCGGGGCGCTGGCCTTCCGCCACTTCCCGGTCGCCAGCAAGCACCCGCGCTCGCCGGCCCTGCACGCGGCCGCCGAGGCCGCCGGCGCGCAGGGCCGGTTCTTCGCCATGGTCGACTCGATCTACGCCGATCGCGGCCACGTCGACGACCCCCATCTGTGGCAGCGAGCCGAGCAGATGGGCCTCGACCTCGCGCGATTCGAGCGCGACCGCCGGGCGCCGGATCTTGCCGCCCGCGTGCGCCGCGACTTCCAATCCGGCATCCGCGCCGGAGTTGCCGGCACTCCAGCGGTTTTCGATGCCTGTACCCTTGACGCAGTTAGAGAACGAGAGTTCTGAAGAAAAGCGAATGGCCGCCAACCGGGCGGCCGGAGGTAGGACAACTAAATGAGCATGTTTGACGTAAGCCGAGTCTCGGTGGATGTCGGCGACAGCCAGATTTCCTTCGAGACGGGCAAACTCGCGAAGCAGGCGGGTGGCGCGGTCGTGGTTCAGGCCGGCGACACCATGGTCCTCTGCACCGCAACCCTGGGCAGCCTGCGCGACGTGGACTTCCTTCCCCTCACCGTCGACGTCGAGGAGCGCGCGTACGCCGCGGGCAAGATCCCCGGCTCGTTCTTCCGTCGCGAGGGCAAATCGGGCGAGAAAGCGACGTTGACCGCGCGCATGATCGACCGGCCGATCCGCCCGCTCTTCCCCAAGGGCTGGCACCGCGAGACGCAGCTGGTCGCGATGCCGCTGTCGGTCGATCACGTCCACCCCTACGACATCCTCGCCATGAACGGCGCCTCCGCGGCGCTGGCGATCTCCGAAGTCCCCGTCGCCAAGCACGTCGGCGCGGTCCGGGTCGGCAAGCTCGAGGGTGACTTCGTCGTCAACCCGCCCGAGGAGCGCCACGAGGAGTTGGAGCTCGACCTGATCGTCGCCGGCACCGACGAGGCGATCCTGATGGTCGAGGCCGGCGCCGAGGGCGTCACCGAGGCCGAGATCCTCGACGCGCTCGACATCGCTCACGGCGAGATCAAGAAGCTCGTCGCCGCGATGGCTGAGCTCCAGGAGAAGGTCGGCAAAGAGAAGATCGAGCACGAGGAGCCGCAGCTCGACTCGTCGCTGCTCGACACGGTCCGCTCCGAGTACGGCCAGGCTCTGGTTGACGCGATCGCGACCGAGGGCAAGCTCGAGCGCTACGAGGCGATCGACAAGGTCAAGGACGAGGTCGTCGCCAAGTACGCGCCCGAGGACGAGAATGGCGAGCGCGTGGCAGAGGTCAAGGCCATCTTCGGCGCGATCGAGAAGGACACGATCCGCAAGGCGATCGCCGTCGACAAGAAGCGCCCCGACGGTCGCGCCCAGGACGAGATCCGGCCGATCGAGTGCGAGGTCGACATCTCGCCGCGCGTGCACGGCTCCGCTCTGTTCACCCGCGGCGAGACCCAGATCCTCTCCAACGTGGCCCTGGGCACGACCCGGATGGACATGCGGCTCGACACGCTCGGCCTGCAGACGACCAAGCGGTTCTTCCACCACTACAACTTCCCGCCCTTCTCGGTCGGGGAGGCCGGCTTCATGCGCGGCCCGAAGCGGCGTGACATCGGTCACGGCGCCCTCGCCGAGCGTGCCCTGCTGGCCACGGTCCCGGACGAAGAGTCCTTCCCCTACGTGATCCGCGCGGTCTCCGAGACGCTCGAGTCCAACGGCTCCTCCTCGATGGGCTCGGTCTGCGCCTCCTCGATGGCGATGCAGGCCGCGGGAGTCCCGGTCAGCGCTCCGGTCGCCGGGGTGGCGATGGGCCTGATCAAGGAGGGCGACGACTACATCGTCCTCACCGACATCGCCGGCGTCGAGGACCACCTCGGCGACATGGACTTCAAGGTCGCCGGCACCAAGGACGGGATCACTGCCCTGCAGATGGACATCAAGATCACCGGCGTCACCTTCGAGATCCTCGAGGACGCGCTGGAGCAGGCGCTCAAGGGCCGCCAGTTCATCCTCGGCAAGATGGCCGAGGCGATCGACGGGCCGCGGGAGAAGCTCTCCCAGCACGCGCCGGCGATCGAGTCGATCAAGATCGATCCCGAGAAGATCGGGGCGGTCATCGGCAAAGGCGGGGAAACCATCCGCGCCCTCTGCGAGGAGTTCGAGGCGGAGATCGACGTCGAGGACGACGGCACGGTGCGGATCTACGCGCCGACCGGCGATCTCGTCGAGGCCTGCGTAGCCCGCATCGACTCGATGACGCGGGAGGCCAAGGTCGGCGACCGCTACAACTCTGCCAAGGTCGTGAAGACGACCACGTTCGGAGCCTTCGTCGAGCTCGTCAAGGGCACCGACGGCCTGCTTCACATCTCCAACGTCAAGCCCGGCGAGCGGGTCGACTCGGTCGACGACGTTCTCACTGCCGGCGAGGAGATCGACGTGACCGTGGTCGAGGTCGACAAGGAGCGCGGCCGCATCGGCCTGCGTCTCACGACCGACCCGTCGGTAGAGGGCAAATCCGCCGAGGAACTGGCTTCGGTCGGCTCCGGCGACGGTGGTCCCAAGCGCGGCGGTGGCGATCGTGGCGGCAGCCGGGGCGGTCGTGACGGCGGTCGTCGTCGCGAGCGCGAGCGCAGCTAGACGTTGAGCGCACCCCAGCTCACCGAGTTGGGCTCGGGCGTCCGGGTCGTGACCGAGGAGGTTCCCTCGGTCCGGTCCGTGGCGCTCGGGCTCTGGGTGCGGACCGGCTCCCGCAACGAGACCCCGCCCCAGGCGGGGGTCTCGCACTTCCTCGAGCACCTGTTGTTCAAGGGGACGGCGCGCTACTCCGCGATCGAGATCTCCGAGCGCTTCGACGGGCTCGGCGCCTCGATCAACGCCGCCACCGGCAAGGAGACGACGCACCTGCACGCGCGCTTCCTCGACGAGCACACCGAGGAGGTCTTCGACCTGCTCTCGGAGATGCTGCTCGCTCCGACCTACCCCGACATCGACTCCGAGCGCCAGGTGGTGCTGGAGGAGATCGCGATGTACGACGACGAGCCCCAGGACCGGGTCCACGACGTGCTGGCCGAGGCCGTCTTCGGCTCGCACCCGCTCGGCCGCCGCGTGCTCGGCGAGCCCGAGGTGATCGCCTCGATCCCGGTCCCGGACATCGAGAGCTACCGCCGTGGCCGCTACGCCGGCTCGGAGATCGTCGTCGGCGCTGCCGGCCACCTCGATCACAGCCGCATCGTCGAGCTGGCCGAACGCTTCGTCACCGCCCCGGCCGACGGCGGGGGGGTGGCGCCGGACACGGCGCTCGACCACGCCGCCCGGCTCTGCTTCCACGCCAAGGAGACCGAGCAGTACCACATCTGCTTCGGCGCTCCGGGCCTGCGCCGCGACGACCAGCGCCGTTACCCGCTGGCCGTGCTCGACTCGATCTTCGGCGGCTCGACCTCCTCGCGGCTCTTCCGCGAGGTGCGCGAGAAGCGCGGCCTCGCCTACTCGGTCGGCTCCTACAACGAGCAGTTCACCGACCAGGGGCTGGTCGCCACTTATGTCGGCACCCGCGAGGACAACGTCGAGGAGGCCTGCGCGATCATCGGCACCGAGCTCGCCCGCCTGCGTTCCGAGCCGGTCTCGGCGGAGGAGCTGACGCGGGCCAAGGAGAGCGTCAAGGGCCGCCTCGTGCTCTCCTCGGAGTCGACCGCGGCGCGGATGACGCGGATCTCGCGGGCGACCCTGTTCGGCCTGCCGATCGAAAGCCTCGACGAGATGCTGGCGCGGGTCGACGCGATCGAGGTCGACGACCTGACCGCGCTGGCGAGTGAGCTCTACGGCGCCGATCGCCTCTCGGCGGCCTGCGTCGGCGCTGACGAGGACCTCTTCCGTCAGGCTCTGGCGCCGGTCAGCGAGAGCCTGGTAGCGGCGTGATCCGGGTCGCCGTCGCGGGCGCCGCCGGGCGCATGGGCCAGGCGGTGTGCGAGGCGGTCGAGGGTGCGGAGGACACGGTCCTCGCCGGCAGGGCCGACCCCAGCCTCGGGGTCGGGCTGGCGGATGTCCTCGGCGAGGCCGACGTCGTCGTCGACTTCACCGTCCCCGACACCGCCCTCGCAAACGTCCGTGCCTGCCTCGAGGTGGGCATCCACGCGGTCGTCGGCACCACCGGCTTCGACCTTGGCGCCGCCCGCGCGGCCGCCGAGGCATCCAGCGCCAACTGCTTCGTCGCCCCCAACTTCGCGATCGGCGCGGTGCTGCTGATGGAGGTCGCGCAGACGATCGCCCCCCACATGCCCGAGTGCGAGATCGTCGAGCTGCACCACGACCGCAAGCTCGACGCCCCCTCGGGCACCGCCAAGCGCACCCAGGAGCTGATCGACGCGGCCGGGGGCCACGTCCACCAGCCGCTCCACTCGGTGCGCCTGCCCGGCCTGGTCGCCCACCAGGAAGTGATCTTCGGCGGTGAGGGCCAGACGCTGTCCCTGCGCCACGACTCGATCGACCGCTACTCGTTCATGCCGGGAGTGCTGCTCGCCGTGCGCCGGGTGGCGGCCCTGCCCGACCGCTTCACGGTCGGCCTCGAGAAGTTGCTCTTCAGTGCCTAGGCCGCTGGACTGGGTACGCTGCCCACGATGAAGGAGATTCGCGGGGTGCTGACGGCGATGGCTACGCCCTTCGACGAGGACGGGGCGGTCGACCACGCCGCGGCGCTCAACCTCGCCGCGCACCTGCTCGAGCACGGTTCGCACGGGCTGGTGGTGGGGGGGACGACGGGCGAGTGCCCGACCCTCACCGACGGGGAGACGGTCGACCTGCTGCGCGCGGTGCGGGCGGAGCTCGGTGAGGAGACGCTGCTGGTCTGCGGCACCGGGACCAACGACACCCGCCACTCGTGCGAGCTGACCAAGGCCGCCGCCGAGGCCGGAGCCGATGCCTCGCTGGTCGTCGCGCCCTACTACAACAAGCCCAACGCCGCCGGGCTGCGCGCCCACTTCGAGTCCGTCGCGGCCGCCGTTCCCGAGCTGCCGATGGTGATCTACAACATCCCCTCGCGAGTGGTCATCAACATGCCGCCGGAGCTGCTCGCGGAGCTTGGCGCCGTCGACAACATCGTCGCCGTCAAGCAGGCCAACGACGACGAGCTCGGCCCGATCGAGGGGCTCGAGATCCTCGCCGGCAATGACAACACCTTCCTTCGCGTGCTCGAGTTCGACGGAGCCGGCGGCATCACCGTCGCCTCGCACGTCGCCGGGCGCCATATGCGTGAAATGTGGGACGCGGCCCAGGCGGGCGACATCGCCCGCGCCCGCGAGATCGACGCCGAGCTGATCCCTCTATACGAGGGGCTCTCGGTGACCACCAATCCGATTCCGATCAAGGCCGCGCTGGAAATGCTCGGCCTCGCCTCGGAGCGGATGCGGCTACCGCTGGTACCAGCGGACGCCGAGCAGCGAGCCGCGGTCAGAGCCGCGCTGGAGGGCCTCGGCCTTCCGCTCGCCATCACCTGACCAACTTCAGAAGAGAGTGAGTGACTAGTGCCAAGCAAGAAACTTCGCGTGCTGCCCCTGGGCGGCCTCGGCGAGATCGGCAAGAACATGACCGTGGTCGAGTTCGACGGGAAGATCGTCGTCGTCGACACCGGCTTGATGTTCCCAACCGCGGAGATGCACGGGATCGACCTTGTCCTCCCGGACTTCTCCTACCTGCGCGATCGCGCCGACGACATCGAAGCGATCGTCCTCACCCACGGCCACGAGGACCACGTCGGGGCACTGCCCTACGTCCTGCGTGAGATCGGCGAGCCGCCGGTCATCTACGGCGGCCTGCTGACGATCGGGATGGTGCGCTCCAAGCTCGACGAGCACAAGCTCTCCGACGCGCCGCTGCAGGAGCTGCCCGCGGGGGAGAAGGTCCAGTGCGGCCCGTTCGGGCTCGAGCTGGTCCACCTCGCCCACTCGATCCCGGACATGCGGGGCGTCCACATCACCACCGAGGTCGGCTCGATGCTGATGACCGGCGACTACAAGTTCGACCAGACCCCGGTTGACGGCCGTCCGGCGGACATCCCGCGCCTGGCCGAGATCGGCCGCGAAGGCCTGCTGCTGCTCTGTGGCGACTCGACCAACGCCGACCGCCCGGGAGTGGCGCCGTCGGAGTCGAGCGTCGGCCCGGCCCTGCTGCGGACTTTCTCGCAGTGCGAGGGGCGGATCATCGTCACCTCCTTCGCCTCCAACATCCACCGCGTCCAGCAGGTGATCGACGCGGCCGAGGAGCTCGGCCGCAAGGTCGCCCTGGTCGGCCGCTCGATGCGCAAGAACTTCAACATCGCCTCCAACCTGGGAATCGCCAAGGCGCCCCAGGGGATCTTCATCCAGCCTCGCGAGATCGGCAACTTCCCCGACGAGAAGGTCGTGATCATCTCCACCGGCAGCCAGGGCGAGCCGCTCTCGGCACTGCGGCGGATGGCCAACAACGATCACCGCGACGTCGAACTGCACTCCGGCGACACGGTCGTCTTCTCGGCCACCCCGGTGCCCGGCAACGAGCGCGCGGTGAACGAGACGATCGACCGCATCTACGAGATCGGCGCCACCGTGATCACCGCTCAGGACGCGCCGATCCACGCCTCCGGCCACGGCTGGCAGGAGGAGATCAAGCTGATGCTGAACCTGACCAAGCCGAAGTACGTGATGCCGGTCCACGGCGACCACAAGCGCCTGCGCCTGCACTCGGAGCTGGCCGAGGCGGTGGGGGTCGATCCGGCCAACATCTTCCGCGGCCGCAACGGCCTGCCGCTGGAAGTCGACCAGAACGGCGCCGGGTTCGGGGAGGACATCCACGCCGGCACGATGTACGTCGACGGCGTCAACATCGGCGACCCCGACGACGCCGCCCTGCGCGACCGCCGCGAGATCTCGGCCGACGGCATCTTCATCGTCGTCGTCACGATCTCCAACGACGACGGCACCGTCGTCGCCGACCCCGAGGTGATCTTCCGCGGCGTCGCCTTCCTCGAGCAAGCGGACGCCCTGGTCGAAGAGCTCAGCGACCTGGTCGAAGACCAGCTCGAAGACGCGGCCGAGAAGGGCACCCGCGAGTCGCACCTGATCGAGGAAGACCTGCACGACTCCGTCGGCAAGTTCGTCTTCCAGAGGTTGAAGCGGCGGCCGATGATCCTGCCGGTCGTCATCGAGGTCTAGACCCATAAGGGCTGAAGGGAGAGGGGTCGGGTGACCCTCTCCCGAAGACCGTCGCGCAGCTGAGCGCGCTCCGCGGGCGCCATCGTGGTTTCTGGAGCCTTCGGGAGAGGGTCACCCGACCCCTCTCAACGGCGGCCCCGGCTACGCCTCAAAGAGCGAGCAGTTCAGCTTGATGAGTTGACCCAGGCGTCTGCTGGAGGGACGGCGATGCGTCTCCCGGGGAATGTGTGCGAAGCACGCGATATGCAATCTGTCTATTGCCCGCCATAGGCGAGCAGCAACATAGGGAGCCTGTCCGCGAAGCGGACGCGACAAATTCCCCGGGAGACGCATCGCCGTCCCTCCAGCAGACGCCTGGGCAAAAAATAGACCCGCCGGGACAGTGTCTGGGGAGATAGTCCCGGCGGGCCAGTGTGTCTCGTCCGCGGGGGAATCTAGGGGCGCTGCCTAAAGCGCCTTTAAAGGGTCGGTAACGACTTTCTCAGCCTTGGCGAGAGGGATGCGGGCGCGGAAGAGCGCGCCGCCGGATGGCGCTTCCAGGGCCTCGACCTCACCGGCGTGGGAGGCGGCGACGGCGCCGACGATCGCCAGGCCGAGGCCGGTGCCGCTGCCGCCGGCGGTGTCGGCCGGGCCCTCGCCGCGGACGAAGCGGTCGAAGACTTGGGCCCGCATCGGGGGCGGGATGCCGGGACCGTCGTCGCTCACCTCGACCACGGCGAAGCCGCCTTCCTCGCGCAGGCCGAGCTCGATCGTCGCCCCCGTGGGGGTATGGCGAGCCGCGTTGTCGAGCAGGTTGAGGACCATCCGGTGCAGCTCGTCGGGACTGCCCTCGACCCGCAGCGGCCGCTCGTTGTCGACCGTGAAGGTGCGCTTGCCCATCAGTGGCGCCGCCTCCGCCGCGGCGTCGCCGGCGACTTCGGCCAGGTCGCAGGGCCGGTGCTTGTCGAGGCGCCCGGCGTCGGCGCGAGCCAGCAGCAGGAGGTCGCTGACCAGGCGGCTCATCCGACGTGAGGAGCGCAGCGCCGAGTCGACGATCTCGCGATCTTCGGCGTGGCCCGGGGCCGCCAGGGAGGCCTGCAACAGCTCGAGGTTGGCGAGGACGCTGGTCAGCGGCGTCCGCAGCTCGTGCGAGGCATCGGCGACGAACTCACGCTGTTTCTTCATCGCGCCCTCGCGCTCCGCCCTGGCGGCGTCGAGCGAGCGCAGCATCTCCTCCAGGGTCAGCGCCAGCTCGCCGACCTCGTCCTCGACCGCCGGTTTCGGCATCCGCCGCGAGGGGTCGCGGGTGGTGGCGATCTCACGCGCGGTCGCGGTCAGCGAAGCGATCGGCCGCATCGCCCGCCGCGCGATCGCGACCCCGGCCAAGCTCGCCAGCAGGGTCCCGAAGAAGACCCCGGCGACGATGAAGAGCCAGAGACGATCGATGGTCGAGTCGACGTGCTCGACGTTGCGGCCGTATTGGACGAAGCCGGTGACGGTGCCGTCGGGGGCGACGATCGTTTCCGTCGCGACTCGGATCTCGCCGTGGTCGGAGAGGCCGACCTTGCCGGGCTCTCCCAGGTTCGCGGCGCCGGTGTTCTCTTTCAGCAGGTTGCCGTTGACGTCGAGCACCCGGGCCGAGGCGTCGTCGGGGAGGACGAAGTCGTTGAGCCGCGGCCCTTCCTGCACGTAGGTGCGGAAGGGCCCGTATTCGATCTTGAATTCGCTGGCGAGGATCTTGGCGGCGCTGCCCACCTCGCCGTTGAAGTCGTCGCGGATGCGCTGGGTCGCGACCCCGCCGATCACGGCCCCGAACAGCATCAGGATCACCAGGGTCAGGCCGGCCGACACGGCGGCGAGGCGCCAGCGCAACGGCCAGCTGCCGAGGTGGAGGAGCCGCCGCCGCGGGCCGCCTCGCTTGAAGCCGATCCGCACGACTAGTCCTTCAGCACGTAGCCGGCCCCGCGTTTGGTGTGCAGCAGGCGCGGCTCCTCGCCGGCCTCGAGCTTGCGCCGCAGGTTGGAGATGAAGACGTCGATCGTGTTGGTGGCCGCCATCGGGTCATAGCCCCAGACCTCGTCGAGCAGGCGCTCGCGGGAGACCACCAGGCGCTCGTTGCGCATCAGGAACTCGAGCAGCTCGAACTCGCGGTTGGTCAGCTCGATCTCGCGCTCGCCGCGGCGGACTTCGCGGGTGTCGGGGTTGAGCTGGAGGTCGCCGACCGCGAGCGAGGCGGCGCCGCGCGGCGGGCGGCGGCGCAGCAGCGCCCGGATCCGCGCCAGCAGCTCCTGGCGCTCGAACGGCTTCGCCAGGTAGTCGTCGGCACCGCTGTCGAGCCCGGTGACGCGGTCGTCGGTCTCGGCCCGGGCGGTCAGCATCAGGATCGGCACGTCGCCGTCCTCGCGCAGGCGGCGGCAGACCTCGACCCCGTCGAGGCGGGGGAGGCCGAGGTCGAGGACGACCAGATCTGGCACGAAGCCGGCGGCGACGTCGAGTGCGTCGACCCCGTCGGCCGAGGTCTTCACCTCGTAGCCCTCGTTGCGGAGCGAGCGGCGCAGGACGTCGGCGATGTCGGCGTCGTCCTCGACGACGAGGACGCGGCCCCCGGAGCGATCGGTGTCGGCGAGCATGAGCCGATGTTAGCCCGCGACCACGCCGCTCCTTGCAGGATTTAAAGCGAATTTACCCGCAGGGGTGCGTGCCTGCGCGTCGAACCGGGACAACATGTTCGTTCGCAAGAAGCGCGCGCCTGCGCGCAAAGCCAAAGCCGGGAAAAAGCGCGCCAAAGCGGCCAAGCCGAAGGGCGGGCTGCATTTGCGCGCCGGGCTGGAGCAGCGGCACCTCGACCTGATCGGGCTTTTCCTGGTCGCCTTCGGCGTCTACCTGGTCTTCGTCCTCTTCTTCGGCTGGGAGGGAGGCAAGGTCGGATATGGCGTCGAGACCGGCCTCACCTACCTCTTCGGCACCGTCGGGGCGCGCATCTTCACGATCCTGCTGCTGCTGGTCGGCGGCATGCTGCTGACCGGGACCTCCGTCTCGACCCTGGCCCGGGGGGTCGGCCGCGGTCTCGGCTCGGCCTCGCGCGGGGTCTTCCACGGCAGCGACGCGGCGGCGAAGACGGTCGCCCGCACCCACGCCGACTGGCGCGAGCAGCGTCAGACGCGCTCGGAGGCGGCGACGCAGGCGGGAGAGACCGACGTGATGAGCTCATACCCGGACACCGACGAGTTCGAGCCGACCGTGCAGCTGGCGGAGGAGCCGGAGGACGAGCCGGACCTGGCGATGGCCGCCGACGCCTTCGACCGCGAACTGGAGGAGATCGCCACCTCCGAGGAGGACGCGATCCCCGCCGAGGATCCGATCGCCGAGCCGGCCCAGGTCGCGCTGACCCCGATGGGCGAGAAGCGCGGCGTCACCACCTCCGACGAGATCGACTACCGGCCGCCCCCGGCCAACGCGCTGGAGCGCGGCAAAGGGGACAAGGGCCCCGACCCGCGCGACCAGGAAATCACCGGCCGCAAACTGGTCGAGACCCTGGGGCACTTCGGGGTCGAGGCGAAGATCGTCGGCGTCGTCAGCGGCCCCCACGTGTCCCGCTACGAACTGCGACTGGCACCGGGGATCAAGGTCAAGAAAGTCACCGAGCTGGCCAACGACCTCGCCTACGCGCTGGCCTCGACCGACATCCGCATCCTCGCCCCGATCCCCGGCAAGCAGGCGGTCGGGGTCGAGGTCCCGAACGCGCGCCGGCGCATCGTCCGCCTCGGCGACATCTACGCCGGCCGTCCCGAGAAGACCTCGCCGCTGGTCGCCTGGCTCGGCAAGGGGATCGACGGCAACCCCGTATGGACCGACCTGGCGAAGATGCCGCACGTGCTCGTCGCCGGCACCACCGGCTCCGGCAAGTCCGCCTGCGTCAACGGGATCCTCTCCTCGATCCTGATGCAGGCATCGCCGAACGAGGTGCGCCTGGTCCTGGTCGACCCGAAGCAGGTCGAGCTCAATCACTACGAGAACGTCCCGCATCTGCTGACCCCGGTGGTGACCTCACCGCGCCTCGCGGCCAACGTCCTCTCGAACCTGATCGGGGAGATGGAGACCCGCTACGGGATCATGAGCGAGGCTCGCTGCCGCAACCTCGGCGAGCTCAACCGCTACCGCCTGAAGAAAGGCGACGCGCCGCTGCCGCACATCCTCTGCGTGATCGACGAGCTCGCGGATCTGATGATGGTCGCCCCGGCGGAAGTCGAGGACTCGATCATCCGCCTCGCCCAGAAGTCCCGGGCCACCGGCATCCATCTGGTGCTGGCGACGCAGCGTCCCTCGACCGACATCATCACCGGCACGATCAAGGTCAACATCCCCTCGCGGATCGCCTTCGCCGTCTCCTCGCAGACCGACTCGCGGGTGATCCTCGACCAGGGCGGGGCCGAGTCCCTGCTCGGGCAGGGGGACATGCTCTTCCGCGGCGCCGGCAGCTCGAAGCTGCAGCGGGTCCAGGGCGCCTTCATCACCGAGGACGAGATCGCGAAGATCACCAACCACTGGGCCCGCCAGGGCGAACCGGAGTTCGAGGCCGAGCTGCTAGAGGCGCCCGAGGAGGTCGCCGAGGAGGCGCGCGAGGGCGACTTCGACCCGGACAGCGACGATCTGCTGGACGAGGCGATCCGGCTGGTGGTCCAGACCGAGACCGCCTCGGTTTCGATGATTCAGCGCCGCCTGCGGGTCGGCTACACCCGCGCCGGCCGCCTGATCGACATGCTCGAGCGCCGTGGCGTCATCTCCGGCTACGAGGGCTCCAAACCGCGTCAGGTGCTGATCACCCAGGCCGACCTCAACCGGGTGCTGGCCCCCGCCGGACCAGGCGCGCCGCCCGAGCGCGAGGCCCCCTCGAGCTCCGACCCCGATCTCTAGATCCCGGCGGTCCGGTACCTTCACGGCGTGATTCGCGCCGGGATCGTCGTCACTGGGACCGAGGTCATCACCGGTCGGATCGCCGACTCCAACGGCCCCTGGGTATCCGAGCAGCTGGCGGGGCTGGGAGTCGAGGTCGCCCACATCGTCGTCGTCGCCGACCGGCCCGACGATTTCGAGGCGGCGCTGCGCTTCCTTGCCGCCGAGGGGATGGACCTGATCGTCACCAGCGGCGGCCTCGGGCCGACCGCCGACGATCTCACCGGCGCGGTCGTGGCCCGCTTTGCCGGGCGCCCGCTGCTCCTCGACCCCGAGGTCGAGGCCCGGATCGCCGAGATCCTCCGGGGCTTCGCCAAGCGCGGCGGCTTCGACTTCGACGAGGAGGCGATCATGGCCGCCAACCGCAAGCAGGCGATGGTGCCGGAGGGGGCGATCGCGCTCGACCCGGTCGGAACCGCTCCCGGGCTGATCGTGCCGGCCGGCGAGCGGATCGTCATCGTCCTGCCGGGCCCGCCGCGGGAGCTGCAGCCGATGTGGGCGGCGGCGCTGGCGACCGCGCCGGTGCGCGAGGTGCTGGACCGGGCAACCGCGCTGCGCGGCTACACGCTGCGCATGTTCGGGGTCCCGGAGTCGGAGATCGCCAAGAGCCTGCGCCAGATCGAGGGCGACGGGGTCGAGATCGACGCGGTCGAGATCACCACCTGCCTGCGCCGCGGCGAGATCGAGATCGACGTCCGCTACCGCGACGAGTCGGAGGCGGTCGCCGACGCGGTCCGCGAAGGGCTCAGGGCGCGCCACTCGCGCCACCTCTTCAGCCTCGACGGCGAGACGATCGACTCCCAGGTCGCGAAGCTGCTCCGGGGCCGGCGTCTGGGGCTGGCCGAGTCCTGCAGCGGTGGGCTGCTGGCGGCGCGGATAACCAAGCTCGCCGGCGCCTCGGCATACATGGCCGGCGGCGTCGTCGCCTACTCGAATGAGGCGAAGGAGGGGCTGCTCGGCGTCGATCCGGCGCTGATCGCGGCCAAGGGAGCGGTCTCCCCGGAGGTCGCGGAGGCGCTGGCAATCGGGGCCCTGGATCGCTTCGGAGCCGATGTCGCCGTCTCGATCACCGGCGTCGCCGGGCCCGACGGCGGTAGCGAGGAGAAGCCGGTGGGCTACGTCTGCTTCAACGCCCGTCTCGCCGACGGGACCTCGATCGCCCGCGACCCGGTGATCCCGGGCGGCCGCGAGGACATCCGCGAACGCGCCGCTCTGGTCGGGATGCACCTGTTGCGGATCCTGCTTGGCGGCGCCGAGGCGCCGCTTTAGGCGCGATTCGGGAAGTCGGGTCGAAGTCGTGGCCTTTTTTTCACGTCTGGGGCTTAACGCGCGCGCCTCTGAGCCGTAGCGTGAGCGACCATGGGCAAGCAAGCCGACGACGGGATCCCGCGAGTGCGCCTCTTCGTCGCGCTGGACCTGCCCGATTTCACTCGGGGCGGGCTCGAGTCCTGGGGCGCGCGAGAGCTGGTGGACCCGGCGCTGCGCCCGGTGCCGGCCGAGAACCTGCACATCACCCTGGCCTTTCTCGGCCAGAGGGCGCCGGAGGACGTCGAGCGGGTCGCTGCCGTGGTGAGGGGGCTTGCGTCCGCCGCGCCGCGAATCGAGCTGCTCGACCCGGTCGCCCGGCCCGAGCGGGGCAGGGCACGGGTGCTCGCTGTGCCGGTGGCCTCGTCCGCGGCCGAGCGCCTGCAGTCCGAGCTGAGTGAGTTCTTGATCTCCGAGCGGCTTCATGAGCCGGAGAAGCGGCCGTTCTGGCCGCATGTGACGGTTGCCAGGGTGTGTGCCGAGGGGCGCGGATCGGGACGGCCGATGGCAGTGAAAAGGACCCCAGGTGAGCTACCGACGGCGGCACGACAGCCATGCTTTTGCCGCCGCCTGACGCTCTACCGTTCTGAACTCCAGCCGTCGGGTGCGCGATACGTCCCGCTGGCCCAAATCAAGCTGCTCGGACCAGGGCAGCAGTGAGGTGATCGAGATGGCAGACAGAAGAAACTTGAACGACGTTTCCGCCAAGGAAGCGAAAGCCAAGGACGCAGCGCTGGAGAGCGCCGTCAGCGGCATCCGCCAGGAGTTCGGCGAGGGCTCGCTGATGCGCCTCGGCGACAAGGGCACGGTCAAGGTGGAGGCAATCCCCACCGGCTCCCTGGCGCTCGACCTGGCGCTCGGCATCGGCGGCGTCCCGCGTGGCCGCATCGTCGAGATCTTCGGCCCGGAGTCCTCCGGTAAGACGACCCTGGTCAACCACATCATCGCCCAGGCCCAGGCCCTCGGCGGCGTCTGCGCCTTCATCGACACCGAGCACTCGATCGACCCCGTCTACTCGCGGGCGATCGGCGTCGACACCGACGAGCTGCTGGTCTCCCAGCCGGACTACGGCGAGCAGGCGCTGCAGATCGCCGACCGCCTGATCGCCTCCGGGGCGGTCGACGTGGTCGCGATCGACTCGGTCGCGGCGCTGACCCCGAAAGCCGAGCTCGACGGCCAGATCGGCGACACCACGGTCGGCCTCCAGGCCCGCCTGATGTCGCAGGCGATGCGCAAACTGGCCGGCAACCTCAACCGCACCAAAACGGTCTGCCTCTTCACCAACCAGATCCGCGAAAAGATCGGCGTCCAGTTCGGCTCGCCGGAGACCCAGCCGGGCGGCCGGGCGCTGAAGTTCTACGCCTCGCAGCGGCTCGACATCCGCCGCATCGAGACCCTCAAGGAAGGGACCGAGGCGGTCGGCAACCGGGTCCGGGTCAAAGTCGTCAAGAACAAGGTCGCCTCGCCGTTCCGCCAGGCCGAGTTCGACATCGAGTACGGGGTCGGGATCTCCCGCGAGGGCGGTCTGCTGGACTTCGGCATCGAGCAGGACCTGGTTCAGAAATCGGGTTCCTTCTTCTCCTACGGGGAGACGCGCCTCGGCCAGGGCCGCAACAACGCCAAACAGTTCCTCACTGACAATCCGGAGTTGGCCCTCGAGATCGAAACCAAGGTTCGCGCCGCCCTCGGCATCGACGGTGAGGCCCCGGTGGAGTCGGAGCCGATCGCGGCGCCGGCCCCGGAGGCGAAGGCGGCCTAGAGCCGCCTCTCGCCTAACGGCGGGCGTAGCCCTCACCTGGATAGGATCACCGCCGCAGTCATGACCAACGAGACCCTCTTCTATATCTGCGGGATCGCGCTCGCGGTCTCGGCGGTGCTGATCAGCATCGTCGGGCTGAAAGCGAAGGACTTCCCCGGCAAAGCCTTCCCGCTCGTGATCCTTTGGTTCGCGATCCTGGTCGGCGGCGCCGCCACCTTCGCCGTGCTGCACGCCCAGGACGAGGAAGCCGAAAAGGGCGCCGAGCTCGAGCGAGCCGGGGAAAAGTTCGAATCCGAGGCCGACGACGTCACCGGCGACGAGGGGCAGCCGCCGAGCGAAGAAGAATCGCCCGCCAGCGATGCCACGGAAGCCAAAAGCAATGGCAAAGGAAAGAGTGGGCCTATCGGCGCAACCTCGGGGCCCGGTGGAACGCTGAAGCTCGCCGCCGACCCGACCGACATCGCCTACGGCACGACCAGCCTCAAGTCCAAGCCGGGCAAGGTCACGATCGACTTCGACAACCCCTCGGCGCTGGAACACGATGTCGCGATCGAAGGCGGCGACGGCCAGGAGATCGTCGCCTCCGAAGTGATCGCCGAAGGCAAGACGGCGGTCAGCGCCGAGCTCGCGCCCGGCACCTACACCTTCTACTGCACCGTGCCGGGGCACAGGGAAGCGGGCATGGAAGGGACGCTCACGGTCAAGTAGGGCCGTGGTGGGGGAGGGGCGGGTGACCCTCTCCCGAAGACCGTCGCGCAGCTGGGCGCGCTCCGTGGGCGCCGACGTGGTTTCTGGAGCCTTCGGGAGAGGGTCACCCGCCCCTCCCATCCAGGGGCTAGTTGAGTTCGCGTTAGCTGACCCACCTTGGGACCTTGCTTTTCACCTAGGGGCTAAGAGAATCTCTGCTGTCGACTGACCCTGGAAGGGCTGCCGGCTTCGTTGGGAGGGGTTGGGGGTCTCTCGCGCGCAGCGGCGTCCGATTTTCGCCGGCTATGTCGGTGAGAGACGGATCGTTAACGGCGAAAATCCCAGCGAGCGCGAGAGACCCCCAACCCCTCCACTCAAACCCTCAACCAGAACCCTTTACCCTGGCCTCGATGGCACAGAGTTTCCACGTCACTACTTTCGGCTGCCAGATGAACGTGCACGACTCGGAGCGGATGCGGGGCATGCTCGCCTCGCTCGGCTACGAGGAGGCCGAGAGCCGTGAGGGCGCCGATCTCATCCTCTTCAACACCTGCTCGATCCGCGAGTCGGCGGACAGTCGCTTCATCGCGCATCTGGGCGAGGCGAAGCGGCTCAAGTCCGAACAGCCGGAGCGGATCGTCGGCGTCGGTGGCTGCTGGGCGCAATCGGTCAAGGACGAGGTCTTCCAGCGCTTTCCCTTCGTCGACGTCGCCTTCGGGCCCGGCCAGATCCACAAGCTGGCCGAGTTCCTCAACTCGGACTCGCTCAGCGCTCAGGGCTACTTCGAGTTCGAGGACTTCTCGGGGCACCTGCCGACCCGGCGCGAGCGCGAGTTCCAGGGCTGGCTGCAGATCTCCCAGGGCTGCAACTGCGTCTGCTCCTACTGCATCGTTCCCACGACGCGAGGTCGCGAGGTGAGCCGCGATCCCGACGAGCTGATCGTCGAGGCCAGGGCCCTGGCCGCCGACGGCGTGCGCGAGGTGACGCTGCTGGGGCAGAACGTCAACAGCTACGGCCGCGAGCTGCCGAAGGACCGCCAGATCGGCTTCGCCGAGCTGCTGGCCCGGGTCGACGCGGTCGACGGAATCGAGCGGATCCGCTACACGAGCCCCCATCCCAAGGACATGAAGGAGGACGTGATCCGCGCCCACGCCGAGCTGCCGGCGCTCTGCGAGCAGATCCACCTGCCACTGCAGTCGGGCTCTAGCGCCGTGCTGAAGCGGATGCGCCGCACCTACGACCGGCAGCGCTACCTGGACCGCGTCGCCCTGATCCGCGAGCACGTGCCCGACTGCGCGATCACCACCGACATCATCGTCGGCTTCCCCGGGGAGACCGAGGCCGACTTCGTCGAGACCCTCGAGGTCGCCGAGGAGGTCGGCTACGACGGCGCCTTCACCTTCGTCTTCTCGCCTCGCCGCGAAACCGAGGCGGCGGCGATGGACGGCCAGCTGCCGCATCCCGTCAAGGTGGAGCGCATGGGGCGACTGCTCGAGGTGGTCCAGCGCCGCGCCAGGGAGCGCTCGCAGCGCTTCGTCGGGCGTTCGCTGGAGGTGCTGGTCGAAGGCCACAGCCGCACCGATGAGACGAAGCTGCGCGGCCGCACCCGCCACGGCAAGGCGGTCAACTTCGAGGGAACGGCCGAGCCCGGCGAGTTCGTCGAGGTCGAGATCGAAGCGGCCAGCTCCCAGACGCTGAGCGGGGTCACCGCGAAGCCGCTCTCGCAGCTTCTTTGACGGTCATCGGGATATTCGGACCGACCGGCGTCGGCAAGACCGCCGTGGCGATCGCCCTCGCCGCGGAGTTGAGAACGTGCGGCCAGAACCCCATCGCGATCTCCTGCGACGCGCTGCAGGTCTACCAGGGGTTGGAGGTCCTCACCGGCGCCGCCTCAGCGGCAGAGCGGGCCCAGCTCGAGCACCGGCTGCTCGGATTCGTCCCCGTCGCCGAGACCTTCAACGTAGGCCGCTACATGCCACTGGCGCATGCCGAGGTCGACGCGGCGCTGGCGGCGGGGCGGACGCCGATCGTGGTGGGAGGGACCGGGCTCTACCTGCGGGCGGCGGTCGCCGAGCTCTCACTGGTGACAGCGGGTCCCGACGCCGCCGATTCGGAGCTCTGGTCGCCGCGGACGCGGCATCCGACGACGATCTTCGGGCTCGACATGGACCGGCCGTTGCTCTACGAGCGGATCGACGCGAGGACGGAGGCGATCGTCGCCGCGGGCGCCGCCGAGGAGGCCCGCCGCGCCGAGGCGGCCGGCGCCTCGCGCACCGCCCGCAAGGCGCTCGGCTTCGACGAGCTGCTCGCCGGCGACGTCGAGGCGATGAAGAAGCGCTCGCGCAACTACGCCCGCCGCCAGCTCACCTGGCAGCGCAAGATCCCCAACCTCCACGCGATCGACCGCACCGGCCGCGAGGACGCCGACGTCGCCGCTGAAATCGCCATCGCACTAGGCTTCCCGCGGTGAAATTCGAGAAGTGGCAAGCGCTGGGGAACGACTACCTGATCCTCGAGACGCAGAACCTTCCCTGGGAGCTGAACGAGAAGCGGGTCGAGTGGCTCTGCGACCCGCATTTCGGCGTCGGCGCCGACGGAATCCTGCTGCTGGAGCGCAGCCCGGACCCGGAGTTCGTCGCCGATCTGCGGATCTTCAATCCGGACGGATCCGAAGCCGAGCTCTCCGGCAATGGCGCCCGCGAGGCGATCCTCTACCTGCGCAAGCACGGTTGGACCGACGAGGACGAGTTCGCGATCAAGACCGTCGCCGGCCCGATCCGGCCGACGATCACCGGCGAGCTGACCTGCGCGGTCGAGATGGGCCGGGCCTCGACCAGCTCCAAGGACTTCCCCTCCGGCGGCCCGGACGGCCGCGGGACGCTCAGCGCCGGCGGCCGCGAGTGGGAGTTCCAGCACGTCTCGATCGGCAACCCGCAGTGCGCGATCGTCGTCGGCGAGGAGCTCGACGAGCTCGACCTGGGCGAGATCGGGCCCGAGGTCGAAGGTCACGAGCTGTTCCCGAACCGGACCAATGTCTCCTTCCTGGCAATCGACGAGGGGCGGGTGCGGGCGCGGATCTTCGAGCGCGGCGTGGGGGAGACGCTCTCCTCCGGCACTGGCGCCAGCGGCGCCGCCGTCACCGCCTATCTCAAGGGCGGGCCGGACGAGATCCTCGTCGAGCTCGAAGGCGGCGAGCTCGAGGTCGAGATCGGTGCGGATCTGGCCGTGCGGCTGACCGGCTGGGCCGAGCCGGTCTACGGCGGCGAGCTCGCGCCGGAGCTGCTGCAGGCGCTGTCCGAGCTGGACCAGTGAGCTAATCGTTAGGGTTCCGCGCCGATGTCGATCGCCGAGCCGTCAAAGCGCCTGGAGGCGATGCCTCCCTACATGTTCCAGGAACTGGAGCGCCGCATCGCCGAGAAGCGTGCCTCCGGCATCGACGTGATCAGCCTCGGCATCGGCGATCCCGACCAGCCGACCTACGACCACGTCGTCAAGGCGATGCAGGAGGCGGTTGGCGACCCGTCGACTCACCAGTACCCGAGCAACCGCGGCCGGGCCGAGTTCCGCCAGGCCTTCGCCGACTTCTACGACCGTCGCTTCGGCGTCGAGATCGACCCGGAGACCGAGGTGATTCCGGCGATCGGCGCCAAGGAGTGCATCTACAACCTCTGCTTCGCCTTCCTCGACCCGGGCGGCGTCGCCCTCGCCTCCGACCCCGGCTACCCGGTCTACACCGGCGGCCCGATCCTGGCCGGCGCCACGCCGGAGCTGCTGCCGCTGGTGCCCGAGCTCGGCTTCGCGCCCGACCTCAGCGCCGTGCCGGCCGACGTCGCCGCCAAGGCCCGGCTGATGTTCCTCAACTACCCGAACAACCCGACCGGGGCCGTCGTCCCCGAGGGGTTCTTCGAGCTGGTCGTCTCCTTCGCCAGGGAGCACGAGATCCTCGTCGTCCACGACAACGCCTACTCGGAGACGACCTACGACGGCTACGTGGCCCCGAGCTTCCTCCAGACCCCGGGCGCCAAGGAGGTCGGGGTCGAGGTCTTCTCGCTCTCCAAGGGCTACAACATGACCGGCTGGCGCTGCGCCGCGATCCTCGGCAACGCCGAGGCGATCCAGACTTACTGGCGACTCAAGACCAACGTCGACTCCGGCCTCTTCGAGGCCGTGCAGATGGCCGGAGTCGCCGCCCTGGAGGGTCCGAGCGGGCCGCTGGAGCGGATGAACGAGACCTACGCCCGCCGCCGCGACCTCGTCGTCTCCGCCCTGCGTGAGATCGGCGTCGAGGTGGCGGCGCCGAAGGGCACGATCTACGTCTGGGCTCCGGTCCCCGAGGGCCATACCTCGACCTCCTTCTGCGAGAAGGTGCTCGAAGAGGCGGCCGTCGTCGTCTCCCCGGGCTCGATGTACGGGCCCAGCGGCGAGGGCTTCTTCCGCATCGCCCTGACCGCGTCCGACGATCGCATCGAAGAGGCGGTCGAGCGGATGCGCGAGCACCTGGCGTAGCTAGGCCGCCTCGCGCTCGGCGCGCTTGCGCCAGTAGCGGTCGAGGCCGCGCCACTGGTAAGCGGTGGGGACCGCCTGCAGCAGCTCTTCGATCGTCTCCTGGCCGAGGCCTTCGGCGGTCATCTGCTCGCGGATGCGGCGCTGCAGGTCGCGCTCGTAGTCGTCCTCGGCCATCTCCTTGACCAGCTCGGCCTCCCCGCGCAGGCGGGCACGGGCCGACTCCAGGTAACCCGAGACGTCCTCCTCGACCGCGCCGAAGTGGGTAAGCGCCAGGCGCCGCGGCGACCAACCGGCGACCAGGTCCAGCGACTCCTCCCAGGCCTCGAGGTCGATGTCGGGCGGCGGCGTCGGCGGCACGATCAGGTTCGAGGGCGGGATCCGACAGGCGGCGACGTCGCCGACGAAGGCGGTGCCACTGTCCTCGTGCAGGTAGCAGACGTGGTGGGAGGCGTGGCCCGGGGTGTAGGCGACGCGCATCCCGCGCACCGTCTCGCCTCCCGCCAGCACCTTCACGTTCGTCGCCGGCACCGGCAGGATCTCGCCCCAGAGCCGCTGCATCTGGTCGCCGTAGAGGCGCTCGGCGCTGGCCAGCAGCTTCGACGGGTCGATCAGGTGCGGCGCCCCGCGCTCGTGCACATAGACCTCGAGCCCGGGCCAGCGACGCACCAGCGCCCCAGTTGCGGCTGCATGGTCGAGGTGGATGTGGGTCAGCAGCACCGCCTCCGGCTGCTGATCGCCCAGAGCATCGAGGACGGTCTGAATCGAGGACTCCGGTCCCGGATCGACCAGGACCCTGTCCACCTCCCAGCAACCGATCACATGCGGCCGCCCAAGATGCATCACGTCAATAACGCGCATCGCGCCAGCCTATGCGAGTCGGGGAGGACTCGACGGAGCCTCCCGCTGTTGCTCCGACGAGTCCTCCCCGACTCGCTCAGACCGCCGCAGAGGCGGGCAATTTCCCTTCAGCCGCCAGCGTCGCCCGCAACCCCTCTTCGAGACCCCGCGGTTCATAGCCGAGCTCGCGCTTGGCCTTGTCGTAGCTGGCCCAGAAGGTGACGCCGTCGGCGGCGGAGATCAGCTCGCGCAGGTTCGGCGGCTGGCCCATCATCTTCCCGACCAGCGGACCGATCGGGATCATCGCCTTCATCAGCGGCACCGGGATCGCCCGCTTCGGCGCCTTCTTGCCGGTCACCGCGGCGACGACGCCGATCGCCTCGCGCACGGTGGTCGCGGGGCCGCTGATCACGTAAGCCTCGCCCGGCTTGCCCTCGTCGAGGCCGAGGACGATGCCGGTGGCGATGTCCTCGACGTGGGAGAGGCAGATGCCGAGCTCCGGGAAGGGCATCAGCGGCATTTTCCCCGCGAGGAACTGGTTCAGCAGCTCGCCGATCGAGGAGGTGTCGCCGGGCCCGTAGACGCCGCCCGGCTGGACGATCACGCATGGCAAGCCGTCGGCGATCAGGCGCTTGGCGACCTGATGCGCCTCCCACTTGGTTTCCTCGTAGCAGGAGGTGAAGCTCTTGGCCGGGTGCTCGTAGGTCTCGTCGACGGTCTTGCCGCCGGTGTCGCCGAAGATGCCAACCGTGGAGACGTAGACGACCTTGCCGATCTTCGCCTCGAGCGCGGCCCCGAGAACGCGTTCGGTTCCGCCGACGTTGGCGTCGCGCATCGCCTGGCGCTGGGAGACCGGGATCCCGACTTCGTAGATCGCGGCGGCGTGGATTACAGCGTCGCAACCCTCCATGCCGGCCCGGATCGCGGCGGCATCGCTGAGGTCGCCGGTCGCGATCTCGCAACCGAGCGCCGCCACCGACTTGCCTTTCTCGGGATTGCGGACCAGGCAGACGACGTCGTCGCCGCGGCCGCGCAGCTGGCGCACGACCTCGCCGCCGATGAATCCAGTTCCTCCGGTGACAAAGACCTTCATCGCGCCTAACCCTATCCGCCCCGGGCAGTTGCCTACAATCACCCTGAGTGCAACGTTCGAGAAATGGCCGCAACGCGCAGACGCACAAAGGTGCGGCTGGCGTGGACGACGCTGGCGTCTCGAACCCGCGCGCCCGCCAGCGCGCCTTGGCGATCGGGATCGTCGACGGGCGCGAGCCGGGCGAGCCGCTGGCCGAGCTGAAAGAGCTGCTGCGCACGGCCGGGGTCGCGACCGCGGGCGAGGCGACCCAGCAGCGCCCCAAGCCCGACCCCGACCGCTACTTCGGCCGCGGCCGGCTGGACGAGCTGAAAGAGCAGATCGGCGCCTGCGACGCCAACCTGGTCGCCTGCGACGACGAGCTGGCACCGCGCCAGGAGCGCAACCTCGAGGCGGCCCTGGGCGTGCCGGTGATCGACCGCACCGCGGTCATCCTCGACATCTTCGCCGACCACGCGCACTCGGCCGAGGGCAAGCTCCAGGTCGAGCTGGCCCAGCTCGAATACAACATGGCCCGCATGCGGGGGCTCTGGACCCACCTCGAGCGCCTCGGCGCCGGCCGCATGGACGGCGGCATCGGCACCAGGGGCCCGGGCGAGACCCAGATCGAGACCGACCGCCGGCTCGCCCGCAACCGCATTGCCGCTCTGCGCCGGCGGCTGAAGAACCTCGAACAGAACCGCGGCGTCATGCGGGCCCAGCGCGACGCCTCGGCGTTGCCCCGGGTCGCCCTGGCCGGCTACACCAATGCTGGCAAGTCGACCCTGCTCAACGCCCTGACCGGGGCCGAGGTCGGGGTGGGGGACAGGCTCTTCCACACGCTCGACCCGACCACGCGCAGCTTCGAGCTCTCCGGCCGCGACTACCTGCTGACCGACACCGTCGGCTTCATCGAGAAGCTGCCCCATCAGCTGGTCGAGGCCTTCAAGGCGACCCTGGAGGAGACCGTGCTGGCCGACCTGATCGTGCACGTCGTCGACGCCTCCGAGACCGAGGAGCGCCGCGCCGTCGACATGAAGGCCGTGGACGAGGTGCTGGAGGAGATCGGCACCGGCGAGAAGCCGCGGCTGCTGGTCCTCAACAAGGCCGACCTGCTGAGCGAGGACGAGCGCCACGAGGCGACACTGGCCCATCCGGAGGCGGCGCTGGTCTCGGCGGTCGACGGCGAGGGCCTGGATCAACTGCGGGCGATGATCGAGACGGCGTTCGACGAGACCCTGGCCGAGGTCGAGCTGCTGGTGCCCTACGCCGAGGGCGGGCGCCTGCACGAGCTGCACGAGGTCGCCGGCGAGCTCGAGCGGACCGAGCGCGAGGACGGCGTCCTCGTCCACGCCAAGGTGCCGGTCAGCGAGCTGCACCGCTTCGACGATCTCGCCGTCGTCTAGGCTGCCGCCCGTGGAACTTCCCGTTGCCAGGCTGAAGGGCGAGGCGCTGCTGCCGACGCGCGCCCACGAGGGCGACGCCGGCCTCGACCTCTACTCCTGCGAGGCGGCCCACATCGGCCCGGGCGAGCGCTGGAGCATCGGCACCGGGGTCGGGGTCGAGATTCCCGACGGGCACGCCGGGCTCGTCCTGCCGCGCTCGGGCTTGGCGCGCGACCATGGCATCTCCCTCGTCAACAGCCCCGGCCTGATCGACTCCGGCTACCGCGGCGAAATCCGCGTGCTACTGCTCAACAACGACCCCGCCGAGACCTTCCGTGTGGTCGCCGGCGACCGCATCGCCCAGCTGGTGCTGGTCCCGATCGCGCTGGGGACGCCGATCGAGGCAGCGACCCTCGCCGACTCGTCCCGCGCCACCGGCGGCTTCGGCTCCAGCGGCCGCTAGACCTCGGCGTCGGCCAGCCGGCGCAGCAGCACGATCGCCCGCTCGACCGTCGCCTGGTCCTCCGCCGGCAGCTCTTCGATCGCACTGACCAGCCAGCCCTCGCGGCGGAGGCGGTCTTCGCGCAGCTCCGTCAGCCCGGCCTCGGTGAGGCTGACCAGGGCGCGGCGGCCGTCGTCGGGGTCGGGCGCGCGCGCCACCAGGCCGTCGCTCTCGAGGTCGGTGACGGTCTGCGCCATCGATTGCGGGCGCACCCGCTCGGCGAAGGCGAGGTCGCTGACGCTCTGGGCCCCATCGCGGTCGAGGCGGCCGAGCACGGATCCCTGCGAGAGCGAGAAGCGATGCTCGGAGCGCAGCCGGCGGATCAGCTGGCCCAGGACCACGCGTAGATCGCTCGCGAGCGGGGCCGCCTGCGGCTTGGTCGCCATCGCCGCACTATAGCGCCAAGGTAGGCAGGTTAACTACACAGTTTGCCTGGGTATAGTGGGTCCCGATGTCAGACCGCTATAAGTGGATCGCACTCTCCAACACGACCCTGGCGGTGCTGCTGGCAACCCTCGACGCCTCGATCACGCTGATCGCGATGCCGGACATCTTCCGCGGCATCCACCTCGACCCGCTGATCCCCGCCAACAGCGCCTACCTGCTGTGGATGATCCTCGGCTACCTGGTCGTCTCCAGCGTCCTCATCGTCAGCCTCGGCCGGCTCGGCGACATCTTCGGCCGGGTGAAGATCTACAACCTCGGCTTCGTCATCTACACCGTCGCCTCGCTGCTGCTGGCAATCGACTGGATGACCGGGCGCGCCGGCGCCACCTACCTGATCGTCTTCCGCGTCGTCCAGGGAGTGGGAGGGGCCTGCCTACTCGCCAACGCCGCCGCGATCGTCACCGATGCCTTTCCCGCCAACCAGCGCGGCATGGCGCTCGGAATCAACAACATCGTCGGCGTCAGCGGCATGTTCGTCGGCCTCATCCTCGGCGGCCTGCTGGCGCCGATCGACTGGCGCCTGGTCTTCCTGATCTCGGTCCCGGT
>Ga0208998_1000012_pt1 | contig 86342 bp, 77 predicted proteins | sample MedBloCAOM2_M2_FD_187856 | JGI IMG/M metagenome (GOLD analysis project Ga0208998, IMG submission 187856) | Forest soil microbial communities from El Dorado National Forest, California, USA - Mediterranean Blodgett CA OM2_M2 (SPAdes) (version 2) | ecosystem: Environmental > Terrestrial > Soil >... | reverse complement strand
CAAATTCATCTGGGGCAACAAATTCGGCATCGCGACCGATGACGAAGGCCACATCTGGCTGACCGACCCCAAAAACAACCGAGTTCAGAGGTGGGGGGAGTATCCGTTAATCCCTGACTGTTCCGACGCGATAGCGGCGGCCAACGCGAACGAACCGTTGACCGTCGAAGCCGGAGTCCTGGAATGCAAAGGCGCTGAACCGTTCGATTACAAGATCATCTCGTCGCCCAGGCACGGCGAGATAAGCGACTTCGACTCCGACGACGGCAGTTTCGTATACACGCCTGACCCGGGATTCCTCGGCAACGACTCATTCACCCTCCACGCGAGCAACGAATTTGGCTCCGGTGGCCCAGCAAGCTTCTACATCGGGGTGGAATCGTCAGCCGATCCGGTTGCCGCCTATTCATTCGACGAGGGAGAAGGTGGGACCGCCCACGACAGCGTCGGCGCCCATGACGGCGCGCTCGAGGGCGCCGAATGGGTCGAAGGCGGCAGGTTCGGCGACGCCTTGCGCTTCAACGCCGAAGGCGAAGACAGCGTTGAGATCCCCGCGAGCACGGGCCTCGACCTAACGGATGCGCTCACTCTGGAGGCCTGGGTCAAGCCGGAAGCGGTAGGAACGTGGATGCCGATCATCGCCAAGGAATCAGCGACCTCTCACGGCTACGCCCTCTACGGCGCTGGGGAAACCGCGTCGACCCCTGTTGGGTTGGTCGCCGACAGCGATGTCGAAAGCGCCGAAGTCACCGCCGAAGAACCCCTGGAAGCCGGAGAGTGGTCCTATCTTGCCCTCACCTCAGATGGAGAGGATCTCAAGCTCTATATCGATGGCGAGTTGGTCGGCACGGCCGCCGCGCGCAGTGCCCAACTGACCGATGGGTCCTTACGCATCGGCGGCCACGACTCCTGGGGCCATTACTTCGACGGGTTGATCGACGAGGTCAGGATCTACAACCGCTCACTCGGCGGCGAAGAGATCAGGGAGAACATGGGTGCCTCCGTCGTCGTCAACGGGACCGGAGATCCGGAAATCTGGGGTCGGGCGATGGTCGGAGAAAGCCTCATGGCTCTGGGCGGGCAGTGGTCGGCGAGTTCAGCCGTCGAACGGGAATTCGTCTGGTGGCGTTGCGACGAAACCGGGGAAGAATGCGAACCAACCGGGGAAGAAGGCTGGAAATGGCATGGCGTGACCGCCGAAGACGTCGGCCATACCTTCCGCGTCAGCGTGGTCGCGAAAGCGGGGGGATTCGAAGACTCCGCTTTTTCCCCGCCGACCGAGCCGGTCGTCGTCGCCGACGCCCCCGAAGCCAATGGTCCGCCGCGCCTGCTGAATCCGCTCGACCAGCCGTCCGCGCCGCTGGTGCCAGGGACGACGGTCTCCCTCGACGATCGAGCCTCGGGTTGGTATCCGTTTCACACCTTGATTGGCGACTACATCGGCTTCCCACCTAACGACCTCGACTTCCAGTGGCAGCGCTGCGACTCAAGCGGTCTGGCCTGCGAGGACATCGAAGGCGCCCATTTCTCGTCTTATTACCTGACGGACGAAGACGCCGGCGGCACCGTGCGGGTACTGAGCAGCGCCGAGAACTCGGAGGGATCCGCAACGACGACCAGCGAGCCGAGCGAGGTAATCCACGCGCTGGCGAAACCAGTCGCGCCGAGCTCGCTGAACGCCCCCTTGTCTTGGCCGCTGCCGCCGCGAGAAAAAGACACCCTGGTCGCCCCAACCAATCTCTGGGGCAATGACTCGGGGGAACTGAGCCAGTTCAACGGCGAGGGGCGCACCTATCAGTGGTTGCGCTGCGACACCGAAGCCGAAAGCTGCTCGGAAATCTCTGCGGCAGACGAACGGACCTACCTGCTGGCAGGAGGCGACGTCGGGCACACCTTCCGGGTCCAGATCACGGCTGCGAATGCCGCGGGAGAAGCGAGCGCGACCTCCGCTCCGAGCGAAGCCGTAGAGGAATATGCGCCCGAATCGCCGGAAGAATTCCCGTTCAACGTTTCATTGAGCTACGACCAGCCCCTGATGGGCTACGAAATTTCCGTCGGCTACGGCTACTGGATCCATCATGGCCAGGGCGAAGAAGTAGTCGAGCGCCAATGGTTCCGCTGTGATCTGGAAGGCGAAGGCTGCCTGCCGATACGGGGGGCCACTGGGTACTGGTACACGCCGACCGGTCTCGACCTTGAACACACGCTGCGCGCTCGCATCAAGATCAGTGACGAAGGCGGCGTCGGGCAGGACATCTCCAGCCCCAGTTCGCCCGTCAGGATCTCTCCCGACCCCGAACAGATCGGGAATCCCGCGGTGCGTGTGCACGCCACCGGGAAAGCGCTGACCGGAAGCCCGCGGGTCGGCATGGAACTGTTCGCCAGCGACACCGGGGTTTGGAGCGAAGGTGCCCTGGATCATGTGTTCTCCAGTCGCTGGCAGTGGCAGCGCTGCTCCGCCGAAGAAACTGAATGCGAAGACATCGCCGGGGCCTGGCTCACCAATACGGCCTCGTACTACGTCCCCCACGAAAGGGACGTCGGGCATCGCCTCCGAGTCAAGTTGGTTAAAGAGGGCTCCAAAGGCGACTATGCCGCAACCTCAGACCTGACCGCGATCGTCTCACCAGGGCCTCCGAAGAATCTCGAACTGCCCGCGGTGCTCGGCGTCGCACGCGAGCGAGAGCGGTTCACCGCCTCGGAGGGGGGATGGAGTGATGCGGAACCGTGGTTCGGGTACCAGTGGCTGCGCTGCGACGCCAGTGGTTATTCCTGCGTCAAAATCAAAGGGGAGAGCGAGCGGGAATACCAGTCGGTAGCCGGCGACGAGGGCAAGACCCTCCGCGTCAAGGTGACCGCCGGCAATGGCGCCGGCGAAGGGTCGGCGACCTCGGAACCGACGGCTGTGCTGGAGGCGGGGAGGGCACCGGAAAACACGGGCATGCCGTCGGTCGAAGGCGATGCCGCCGTCGGAGAGGTGCTGCTCGGCGATGCCGGCGACTGGGAGGGCGCGGAACCGCTCGACCTGAACCCGCAGTGGCTGCGGTGTGACGCCGAAGGCGAAGACTGCACGACGATCCCGGGCGCGACCAACCTCAACCGGGTCGTGAGAGAAGCCGACCTGGGCTACACCCTGCGGCTCGAAATCAGCGCCGAAAACGACCTCGGCAGCGCCTCGGAGCATTCGGCGCCGACCGCGGTGGTGGCCGAGCCGGACCCACCAGTCAACACGGTGCCGCCCAGCTTCGAAGGTACGGCGAGCGTTGGCGAGACCCTGTCGGCCGATGTCGGGGAGTGGTCACCGCCGGCAAAATCATTCGACTTCCAGTGGCAGCTCTGCGATGCCGAAGGCGAAGGCTGCGAAAACGTCGACGGGGCGACCGCGCAGAGCTTCGTCGTGCCCGGCGCCGCCGAAGGCGGCAGGGTGAAGCTGTCAGTGACCGCCCACAACCGAGGGGGAGAGGAAACCGCGGAAAGCGGGCTGGGCGAAGTCATTGGAGCGATGCAACCGCCGCTGAACGTAGGCGCGCCCTGGTTCCCCGAAACCGCCCGCGAGAGCAGACCGCTGACGCCTGAGGTCGGCGACTGGACGGGAGGCGGACCCATGACGTTCGCCTACCAGTGGCTGCGCTGCGACAGCAACGGGGACGAATGCGTGGAAATACCTGGTGCCACCGCAGCGACCCACACGCCGGTCGACGAAGATCTTGGGCTGAGGCTCAGGGTCGAAGTCACCGCGACCAACGCATCCGGTAACGCCAGCGAACTCTCAAGTAGGTCGAGCAAAGTGCAGGTAAGCCGGCCCTGGCTCGCGGGCGACGTGGAGATCGAAGGGGAACCGGAAGAGGGAACCGAAATCTCTGTCGATATTTCGGCTCTACGCGGCAGCAAACCGATGGAAGTGAAATACCAGTGGCAGCGGTGCTTCGAGAGCTGCGTCGCTATCCCCTCTGCGACTTTGCAGGGCTACACGCCTGATGCTGAAGACGTTGCCCACCGGCTCCGCGTCAAGGTCAGTGCGCGGAACGAAGTAAATGAATCCTGGGAACCGGACCTCGTCAACTTCTCCAGGTACAGCACTCCAGTGAAGCCCGCCGCGACCGAAGGGGAACCGAAACTGGCGGAATACCCCGTGCTGGAAGGGTGGCCACGAGCGACGGAAACGCTGACTGTCACCGATGGGATCTGGCGCGGAGCGGGTGAAATCAGTACCTCGGTCCGCTGGCAGCGATGCGAAGGTGGAGTCGAAACCTGCGAAGACATCGAAGGTGCAACCGGGAGTAGCTACGAACTGGAACCGGCCGACACCGGCCGTCGCATTCGCGCCGTCGTCAGCGCGAGTAACGAAGAAGGCAGCGCGGAGGCGGGTTCGCGATTGACGCCGCCGATCCTGCCAGAGTTCGACACCGTGTTCTCCCTGGAAACCGGCGAATCCGGGGTCTCAGTGCAGGAACTGCTGGAGGCGGTTCAGGAAGCCGGTGCGCCCGTGGTCGGCATCGAATACACGGGCGACCTGTCCGGCGCCTATTCCGGCGGCGTTGCTGGGACCGAAGCGGAAGACGTCCTTGCGGCAATTGCCGAACATGCGGACCCCGAAGCACTGACGGCAAAGAGATTTACCCTCTCGGGTGACTTCACGGAAAGCGTTGGCAGCAAAAAACTAGCGCTGTTCAGCTTCGATCCGATCAAATCCCTGATCGAAAACATTCTTAACGCCCTGCGCAAAATCCCCTCGATTCGAGTCCCGAGCGCACCCGAAGAACCCGAACCTGAGCCGCAATCCGAATTCCAGCCGGGGCCACTGCCTGAAGTCCCAATCGACGAACCGAAAGAAAAATACAAGGGTGAACCGGGGCTTTCGCTTCCGATCATTGAAAGCGCGGAAGTCTCCGGCTACGGGCGAGAATGCCTTGGCGATGAATGCGATGAACTCGAAATACCCGAAGGCCTTGCGCCCCGTGAAGTCTTCGCAGAGTTCAGATGGGGGATCAGTCTGGAGGACATGCTCACCGAGCTCTACGCGCACGGCAGTCCGCTGGCGTTCGAGTTCGACATGAAGCTGTACAACCCACATAATTCGTCGGGTGGGTACACCGGTCTTCCGTTCGTCGGCTGCCCGTCCTCGGAATCTGACGATTTCTGGATCTCTGATCGCGACGATATGTACTGGGAATCGAATATTCCTGAAGTAGCAGGGCCTTACTGGGACACCGCCCTGCTTGATCCCTGCAACAAAAAGGACATCACGTTTGGTGTCTTCCACCCGGAGCAGCTGGTGCAGGGGGAAGCCTACGAATCTGTCCTCTACTTCAACAAGGCAGGACAGGCCCCCCGATCGGGGATCGAATGGCACGCCGAATTGCTCGAACGGGAGGCGGACTGCGATGACAGTCCCTGGTGCGTCAACGTCGAGCCGCTATACGACAACTATCGCCTCCCGCAGGTGATCATCCCCCGCGGATACGGATGGGACTTCCCCCGGTGCTACGAATACGAATACAGGAGCGGGGTGCGGGGAGTCGAGGAGTGTTCGTTCCCGACCTGAACTTCGGTTCAGTGCTCTCCTAGTCCTCCGGCGTCATGCGTAGACGTCCCGCGTACTTCGCTATCGCCAGCAGTAGGCACCAGATAGCAAAGGGCAGCAGAAGGGTGCCGGCTATCCAGGCGTACTCCAGGGTTCCCGGATATACACCCTCGGTCAGCAGGTGGGGCGCTGGGTCACTTCGGAGTAGTTCCTCGTCGGAGCGGGACGGGTTGTCGCCGGTGGCGTCGGCGAGGTAGACCCTGCAATGTTGGCTGGGCGGAAGGCCTCTCCATCCTTCATCCATGTAAACGACCATCGTCTTGGGCGTCGTGGCTTCGTACTGTCCGATCCCGTATTCCGAGCAGTACCCACCCTCGGTCGGCTTCCCCGCGAGGACGAGGACGATCCCGAAGGTGACGAGCGCGAGCAGAAGACCCGCCACCACCGAAAGAAGGCTGCCGACGATGAGGTAGATCCGCGGTATGGCCGTACCGCGACGTTGGTCCTTCCCACGATCTTCCGCAGATGGCCGCGCCGCTCTCAACTGGAGGCGGGCTCCGACGTTCCGACGCCAACGCCGGAGGAGAAGTTTCGGACGAGGGGAAGTTCTCACCGGCCAAATGCTAGAGGAAATGCTGTGCATTTCGGACGGATTGCCCATCTGCGGCTTGTCCCCAGCTTATCCGCATCGTGACCCGCGAGCAGAAATCGAGAGACAGGCCTGTGGGAAGAGGAATATGAGGTCCCCTTTTCCTAGAATTGAAGCCAGCCCGTCAGCGTAGCTCGGCTGGTAGAGCACTTCATTCGTAATGAGAACAGCTACAAGGGCTGCTCTCAATTCTCTTCCACTGGCTCGATCGCCTGCGGTCAAGAAGACGCCTCTTGCCGAAGTGCCGGGCGCGGTCTGGGTTGCGTGGCCATCGCTCAACCCGACGCCCTCTCGCGTGCGATAAAGCGGCCCTGGCGGATATCGCCGGGCCGCCAGGCGATGCCCTCCGTCAGCTCGTCGCTGCCTACCTCTAGCGACGCTGCCAATTTGGCCAAGGTGTTAATACGGGGGATACGTAGACCTCGCTCGATCTGGCTGATCTCGGTGCGGTGGAGGGAGGCACGAACGCTCAGCTCGTCCTGGGAATGCCCGCGAGCCGGCGACAGCGGATGAGGTTGTCCCCAAACCGCGCCGCGATATCGAACGTCAGCTGGATGCTCACGGCCGAGCCCCTGGAATCAGTAGCTCGTCATGGTCAGGGTGAGGCTCAGGGCCGACCAGCGTGGCGACGATCGTTGTGCGCCTGCCGGTTCGCCCGTCCGCAATCGCCCACCGCTTGCTGAGCTGTCCCGACACTTCGACCTCGCAGCTCGCCCAGGTCCATAACGTGTGCGGCCGCTCATGGTCGGCTACCGGAAACTCGAGCCGTAGCAACGCAACCGGCTCTCCGAACGGCTTCCGGTCGTACCGTGGACCGTAGATAAGCGTCCCGGACAAGATCGAGTGGTTAAGCCCCGACGTGGCGTCGGGTAGGCGTGGTCGATGCTGCGCTCGCCGCCCCTCGTGATGCGCGCTCATTGGCTACGCCGCCTTTCGAGATTGAGGCTAGCCAACACTTTTTCGCAGGTCTCATAACCGATCTGAAAGCGGCCATTGGTAGCGGCGTCGTCCCGGCTCGACTGAGCCTCGATACCCGACTCGATAAGGATGTGCGCGGCTTCGTCGTGCAGCCGTCGGAGCAGTTCCCTCAGGGCGTGCGAAGGCATCGTCAGCACCCAGCTCTCGCGAACATCGTGCTCGCCCCAGCCGATGTCCCGGAGCAACCGGAAGTCTCGGCGAACTCTTGGCCCAACCGCTCCGCGGTAGCGAAGTCCTTGGTCCGCTCCAGCGCTATCCAGAAGTCCTCGATGCCGCCGAGATGATTACGGACCAGTTCGTAGAGCCCGTCGCGCTGGTCGCGGTCGATCGTGATGGTCCTGTCGGGCATGGCGGCCTCCTCTCGGTAGGACACCGAAGAACCGCCTCAGATCAAGGGCGATCGTCCGCCCGGAAACGCACGATGCGCTCTGGGAGAATCGACCGCGCATCGAAGACGATTCTTCGGTGCCGGGCCCCGGGGCGTTCCACCGCCGCCGGGGCCATTTATTTGGCGTATGTCGCGGCCGAACGTAGGTGGACCGGGGGCGCCTGACAAGGCTTGGATCGACCTCTCTCAGACCTCGTGTTGCCCCAGGCGTTGCCCCAGGGGCCATTTTGAATCCCTTTGTCTGCGCCTCCAGAAAGACGAAAACCCCGCTTTTGCGGGGCTTTCGTGAAATAGCGGGGGCAGGATTCGAACCTGCGACCTTCGGGTTATGAGCCCGACGAGCTACCTGGCTGCTCCACCCCGCGGCGGACTCTGATGGTAGCAACGAAACGGCGGGCGGGAGCCGGGGTGAGGCGTTTGCGCAAGCGACTTCCCTGCCTGGCCTCGCTCTAGAGTCTCGGCGATGACAGAGGGGTCCCACAGGGTGGCGGTGGTCGACGTCGGCACCAACTCGGCGCGGTTGCTGGTCGCCGACGTCGCCGGGGACAGGGTGACGCCGGTCGAGCGGCGCAGCACGGTGACCCGGCTCGGCCGCGGCGTCGATCTCTCCGGCCGGCTCTCGGCCGAAGCGATCGAGGACGCGTGCGCCGCGATTGGCGGCTACGTGAGCCTTTACGAAGAGCTCGGAGCCGAGACCGTCGACGCGATCGCGACCAGCGCCGTGCGCGACGCCGAGAACGGCAGCGCCTTCGTCGCCGAGCTGCGCGAGCGCTTCGCGCTGTCGGCTCGGGTCCTCGACGGCGGCGAGGAGGCCCGACTCACCTACCTCGGCGCCACCTCCGAGCACCATCCCACCGAGCCGACCCTGGTCGTCGACATCGGCGGCGGCTCGACCGAGCTGATCGTCGGCACCGGCGAGGAGATCTCCTTCCACACCTCGCTGCAGGCCGGGGTGGTCCGCCACAGCGAGCGCCACATCGCCACCGACCCGCCGACCGTGCTCGAGCTGGAAGCCCTCGCCGCCGACATCCGCGGGTTGATCGAGCCCACGATCGCCAAGGGAGTCGAGGCCCAGGCCGGGATCGCCGTCGCCGGCACCCCGACCTCGCTGGCCGCGGTCGAGATCGGCCTGGAGCCCTACGACCCCGCCCGGGTCCACGGCCACGTTCTCTCGCTGCCGTCGATCCAGCGGATGCTCTCCCAGCTCGCCTCCACTCCGCTCGCCCAGCGGGTGGAGATCCCCGGCATGCATCCCGACCGGGCCCCAACGATCGTCGCCGGCGTGGTCATCCTGGTGGAGACGATGCGGGCATTCGGCCTCGAGCGGATCGAGGTCTCAGAGCACGACATCCTCTACGGCACGGCGATCGCCGCCGCCTCGGGTTGCTCTTAAGTACCGAGTATTTCGCACGAAGAACTTCGCGGTACCGGGTGGACAGCGACGTTCCTCCCCACAGGACAGATGGGTAAGGGAACGTTCCGAAGCCAGAAAAGTAGGTAGGCATTGGCTACCTGGTACTCAGTATCTAGATTGTGGCCGACTAGACGCAGCGGACAATCGCGCGGATACTCGGCTGACCGGGGAAGAGTTGTGGATCATCCACAGTCCTGATCCCGGGTACAGGGCTTAGGCGATTGCCGCATCATGGCGCCTCCCGCCGTCTGAGCCCATCGAATACACATGGTTCCTGAAGACGTACCCCTGCCCGTCCTGAGGGACCAGCTTGAATCGGCCGCCAGAGATGGCGGCCGATTCTCGTTTGGGCCGGAACCGGCGCGCCCCGGCCACCTATGCACCAAAAGATGGCTTGATCAAGCCAGATTCGACTTGCGCGGATAGACCACGTCGGGATCGGTGAGGACGTTCACCAGGGTCGGCCGGCCAGATTCGAAGGCCCGCTCCAGCGCCGGCCGCAGCTCACCCGGGTCGCGCACGAGGACGCCATCGCAGCCCAGCGATTCGACCAGCTGGTCGTAGCGGGTCTCCGGCCGCAGCTCTGCCGCAACGGAGTATCCGTAGAGGAATTTCATCGGGTGGTGCTCCAGTGCCCAGATGCCGTTGTTGCCCATCACGCCGACCACGCCGAGGCCGTGACGCGCCATAGTGTCGAACTCCATCCCAGCGAAGCCGAAGGCGCCGTCGCCGAGGAGAAGGCAGACCTGGCGGTCGGGATGGGCGACCTTGGCGCCGATCGCCTGGCCGGGTCCGGCCCCGAGGCAACCGAACGGGCCCGGGTCCATCCAGCAGCCCGGCTCGTAGGTGTCGATGTGACGGCCGGCATAGGAGACGAAGTCGCCACCGTCGCCGACCACGATCGCGTCGCGGTCGAGCACTTCCCCGAGCTCGCGGTAGACCCGGACAGGGTGCAGCGGCGAGCGCGAGTCGTTCAGCTCCTCCTGCTCGGCGGCACGCTTCTCCGCCTCGACCGCGCGCAGCTGGTCCAACCAGGCCCCGGTCCGCGGCCCTCCCACACCGGCGGCCTCGCGAATCGCCGCCAGGCCGGCTCGCACGTCGCCGACCAGGTCGACCGCGGGCGCGCGGTTCGCGCTCAGCGCGTTCGGCGCCACATCCAGTCGCACGATCTTCGTCTCCTCGCCGAAGCTGCCGCCGAAGCCGAGGCGGAAGTCCATCGGCACCCCGATCACCAGGGCCACGTCGGCTCCTTGCAACGCCGTGCCGCGGGCGCGGCTGAAGGCGAGCTCGTGATCGGCCGGCAGGCAGCCGCGGCCGAGCCCGTTGAGGAAGACCGGGACCCCGAGCGCCTCCGCCAGCGCCCGCAGCTCGCCCTCCCCATGGCCCCAGTAAAGACCGGTGCCGGCCATGATCGCCGGGCGCTCGGCCGCCGCCAGCAGCCCCGCCGCCTCCTCGACTCCGGCGGCCGGCTCCGCCGCGGACGCGGCCGGCAACGCCGGAACCTCGACCTCCGCCTCGCTGAAGACGACGTCCAGCGGATAGTCGACGAAGGCCGGGCCGCTCGGCGCCGCAGCCGCCAGATCCAGTGCCGCCGCGGTGATCGAGGCAATCCGACCGGGCTCCTTCACGGTCTCCGCCGACTTGACCAGTGGCGAGACGAAGGGGAGGTGGTCGATCTCCTGCAGGGAGCCGGAGCCCCAGCGCATCTCCGGCGCCCGCCCGCCCAGCACCGCGATCGGCGAGTTGTTCGCCTGGGCACCGGCGATCGCGCTGAGCCCGTTGGTGACCCCGGGCCCTGCGGTCAGCGCCGCGACGCCCAAGCCCCGCGTCGCCTTCGCGATTCCCTCGGCGGCGAAGACGGCCGTCTGCTCGTGGCGCACGTCGACGATCTCGATCCCCTCCTCCCTGCAGCCGTCGTATATGGAGAACAGGTGTCCCCCCGACAGCGTGAAGAGGTGGCTGACGCCCCTCGACTTCAGAACCTGGGCGACTATCCGCCCCCCGTGCGCCTCCATCGAGTGAGCCTATAAGGAGAAGTGCCCGGGGCGGGACTCGAACCCGCAAGCCCCATACGGGGCAGCGCCTTTTAAGGGCGCCGCTTTTGCCAGTTTCGCCACCCGGGCAGAGGCGATGGTATCCCGCCTGCGACCCCGTAAAGGGGCAATAAAAGTTCCCGGGGCGCAACTCCGCCGCTGTTACGGTGTCTCTAGGCATAGGAAACGACGTTTTCCCTGGAGGAGAGCTTGGAGGCATCAGCACTCACGCACGCCAGTCGCCGCGGGTTGTTGGCTCGGCGCTCCCCCCTGCTCAAGCTCCAGGGCGACGCCAAGCTGGTCGCGATGGTCCGCAGCGGCAACCCCGGTGCCTTCGAGACGATCGTCGACCGCTACCAGGGCCGCCTGCTCGGCTTTTCGCGGCAGATGCTGGGCTCCACCGAGGACGCCGAGGACGTGCTGCAGGAGGTCTTCGTCAACGCCTACAAAGCGATGCTGCGCGACGAGCGCGAGATCAACCTGCGCCCCTGGCTCTACCGGATCGCCCGCAACCGCTGCCTCAATCACCTGCGCAAACCGACCGCCGACGCCCAGGAATCGATGGACATGGTGCCCGCGGTCGAGGCCTCCTCCACCGCCGAGCGGGTCCACAACCGCGAGGAGTTCCGCCAGCTCCTCGTCGACGTCAAGAAGCTTCCCGAGACCCAGCGCTCGGCCCTGCTGCTGCGTGAGATGGACGCCCTCTCCTACGAGGAGATCGCGGCGGCGATGGATACGACCGTGCCCTCGGTCAAGTCGCTGCTGGTGCGAGCGCGGATCTCACTTGCCGAGGCCAGCCAGGCGCGGCTGCTCAGCTGCGGCGAGGTCCGGGTCGAGCTCTCCGAAGCGGCCGAGGGCCTGCGCAAGGTCTCCGGCCCGGTCCGCCGTCACGTCCGCGAGTGCGACGAATGCTCCGACTTCCGCTCCCAGGTCCGCTCCAACGAGAAGGCTCTGGCGGCGCTCTTCCCGGTCGGTGGCCTCTTTGCCCTGAAGGGCTTCATCGCCTCCAAGCTCGGGCTCGGCAGTGCCGGCGGCGCCGGCTCCGCTGGGGTTGCGGGCGCAGGGGCCGCCGCCGGTGGCGCCGCGGGCGCGGGCGCGGTCGGCAGCGTCGGAGCCGCGATCAGCGGCAGCGGCGCGGCGGGAGGCATCGGCGCCATCGGCGGCGCGATCGGCACCAAGGCCGTCGCCGGGGTCGTCACCGCCGCCGTTCTGACCGCCGGCGCCGTCGACGTCACCCAGCACACCGGCACGCCCACCGCCCCCGCCGCCCCCAAGATCTCGCGCGTTCAGGAGATCCACCCGAGCGGCCCCGCCATCGCCCCGGCGCAGGTGAGCGCGCCGCAGGTCGCGACGAGCGAGCCCGAGGCAGCGACCCCGCCGCCTCCGGTCGCGGTCGAACCGGCTCCGCAGGCACCCGCGACCGACCCCGCCCCGGCCCCGGCGACCGGTGGCGAGGAAGCTGCCGGCCAGTCCAATGCCGACGAGGAAACGATCAGCGGCGGCGACCCGGCCGTCGAAGCCGTCACCCCCGCCACGCCGCCGGCCGGCACCACCCCGGGCGTTCACAGCGGAGGCAGCACCGTCGTGGTCGTCACGGTCGCCGCCTCCACCCCGCCCCCGCCACCCGCGGCCCCCGCGGCCGAACCCGCTCCGGCCGCGGCCCCGCCGGCTGAATCGCCGCCGGCCGCCGAAGCGGAATCCGGCGACGGCGAAACCGGCTCCGCCTTGCCCGAACTGCTCCCGTAGGTCAGGCCGCCGGGGCTACCCGAGGCCGATGACTTTGAGCCGCCGCATCAGGCAGGTGCCGGCGAACTGCCGGGTTTCCTCGAGCGAGTAGCCGAACAGCTCGAAGTCCTCCTCTTCGGCCCAGGGCGGTGAGAGCACGCCGTCGGCGACCGGCAGCGATTCCTCCAGCGTGCGCTGAATCGCCTGCTTGTAGCGGTCGTCCTCGCGCGCCTTCTCGCGCAGGAAGACGGAGCCGAAGGCGACGTGGCGGTGCTCGTCGCGGGCGACCTTGCCGAAGCCCTGGACGAAGCCCGGCAGCGTGCCTTCGCGTTCGTTGAAATCCATGATGAAGTGCTGCCCCGTCAGCGCCAGCATCCCCTCGATGACCATGTGGTAAAGCGTCACCGCCTCGACCAGCGCCTCGGTGTCCTCCGGTTCGGCCGAGAGCCTGTCGGTCCGCCGCTTCAGCATCTCATCGAAGAGGCGGTTGAAATTATCGTTGAGGTGGGCGGAGGTCTCGCTCAGCATCGAGCTGAGCTGATCGGACTCGAGCACCCCCACCTCGCGGTAGAAGCGCTCGAAGAAGCGCACGTGGCGGGCCTCGTCGGCGATCTGCGTGCAGAGGAAGATTTTCTGGTCCTCGGTCGGCGCCGCGCGCATGATCGGCCCCAGCTCCTCGGCCACTTTCTGCTCGCCGATGAAGAAGGAGGAGAGCCCGTACATGCGCTGGAAGCGCTCCTCCTCGCTGATCCGCTCGTGCCAGTCCTCCCGGTCGCGGCTGAAGTCGAGCTCCTGCGTCTGCCACTGCTGGCGCTCCCAGAGCAGGTACAGCTCCTCGTAGGTGAGGAGCTTGACGTCGGCGGTGCTGTCGGCCGCTTTCATCAGGGCCGGGTCGGCCGTCTCCTGATAGTCGGCGCGTTCGGTCCTGGACTGGGTCCCGGATGCCTCTCTGGCCTCCATCCTCAGCTCTCTCCTCGGGTCGGCTGCAGTGGTCCGAGCGAGGCTACCGCAGAACTGGCCAGCCGGCCAGTTCTTGGTTGAGGACTTGACCCCCCTCCAACCGGGTCAAGTCCTCAGGAGCTAGAGACCGTGCGTCTCGCCCGGTTTCAAAACCACCACCTGGGATGAGGTCTGGGCCTCGACCTCGGCCTTGAACGCCCCCGCGTCGGTCTCGATCGGCGGGAAGGTGTCGTAGTGCATGGGGATCACCGTGTCGGCGCCGATCAGCTGAGCCGCAACGACGGCGTCGTGGCGGTCCATCGTGTAGTGGCCGCCGATCGGCAGCAGGGCGATGTCGACCGGATCGCGTTCGGCGATCAACTTCATGTCGCCGAACAGGCAGGTGTCGCCGGCGTGGTAGATCGTCTTGCCGCCGAGCTTGACGATCAGGCCCGCGGCAGGGCCCATGACGATGCCGAGCTCGGCGCTGTAGGGGGCGTCTTCGGAGCCGGGGATCGTGTTCGTGTGCCACGCGGGCACCAGCTTGACCGAGCCGCCCTCGAAGCTGACGGTGCCGCCGAAGTTGGGGTCGCTGACGTTCTCCACGCCCTGCCCTTCGAGCCAGTTCGCCAGCTCGACCATCGCGATGCAGTGGGCGCCGGTGCGCTTGGCGACCGGGACCGCATCGGCCATGTGATCGGCATGGCCATGGGAGAGGGCGATGTGGGTCGGCTCGACCTCATCCGCCGTCGCCACCGCGACGGGATTGTTGGGCTTGAGGAAGGGGTCGATCAGCAGGTTTACCTCGCCGTCGCTCAGCTCAAAGCAGGACTGGCCGTGAAACTTGATCTCCATCTCAGCGCTCTCCCTCTCGATCCATGGGGTCGGTCATCTCTTCCTTCAGTGCCCAGCCGACGGCAACTCCAACCATCATTCCCATCCGCGCCTCCTCGGCGAGCAGGGCGCGGACCGCGGCGATCCGCTCGTCCGGGTCGGGCACGGTCGCGGCCCTCAGGGCCTCGGCCTCGTGCGGCTCGCCGAACCAGCCGCCCGCCGCCATCGCACTGGCCAGAACCTTCTGCAGCTGCGGCGCCGCCTGGGCGACCACGCCTTCAGCCGCGGAGAACCGCTCCGGGTCGAGCAGCCGCTCGATCGCGGCCTCGAGCTCCTTCTCGTCGGGCACCGGGTCAGCCTAGTTAGTCGGCGGGGCGCACAGCCGCGGCGAGCATCCCGGCGAGGGCGCCGACGACGCCGCCGACCAGGCCCGCGACCAGGTTCGCGGTGGTGACGAAGAGCGGTAGGGCGATCAGCACCGAAGCGGCGACGATCACGCCGATCGTGTCGTACTCGTCGGCGATCGAGCCGCGGGCTTCGGCGCGGCGGAGCGCGAACCAGGCGGCGACGGCGCCAAGCGCCACGCCGTTGCCGCCGGCGATGACCGTGAAGTCGTCCTGGGCATTGGCGACGCCGCTGGCGGCCAGCATTCCCAGGCTGCCGCAGGCGATCAGCAGCACCGCGGTCGGGAGGCTGCCGAGGCGACGCTCGACGCCGGTCGCGAAGATCGCCAGTCCGAGCGCGACGACGAACAGGTAGCCGACGTTGACGTAGGCGAAGGGAGCCGTGAAGAGCCGCCACCAGGCGTCGTCGAGCGGGATCGCCAGGCCGCCGAAGCTGGAGATCGAGTTGCCGCTGGCCTGCTGGATCAGCAACAGCACCGCGGGGCCGAGGATCGCCGCCAGCGTCGCGTAAGGACGGAACGGCGTCGGGGCTTCCGACTTCGGGCGGCGGCGTCGGCGCGCCCAGCGGCGACGTGGGCGCTGGGCCTCCAGGGCGCCGTCGCGCCGCTCCAGCTTCGGCGCCCGCTTACGTAGGCGGGTGCCGCAGTAGGGGCACTCGGTTACGTAGGGACTGACCTCGGAGCCGCAGTTCTTGCAGATGACGCTGAGCTCAGTCTCGCTCATGGTCCATCGAGGATAACCCCCCTCGTGCCGCGCCCCGCGCTCGTTTGCGGTGGCATACTCCCGGGACACCCGTCTTCGAGGAGGAATTTACGTGGAGCTGAAGAGTCTGACCGAGCAGAAATCGCTGCTTGCGACCCTGCCGCCGGGCAAACGCGCCCGATTGCACCGGCTGCTGTTCGAGTTCGGTCCGGGCAACGGAACCCTGATGCTGCTGCCGATCGACCAGGGGATCGAGCACGGCCCCCGCGACTTCTTCCCGAACCCGGCGTCAAAGGACCCCGACTACCAGTTCCGGCTCGCCGCCGAGGCCGGCTACTCGGCCCTCGCCTGCCAGATCGGGATGGCGGAGAAGTACTACCCCGACTACGCCGGCCGGGTGCCGCTGATCCTCAAGGTCAACGGCAAGACCGACATCCCCTCCTCGGCCAAGTCCTTCTCCTCCTGCAACTCCAGCGTCGAGGACGGCGTCCGGCTCGGCGCCGATGCGATCGGCTACACGCTCTACGTCGGCTCGCCGCGCCAGGACGAGGACCTCGCCCAGCTGCGCCAGGTGCGCCAGGACTGCGACCGCTTCGGGATGCCACTGGTGGTCTGGTCCTATCCGCGGGGCGAAAACGTCGACGCCAAGGGCAGCGCCAACTCGTTCTACGCGATCGACTACGCGGCGCGGATGGCGATGGAGATGGGCGCCGACATCGTCAAGCTCAACATGCCGAAGATCGATCCGGGCAAGGACAAGGACGCCCCCGCGCCTTACAACGAGATGCAGGTCGACCAGGCGGAGGCGATCCGCCAGTGCGTCGAATCGGCCGGCCGTGCCCTGGTCGTCCTCTCCGGCGGCTCCAAGACCGACGACGAGACCGTCCTCACCAACACCCGCGAGGTGATGGAGGCAGGCGGCAGCGGCGTCATCTTCGGCCGCAACGTCTGGCAGCGCGAGTGGAACGAGGCGCTCGAGATCGTCGGCCAGATCAAGGAGACGCTGCTCGCCAACGTGCGGCGCACTCCTTAGCGGCAACCGGGGGCGCTTCGAGCATCTGAGGGGGAGAATCCGTCCCGGGCCCGCTCTTGACGGCGGGTGGGGACGGGCTTCTACCGCCGCGGGCACCTCGGCAGCGTCGCGCTGGTGCTGATCGCCGCGGTCGTGCTGCTGCGGCCTTGGGAGGAGATCGGCTCGACCCGGGCTGATCCTCCGAGCGCTCACGCCAAGGTGGTTCGGGCGGTCGACGGGGACACGATCGAAGCCCGGATCGGCGGCGAGCTGGAGGACGTCCGCTACATCGGCGTCGACACCCCCGAGACGGTGAAGCCGGGAACGCCGGTGCAGTGCTTCGGGCACCGCGCCTCGGATTTCGACCGCCGGCTGGTCGAGGGCAGGAGGGCGCGCCTCGTCTTCGGGGTGGAGCGCCGCGACGTCTACGGGCGCCTGCTCGCCTACGTGTACATCGGTCACAGATTCGTCAATGCCGAACTCGTGCGCAGGGGTTTCGCACGGACTTTGGCGATCCCGCCAAACACCCGCTATCGCGCGCTTTTCGAGCACCTGGAGCTGCATGCGGCTCGGCTCGGGCGCGGGCTCTGGGGCACCTGTGAGCCGTAAGCGCGACGTGAGTTCTGCAAGATGCTTTGCTACGGTGCCCGCGGCCCCCGGGCCACCTTTCTCTATGCGAATGCGACAAAGCATCTCCCAGTTCGAGAACGCCTTCGAGCAGGAGACCTCATTGGAGCGCCGCCGGCGCGAGCAGCTGCGCCGCCGCGCCGCCAACCGGTCGCGTGCGCGCAAAATCAATCGCACCGAGCAGGAGAGCAAGGTTCGCTTCAGCGTTCTTGCCGTCTGCCTGACCGTCACCGTCGTCGTGGTCGTCGTCGCCATGTTCGAGGCGCTGGCCTTTTTGATGGCCTAGCCGCGAACGACCGCCCCTCTTGAATAGACTCGCCCGCCGATGGCCAGACGCTCACTGAAGCCGCAGCTCAACCAGATCCGCGCCTGGGTGCACCAGGGACGCACCGACGCCTGGATCGCGCACCAGCTGGAAATCAGCGCGACCGAGCTGCGCGAGTTCCGCAAGCAGTACGACCTCTCCGCCGACGACGAGAACGCCGGCTCCAGCGAAATCGACCTCCGCGACGAGATTGAAGCCGAGATCGAGGCCGCTGCCGCCGAGCAGGAGGACACCGACGAGGACGAGGTCGACGAGGAGGACGGCGACGAGTCCGGCGAGGACGCCGAGAACGGCTCCGCCGGAGAGGGGCGGCCCAAACGCCGCCGCCGCCGTGGACGCCGCGGTGGCCGCGGCCGCCGCAAAGAGCTCGAGGCGACCTTCGACCACGGCGAGAGCGACGGCTACGGGCTCTGGCTCGACCCCGCGGTCAAGGACAACCCCGTCTACTCCGAGCACTGGGCCGGCGAGCGCGAGGTCACCGTGCGCATCGACGCCGACCAGATCGTCATCCGCCGCGCCGGCTCCCCCGAGCCCGAGTCGGAAGACTCCGGCTCGGATTCCGACTCAGACGACTAGCTGCTTGCCGCCGGCGAAGTCGGCGGCACCGCGTAGGTAGAGCCAGAACGCCGCGTCGGCCAGCGACTGTGCGTCGCCCTCCGCCGCCGGCGCCACGTCGATCGCGATCTGCAGGCACCAGTCGGTGCCACGTCCGTAGAGGTCGGCCAGCTCGGCGGCGGTGAAGGTGACGCCGATCCGGCGTCGCAGCTCATCCCGGATCGCCGCGATCAGGCGGTCGGCGAGGCGGCGCTCCCGCGGGTCGCGCAGAGCCTGCAGGTCGCGGTATCCCTCCTCCCATTGGTACAGCGCGTTGGCGAGCGGATAGCTCATCGGCCCGAGGTTACCCAGTGGCGGTATCGGGGATTTCGCGCAGGGGGGCGTTGCGCGGACCGCAGCCGACGGGACTGAGCTCGCCGCGGACCTTCCAGACCCGCACCGGGCCGCTGCGCAGGAGCGTCGCGACAGCGGGCTCGCCGCGCAGCCAGCGAGCCTCCGGCGAGGGGATCGGATCGCCGGGGTGAAGGAAGTTGAGGAAGGGGCCGGTGACCAGGTAATCGAGATCGGCGGCGTTGACGGCGGCGCGGAAGGCGCGGCAGGTGGGGATCGCGTTGAAAGCGCCGTGCGGACCGTCTTCGCCGAGGTAGACGACCCGGTTGGAGAGATCGGTGCCGTAGAAGCCGTACTGCGCGAAGCCGGTGGTGGTGCCGGCGAGGCCGATGCGAACGTCCTCCAGGTCCCGCGCCCAGCGGTAAGCCGAGTCGAGGTGCATGCCGGGGATGCTTTCGGCGGCGACCTCGTTGCGGAAGCGATCGTCGAGGTAGTGGCGTTGCAGCGGATAGCCGATCGCGACGACGGCCAGGGCCAGGGCGGCGAAGCCGGTGGCGACGATGCCACGATTGGCACCCCTCCCCCGCGCCAGCAGCAGCGCGGCCGGGACCAGCACCGCGAGGACGACCAGGAGCAGCGCGAAGGGGCGGCCGGGGTCGCGGACGACGGCGTCGGCGCGATCGCCGAGCAGGAGCACGACCAGCAGCGCCCCCAGCAGCCACCACTGCCGGCGTCCACGGTCGAAGAGGCGCGGCAACGGCACCAGTGCCAGGCCGCCCAGCACGGCGCCGTAGACATAGCGGAGGTTGATGCCGAAGGCCTCGGGGGCGCCGTCGGCGCCGGCGGCGCTGAGGGGGGTGAAGAGGTAGGCGACGAAGCCGAAGAGGACCACTGCCCCCACCGCTTGGACCACGCGGTCCCTCCCCTTCAGCAGCGCCCAGAGAGCCGCCAGGACAGCCGCTCCGATCACCAGCGGCCAAAGCGTCCCGAAAGCGTCGTGCAGCCCTGGGGCGAAGTAGTGGCGCCAGACGCCGGTGTCGGTCGCGTAGTGGGCGATGCTGAAGTCGGGCCTGCCGATCTGCAGCCGCTCCGGGTGCGGCAGCGAGATCGGGCCCAGGCTCTCGACCGCCGGCAGCGGGTTGCCGGCGACGACCAGGTTGCGCAGGTACCAGAAGCCTCCGGCAAGGAGCGCCGGCACGAACCACCATCCGGCGGCGGCCCACCTCCGCCCTCGCGGCGCCAGCACGAGCACGGCGACGCTCAGCGCCGCCGCCATCGCCAGCGCCGTCACCTTGGTCCCCGCGGCAAGCCCGACCGCGAGCCCGGCGACGGCCAGGGGCCACCCGACCGGGAGGCCCTCCATTTCGCGGTTCTTCGGTGACGCGTCTCGGCCCGGAGGGCCCACGCTCGCCGAGGGACGGGCCGGACGGCGCGCCCAGATCTCGACCAGCATCGCGGTCGCGGCGAGGGTCAGCGCCGCGGCCATGAGATCGTTCTTGGCGGCGCCGGGCTCGCGCACGACCAGCACGTGCGCCTCCAGCAGGATCGCGGCCGCGACGACGCTGACGTCCCCCCTCCCGTACGGCCTGCCGATGCACCAGGCAGCCAGGAAGGCGACGGCCAGCCACCCATAGTTGAGGAACAGCGAGAGCGTGTCCCGCCCCACCAGGAGCATCCCGTCCGCGTGCAGCAGCTCCGAGTTCTGCGGGTAGAACCAGTTGGTGAACACCGTGTCCACGTGGTGCATCCCGGTCACCGAATGGCTCTGCGCCATGTCGGCCGCGAACGGGAGGTGGTACCAGAGCGAATCGAAGTTGAAGATCCCCCGGTCCAGCGCGTGCTTCGTGGTCAGCGCCCAGTGCCCGACGACCACGGCGATGACGCCGACCATGACCAGCAGCCGCCAGGCGCTCTGGCCGGTGGACTCTCTCGGCGGGGCATGCTCCACCCCACCCTCGTCCCCCGAAGCAAGCGTGACGGCGGCGGCCAGCAGCACGCAGGCGCCGACCAGAGCCCCGGCGTAGAGGAGGCCGAAGACGCCGAGGATCTCCGAGATCCAGGTCAGGAGGACGACGGCGACGATCGCCTCGACCAGGCGGGCCGGAGCGCCGTCCCAGGCGGGAAACAGGCGGCGGCGCAGTCCGACCGCGCTGAAACCCAGCGAGAGCGCCACCAGGGCCAGCTGAGCGGCTCCCAGGAGGTAGGAGCCGAGGCTAAGCATGGCGGTGAGCTGGAGAAGGGCTCAGTTGCCGAGACCGCGGACCACGACCGGGGTCTCGCCTTCGGCGACCATCCCCTGCGCGTGGGCCATGCGATCGATCACCAGCGGGTCGCCGGCGGACTGGATCCGGTTGTGGAGCCGGGTGTTTTCGTGCTGAAGCTCGTGCAGCTGCGCTTTCGCGGCGGTCGTCGCGGTGTAGGTCTTGACGAAGTCGATCGCCGGGTGGAGATAGGAGTAGAGGACGGCGGCGAGGACGAGCGTCAGCGCGATCCGGCCGACCCGATCCCAGTTGACGCGGCTGGCCCCGCTGCGGGCCGCGGGGCGGCGTTTGCGGGCCGCGGGGCGACGGCGAGGAGGGGCCGAGCGGTTCCGACCGGCATAGGCGCTCGCTGCCATGCCCGGTCCTTTGCGGCCGGGCCCCGCATTCCTTCATTTAGCCGCGGCGCTGAACGAATGCCTGCAGGCCTGGAAACTCAGCCGTGGAGCCAAGCTCCTCCTCGATCCGCAGCAGCCGGTTGTACTTGGCGACGCGATCGGAGCGCGAAGGGGCGCCGGTCTTGATCTGGCCGGCGCCGGTGGCGACGGCGAGATCGGCGATCGTCGTGTCCTCGGTCTCGCCCGAGCGATGGGAGATCACGGCGGTGTAGCCGGCCTCGCGGGCGATCCGGATCGCCTCCAGGGTCTCGGTCAGGGTCCCGATCTGGTTGACCTTGACCAGGATCGAGTTGCCGACGCCGAGCTCGATGCCGCGGCGCAGGCGCTGCGGGTTGGTGACGAAGAGGTCGTCGCCGACCAGCTGCACGCGGTCGCCGAGCTGCTCGGTCAGCAGCTTCCAGCCATCCCAGTCCTCCTCGTCCATGCCGTCCTCGATCGAGACGATCGGGTAGCGCGAGCAGGCGTCCACCCAGTAAGAGGCCATCTCCTCCGGAGAGAGGCTGCGTCCCTCGTGCTGGAGCACGTAGGCGCCGTTCTCGAAGACCTCGCTGGTGGCCGGGTCGAGGGCGATGAAGACGTCCGCGCCCGGCTCGTAGCCGGCCGCCTCGACTCCGGCCAGAACCGCCTGCAGCGCCGCCTCGTTGGACTCGAGGTCGGGGGCGAAGCCGCCCTCGTCGCCACCGGCGGTCGACAGCCCTTTGGAGGAGAGCGACTTCTTCAGCGCGTGGTAGACCTCGGCGCCGATTCGCAGGCACTCCGAGAAGCTGGTGGCGCCGGCGGGGACGACCATGAACTCCTGGAAGTCGACCGAGTTGTCGGCATGGGCGCCGCCGTTGAGCACGTTCATCATCGGCACCGGCAGGATCGTCGGCTCGCCGCCGCCGTAGAGCTCGGCGAGATAGCGGTAGAGGGGCTGGGCGGAGTCCGTCGCCGCCGCCTTCGCGGCCGCCAGCGAGACGCCGAGCAGGGCGTTGGCGCCGAGGCGCCCCTTGTTGGGCGTGCCGTCGAGCTCGATCATGGTCGCATCCAGGGCGCCCTGCTCGGAAGCGCGGGCCCCGGTCAGCGCCGCGGCGATCTCGCCGTTGACGTTGGCGACCGCGCGGGAGACGCCCTTGCCGGCCCAGGCGTCGCCGCCATCGCGCAGCTCGACCGCCTCGAACTCCCCGGTCGAAGCGCCGGACGGCACCGCGGCGAGGCCGCGGGCGCCGGACTCGAGCGCGACTTCGACCTCGACGGTCGGGTTGCCGCGCGAGTCGAGGATCTGACGCGCTTGGATGGAGGCGATGGCACTCACGGGACGCGCGAGTCTATTGACCCGGACGGCGCGACGATGCCCTGGCGAGGCGGCCTATTCGCCGGTGGGAGGCACCGCGCCGGCGGCGCCGGGGGTGACGCCTTCGGGCAGGACCGAGCCGGCCCCAGCCGCTTCTTCGAGGCCTTCGGGCCGAGGCCGCTGCGGCAGCCGTTCGCCTTCAGGTTTGAGCAGCGTCGTGCTTCCGGGCAGAGCCGGGGTCGCCTGGGTGACCGGCGCCGGGCATTCTTTCGGCAGCCCGCCTTTGGGATCCGCTTCATAACAACCGGCCGGTGCACTGGCGGAGTGGCCGGGGGACTTGTAGTTCGCGCAGTTTTCGATCTCGAAGCCAGAAGCGCAGAAGGTCCGTGCCTGCCATTTGCCCTGGAATTCGGCGACGAATTCGGTGAATACCTCCTGGGCGAGCTGCTGGGTCAGCTGACTTTTGATTTCGGTGCTGACTTCGCCCAGGGCTTTCACTTTCGCCGGATTCAGTTTCACGACCTCGACGACGAAGAATTTGCCCGAGACGCTCACGGGACCGACGACCACGCCGCTCGGGTTGCCGAAGATCGCCGATTTGAGCTCTTCCTGGCTCGCCAGCAGTTCTTCGGTGAGTGCCGGCTGCAATCCGCCTTTGGCTTTCGTCGTCGGGTCTTCCGAGAACTTGGCCGCGACTTTCTTCCAGCTTGCCGGCGAGTCGTCCTTTTCCAGCGCCGCCTTCGCCGTTTCCGCCTTCGCTTTGTCTTTGTTGACGACGACGCGGACGTCGCGCGACTCCGGCGTCGTGTACTGGGCGTCCTTGGAGGTGTCGTAGTAATCCGCGATTTCCGAGCCCGAGGGCGGCGGCGCTTTTTTGGCGACCAATTCCTGAATCTGGGTGGTGAGCAGCTGCAGTTCGACCCGGTCGAGGACGTCGGCCTTGGTAAAGCGAGAGGTGGCGAGAAATTCTTTGTATTCGGCCGGAGTTTTGAAGTTCGTTTTTTTGATCTGCGCCAGTTCGGTGGCGATCTGTTTCGAGGTGACCGAGACGTCGAGTTCTTCCGCCTCGCCCCGGACCCAGATCGTGTTGAGGAGTTCGCCCAAGGCGGCTTTCTTCAGTTCCTCGTATTTGTCGTCGCCCGGCTGCGGCGCTTTTTTCAGTTTCGCTTTGACTGCCTGCTGCAGCAGGGCGCGTTTGAATTCGGCTTCGCTGACCGAGCCGATCTGATCGGGAACGTGGGTGACGATCGCGACGTCGCCGGAGGGAACGCTCGGATGGCCGAGGCCCTGGGCGATCGCGTAGCCGGCGAAGAGGATCACGAAGAGCGCGCCAAAGACAGCCAGCGCGAGGCGCTGGCGGCCCGAATTCCTGCTCTGCCCCGGTTTCCCTGCCACGAAGCGGGCAGCATAGTCAAATTGACTAAAGAGAGGCCTAACGAGCGAGCGGCGTCCGGAGTCGGCCCGTGGGCTGCGCTCAGGCAGCAGCGGCGTCGCCGGCCCGCCGCGCCTCGCGCAGGCCCGCCGCCATCGCCAGCACCGCCGCCAGCCGCTCCTCCGGGTCGCCGGCGACCCGGACCGCCGCCGTCTGCTCGCGCCATTCGTAAAGAGCCCCCTCGACCTGCTCGGAGAGCACCCCCGCCGCCTCGGAGTCCAGCTCGACCCCGGTGACGCTGAGCCGGCCGCCGCGGAACTCGACGCTGCGCGCTCCCGCCAGACCCAGCTCGATCCGCGCCTGCTGCAGCTTCAGCAGGTTCTCGGCCTGCGGCGGCAGCTGTCCGAAGCGGTCGCTGAGCTCGTCGCGGATCGCCCGCAGCTGCCCCGGCTCCCGCGCCGCGACGATGCGGCGGTGGATGTCGATCTTGGCGGCCTCGAAGGGGACGAAGGTGGCGGGCAGGTAGGCGTCGACGGGGACGTCGAGGCGGACGGGCTCCGGCGCCTCCTCGCGCTGCTCTCCCTCCTCCACCCCGCTCTCGGCCTCGGCCACCGCTTCGTCGATCATCTGGCAGTAGAGCTCGAAGCCGACCGCGGCGACGTGGCCGGACTGCTCGTCGCCGAGCAGGTTGCCGGCGCCGCGGATGTCGAGGTCGCGCATGGCGATGCGGAAGCCGGAGCCGAGCTCGGTGTGGTCGGCCAGGGTCGAGAGCCGTGCCGCCGCCTCCTCGGTCAAGGCCTCCGCCGAGGGGTAGAGCAGGTAGGCGAAGGCGCGCTCGCGAGAACGGCCGACGCGGCCGCGGATCTGGTAGGCCTGGGAGAGGCCGAGCTGGTCGGCGCGCTCCACGATCAGGGTGTTGGCGGTGGGGATGTCGAGGCCGGACTCGATGATCGTCGTCGTCACCAGCACGTCGGCGTCGCCGCGCAGGAAGCTGAGCATCGTCTCCTCCAGGGCGTGCTCGTCCATCTGCCCGTGGGCTTCGAGGAAGCGGGCGCCGGGGACCAGCGCCCGCAGGCGCTCGGCCGTCTCGAACAGCGAGTCGATGCGGTTGTGGAGGACGAAGGCCTGGCCGTTGCGCTCGACCTCGCGGGTGATCGCCTTGCGAACAAGGTCCTCGTCGTAGGGACCGACGTAGGTGCGGACCGGGCGCCGGCCCTCGGGCGGGGTCTCGATCACCGAGATGTCCCGCAGTCCGGCCAGGCTCATCTGCAGGGTGCGCGGGATCGGCGTCGCGGACAGCGCCAGCACGTCGACTTTCAGCTTCAGCTGGCGCAGCAGCTCCTTCTGCTTGACCCCGAAGCGCTGCTCCTCGTCGACTATCACCAGCCCCAGCTCCTTGGCGCGGACGTCGCGCGAGAGCAGCCGGTGGGTGCCGATCAGGACGTCGACCTTGCCCGCCCCGAAGTCCTTGAGGGTCGCTTTGACCTCGGCCGGCGGGCGCAGGCGGGAGACGCTCTCGACCCGGAAGGGGAGGTCGGCGAGGCGCTCGCGGAAGGTGCCGAAGTGCTGCTGGGCGAGGATCGTGGTCGGGACCAGGACGATCACCTGCCTGCCGTCGGCGGCGGCCTTGACCGCGGCGCGCAGGGCCACCTCGGTCTTGCCGAAGCCGACGTCGCCGCAGACCAGCCGGTCCATCGGCCGCGCCGACTCCATGTCGCCCTTGACCGCCTCGATCGCCTCCAGCTGGTCGGCGGTCTCGCGGTAGGGGAAGGCCTGCTCCATCGAGATCTGCCACTCGCCGTCGGGCGAGAAGGCATGGCCGCGGCGCTGGCGGCGCTCGGCGTAGAGGTTGAGCAGCTCGCCGGCGAGGGCGCCGGCGGCTTTGCGCGCCCGCGCCTTCATGTTCTGCCAGCGTTTGCCGCCCAGGGCCGAGAGCGAGGGTTCGCCGCCGGCGCCGACGTAGCGGCTCAGCTTGGCCAGTTGATCGGTGGGGACGTAGACCCTGTCCTCGCCTTTGTATTCGAGGTAGAGATAGTCGCGGGTGACGCCGCCGACGTCGCGGGTCTCGAAGCCGGCGAAGCGGGCGACGCCGTGGTCCTCGTGGACGACGTAGTCGCCGACCCGCAGTTCGCCGAAGGCGAGTCGGCCTTTGCCGGCGCCGGGAGCCGGCTCCTCGGTGCGTCGCCGGTGGACGAGGCGGCGGTAGGGGTAGACGGCGAGTTTCAGCTCGGGGCTGACGAAGCCCTCGCGCAGGCGCGCCTCGACGAAAGCGAGGCCCGGGTCCGGAGAGAGGCGGCCACCTTCGAGCATGCGGGCATCGAGCCGCTCGAGGCCGTAGCGCGCGCGCTCGGCCTCGCCGCGGTTGTCGAAGGCGACGACGGTGCGGTAGCCGGAGCGAACCAGTTTCTCCAGCTCGCCCTCGGCCTCCTTGACGCTGCGGGCCGGCGACTCGGCGCGGGCCGCGCGGAAGGCGTCCTCGTCGTCCTCACCGGCCGCGGTCAGAGCGAGCGATGCCCGCTCGGACAGCGGCGCCGCGACGTCGACGTAGAGATGTTGGGCGTCGTCGGCGTGCATCGCCGCGGTCGCGTCCTCCCAGTGGTCGCGCAGCGCCGGCTCGATCTCCTCGGCGGCCGCGAGCACGACGGTGGCGTTCTCGGGGACCAGATCGAGGGGGGCGAGGAAGCGGTCCAGCGGCAGCAGCTCGGCCAGGTTGGAGAGCTGCTCGTCCTTCTCCGCCGCCTCCAGCGCCGCGAGCTCGGCCAGCTCCCGGTGCTCGGCGTCGAGCTCGGCCGCCGGTGCCAGCTCGACCCGCTCGGCTTCGCCCAGCGAGCGCTGGGTGAAGGTCGAGAACCAGCGCATCGACTCGACCTCGTCGCCGAACAGCTCGATCCGGACCGCCCGCTCCTCGGTCGCCGGGTAGACGTCGAGGATGCCGCCGCGAACCGCGAACTGGCCGCGCTCCTCGACCTGCTCGACCCGTTCGTAGCCGGCCCCGACGAGGTCGTCGGCAACCGCTCCCAGCTCGATCTCCTCGCCTTGGGAGATCGCGAAGCCGGCGGGGCGCAGCGAGGCGTCGGGTACGGCCTCGGCAAGCGCCACGGCGCTGGCGACGACGACCGCGTCGGGCTCGGAGGCGAGTGCCTCGAGCGCGTCGATCCGCAGCCCGACCAGGTGCGGCGGTGGCGTCACGTGGGAGGCGTAGCCGGTTCCGCGCGAGGGGTAGAGGCGGACCCGGCGCGGCGCCAGGTAGGCGCGCAGGTCGGCGGCGAGGTCGCGGGCGGAGCGGTCGTCGGCGCTGACCAGCAGCGCCGGGCACCCCGCCAGCCCGCGGTCGTCCTGCAGCAGCGCCGCCAGCAGCAGCGGCCGCAGCATCGTCGAGGCGCGCACCGTGACCGCCTCGGCTCCGCCGGTCGCCTCGCGCACGCGGCCGGCGAGCGCGTGCACGCGCTCGCTCTCGGCGGCGATCTCGATCAGGGGACGAAGGCTCATGGCAGCAGGAGCGCCCAGATCCGGGATCCGGCGCGAACGACGATTCTAGGCGGGAGCGCCGGTCAGCCGAGGACGATGAACTTCAGCTTCGCCGGAGTCGGATCGGCGACGCCGGCGGAGTTGACCGCCCGCACCTGGAAGAGGTGCTTGCCGGGCTTCAGGCCCGTGTAGACCGCCGGCGAGTGGCACTTCTTGAACGCAGCGCCATCGAGCCGGCACTGGAAGCCGGACCCGGCGACGCCGGCCTTGAACTTGAATGCGGCGGTCGCGCCGACGAGCCTCTTCCCCTTCGGGCCCTTGAAGATCTTCGTCCGCGAATTGGCCGGGTTGCCGGCGGCGGACCCGCCGCAGCCACTCGAGAACGTGCACGCCTGGGCCCCACCGCCAATCGATTCCGCGGGGACCGTGGCGACGACCAACTCCGAGGTGCCGCTGCCGGGGCCGGTCTGAGTCGCGGCTATCGTCGTTCGCGCCGGGACCGGGGCGTCATAGGCGACGTCCCAGACCCCGTCTTCGTCGGCAACCGCTTCGCCGAGGGTGGACTCGATCTCCCCCACTTCGGCGCTCGCCTTGCGGAAGACGCGGATCCTGGCGCCCGGCAGAGCGCCGGAGCCGCTCGCTCCAAACCGGCTCACGGCGAGGACCTTCGGCGGCGCTATGCCCCGGTTCGGTCCTTTCGGTTCGGTTTTCGGATCGGCGGCGATGAGGTCGATGAAGGCGCCGCCGTTGGCGAAGCCTCGGTTGCGGGCAACTTCGTTGCTGGTGTTCGTGAGATTGGTGATCGCGATCGCGGCGCCACCGCTGCCGGCGATGAGATTTTCGTCGGCCTTGCCGTCGCCGCCGACGAGGTTCCCGCTCACTCCGAAGCCGAACAGGGTGTGCGTCCCTTCGAGGCTGATTCCGGCGTCACCGCTGCCGAGGATTTCGTTGGCGAGGATTTCGTTGAAGCTGCTTTCGACCAAGACGCCGTCTAGCGCGGAGCCTTCGATCAGATTGCCCTGGATCAGGTTGCCGTGTTCTTCGGTGGGGTCGTAAGTGCTGATTCCGGTATCGGCGCCGGATATCGCATTGCCGGCGATCCAGCCACCGAAGCCGCTGAGGTCGATCGCGACGCCACCCCCCATTTTGATCTCGTTGTCCGCGACCACGGCTTCGGCCACCGGACCAAAGAGGCCGCCGGAGTCGATGACGACTCCGTCTCCCGGTGCCACCAGGTTCTCACCGTTGGCACCGACTCCGATCGAGTTGCCGCGCACGACGAGGTTGGCCGCGGCGGGTCCGGCTTCTACACCCACTTCGCCGCCGCTGAGACGATTGACTTCGCTCGCCCGGGGGCCGCCGATCACGGTGCCAGGGGCCTGGCCTACATGGATGCCGGCGGTGGCGTTCGGAACCGACGCGCTGCCACTCGCGTCGAGGCCGACGTAGTTGCCGACGATCTCGGTGGCGAGGGCGGGGGTCTCTTCACCTCCATCTCCTTCCAGGTCGATCCCGCTCGATTCGGAGCCCGAGATCACGTTGCAGCCTCCATCGCACATCGCGGTTTCCCGCGCCGCCGTGGCGAGCTGAGCTCCGATCGTGTTTCCCGCCGCTTCGAAACCGCCGAACGAGGCGACCTCGATGTCCTTTCCGTTGGGCGCCGGCATGGCCCCGTCCGGTCCGACGCCGAAGTAGCCGCCGAGGACCGTGACGCCCCTGGCGCCGTGAATGTCGAGCCCGTCGCCGCTGCTGTTGGCGAAGACATTCGCCTCCCCCCCGTTGCCGATGCGACTGTTGTTAGAGCCGGGGCCGAGCAGGATCCCGGTTCCGTTGGCTCCGGTCGCGCCATCGAGCTTGACGCCGAGCCAGTCGCTGAGAGCTTTGAACCTCGGGGTGCCGACGACTTTGATGCCGGTCTCGGCGCCGGTTATCGCCAACCCGTCGACTTGGACGGCTTCGGTGTTTTCGACGACCAGGGCCGGTCCCGATGGACCGGGACCCTCCAGGCCCACGCAGGGTCGGAGGACATCGGCAACGACGCATTCTCCTTCGATGCTGACGACTCCGACGATCGTCGGCAGGCTTGAGCCAAGGGCGATGGTGCCGCCGATTCCACCATCGAAAGGGGCTTCGCTGAAGCCGATCGTATCCTCGCCTTCGAGGGCGTTCGACTCTTCGAGCGCGGCGCGGAGCGTGCATTCGTCACTCGCGGTCCGACAAGATTCGTCTCCCGGAACGGCGTCCGTTTCGTCGGCGGTGCTGTTGACTTCGAACGATTCGGCGGCGGCGACGGCCGGCAGGGCGAAGGCGCAGGCAAGCGCGATCAGCGCCGCGGCGAACGCCCCGGCGACACCTCTCCCCCCTGCTTCCCCGCACAGCACGCCGCGACTCTAACCGTCCCCAGACGAATCGGCAAGCGTTCTTAAGTGCTTGAGGAGGTCGCACCGGGCCACGGAGCTGCCATGGGAGCGTCCCTACCCCAGCACGGTGAACTTGCGGCTGACGACGGCGCTGACGTTGCCGGCGGGGTCGACCGCCTTCACCTTGAAGACGTGCTTGCCGGGCTTCAGCTTCTTGTAGGCCTTCGGCGACTTGCACCCAGCGAAGGCCTTCTTGTCGAGCTTGCACTTGAAGCTCGAACCGGTCTCGTCCGAATTGAACTTGAACTTGGCCGTGGTGCTGGTCGACTTCGCCTGCGGTGCCTTCGTGATCCTGGCCTTCGGTGGCGTGCTGTCGGACGGCGGGGAGAGGAGGGGCGCCTGCGCCGATGGCGCTGGAGACGTCGGGGTCGGCGTCGGCGTTGGTGCCGGCGGGTCGGGCGGCGTGGTCGCCGCCTCACCCAGCCCGGAAGTGCCGCCACCCAGGGTTTGGGTCGCGGTGACCATCGTCCCTTCCGGCTGGGCCGGGTAGGCCGCTTTCCACTGCCCGCTGCCGTCAGCGGTCGCTTCCCCGAGGAAGCCGGCCAACTCGCCCGGTTCGACGCTCGCCTTGCGGAAGACGCGGACCAACGCCCCCGGTTCGGCGGTGCCGCTTGCCTCGACCTTGGCCGCAGCGGTGATTTTCGGCCATTTCAACCCGTTCGGGTCCCCTTCGGGGCCGTTGAACGGCCTCAGCGTGATGAAGTCGATCCCGTTGCCGCTGCCGTGGTTGCGGCCGACTTCGTTGCGGCTGTCTTCGACTCCGAAGATCTGGATCGCCGCATCGCCGGAGTCGAAGACCGCGTTTTCGGCTTCCGCGGAGTCGCCGCCGATCCGGTTGCCGCTGACGTCGATCGTCGCGGTCGGGTTGATTTCGATACCCGCCTGGCCAGCGCCGAGGACTTCGTTGCCGAGGACCTCGTTGTCTGGATTCTGCAGAACGATGCCGGAGTCCTCGCTGCCTTCAACGAGATTGCCCTCGACGAAGCTGCCGTCGGCCGCCCCCTTGGTGAGGATCCCGCTGGCACCGCCCTCGAGCGTGTTGCCGACGATCTGGGCGCCGATGAAGCGGTGTTCGATGCCGATGCCGTCTTCGCCCATCCGCACGCTGTTGTCGCTGATCTCGGCGCCCGCCAGTGGGTCGTCGAGGACTTCCGCGAAGGCGAAGATCCCGACCTCCGCCGGCGGTGCGATCGGGGAGCCGCCTGGGGCGCTGCCGATCGTATCGCCGGCGACGAGCAGGTCGTCGCCGTTTTCGCCGTAGACGCCATATTCGCCGCCGCCGATGAAGTTGGCGTCGCCGGGTTCCGCTCCCCCGACGAGGACGTCGTCGGCGCCCCCGGCGAGGATCCCGTACTGCGCGTTGCCTTCGTAGGAGACGTTGTCGACCGTTTCGGTCCCAGCCGGATTGAGGCCGACGTAGTTGCCGTGGATCGTGGTCGGGCCGCTGGCGGGCGTCTCGCCCTGACCGATGTTGCCTGCCAGGTCGATGCCCCTGCCGGTTGCGGAGGAGATCACGTTGCAGCCGCCGTCGCAGCCGGCGCTGCTCAGCGCCGCACCGGCGATCGTCGCGCCGATCTCGTTGTCTTCGGCTTTGAGTTCTTCACCCACCAGCGGTTTCAGGTTGGTGATCTCGATGTTCGCGCCGGCTGGCCCGAGGTGGGTGCCGTCGGCCTGCATGCCGAACCAGTTGCCGCGCACGACCGCGCCGGAGGCCCCCTCGATGTCGAGCCCGACCCCGCTGAAGGAGATGACGTTGCGATCGGCGACGGCGCTGCCGCCGATCGTCGCCTGGTCGGAGCCCGGGTCGAGGAAGATCCCGGCGCTGGCGCTGCCCCCGTTGACCCCGTTCAACCCGATCCCGATCCAGTTGCCGGCGGCGGTGAACCCGGTGCTCGCGCCGAACACCCCGATCCCGATCGAGCCGGCGGTGATCGCGAGGCCTTCGATCGAGCTGTCGTCCGCTTCGACGGCGAGCACGGGGTCGCCGGCCAGGCCCTGGATGCCGGCGCAGGGACCGCCGGCGATGCCGGCGGTCGTGCACGACCCGCCGTCGATCGACAGCGGCGAGAGGATCGCCGGCAGCGTCGTTCCGGGCTGGATCATGTCGATTTCTTCGCCCTTGAATTCATTCGCGTCGAAGGCGATCGAGTCGGCCGCGGCGACGCTGAAGTTCGACTCCTCGATCGCCGCGCGCAGCGTGCAGGTGTCGAACGTCGTCTTGCATTCGCCGTCGCCGGGATCGTCGTCGGCCTGGTCGCCGATGCTGTCGACCGTGTAGGTCGCCGCCGAGGAGACCGCCGGCAGGGCGAGGAGGAGGCAGGTTGCGATGAGCAGGGCGCGGGCGAGGCGGAGGGTCGGCATGCGACGACCCTAGTCCGGCGGCCGGGCGGCCGGGCGCGGCTGGCCGGATGTCAGCTGAACGGGAGCCCGGCGGCGCCGCGCACGTGCTCGACCTGGCCACGGCCCTCGGCCACCGAACGGCCCTCGACGTCGTCCCACTCGTGCAGCATCGCCTTCAGCCGGGCGACGGCCTCGGGTGGGTGGGCGGCAACGCCGGCCGCCAGCTCCAGGGCGGAGGCCTCGGTGGCGGCGGCGGGCGCCACGCGGTTGACGAGGCCGAGCCGCAGCGCCTCGTCGGCGCCGACGGTGCGCGAGGAGAGCAGCAGGTACTTGGCGGCGGCGAGGCCGCAGAGGGTGACGAGGCGGGCCGGGCCGACCGGCATCCCCAGCGCCGCGCCGGGGAACCGCATCCGCAGGTTGGCGCCGCCGACCCGCATGTCGCAGGCGATCGCGATCTCGGCACCGCCGCCGACGACGTCGCCGTGACAGGCGGCGATCGTCGGCTTCGGGAAGGCGACGACGGCGTCGTAGAGGTCGGAGAAGAGCTGCATCCGCCGCACGTGGGCGTCGTGGTCGAGCTGCTCGCGGACGTCGGCACCGGCCGAGAAGCCGAGGTGGTCGGCGGAGCTGAAGACCAGGACGCGGACTGCCTCGTCGGCCCGGGCGACGGCGAGGTGCTCGAGCAGCTCGGTCAGCGTCTGGGTGTCGATCGCGTTGCGCGATTTCGGCCGGTCGAGGCGGATCAGGGCGACCCCCCGCTCGTCGACGCCGTAGCTCGTCACCCGCGCCTCACTCATCGTCGGCTGAACCTAGCCGTTCGACCAGCCGCTCGGTCTCGCGGGCGGCGTCGGCCACCAGCTGCTCGACTGCGGCCGGCGACTCGCGGAACTTGCCGAGCACGTAGGCGGCGACGATCTCCGGGTCGCTCGAGTCGGGGCGCCCGACGCCGACCCGGACGCGCCAGAACCCGGCGTCGCCGAAGCCGCGTTTGAGGCTCTTGAGGCCGTTGTGGCCGGCCAGACCGCCGCCGAGCCGGGATTCGATCCGGCCGAAGGGGAGGTCGATCTCGTCGTGGAGGACGATCGTGCGCTCCAGAGGCACCTTCAACGAGCCGCGGGCGGGGCCGGCCGAGTCGCCGGAGGCGTTCATGAAGTTGAGCGGCTGCAGGATCGCGACCCTGGGTCCGCCGATGTCGGCCCGCCCTTCGGCGATCAGGCCGTTGAACTTCTGCCGCGGCTTACCGAGGTCCCAGCGCCGGGCCAGCTCGCCGGCGACGGCGAAGCCGACGTTGTGGCGGGTGCTGGCGTACTCGGGCCCGGGATTGCCCAGGCCGACGATGAGAATGCGCTCCCCCTGCTCGCCACGATCGCCGCGGCGGCGGAACAGCGACAGGAGCTACTCGCCCTCGGAGCCGCCCGAGTCGCCCTCGGAGTCGCCCCCGCCATCGGTCTCGCCGACCAGCTCGGTCTCCTCTTCGATCTCGGGCTCGGGCTCTTCCTCGACCCGCGGCGGCGAGAGGGTGACGATCGTGACCTCGTCGGGATCGTCGGCCACGAAGGTGACGCCCTCGGGCGGGGCGATGGCGGAGAGCTGGAAGGTGTCGTTGATCTCCATCGCGCCGACGTCGGCGACCAGGCGGTCGGGGATGTCGGCCGGCAGCGCTTCGACGGTGATCTCGCGGGTGACGTGCTCGAGCACCCCGCCGCCTTTGACGCCGGGGGCGATGTCCGCGCCCTCGAGCTCGATCGCAACCTCCGCTTCGATCGCCTCTTTCAGGTTCACGGCCTGCAGGTCGAGGTGCTGGAGGCTGCCCCGGACCGGGTGCAGCTGCTGCTCCTTGACCACGACCGGGACGGCTTTGCTGCCCTCGATCTCGAGATCGAAGAGCGCGGCGCCCTCGCTGATGACGGCGCGCACGTCCCGTTCGGAGACCTGGAAGGCGGTCGCCTCCGAGCCACCGGAGTAGACGACGCCGAGCACCAGGCCCTGGCCGCGGAGGCGGCGGGCGGTGCGGGAGCCGAACTCCGCGCGGGGAGCGACCTTCAGGGTTGAGCGTGCGCTGGCCATCGGACGGGAGAGAATAGAGAACCCGGGGAAAACGGAACGTGTGGCACTCTTCGCGCGTGGCCGACGACTCCAAGATTCCCAAGGGCAGGGTTCGCCGCTCGGCCAAGTTGGGCTCGGTCGTCGGCGGTCAGGCCGCCCGTTACGCGGGCACCAAAGCGGCCAACGTCGGCCGCTCCGAGGAGGGCGGCAAAGAGAAGCTCGAGCAGCGCCATCTGGAAACGGCGATGAAGATGGTCGGCGCCCTCGGCCAGATGAAGGGCGCGGCGATGAAGCTCGGCCAATTCGCCTCCTTCATCGACACCGAGTTCATCCCCGAGGAGTACCGCGAGGTCTACCAGGAACAGCTGGCCAAACTGCGCACCGACGCGCCGGCGATGCCCTGGGAGAAGGTCGTCAAGGTGCTGGAGGAGGAATACGACGGCGAGCCGCTCTCGGAGCTGTTCGCCGAGATCGAGACCGAGGCCTTCGCCGCCGCCTCGATCGGCCAGGTCCACCGGGCCGAGCTGCTCGACGGGCGCGAGGTGGCGGTGAAGATCCAGTACCCGGGGATCGCCGAGGCGCTCGACGCCGACCTCCGCAACGCCGGCACGATCGTGCGCCTGGCGAAGGCAATCGCCCCCGGCCTCGACGCCAAGGCGATCGCCGAGGAGCTGCGCGAGCGGATCATGGAGGAGCTCGACTACGAGTACGAGGCGCAGAACCAGCGCTTCTTCGCCCGCGCCTACCGCGACCACCCCTTCATCTACGTGCCGGAAGTCGTGACCCGGCTCTCGCGGCGGCGGATCCTGGTGACCGAGCTGGTCACCGGCATGGACTTCGAGCGGATCAAGCAGCTGCCGCAGGAGCAGCGCAGCCGCTTCGGCGAGATCGTCTTCCGCGGCAGCCTCGGCTCGATGTTCAACCTCCAGCACTTCAACGCCGACCCCCACCCCGGCAACTTCATCCTCATGGAGGACGGCCGCGTCGCCTTCCTCGACTTCGGGATGACGAAGAAGCTCGACCGCGAGCAGATCGTGCTCGAGCAGCGCGCCTTCGACGCCGCCTCGCGCAACGATCCCGAGGCATTCCGCCAGTCCCTGCACGACCTCGGCTTCGTCAAGAAGCCCTCCAAGCTCGACGCCGAGCGGCTGCTGGAGCACATGGGCGCGGTCGGCGGCTGGTACATCGAGGACCGCGAGATCGAGATCACCCCGCAGCGGGTGATGAAGATCATCGAGTCGACCAACGACCCGCGCTCGGAGTACTTCGACCTGATGCGGCGGGAGTCGATCCCGGCCGACGAGCTGATGGGCAGGCGGATGGAAATCGGCGTCGTCGCCGTGCTCGGCCAGCTCCGCGCCAAGCGCAACTGGCACCGGATCTTCCGCGAGTGGGTCTACGCCGACGCTCCGGCGACCGAGCTTGGCCGGCAGGAATGGGAGTACTTCGAGGAAAGAGGGTCCAAGCGGACCCCGGGCCTTGCCGAAATCAGCTGAGGAGGAACGATGAGCAGAATCAAACGCGGTTGGGGACTGACGAAGAAAAGCTGGGCGCTGCTGAACGGGCACCGCGAGCTGATCCGCTTCCCGCTCTACGGGGCGATCGCAACCGTGCCGCTGGCGATCCTCTTCTTCGGCCCCGGTCTCTACCTGCTCGACAAGGACTCCCTGGCCGGCGCGATCCCGCTGCTGGTGATCGGCGTCTACGTGCTCAGCGTCGTCGGCTTCTACTTCAGCGTCGGCCTCGCCGCCGCCGCGAACATGATCTTCAACGGCGAGCGGGCAACCATCGCCGACGGCCTCGCCGTGTCCCGCGCCAACTTCAGCCAGATCTGCGGCTGGGCGGCGCTCTCGACCGCGATCAGCGTGCTGATGGGCGTGCTCGAGAACCAGGGCGGGATCGCCGGCAACATCGCCGCCCGGCTGGTCGGGATGGCCTGGTCCCTGGTCACCTTCCTGGCGGTGCCGGTGATCGCGATCGAGGGCACCGGGCCGCTCGAGACGCTGAAGCGCTCCGCCTCGATCTTCAAGGACAAATGGGGCCAGCAGATCAGCGGCAACATCGCGATCGGCGCCGCCGTCTTCCTGATCGGCGTGCTGCCGGCGGTGCTGCTGATCGTCGCCGGCGTCGCGCTCTGGTCGTCGGCCTCCTTCCTCGGCGCCCTGCTGGTCGTGATCGGCGCCCTCGTCCTGGCGATCGCGATGCTGGTCTCGCGGGCGCTCAGCGGCGTCTTCGGAGTCGCCCTCTACCGCTACGCGCTCGACGGCCAAGCCGTCGGCGGCTTCACCTCGGAGGAGCTGGAGTCGGCGGTGAGGGTGAAGAAGGGCGGCCGCAACGCGCCGCCGACGGCGACGCCCGGCACGGTCTAGGGCCCGCGGTGCCAGAACTCGAGGTTCGCGGCCTCACCAAGCGTTATGGCAGGACCGTCGCGGTCGACGATCTGTCTTTCGCGGTCGAGGCCGGCCGCGTAACCGGATTCCTCGGCCCCAACGGCGCCGGCAAGACGACGACGATGCGCGCCCTGCTGGGGCTGCTGCGGCCGAGCGCGGGCGATGCCCTGGTCGAGGGCAGCCCACCGGTCGAGATGGGCGACCCGCTGCGGACGATCGGCGCCGCGCTGGAGGCGACGGCCTTCCACCCCGGCCGTAGCGGCCGTAACCACCTGCGCACCCTGGCCGCCGCCGCCGCGATTCCCCGCGCCCGGGTCGAGGAGGTGCTGGAGATGGTCGAGCTCACCGGCGCCGCCGACCGCCGCGTCAAGGGCTACTCGCTGGGAATGCGCCAGCGCCTGGCTCTCGCCGCCGCCCTGCTCGGCGAGCCGCGGATCCTGATCCTCGACGAGCCCGCCAACGGCCTCGACCCGCAGGGGATGCGCTGGCTGCGCGACCTGCTGCGCGCGCAGGCGGCGGAAGGGCGCACGGTGCTGGTCTCCAGCCACCTGCTCAGCGAGGTCGCCCAGACCGCGGACGAGCTGGTGATGATCCGCGCCGGCAAGCTGATCGCCCAGACCACGCTGGCCGAGTTCACCGCCGGCGGCGGCAGCCAGATCAGGGTGCGGGCATCGGACCTGGATGCCTTGGCAAGCGGCCTCGCCGAGCGGGATGCGGCGGTCGTGCGCGACGGCGAGGCACTCTTGGTCAGCGGCCTCAGCGGCGAGCAGATCGGCGCGCTGGCGCTGGCGCGCGGAATCGCGCTCCACGAGCTCTCTCCCCAGCAGCAGAGCCTCGAGGAACGCTTCATCGAGTTGATGGGCGACGACGAGGAGTCCGGCTCGTGAGCCTGCTGCGCAGCGAGTGGCTGAAGCTCTGGACGACCCGGACCACCTGGGTGATGCTCGGGATCGGGCTGCTCGGGGAGGCGCTCTTCGCCGGCCTCTACCCCGGCCTGGCCTCGCTCGGAGACGTCGAACGGGAGCTGGGGGAAGGGGAAATCGCCACCGGCGTCGGCCTGCTGATGGTGCTGATGCTCGTGCTCGGGGTCCTCACGATCACCACCGAGTTCCGCCACGGAACCTCCAGCTCGACCTTCCTGGCCTCGCCGAAGCGGTACCCGGCCCTGCTGGCGAAGCTCGCCGCCGCGCTGCTGGTCGGCCTCCTGGCCGGTCTCGCCTTCGTCGCCGTCAACGGCGGCCTCTCGCTCTCGCTGATCAGCGGTCGGGGCGGGGACCTGCCCGGCGCCGGCGACCTCGCCTCGGTCTATGCCGGAGTCGTCGTCTCCTTTGCGCTGCTCAGCGCCTTCGGCTTCGGCGTCGGCGCGATCGTCCGCAACCAGGTCGGCGCGATCATCGCCGCGATCGCCTTCTTCTTCGTCCTCTCCCCCCTGCCCGAACTGCTGCCGGGGTCGATCGGCGAATACTTCCCGGCCCAGGCCCTCGGCTCGCTCCACGGCCATCTCGAAGGCGACGGCACCCTCGGCCAGGTCAGCGGCGGCCTCGTCCTCGCCGCCTGGGCGGCGGGCCTGGTCGCGATCGGCATCCTCCTGGTCTGCAAGCGCGACGTCGCCGACTAGCCGCGTGCGACTTTGACCTCGCTTAGCGAGGTCAACTCTCGATACGCGCCAACAGCCGCGGGTCGTTGGAGCAGATCCCGTCGACGCCCATCGCGACCAGCTCGCGCATCCGCTTCTCGTCGTCGACCGTCCAGGCGATCAGCTCGACTCCGGCGAGCTTGCAGATGCGGGCGAGGCGGGCGCTGGCCAGCGGGTGGTAGACCCACATCGCGCTGACGTCGATCTTCGTCAGCTTCTCGGCCGCGAGGCCCGGCAGGCGGTAGCGCATCATCCGCAGCGCCGCCGGCAGCACCGGCTTCGCCCAGGGCTTCGAGTTCCATTCCTTGGTGACTTTGGGATAGGTCCAGCCGCGGCGCAGCTCCGGCGCCAGCTGGACGATGCGGCCGAGCGAGTAGAGCTCCATGGTCGAGACCATCGCCCGCTCGGTCAGGCCGCGCTCGCGCAGGGCGTCGACCAGCTCCTGCTCGCGGCCGGGCAGCTTGATGTCGAGGTCGATCTCGACCTTGTCGAGCGGCGGCTTAAGGAAGGCGTCGAGGGCCTCGGTCAGGGTCAGCGGCGTGCGGCGCCCGGCGTCGGCCCAGTCGTGGGCGACGACCAGCGGCGCCCGCTGCTCCAGCGGCAGGTGCGCGTCCTCGAGCCAGAGCACGTCGAGCTCGATCGTGTCGACCCCGGCCTCGACCGCGGCTGCGAAGCTCTCCAGGGTGTTGCCGGGGACGATCGCGTCGGCCCCCTTGTGGCCGACCAGGCGCAATCTGCCGGGTGCCTCGGCCAGGGTCAGAACAGCTGGTTCTCGCCGGCGAAGATCTCGGAGACCGAGTCGTCGGTGAAGATGCGCCGGATCGAGTCGGCGAAGGTGCCGGCGGTGGTGAGCACGGTGATGTTGTCGGGGGCACCGGGGCGCAGCGGCAGCGTGTCGGAGACGACGATCCGCTCGATCCCCGAGTTCTCGTAGGCGAGGCGCTCGTAGGCCGGGCCGGAGAAGACGCCGTGGGTGGCGCAGGCGATCACCTTCGCGGCGCCCTCGTCCAGCACCGTCTGGGCGGCCGCGCAGAGCGTGCCCGCGGTGTCGATCATGTCGTCGACGAGGACCGCGGTGCGGCCCTTGACGTCGCCGACCACGTAGCCGATCTCCGCCACCTGTTGGGCCGGGCGCTCCTTCTCCATGACCGCCCAGTGGGTGCCGACGCGGCGGGCGAAGTTGCGCGCGGTCTTGACCCGGCCGGCGTCCGGGGAGACGATCACCAGCTCCTCTGTCAGTTTCTGGTCGATGAACCACTGGGTCAGCATCGGCATCGCCGTCATGTGGTCGACCGGGACGTGGAAGAAGCCCTGGACCTGGCCGGCATGTAGGTCCATGGTGAGAACGCGGTCGACGCCGACGCCCTCGAGGCACTTGGCGACGATGCGGGCGGTGATCGGCTCGCGCGGGGCCGACTTCTTGTCCTGGCGGGCGTAGCCGTACCAGGGCATGACGGCGATGATCCGGTGCGCCGAGGCGCCCTGGGCGGCGTCGATCATCGTCAGCAGCTCGACCAGCGAGTCGTTCGGGGTCATGTCGTTCGGCTCGTTGGCGCAGGTCGACTGCACGATGAAGACGTCGGCCCCGCGGATCGACTCCTCGTAGCGGCAGTAGACCTCGCCGTTGGCGAAGGTCTTCAAGGTCACCTGACCGAGGTCGATGTCGAGCTTGCCGGCGACTTTGGCGGCCAGGTCCATCGAGCTGCGGCCACCGAAGACCATCATCCGCTTCGAGTAGTCGTGCGGGATCGCGCTGGACACCTGTGGACGCTCTTCCATCGTGCTCACCGGTTCTGATCCTCTCGCATCTTCGCGGCCTTCGCGGCCGCGTATCCGTCGATGTTCCTCTGCGCGTTCTCGCTCACGGCCAGAGCGCCCTCGGGCACATCGTCCTTGACCACCGCACCGGCGCCAGTGTAGGCGGAGTCGCCGACCTCAACCGGTGCGATCAGCATCGTGTCGACGCCGATCCGGACGTCGACCCCGATCACGGTGCGGCTCTTGGTGAAGCCGTCGTAGTTGGCGGTGATCGTGCCGGCGCCGATATTGGCGCCGCCGCCGACGTCGGCGTCGCCGATGTAGGAGAGGTGCGGGACCTTCGCGTTCTTGCCGATGTGCGAGTTCTTGATCTCGACGAAGGTGCCGGCCTTGGCGCCGGGGTCGAGCACGGCCCCGGGCCGCAGGTAGGCGAAGGGGCCGACCGAGCAGCCATCGCGGACCTCGCACTCGACCAGGTAGGACTGGACGACGCTGGACTCGATGCCGACGGCACTGTCGATCAACGTGGTCAGGGGGCCGACCACGGAGTGGGCGCCGATCGCGGTCGCGCCGCGCAGGCTGGTGCCGGGCTCGATGCGGGCGTCGGCGCCGATCTCGACCCCCGCGTCGATCCAGGTCGAGCCGGGGTCGACGACGGTGACGCCGGCCAGCATGTGGGCCTCGAGCAGGCGGTGGCGGGCCTCGGCCTCGACCGCAGCGAGGTCGACCCGGTTGTTGACCCCCATCGTCACCGCGAGGTCGTCGGCGAGGTGAGCGGCGACGGCATGGCCGGCCTCGCGCAGGGCCGGGAAGACATCGGGCAGGTAGTACTCGCCCTGGGCGTTGTCGTTGGAGAGGCCGGCGAGCGCGGCGGCCAGCGGAGCGGCGTCGAAGACGTAGGTGCCGGCGTTGATCTCGCGCAGCGCCAGCTGCTCGGGCTCGGCGGCGTCGCCGCCTTTGGCCTCGACCACGCGCTCGACCTCGCCCGCGTCATTGCGCACGACGCGGCCGTAGGAGCCGGGGTCGTCGAGCTCGATCGTCAGCATCGTCGCCGCCGCCTCCGAAGCTCGATGGGCCTCGAGCAGCGCCGCGATCGTCCCGGTCGAGATCAGCGGCACGTCGCCGGAGAGAACCAGCACCGTCTCGCTTGCCTCGATCAGCTCCCGCGCGGCACGGATCGCGCCGCCGGTGCCATCGGGCTCGGGCTGCTCGACCGTCTCGACGCCCTCGGGGAGCCCGGCCGACAGGTCCTGGCCCGGCGAGACGATCGCCGCGACCCGTCCCGCCCCCGCCTCGCGCGCGGCCAGAACCGGCCACGCGACCATCGCCCGCCCGCAGACGGGATGCAGCATCTTCGGCGTGGAGGACCGCATTCGCGTGCCCTTCCCTGCCGCCATCACGAGCACGAGGGGGGAACTCACCAGCGGATCCTATTGGCGAGCCGGCGACGACGCCGGGAACGTCAGGTCGTGCGAGACAAATCCCGCCCCACCAGGGCGACTGAGGTGAGAGTCCAGCCGGCGAAGATCAGGTCGATGCCGACCAGCAGGCCGATCGCCCAGTCGGCGGAGCTGGGAAACTTGGCGAGGACGAGGATGCCGATCAGCAGGCCGCAGACGCCGCTGAGCCCGACCAGGCCGGCGTTCTGCTGGCCGCGCGCCAGGAAGGCGACGGTTATCCGGGTGATGCCCATGAAGAGGAAGTAGAGGCCGAGCACCAGGGTCAGGGTGAGGGTGCCGTTGTGCGGCTCGACGATCAGCCAGACGCCGACGATTACCGTCAGCACCGCCCAGATCAGGCGCACGACCAGGCTCCCGACCGAGTGGGCCGAGAAGGCGGCGGCGACCAGGAAGGCGCCGGCGATGACCAGGATCCAGCCGATGAAGATCGCGGTGCCGACGGCGGCGACGGCCGGCACGAGGATGGCGACGCAGCCGACCACGATCGCCAGCACGCCAACGGTCATCAGGCCCTTCCAGCTGCGGGCCAGGCCGGCGCGGACTTCAGGATCCATCGACGCTCCTCCGATCTCCACGAAACACACCCTAAGAGCTCTCGCGGACGCGCTTGTGCTCCCGTTCGTAGAAGCCCACCCACTTGCGGACGGCGTTGTCGGAGACGCCGTACTTGCGCCCGACGGCGACATAGCTCGTGGCCTCGATCTCCGTCATCAGCTGCTCGTACGGCGGTCGGCTCACCCGTCTCAGCGAAGGTTGTGGCCTTCCACGCAACCGCGAGCGGTCCCAACGGCAGCCACATGCGTGCGAGCAATAGCGGTGGCTGCGGTATTTGGCTTCGAACCGCTTACCGCACCTCTTACAGGAGCGGACATCCGGCTCACGCCGGTTCTTTCGGCCGCAATGCGTATCGAGCGTCGCCGCGCAATTCGGACAAACGATCCGCAAAATTCTCGAGCCGGTTGTCATCTGGAACACCGTTGATGTGGTCGAGGATCAAAGACATCGACCGACCTTTCCAGTGTTCGTCCTGGCCACACTGCTCGCAGCGCCGCCCTTTGATGCCCTCGGAAAAGAGCCGCTGCTTCAACTTGCTTCGCGAGTAGCCGGAGCCCCGAACGAGGACCTCATCCAAGGGCTTGGCTGTTGCCGAGGGACCCACGCGGACCGAGACGCCCGCATCGAAATGCTCGGTCGGGATCTGCCAGACCTCATGGAGGTATTTCTTGAGAACGGCATGGTTGCCACCCGCGGGTCGGAGCCCCAGCCTCCGGAGAACCTCGCTGTAGGACCGGGAGCCGGCCACTGCTTCGCGTGCTTCCATCTCGTCATATCGCGGCACATATGCGAGGGTAGCCCTCCCCGCAGACAGAACATTTCGGATAATTCAGCGGTAGGCTGGGGGCACATTCCGGGATGGTGTAATTGGCAGCACGCGTGGTTTTGGTCCACGAAGTGGTTGGGTTCAAATCCCCCTCCCGGATTGAGAGTTCACTCCTCCGCCGCGCTCCTGGCCACTTTGCCGCCCTTGCTGCCGGGCTCCAGCGCCGGTCCCCGCGGGGAGGCGATGCCGAGCACGCGCATCGCCTTGAGCCCGAGCCCGAGCTTCTCGCGACCCTCGGTGGCGGAGACGTCGTGGCCGCAAAGCTCCTTCACCCGCTCCAGGCGGTAGCGCACGGTGTGGCGGTGGGTGAAGAGCTGTTTGGCGGTGGCGGCGACGTTGCCGTCGTTGTCGAGGTAGGCCTCGACGGTCCTCACCAGCTCGGTCTCGTACTGCTCGTCGTAGCGGGAGAGCGGCGCGATCGTCTCTGCGTAGAAGCGTTCGAGCTCGCCCGGGTCCTCGCTCATCGCCGGCAGCAGCAGGCGATAGGCGCCGGTGTCCTCGAAGGCAAGCAGCGACTTGCCTTCGGCCTCCCCCACGTTGACCGCCAGCCGCGCCTCGCTGCCGGCGCGGTAGAGGTCGACCGGGTCGGCGCAGCGGCGGCTGCGGCCCGTGGTGATGTGGAAGCCGGAGAGGCTGTCGTCGAGCTCCCGGGCGAGGCCGGCGGCGGCGCGGGCAAGTCGCTCGTCGTCTTCGGCGGGGACGATCACGCTGACTTCGGCGGCGACCTCACCGTCCTCCGTGGTCGCCAGCGACCCGTGCGCGAGCGCGCGCAGCGCCCGCATCGCCAGGGTCAGCACCCGTTCGCGCCACTCACCGGTCTGCGCGGCGCGCGGCGCTGCCCGCAGCACCAGCACCCCGGCACCGCGATCGAGGTCGGCGCCGAGCTCGGCGGCGCGGGCGACGATGTCGCCGCGGTCGGTCACCTGGCGGGCCAGCACGGCGGCGACGAAGACGCTGGCCACCTCCTCGCTCTCCCACTCGGGTGAGCGTGAGCGCTCCAGCTCCAGGGCCAGCAGCGTGGTCACCATGCGGGCGATCATCGGCTCAGGCGGCACCTTCGCCCGGTAACGCAGCTCGCCCACGGCGGAGTCGGCCACCCGCAGCTCGACCGTGACCACGCCGTCGCCACCCGCGAGCAGCTTCCGCTCCTGGTCCGGCGAGGCGCCGGCGACCGCGAGCACGGCGCTGGAGCGGTCGATCAGGGCAACGCTGGCGTCGAGCACGCGTGCGGCCGCGCGCGCCACGGCAGGCAGCCCGGCCCCCGCTTCAACCGCTTCGGAGAGCGCGTCGAGCAGACCTGGATCTCCGGATTTTGCAGGGCTTTCAGACCCCTTCGAGGTTGCCGGCATCTGCTCATTATCCCCGCCCCCGCGCCAAGCGGGAAGCTCGCGCGCCCGACTGGCCGGCTAGTTGCCGTTGACGAAATTCGAGATGTCGGTGTAGTAGTAGACGATCAGCAGCCCGATCACGACGCCGCAGACGAGCAGCGCCGCGAGCACGAAGATCGAGAGGAAGCCGGCGGCGGCCTTCTCCCAGATGCGGCCCTGCGAGCTCAGTGCCGGGGCGAGGATGAGCGTGAGAAAAGCGACCAGGCAGACCAGGCCGGCGGCGCCGAAGAGGATGTACTGGTGGCCGATTTTGGCCAGGGCGAAGAGCGTCATCGCCGGGGATTCTGCCGCACTTGGGAGATGACCAGGCCGGCGGCGGCGCAGAGCGAGAAGGCGGCGGCGCCCAGAGCCCAGCCGGCGCTGACGTCGCTGAGGAAATGGAGGTTGAGGTAGACGCGGGAGAGCCCGACCAGGATCGTCAGCACGATGCCGCCGGTGACGAGCGCGGCGCCGCGGGCCATCCCGGGACGCAGGCGCAGCACGATCGTCACCGCCAGCCAGATGTAGAGGACCGAGTGGGTGGCGTGGCCACTCGGGAAGGACGAACCGCTGGCGGCTGCCAGGCCGCCAGCCGCGGGACGCGGCCGGTCGACGGCGTCCTTGATCTCGTGGATGCCGATCGAGCTCAGCGTCATCCCCGCCAGCAGCACGCCGAACTCGGCCCAGCGGCGGCGGGCGGCCAGCAGCCCCGCGCAGACCGCGGTCAGGGCCCAGGTGAAGATGCCGGAGCCGAGGAAGGTGAAGACCTTGGAGAAGTCGGTGAACCAGCCGGCGCGGAGGTGTTCGGCGACGTCCGTCGCGGTCATGTCGCCGGGGGTCGGGCCGGGCTCGCGGCCAACCAGGACCGCGTAGGCGACGAGCACGAAGAGGGAGACGGCGAGGACCGCCATCAGCGAGGTGAACTCGAGGCCGAAGGTGCCACCGGGGGTGACGCGGTCCCAGAGAAAGCGCAGCTGCGGGCGGCGGGCGAGGGCGACCAGCCAGCGCGTGACGGCATGCTGCTCCATCCAGCGCACCGCGGCGGCGCGGTTCTCGGGCTCGCGGAAGAAGCGGTAGAGAGCGACCCCGGCGACAACGATCACGATCAGGGTCGCCAGCAGGAAGGCGCCTTTGCCGGCGTACTTGGCGGCGGTCTCGATGCTGCGCGAGAAGAAGTAGCCGACGAGGATGTGAGCGCTGGCCCAGAGCCCGGTCCCGAGGACGCTGTACGGCACGAAGTTGCGATAGCGCATGCCGGAGCTGCCGGCGATGAAGGGAGCGAAGGCGCGGACGAGGCTGATGAAGCGGCCGATGAAGATCGTCTTGCCGCCGTGGCGGGAGAAGTAGTCCTCGACCTTCTCGAAGCGCTCGTGGCTGATCCCGACCCGGGGCCCATGCTTCATCACGAACTCGCGCCCGAGTCGGCGGCCGAGGAAGAAGCTGGTCGTGTCCCCGGCCCAGGCCGAGAACCAGGCGATCGCGATCAACAGGTAGATGTCGATCGCGCCCTGGCCGGCGACGGCGCCGCCGAGCAGCATCACGGTCTCGCCGGGGACGACGAGGCCGACGAAGGCGCCGGTCTCGGCAAAGGCGAAGAGGCCGACCAGCAGGTAGGTCCAGGCGCCGAGCGTGTTGGAGATGTCCTCCAAAAGTCCCTGCAGATCCAGGTGCCCGAGCTTCTGGCTGAGCAGGTAATAGCCGAAGGCCACCGCCGCGGCCACGATCACCAGCAGCAGTTTTTTGCGGTTGCCGCCGCCCTCGCCCTCGCCCGGCAGCTTCACGGGGCGCTCCCGGCGGCGCAGACGATCGCGTCGTCGCGGTCGATCGCTTCGGCCGCCGCGGCGGCGGCGGCGAGGTCGGCGAAGAGCCCGACCGCGGTCGGGCCGGAGCCGCTGAGCAGGGCGACGGGGGCACCGGCTTCGCGCAGCTCGTCGAGGGCGTCGCCGATCGCCGGCCGCAGGGAGCGCGCCGGCGCCTCGAGGTCGTTGACCAGCAGCTGCGAGTAGGCGAGCGGCGAGGCGCCGGCGCCGGCCGCGTCGCGCAGCTCGACCGCAAGCGCCGCCAGCTCCGCGCCGCTGCGGCCGACTCCGAGACGATCGGCCTCGGCGAAGACGGCGGCCGTGGCGAGCCCGCCTCCGTCGGGCAGCAGGACGGCAGTGTGCGGCGCCGGCTCGGGCAGGGGCTCGACCCGCTCGCCGGCGCCCTGGACAAGAGAGAGCACGGGGCTCAGTTGGGACGGGACGTCGGCGCCGAGCTCGGCGGCGAGCCCCTGCAGGTCATCGACCTCGCCGGCGGCGAGGCGCAGAACCGCGGCGGCGTCGCCGCTCCCCCCTCCCAGCCCAGCCGCCACCGGCACCCGCTTCTCGATCTCGATCCGCAACGGCGGCCGTCCCCAACCCCGCTCGCGCATCCCGGCAAGAGCTTGGGCCGCGAGGTTCTGCCCCTCGACCCCGGGACAGATCACCTCGTCGCGCTCGCCCTCGCCGACCTCGATCAGGTCCGCGAGCGCCAGCGGCTCGAACAGCGAGCAGAGCTCGTGCAGGCCGTCGTCGCGGCGCGGCCCGAGGTAGAGGCAGAGGTTGAGCTTGGCGGGGGCGTGGACGAGCATCGGCGAGGGGACCTGGTCAGGCTTGGGACTGGAGCTTCGCGGACAGGGCGGCGAACTGCGCCGGCGAGAGCGCCTCGGCCCGCGAGTCTTCGGCCAGGCCGAGCTCGGCGAGCGCCGCCCGAGCGGGCGCCAGCGAGCCCTCCGCACCGTGCTCCAGCGAGCGGGCGAGGGACTTGCGACGGTGGGCGAAGGCGGCGCGGATCAAGCGGCGCGTCGCCGGGTCGGCGCCGGGCCCGGTACGGCGCAGCCGCAGGATCGCCGAGTCGACCCGCGGCCGGGGCTTGAAGACGGCCGGATCGACCTTGCGCACCAGCTCGACCTCGCAGGCGAGCTGGGCGACCACGCTCGGCGAGCCGTAGGTGCGGCTGCCGGGTGCGGCCCGCAGGCGGTCTCCGATCTCCCTCTGCACCATCACCGTCCAGGTCGCGAGCGAGGGCAGCAGCTCGATCGTGCGCAGCAACACCGGCGTCGCCACCGCGTAGGGCAGGTTGGCGACCATTGCCGTGGGCGCCGGACCGAACTCGCCGAAGTCGAGCTTCATCGCGTCCCCCCAGTGCAGGCTGACGTTGGCGAGCGCGGCCAGCGGCGCCAGCGCCGGCTCCAGGCCGCGGTCGATCTCGACCGTGTGGACGTGGGCCGCGACCGCCGCCAGGCGCCAGGTCAGGACCCCTTCGCCGGCGCCGACCTCGAGCGCGACGTCGGTCGGGGCGAGCGCCGCGTCGCGGACGATCGCGTCCAGCAGGTTGGGGTCGGCGAGGAAGTTCTGGCCGAGGCGGACCAAGCTCGCTACCAGCCGAAGAGCGCGGCGGCGTTGGCCTCGACCGTGCGCTCGAGCCGCTCGTAGGAGACGCCGCGCTCGGCGGCGACTACCTTTGCCGTCTCGACCACGTTGGCCGGCTGGTTGCGCTTGCCGCGCAGCGGCTGCGGCGAGAGGTAAGGGGCGTCGGTCTCGACCAGGAGGAGGTCCTCAGGGACCTTGGCGGCGGTGAAGCGCAGCTCCTTGGCGCTCGGGTAGGTGAGGTTGCCCGCGAAGGAGCAGTGCCAGCCACGCTCGGCGGCGTCGGCGACCCGCGCCGGGGCCGAGAAACAGTGCAGGATCACCGGGTGCCCGGCGGCGCGGGCGTCGAGCGTGGCGAAGATCTCGTCGACCGCCTCGCTGCCGTCCTCGGGATCGCGGGCGTGGATCACGATCGGCAGGTCGAGCTCGATCGCGATCTCGATCTGAGCCGCGAAGGCCCGCCGCTGGTCGGCGCGGGCGGCGCCGTCGCGGTAATAGTCGAGCCCGGTCTCGCCGATCGCCCGCACCTTCTCGTGAGCGCCGAGGCTGAGGACTTCGGCAACGGTCTCATCGTCGAACCCGGTCGCCTCGTTGGGATGGCGCCCGACCGCCGCGAAGACCTCCGGGTGGCGCTCGGCCGCGGCGATCGCCGCCGGGTTGGTCTCCGCGTCCATCCCCACCGTGAGCATCCGGCCGACCCCGGCAGCGCGGGCCGCCGCGACCACCTCGGCCTCGTCGCCGTCGCAGAGGACGAGGTGGGTGTGGGAATCGATCATCGGCACTCAGCCTATCCTTGCCCGATGCCCGACCCAGCCGACTACTACCGCGAGATCTATCTGCGTGGGCTCGGAGGCGAGACGCCCACGATTTCGGTCTCGATCACCGAGCTCGAGCGCCAGGCGGTCGCGGCGATGGAGCCGCGGGCCGCCAACTACGTCGGCGCGGGCGCCGGCGGCGAGGACACGATCCGGGCCAACGCCGAAGCCTTCCGACGGCACCGGATCGTGCCGCGGATGCTGCGCGACGTCGCCGTCCGCGACCTCTCGACCACGGTCCTCGGCACGGCGATGCCGGCGCCGCTGATGCTGGCCCCGATCGGGGTGCAGAAGGTGGTCCACGACGAGGGCGAGCTGGCGACCGCCCGCGCGGCCGCCGCGGTCGGCGCGCCGATGATCGCCAGCACCAACTCCCACTTCACCCTGGAGGAGATCGCCGCGGCCGGCGGCGCCGAGGCGCCGCGCTGGTTCCAGCTCTACTGGGCCAATGACCGCGAGCTGGTCGAGAGCTTCGTCGGCCGCGCCGAGCGGGCCGGCTACGGCGCGATCGTCGTCACCGTCGACACCTTCGTCCCCGGCTGGAAGCCGCGCGACCTGCAGCAGGCCTGGCTGCCGTTCCTCAACGGCATGGGCGTCGCCAACTACTTCGAGGACCCGGTCTTCGCCGCGGGCCTCGAGAAGCCGCCGGCCGAGGACGTCGGCGCCGCGACCGGTCACTTCCTCGGCGTCCAGGCCAACCCGGCCCTGAACTGGGACGATCTCGCCTGGCTGCGCGAGCGGACCTCGCTGCCGATCCTGATCAAGGGGATCCAGCACGTCGACGATGCCCGCGAGGCGGTCGGTCGCGGCGTCGACGGCGTCGTCGTCTCCAACCACGGCGGTCGCCAGGTCGACGGGGCCATCGCCTCGCTCGACGCTCTCGCCCCGATCGCCGAGGCGGTCGGCAACGACCTCGCGATCGTCTTCGACAGCGGCATCCGCACCGGCACCGACGTGCTCAAGGCGCTCGCCCTGGGCGCCGACGCCGTCTGCCTCGGCCGCCCCTACGTCTGGGGACTGGCCCTCGAAGGCCAGGCGGGCGTCGAAGCGGTGCTGAAGATGACGCTGGCCGAGCTCGACCTCACGATGGCCCTCTGCGGCCTCACCGAGCCGGGTCAGCTCGGCCCGGACGTGCTCGCGCCCCTCTAGATCGCCGGGCAGGCGAAGGCCGGCAGTGCGGTCGGCACGCTGACTGGGGCGAAGGCGAGGAGCAGAGGGCCGAGGACGCCGTTGAGCGCCTGCACCGAATCGCCGAGTTTGCCGCTCTGTTCGTTCAGTTTGCCCGCCTGCGCGCAGAGCGTCTGCACGACGGGCACCGCGCCGATCGCTTCTTTCAGCTGCGCGTTGTCGATGCCGCTGAGGATGCTTTCGAGGCTTTTGACTTTCGCCAGCAGTTCGGTCACCTGTTTTTCGAGCGAGGTGACGGTTCCTTTCGTGCCAGCCGCCCCGGTCGCTCCCGTCGTTCCAGGCGCACCGCCTTCGCCGTTGCCACCGGCTGAGCCTCCTTCGCCGCTGCCGCCGGTAGCCGCCGGCCCCCTGGCGTTCCAGGCGGCTTTCTTCCAGCCGCGGGGGCACTTGGCCTTGGCGCTGCGCACCACCCGCAGAGTCCCCTTGCCCTTCCCCTTCGCTTTGAAGCAGGCGTGGATCATGCCGTCCTTGCCGGCCAGCGAGGCTGCCGAAGCGGGTTGGCTCAGGCAGGCCAGGGTCAGCACGGACGCCAGCAGCGCCGCGAGGGCGACCGCCTTCGGCCTGATCGATCGAACTCTTTCCGGGAGCGTCGCGTAACCCATCGCCTATCGGTATTACCCGGTAGGCGGCAGGTCAATCCGGCGGGTCGATCTTCGGGAACAGCGCCGGGATCCGTTCGACCCTCTGGCCGCCCGGGCGCGAGCCCAGCTCGGCCAGCCCGCGACCCTCCTCGCCGAGCGCCGCCAGCAACGTCTCGGTGCCGCGCGGCAGGAAGGGGACGAGCAGCAGCGTCGTCACCCGGATTCCCTCGACCAGGTTGTAGAGCACTTCGTCGAGGCGCTCGGGGTCGGCCTCGTCCTTGGCCAGCACCCACGGCTGCGTCTCCTCGACGAAGCGGTTGAGCCGCCGCACCAGCTTCCAGGCTTCCTCCAGCGCCTGGCTCAGCTCAGCCCGGTCGAGCAGCTCGCTGAAGCGGGCGACGACGCCCTCGAAGTCCTCCGACAAAACCGCGTCGACAGCGGCCACCGGCACGGCGCCGCCGCGGTAGCGCTCAACCATCGCCAGCACCCGGCTGGCGAGGTTGCCGTAGTCGTTGGCCAGCTCGGTCTCGTAGCGCGACTCGAAGCCGGCGGTGGAGATCGAGCCGTCCTGGCCGAAGCTGACCTCGCGGAAGAGGTAGAAGCGCAGCGCGTCGGGGCCGAAGCGCTCGATCACCGCGAACGGGTCGAGCACGTTGCCGAGCGACTTCGACATCTTTTTCTCACCCATCAGCAGGAAGCCGTGGATCGTCATCTGCTTCGGCGGCTCGAGCCCGGCGGCCATGCACAGCGCCGGCCAGATCACCGCGTGGAACTTGAGGATGTCCTTGGCCATCACGTGCAGGCTGGCCGGCCAGAAGCGCTCGGTCAGGTCCTCTCCCTCACGGGCGAAGGTCAGCGCCGTCACGTAGTTGAGCAGCGCGTCGAACCAGACGTACATCCGCTGCTCGGGATCCCAGGGCAGCGGCAGCCCCCACTTCAGGGTCGGCCGCGAGAGCGAGACGTCCTCCAGCCCGCCCTTGACGAAGGCGACCGCCTCGTTGCGGCGGAAGTCGGGGACGACGAAATCCGGCTGCTCCTCGTACAGCGCTTCCAACCGCTCCTGAAAGGCGGAGAGGCGGAAGAACCAGTTCTCCTCGCGCACCTTCTCCAGTGGGATCTCGTGGATCGGGCAGGTGTTGCCGGGCCCGAGCTCGCGCTCGGTTTTGAAGTCGGCGCAGCGGGGGCAGTACCAGCCTTCGTAGACCCCCTTGTCGACCCAGCCGTTGTCGTAGACCCGCTGGATGATCTCGGCGACCTTGGCTTCGTGGCGCGGGTCGGAGGTGCGGATGAAGAAGTCGTTGCTGGCGTCGATGATCGGTCCGAGCGCCTCGAACTTGGCGGCGTTGCGGTCGGCCAGCTCCTGCGGCGAGATCCCCTCGCGCTCCGCCGCCAGCTCGATCGGCTCGCCGTGCTCGTCGGTGCCGGTGAGGAAGAAGACGTCCTCGCCGCGCTGGCGCATGTGGCGAGCGAGGACGTCGGCCGCCATCGTCGAGTACGCGTGCCCGAGATGCGGCTCCGCGTTGACGTAGTAGATCGGCGTGGTGACGTAGTAGCTCATACCCGTCCACCCACGTTAGGGATGGCCACTACCGCCGCGCCTCGCGGCCGGTCAGCGCTTTGTAGAGGTCGTTGGCGCGGGTCCCGGTCAGTGCCGCGACGACGCTGGCGGCGGCGCGCGGGCGGGCGCCGGACTGGACCAGGTGGCGCAGGGCGTCGACCGCGAAGCCAACGTCTTTGTCGTGGGAGTCGGAAGCGGCAGGGCCGATCACGAGGACGATCTCGCCCTTGACGTCGCCCCGGAAGCGCCGCGCCAGCTCGCCGAGCGAGCCGCGGGCGACTTCCTCGTGCATCTTCGAGAGCTCCCGGCAGACGGCCGCTCGCCGATCGGGTGCGAGTGAGGCCAGGGCCGCCAGCGACTCCCCCACCCGGCGCGGGGACTCGAAGGCGACCACGGTCTCGGTCGAGCGCAGCACCCGCTCCATCTCCCCCGCCCGGCGCGGCAGGAAGCCCTCGAAGCGCCAGCGGTCGGTCGGCAGCCCGGAGGCGACCAGCGCCACCGGGACCACCGAGGGGCCGGGCAGGACGGTGACCTCGAGGTCGCGTTCGATGCAGCGGTGGATCAGCTTGTAGCCGGGGTCGGAGATCGCCGGCATGCCCGCGTCGGAGACGAGCGCGACGACGTCGCCGCGCTCGATCCGCTGCGCCAGCTCGGTCGCCCGCGCGGTTTCGTTGCCCTCGTGGTTGGAGATCATCCGCGGCGCCGGGCGGATGCCGAGCTTGTCGAGCAGCGAACCGGTCCGCCGCGTGTCCTCGCAGGCGATGTAGTCGGCCGTGACGAGCGCCTCGCGGACCCGGGCGGTGACGTCGTCGAGGTTGCCGATCGGGGTCGGGCAGACGACCAGCCTGCCTGGCATCAGCCCTCTCCCCGTTCGAGGTCGACCCGGGCCAGCGCGGCGGCGCCGATCATTCCGGCGTTGTTGCCGAGGGTCGCTTCGAGGATCGGGGTCTTGTTCATCGGGTTGAGCGCGCGCGCCCGCAGCTCCCGGCGCGCCGGCTCGAGCAGCAGGTCTCCGGCAGCGATGACGCCGCCGCCGACGACGATCGCGTCCGGCTGGAAGATGTTGGCGAAACTCGAGCAGGCGACGCCGAGGCGGCCGCCGATCAGCTCGAAGACGCCGATCGCGGTCTCGTCGCCGGCAATCGCGGCCTTGGTCACCGCCGTGCCGTCGACCTTCTCCCCCGCCGCCAGCAGTTCTCCGAGTGCGGAATCTGGAGCGCTTTCGGCCGCCGCGCGCCCCTCGCGTCCCAGCGCCGTCCCGGAGGCGAGCGCCTCGACGCAGCCGTGATTGGGGCAGTTGCCCTGGCAGGGCGGGCCGTCCGCCTGAATCACCGTGTGGCCGAGCTCGGCCCCGGCACCGCTGGCGCCGCGGTAGATCTCGCCGCCGAGCACGAGGCCGCCGCCGATCCCGGTGCCGACGGTCAGCATCACCGTGTTCGGCTTCCCCTGGGCGGCGCCATAGAGATGCTCGGCCAGAGCGGCGACGTTGCCGTCGTTGTCGACGAAGACCGGCAGCCCGACCCGTTTGCTGATCAGGTCGCGGATCGGCAGGTCCGAGAGCGGCAGGTTGACCGCGGAGACCGCGATGCCGCGGTCGTGATCGATCGTCGCCGGTATCCCCAGACCGACCGCCTTCGCCTCGGGCCGGGCGTCGCGCGCCTCGTTGATCTCGCGAACCAGCAGCTCGACCAGCTCGTCCTCGGTCTGGCCGGTCGAGGCCTCGCGGCTTTCGTAGAGGACCTCGGTGCCGTCGAGCACCCCGACGAGGGCCTTCGTCCCGCCCAGATCGACCCCGATCGTCTCCACCGCGCTCATGGGCGCTCGGGGGCTGGGAAGCGGTCGACCGAAGACATCGCCATGATTTCTAGCCCTTTTATGCCCGACAGTGGAGAGCAGCGGCCTTCAGGACCGCCCGACTACAAGGTCTACCGGTCCCGCAAGGGCCTGTTTTCGCGCCTGCGCTCGGCCGACCTCGGCAGCCTGCGAGAGCGCGCAAAGCTGCCTGGGAAGCGGCCTGGCAAGGATCGCGAGCCGCGGGAGAAGCGCCGGCTGGGGGGGCCCAGCGGCGGCGTCAAGCGAGTTCTCAAATGGGTCGGAATCGCCGCTTTGGGATGGATCTTGCTCAGCTTCCTGGCCTTCGCGGTCTCCGCCCAACTGCAGTCGTTCAAGCTTTCCGGCGAAGCGAAGGAAGCGCTGCATGGCAACCCGCTGCTGCTGCCGAGCGCCCAAACGATCCTCGTGCTCGGCACCGACGCCCGCCCGCCCGACACCAACGAGCCGGGGGCGGCGCCGTCGCAGAAGTGCTTCGACCAGCAGTCCCACGGCGACGCCCCCCACGGCGGCTGCGAAGAAGGCCAGTTCCGCGCCGACACGCTGATGCTGATCCGGGCCGGCGGCGGCGCCTTCCGCAAACTCTCGATCCCGCGCGACAGCTACGCCGAAATCCCCGGCCACGAAACGACCAAGATCAACGCCGCCTTCGCCTTCGGCGGCGCCGCCCTGCAGATCAAGACGATCGAACAGTTCCTCAACCTGCAGATCGACCACGTCGCGATCGTCGACTTCACCGGCTTCGAAGACCTGATCAACGCCGTCGGCGGCGTCGAAGTCGACCTCCCGCACAAGCTCTGCGCCGACATCGCCGGGGGTTCCGGCGGCGGCCAGGGCGGGATCACCCTGCACCTGAAGCAGGGCGAGAACACCCTCGACGGCGAAAAGGCCCTCGCCTACTCCCGCATCCGCGAGCCCAGCGAATGCCCTGGCCCTGGCAGGAGCGCCTACACGCTCGGCTACAACGATTTCGCCCGCGAGGAAGCCCAGCAGTCGGTGATCAACGGGATCAAGGGCCGCCTCACCGACCCGCTGCGAGCGCCCTACAACTTCATCAAGGGACCGATCATCGGCTGGGACGCGCCGAAGGCCTTCGTCAGCGACATGGGCTTCCTGACCATGCCGCAACTGGTCCTATCCGCCGCGATCGGCGGCAGCGGCCCCGCCCACGTCCTCTGCAGCAAACCGAAGGAAGATTGCGGCGAAGGCCCCGGAGGCAGCGTCGAAGTACCCGACGCGACCCGGCGCAGGGCCGTCAACCAGTTCCTCAACGGCTAGTCCGCGGCGGCGGCTTTGGGCTTGGAGTCGCTTGACTTCGAGTCCGAGGACTTCGAGTCGGACGAGCTCGAGCTGGAGTCCGAACCGGAATCGGAGCCCTTCGACTCCTTCGCGCCCTCGGCGCCGTTGCCGCCCTTCTTCTTTTTCCCGTAGTCGGTGTTGTAGAAGCCCGAGCCCTTGAAGTGGACGGCCGGGGAGTGGAGGACGCGCACCGCCGAGGCGCCGCACTCCTGGCACTCGGTCAGTGGCTCGTCGACCATCTTCTGGATCACGTCGAAGACGTGGCCGTTCTCGCATTTGTACTCGTAGATAGGCACGGGCTGCGGGATTATCGCAGCCGCTACGGTTCCGGCATGTCCACGACGGAGCCCGAGACGCGCCCGACCGAGGTCTCGATGGAGGAGATCGTCGCCCTCTGCAAGCGGCGCGGCTTCGTCTTCCCCTCTTCGGAGATCTACGGCGGCCTCGGCTCGACCTACGACTACGGCCACTACGGGGTCCTGCTCAAGGGCAACGTCAAAGCCGAGTGGTGGCGCTCGATGCTGCAGGAGCGCGACGACATCGTCGCCCTCGACTCGGCGATCCTCCAGCACCCTCGCGTCTGGGAGGCCTCGGGCCATCTCGAGGGCTTCACCGATCCGCTCGTCCAGTGCCTCGGCAAGTGCAAGCGACGGTGGCGCGAGGACCATCTGCGCGAGGGGGTCGAAGCCGCCGGCGGCGACCCCAGCGCCGAGCTGAAGTGCCCCGAGTGCGGCGGCGACCTCTCCGAGCCGCGCCAGTTCAACCTGATGTTCGAGACCCACGTCGGCCCGGTGGCGGGCGAGGGCTCCGAGGTCTACCTGCGCCCGGAGACGGCGCAGGGGATCTTCATCAACTTCAAGAACGTGCTCGGCTTCGCCCGCAAGAAGCCGCCCTTCGGGATCGCCCAGATCGGCAAGTCCTTCCGCAACGAGATCACCCCCGGCAACTTCATCTTCCGCACCCGCGAGTTCGAGCAGATGGAGATGGAGTTCTTCGTCCCGCCCGACCAGGCCGAGCGGTGGTACCGGACCTGGATCTCCGAGCGCGAGCGCTGGTACACCGAGCTCGGCCTCCGCCCCGACTACCTGCGGATCCGCCCCCACGACGCCGACGAGCTCTCCCACTACTCGTCCGGGACCAGCGACGTCGAGTACCTCTTCCCGATCGGCTGGTCGGAGCTGGAGGGGATCGCCAACCGCGGCGACTTCGACCTCAAGCAGCACGCCAAGTTCAGCGGCGAGAAGCTCGAGTACTTCGACCAACAGACGAAAGAGCGCTACGTCCCGCACGTGATCGAGCCCGCCGCCGGCGCCGACCGCGCCACCCTCGCCTTCCTCGTCGACGCCTACGAGGTCGAGGAGGTGGAGGGCCGCCAGCGCACCGTGCTGCGCCTGCACCCGCGCCTGGCCCCGGTCAAGGTCGCGGTGCTGCCGCTGGTCTCCAAGGAGGGGATGCCGGAGAAGGCGCGTGAGCTCTTCCAGGACCTGCGCCGCAAGCTCCCGGCCGAGTTCGACGAGGGCGGCTCGATCGGCAAGCGCTACCGCCGCCAGGACGAGATCGGCACCCCCTGGGGCGTCACCGTCGACCACCAGACGATGGAAGACGGCACCGTCACCCTGCGCGACCGCGACTCGCTGGAGCAGACCCGGGTCCCGATCGAGGGCCTCGGCGACGACCTGGTCACGCGCCTGAACCAGCCCTGGCGCAGTCCCAAGCTCGACGCCTGAGCGTCGCCTGTGCCGGCGGTCGCGACTTCCCACGCCTAAAGGGAGAGGGTCCCTCTGGTCGAAGCAGTACGCATCTGACCTCAAACGCAGCGCGAAGGAGAGCATGGCCTACGAGATGAAGATCCGCGGCACCGAGCACGAGGTGAAGGTGCGCAGCCCGTGGGCCGTCGCCCTGCTGCCGTTCATCACCTTCGGCATCTACCACTTCGTCTGGTGGTACAAGATCAACAAGGAGCTGAAGGCGTACGGCGAGGCGAAGGGCTACGACCTCGGTCAGAACCCGACCAACTCGCTGCTCGCCCTGATCCCCGGCTTCATCATCGTCGTCCCGCCGCTGGTCTCCTACTGGCGTGGCACCAAGCGCGTGATGGGAGCCGCCAAGCTCGGCGGCAAGGAGCCGGTCAACGGCTGGATCGCACTGCTGCTCTACCTCTTCATCTCCCCGGCCATGTTCGCCTACCTGCAGGTCTCGCTGAACCACGTCTGGGAGCAGGACGCCGAAGCGCTGCCTGGTCACGAAGCACCGCCGGTCTCGGACTCGATGCCGCCGGCGGCCCCTCAGGCCTGAATTCAGGGCTCGATCGCGAGATCGACCACGTCGATGCAACGCTGGGGCTCGGAGTGAGCCCGGGTGTGCCACGGCCCGTCGTGGACCGAGACCTCGCTGAGGCCATCGATCGGTAGGCAGCGCCAGTCGCCGGCCGGTGCCAGGCCGCGGCTGCTGCCGCCGGCGAACTGGAAGAACAGCGCCCGCGGCCGGCCGTCCTTGCTGCCGATCACGTGAGGGCACATGCGCCGCCGGTGGCCGCCGTGGACCGCGTCGACCTGCAGGCGCTGCTCGAGCGCCTGGCGGATCAGCGCGTATGCGCCCTCCATGCCTACGAGGTGGACTGGGTCAGCCCGACCACGTTGCCCTCGGAATCGAGGAACTGGCCGAGGGTGATGCCCTCCGTGATCGTCTCCGGGCCCATCACCCGGGTTCCGCCGAGGCTCTCCGCCTTCGCCAGCGCCGCCTCGACGTCGGGAACCTCGACGTAGAAGGTGATGTGTCCGTCGTAGCCCTCGGGGCCTTGGCCGATTCCGCCGGCGATGCCAGGGCCGACCGAGCCCTCGGCGGCGTCGACCAGTCCGTACTTCATCGGGTTGTCGTCCTTGACCTCCCAATCGAACATCTCGGCGTAGTAGCTCTTCAGCTTGCCGCCGTCCTTGCCTACCACCTCGAAGTGAACCACCGGCTGTCCCATGACTTCTCCTCTCGCTGCACGTTGGAACTACGTCGTCAGAAACTCCTTCACCGCGCGGGCATCGGCCTCGAGCGCCGCGGTTGCCTTCCTGGTGATCTTGCCAAGAGGTTCGATCGTGACCTCGCCGCCGGCGTACCCCCAGGTGGCGACGGCGCGGCCGTCGACCAGGGCGAAGGGGCGGAAGATGCCGTTGATCGTCACCAGCGTCTTGTGCGGACCGACGACTTCCTCGCGCGAGGACCAGCCGAGCAACAGCGGGTCGTAGGCGCCGAGCAGGCGCGGGGGCGGATGCGGCGCGGCGGGCGGCCGCTTGGCGAGATCGACGAGGCCGTCCTCGCGCTCGACCAGCTCCGAGGCGATCGCGGCGAGGCCGGCCCGGGAATCGCGCAGGGGCAGCCCCGCCCAGCGGGCGAGGTCGCGGTCGTCGGCGGGACCATGGCCGACGAGGTAGCGACGGGCCAGCTCGGCCAGGGCGACTCCGCGAGCCGCCGCCGGCGCCGGCGGTCCGAGCCAGTCGCGGACGAGGACATAGGCGTGCTGCTTGCCGACCATCGGGCCGCGCACCGAGATCCCGCGCAGGGCCGAGAGGAACATCAGGTGGATGAACGCCTGCCCCGCGATCGGCACCTTCGCCGCTTCCAGGCGCTCCTTCAGTTGCGCGCCGGCGAGCGGCCCCTCGTCCGCGAGCGCGCGCTCGATCGTCTTCACTCCCCGCTCGGCCGCCTTCTCGGAGACCCCCTCCTGTCGCAGGCGCCGCGCGCAGCTGGTCAGCAAGGGCGGCGTCGTCAGCGCCTGCAGCAGCGGGTAGTCCTCGCTGCGGATCAGGTGCAGGGTGCCGCGATTGAGCCAGGTGATCAGCAGCGACCGCTCCTCCGTCAGTTCGCGGTCGAGGTCGGACGCGGAGAGCCCGGTCGTCCGTGCCCGAACCGCGAGACGAGCCCCGCGCGGATCCTGCCCCTGCACCGCCAGCAGTCGCTCCGCAACGTCCACCGGCCGCTTCAGCGGCGTGCCCGAGAGTCCCTGGGCGGTCAGTCTTTCAGCGATCGGTGAGCGCATCAACGAGCTCGATGATGGCGATTGACGCCCGCGGGAGATCAGACGCCGCGGAAGAAGACCGCGCCCAGCGCGGCGACCAGGAGCCCCACGTTCAGCCGCAACATCAGGACCCGCAATGAATCGAGCTCTCCCCGCAACTCGGCAAATCCGCCGCGCATTTCCGATCGCAGGTCGCGGATGTCGCGGTCGACACGATCGAACCCCGCGTCCATTCGCGCGGACAGGTCGTCCAGCCCCTCATCGGTCCAAGCCACTCGCTCCATCGCCGAGAATAGCCGACCCCGACGCGCCTGTTACACCAGTTTTGTAGAAACTTTCTGTCTACTTCTGCGTGAAAGTCCGGGGCAGTTCAGCGAACGCTATTCGACCTTGAGCAGGTCGATCACGAAGATCAACGTTTCGTTCTGCCCGATCACCGGCGGCGAGCCTTCGGGGCCGTAGGCGAGATTCGCCGGGATGATCAGCTCGCGACGACCGCCGACCTTCATGCCGGCGACGCCCTGATCCCAGCCTTTGATGACTTCGCCGGCCCCGAGCGAGAAGCTGAACGGTTCGTTGCGGCTCCAGGAAGAGTCGAACTCTTCTTCGGATTCGTAGCCCACCCCGACGTACTGGACGGTGACTTTGTCGCCGGACTTGGCTTCGGCGCCGTCGCCTTCGACAACTTCGATCTCTTCCAGCTGCTTCGGCGCCGCGCCGCTGGGAACGGTCACCTTCGGTTTGGTCTTCAGATTCGTGCTTACGTCCGAGCTGGACGCGGCGCTCGATTCGGTCGAGGAATCGTCGCTGGAGCCACAGCCGGCGATCGCCAGCACCAGCACGGCACACAGCGCGAAGATGAGAAGCGGTCCCCTGCTCACGGCGCTCATCCTATTCCCCCTTGAAAAAGTTTGCTTGATCGCTCAGCCCTTGCCTGAAAGGCGGTCCCAGAGGCGACCGAGGCCACCCCGCTTCGCACCGACCAGATCGTCGGGGTTCACCTTCAGCGATCCGGGATTGGCCTCCGGCGCCCCGAGCTTCGCGGCCTCGGCGGCGTCGATCTTCAGCACCACCCCGCGCTCGTAGATCTGCCCGACCTCCGGCGCGTCGACGAAACGGTGGCCGCCCGGCCCGGCGGTGGTGTCGAAGACGACGCCGTCGAACATGTCGAGGTTGGGCGCCGACATCACCCGCACCACCCTGCCCAGCTTCTCGCCGTCGCTCGAGTAGACCGGCACGCCTTTGCTCACCGCGAGGTAGGAGCTCGGCTCCCCCAGGTCGTCCATCGGCCGAGCCTAGCGGACGCGCCCAGCGCTTAGACTCCCGCGCGGGAGTCATGGGAATGGGACTGAACCTCGCATCGATAGTCACCGAGAGCGCCGCGAAGGTGCCGGACCTGCCGGCGATCCGCCTCGGCGACGCCGAGCTGACCTACGCCGCGCTCGACGAGCTCAGCGCCCGCATGGCGACGCTGCTGACCGAGAAGGGACTGCGGCCCGGCGACCGGGTCGGGGTGATGCTCCCCAACGTGCCCCAGTTCCCGATCGCCTACTACGGGGTGCTGCGGGCGGGCGGCGTGGTGGTGCCGATGAACGTGCTGCTGAAGCGACGCGAGATCGCCTTCTACCTCGAGGACTCCGGCGCCAAGCTGCTGCTGGCGTGGCACGGGTTCGCGGCCGAGGCGGAGGGCGGTGCCGCCGACGCCGGAGTCGACCTGATCGAGGTCGAGCCGGCGAGCTTCGCCGCCCTGCTGGCCGAGCGCGAGCCCACCCCCGGCCTGGCGGACACCGCCGAGGACGACACCGCGGTGATCCTCTACACCTCCGGCACCACCGGCAAGCCGAAGGGGGCCGAGCTGACCCACGCCAACCTCTACCGCAATGCCGACGTCTCCTCCCGCACCACCTCGGAAATCGCCGCCGGCGACGTCGTCTTCGGCGGCCTGCCGCTCTTCCACTCCTTCGGCCAGACGGTCAGCATGAACGCCTCGCTGATGGTCGGCGCCTGCCTCACCCTGGTGCCCAAATTCGACCCCGGCGAGGCGCTGGAGACGATGCAGCGCGACCGCGTCACCCACTTCTACGGCGTCCCAACGATGTATGGGGCACTGCTGCACCACCCCGAGCGCGAGAGCTATGACACCTCCTCCCTTCGGACCTGCATCACCGGCGGCGCCTCGATGCCGGTCGAGGTGCTGCGCGGCTTCGAGCAGGCCTTCGGGGCGATCGTGCTCGAGGGCTATGGCCTCTCGGAGACCTCGCCGGTCTCCTCCTCCAACCACCCCGATCGCGAGCGCAAGCCGGGGTCGATCGGCACCCCGCTCGAAGGGGTAGAGATGAAGGTCTTCGACGAGGACGACAACGAGGTCGCCCAGGGCGAAGTCGGCGAGATCGTGATCCGCGGCCACAACATCATGAAGGGCTACTGGCAGCGCCCCGACGCCACCGCGGAGGCGATGCGCGGCGGCTGGTTCCACTCCGGCGACATGGCCAAGGTCGACGAGGAGGGCTACTTCTACATCGTCGATCGCAAGAAGGACCTGATCATCCGCGGCGGCTACAACGTCTACCCGCGCGAGGTCGAGGAGGTGCTCTACGAGCACCCGAGGATCCGCGAAGCGGCGGTGATCGGCGTCCCCCACGACCAGTGGGGCGAGGAGATAGGCGCCGCCGTCGTCCTCCACGAGGGCGAGGAGCTGGGCCCCGACGAGGTCAGCGCCTACGTCAAGGAGCGGATCGCCGCCTACAAGTACCCGCGTCTCGTCTGGTTCGTCGACGAGCTGCCAAAAGGGCCCACCGGCAAGATCCTCAAGCGCGAGATCGAGCCGCCGGCAAACGCCTGACCGCCGCTTCCAGGCCGCGACTGGCCAGGCAGCCAGGAATCGCGCTAGGCTCAGCCCACCGGGCTTGGCCAGACAAGAAGGAGCAGAGATGAGCGTCGCTTCCCAGAGCTTGATGGACAACATCACCTACGAGGACCTCTACCGTCGCTGGGAGGGGGGCAACTGGAGCGCCTACGACATCGACTTCTCCAAGGATCGCGAGGGCTGGCAGGCGCTGAGCGACATGCAGCGGCGCTCGGCGATGTGGATCTACTCGATGTTCTTCTACGGCGAGGACCGGGTCGCCGACACCCTGGCCCCCTACATCAACGCCGCCCCGACCGAGGAGCAGTCCTACTTCCTTGCCACCCAGCAGGTCGACGAGGTCCGCCACTCGATCTTCTTCCATCGCTTTTTCAAGGAGGTGATCGGGGTCGGCGGCGAGTCGATCCAGTCGACCCTCGCCTCCACCCTGCCCCAGCTCAACTGGGGCTACCGCGGCGTCTTCGACCGCCTCGACGTGATGGCCGAGGAACTGCGCAAGGACCGCTCGCTGCCGAAGTACGCGCAGGCGATCACGCTCTACCACCTGATCGTCGAGGGCAGCTTGGCCCAGCCCGGTCAGCACTTCATCGAGGACTTCTTCGCCTCCGAAGACAGCATGCCCGGCTTCAGCGCCGGCATGGCCAACGTCTCCCGTGACGAGCAGCGGCACATCGGCTTCGGCGTCAAGGTCCTCTCGGAACTGCTGGGCGAAGGCAATCCCGGCTGGGAGGAGAACCGGGCCGCGGTGACCGCCCTCTTGCGCGAAGTCCTCCCCTACGGCCCCGCCGTCTTCCAGCCGCCGGAGATGAACCGCGAATACACCGAGTGCTACGGCTTCAGCCTCGAGGACATCTACGCCTTCGGCCTCAAACTGATCCGCCAGCGCTGGCGCACGATCGGCTACCCGACCGAGGAGATGCCTCCCGGCGTCTTCCCCTTCGACCCCGACAAGGACGAGCGCGAGATCGCCGACACCCAGGTCAAGATGATGATGGCCGGCATCCTCGGTTCTCCCGACGGCCCCAGGCCGGACTCCTCTCCCGAGATGCAGGGCCTCTACTTCGACGTGGTCAGCCGCATCGTCAACCCGAAGATCGCCAACGGCTCGCCGCTGGTCTACCAGTGGCGCTTCAGCGACGCCGACCCCTGGCACCTGACGATCGACAACGGCTCGACCCGGGCCGAGCCGGGTGAGGCGAGCAGCCCCAACCTGGTAATCGAGTCCACCTGGGCCGACTGGATCAGCGCCGGGAAGCCGGACGCCAACCAGCTGAAGATGGTGCTGCAGCGCCGCATCCGTCCGCGCGGCAGCCTGCGCGAGATCGCTCGGATGCGCAAGGTCTTCGGCTAGACGGGGCCGATGTCCCGCCGGCGCCGGGCGGTCCTGGCAGCGATCGCCCTTTGCGTCGTCGCACTCGCCGCCGGGGTGGCCGCGGCGTGGCACTTCTCCTCGGCGGTGCTGGTCCCCGACCGCTCGGCCGCGCCAGCCGATACGACCGTCGTGGCGCTCCCTCCCGGCCACGTCGTCCTCGAGCGCACCGACGGCACCCGGCGCCGCGGTGTCTACGGGCTCAAGTGGCAGGGTGGTCGGGCGATCGTCGGCGCGATCGTCGGCGAAGGCGAGAACACGGTGACGCGACGGCTGCGCGCGGTCGACGGCTACCTGGCGCCGGGCATGAAGGTCGCGATCGACTCCGATGTCTATGCCGGGAACCCGACCCAGGCCCTGGGGCTGCCCTCGTCCACCGTTCCGATCCGGGGCGAGCTCGGGTCAATGCCGGCCTGGCTGGTTCCCGGTCGCGCCCGCACCTGGGCGATCGTCGTCCACGGCATCAACAGCACCCCGGAGACGGGGCTGCGGGTGGCGCCGGCCCTCCATCGCGCCGGGCTGCCGACGCTGCTGATCACCTACCGCGAGGACCTCGGCGCTCCGCCCAGCCCGGACGGCTTCCACCACATGGGCCTGACTGAGTGGCGGGACCTCGATGCCGCCGCCCGCTACGCGCTCGCCCACGGCGCTCGCCATCTGGTCCTGATCGGCTACTCGATGGGCGGGGCGATCGTCACCCAGTTCATGGAGCGCTCCCGGCTCGCCCCGCGCGTGGCCGGGCTGGTGCTCGACGCGCCGGTCCTCGACTGGAAGGACGTCCTCTCCTACAACGCCACCGAGATGGGCTTCCCCTCAACGGCCGCGGTCGCGCTGGAGTGGGCGATCGGCGCCCGCATCGACGCCGACTGGGACGGCCTCGACGCGCTCCGCCGCCCCCAGGACTTCCAGCTGCCGATCCTGCTCTTCCACGGAACCGAGGACGACACGGTGCCGATCGCCGACAGCGACGACTTCGCCGCCCTGTTGCCGCGCTGGGTCACCTACTACCGCGTGCCGCGGGCCGGCCACACCGAGGCTTGGAATGTCGACCCTGGCCTCTACGAACGCCGGCTCGGCGCCTTCCTGGCGCGCGCGGTTCCTCTGCCCGGAATAGGTGGATAGGGGACCGCGGAACAGCGCTCAGGAAATCGGCGGGCGCGCCTGCGCCCACGGCCGCTCAGCCTCGAGCTGGGCGGCCAGCGAGAGCAGGGTCGCCTCGTCGCCGGGGCGGCCGACGATCTGGACCGAGAGCGGCATCCCATCGGCGGCGAATCCCGCCGGAACCGCCATTGATGGGTTGCCGAGGTGGTTCCAGGGGATGCAGTATGGATAGAACCGGCTCATCCCCAGCACCGTGTACAGGGCGCCGCGGCCCTCCCAGCGGCGCACCGGCAGCGCCGTGCCGCCCATCACCGGCGTCATCAGGACATCGTGGGTGTCGAAGATCGCGTTGACCCGCGCCGCGTCGGCCTCGGCCCCGCGCCGGGCCTGCTCGAAGAGCCGGTCGGGGATCAGCTTGCCGAGGCGGGCGAAGCCGTGGGTCCGACGTTCGAGCCGCTCGGGATGGGGCACGGCGGCGAAGTCTTCGGCGGCGCCCCGCAGGTAGCGCGGCACCGAGTTGTTGCCGATCGCGCCCCACTCGGGATCCCGCTGGACGGTCTCGTGGCCGAGCGAGCTCAATAGCTCGGCGGTCTCGGTGACCGCGCCCTTGGCGACGTCGGAGACAGTCGGCGGCGCCGCGGCCCGCGGAGGAGCGGTGGAGTAGGCGATCCGCAGCTTTCCAGGCGGGGTCTGCGCCGACTCGACAAACGAGCGCGAAGGCGGCGCTGGCGCCCCCGGCTCCTCGGAGCCACCGCTGGTCACGTCCAGCCAGAGCGCCGTGTCGATCACGGTGCGGCTGACGCAGCCGTCGACGGAGAGGCCGTTCCAGTGCTCGCGGTGGGGCGCCAGCGAGATCCGGCCGCGCTGGGGCTTGAGCCCGAAAAGGCCGCAGCAGGCGGCGGGGATGCGGATCGAGCCGGCGCCGTCGGAGGCGGAGGCGATCGGAACCAGGCCGGCGGCGACCGCCGCGGCGCTGCCGCCACTGGAGCCGCCGGGGGTGCGCTGGGGGTCCCAGGGATTGCGGGTGACACCGAAGGTCGCCGACTCGGTGAAACCGCAGATCGCCAGCTCCGGCAGCAGCGTCTTGCCGACCACGATCGCGCCTGCCTCGCGCAGCCGTCGCACCATCTCCGAGTCGGCAGCGGCCGGATCGGGGTAGCCGTCGGTGCCGAGGGTGGTCTGCTCCCCGGCCAGGTCGGTCGAGTCCTTGAGCGCGATCGGCACCCCCAGCAACGGCCGCTCGTCGGCCCCCTTGATCCGCGCCTCCGCCTGCTCCGCTTCCAGCAGCGCCCGCTCCTCAAGCACAACCCGAAACGAGTTCAGCCGCGGATCAATCCGCTCAATCCGCTCCAGATGCAGCTTCACCAGCTCGGTCGGCGAAACCTCCCCCGCCCGCACCATCTCCGCCTGGCGCGCCGCTCCCGCAAAGGCGATGTCGTGATCGGCCACGAGCCGATCTTACGGCTCTAGGCTTCTGCCGGCTCGGGCTCGCTGCCGCCCTCAAAACTGAGGTCGGGCAGCAGGCGGTCGAGCCAGGAAGGCATCCACCAGTTCCAGGCACCCATCAGCTTCATCGCCGCCGGAACCAAGATCAGTCGCACCAGAGTGGCGTCGAGGGCGATCGCGACCGCGCAGCCGAGTCCCAGCTCCTTGATCGAGGGCACGCCGGTGAGCACGAAGACGGCGAAGACGCAGGTCATGATCAGCGCCGCCGAGGAGATCGTGCGGGCGCTCGAGGAGAGCCCCTCGGCGACCGCCCGCTCGTTGTCGCCGTGGCGCAGGTAGCGCTCGCGGATCCGCGACATCAGGAAGACCTCGTAGTCCATCGAGAGTCCGAAGACGACGGCGAAGATCAGCGGCACGTTGATCGTGTCCAGCGCCCCCTGGCTTTCGAAGCCGAGGAAGCCGTCCAGCCAGCCCCACTGGAAGATCGCGACGAGGACGCCGAACGCGGCCCCGATCGAGAGCAGATTCATCAGCACCGCCTTCAGCGGCAGGATCAGCGAGCGCAGCATCACCATCAGGACGAGGAAGCTGAGGGCGAGGACGAAGAGGATGATCTTCCACATCGAGCCGCTGATCTGCAGACGAACGTCGTGGCTGCGGGCGGTCTCGCCGCCGACGTTCACCGCGGCCACCCGGCTCAGCGCCGTCGCCGGCACGACGCTCTTGCGCAGGCGGTCGACCAGCGCCGCGGCGGCGTCGCTCTCGCTGCCGGCGCTCGGGGTGGCCTGGATCAGGACGGACTCACCGGCGTAGGCGGGCGCGGCGACCGCGCTCACTCCCGGAGTCGCGGCGAGCTTGCGCTCGAAGCCGGCGACCGCGACCCGGTCGGCCCGGCTCGGCGGGCCGCCGAAGTCGGCGACGATCTGCATCGGGTCGGTGCCGCCGCCGAGCTCGGCCGAGGCGAGTTCGTTGCCAACCCGGACGTCGCTGCCCTTGGGGAACTGGGCCAGGGCCTCGGTCCCGGTCTCGAGCGAGAGGACCGGGATCGCGAGGGTCAGCAGCACTGCCGAGACGGCGACGATCGCGGTCCAGGGGCGGGCCATCACCCGCCGCGTCCAGCCTTCCCAGAAGCGGCTGGCCCCGGTCGTGGTCGCCGCGACGGCGGGCTCGGCCAGCGGTCGGCGCAGGACGCGGTGCTTAAGGAAGCGCTCGACCCGGCCGACGATCCCACCCGGCAGGACGCGGTCGCCGAGCATCGCGATCAGCGCCGGCAGCAAGGTCGTCGCGGTCAGGATCGAGACCGCGACCACGGTCATCGCTCCCAGGGCCATCGAGCGCAGCGCCTGGTTGTCGACCATCCAGAGCCCGGCCAGCGAGATGATCACGGCGAGGCCGGAGAAGCTGACGGCCAGGCCCGAGGTGGAAAGTGCCTCGGCCCGGGCTTCGCCCTGGTCGCGCCCCGCTTCGCGCTCCTCGCGGTAGCGGGCGAGGATGAACAACGAGTAGTCGATCGCGACCCCGATGCCGATCATCGAGGCCATGTTGGTGACGAAGACCGAGGTCGTCATCTGCAGGGAGATGAAGTAGATGAGGGCGCCGGTGACGAGGACGCTGACGAAGCCCAGCGCCAGCGGCAGCGCCGCCGCGGCCAGCGAGCCGAAGACGATCAGCAGGATCAGGGCGACGATCGGGAAGCCGGTCCCCTCGGCGCGCGAGAGGTCGCGCTTGGAGATCTCCTGCATCCCTGCCCAGATCGTCGGCTGCCCGACCAGGTAGGGCGTGACTCCCGCCTCGGCGCTGCCCGGGTCGAGGTCTTCGCGCAGGGTCGTGGCCGAGTCGATCAGCTCATCGGAGGACTGCTCGCTACGCAGCGGCAGCAGCGCGAAGCCGGTCCGCTGGAGCCGGCGCCGGCCCGCGGCCGCGGCCGACGGGGAAAGCGTCACTTCGTCCAGGGCCGCCACCTCGCGGCGCACGCGGCCGACCGCGGCGGCGCGATCGGCGCGATTGGTATCGGGCGTCGCTTTGAGCGCCACCAGGATGCCGTCGGCCTGGGAGCCGAAGTCCCGCTGCAGGGCTTCGCTGGCCGCCAGCGACTGGCTCCCCGGAACGTCGAAGCCACCGCCGGTCAGGTGATCGGTCTGCTGCTTCGCGAACGGAAGGGCGCAGACGACGATCGCCACCCAGGCCGCGACGACCCAACGGCGGCGCCGGCCGAGCACTGCCGCGAGTCGATTCATTGCGTTGCGCATTGGCTGGTTGGCCAGCTTGTCGCAACCAGGAGGCCCGGTCTGTGAGTGCCGTCACTCGACCCGACGCCGTTTCCAGGCTCGGCGCTACTCGGCGACGAGCAGGTACCGGGCCGAAGCGGCGCCGGCGGCAAGCGCGGGGGTGTTGTCGCGCTCGGGATCGGAGAGGGCCTGCAGGGCGAAGCCGTCGCCGACCGCGAAGAGGTAGGAGACGATCGCCTCCGCCTCGAAGCGAAGCTTCAGCACGCCCTCGCGCTGCTTCGCGTCCAGCACCGCGGCGACATGGGAGCGGGTGCGCTCGAAGAGCTGGCCGACCTCGTGCTGGATGTCGGGATTGCGGCGACCGGCGCTGAAGAGCTCGTAGAGGAGGAGGAAGAAGCCCGGTTCGTTCTCGATCATGTCGGTCAGGCTGGCGACCAGCACATCGAGCACGTCGTCGACCGACTTCGCCTTCTCGAGCCGCTCGTCGAGGCGAGCGATGCGGATCTCGGCGTCGCGGCGGACCACCTCGACCAAGAGCCGCTCCTTGGTCCCGAAGTAGTAGTGGAGGAGGCCGCGACTGACCCCCGCCTCGCGGGCAACATGCTCGAAGGTCGAGCCGGCGGCGCCGCGACGGGCAACGCTGTCGCGCATCGCGTCGACGATGCGCTGCGCCTTGTCCCCACTCAGCTGCCGCTCTTTGGTTGCCGCCTCCATCAAGACCAGTCTAGGAGAGGGACGGGCGGCGGCACCGGCCGTCCCTCCAGACTAAGAACCGTTGATGGAGGTGGTGGAGGTGTACTCGAACTCCTCTTCGGCTCCGAACAGCGTGTCGAGCACGGCCTTGCGTGCGTCCTCGCTGACGACCAGGGCCACGACCGCGCCGACGACGGCGAGCAGAATCAGGCGGCCGAGCTTGCCCTTCTTCTTCTTCTTTCCGCCGCGCAGGCGCTCCGAGGCATCGCGGAGGTTCTCGCTCGCGGTGCGAAGTTCCTTCTGGACCTTCTTGTCGCCGGCGACGGCCTTGACCGTGCCCTTGCCGCTCGCGCGATCGTAGGCGCCCTTGGCGGCCTCGAAGGCGTCGCGGAGGCTGTCGCGCAGATCGTCGTCCTCGACCAAGCGCTGTACGTAGGGGTTCTCGCGGGCGGTCTCGTAAATATCGGTGGCGCGGGTCGCCGTCGTCTTGCTCATGCCTTCTCCTCGCTGGTAAGCAGGTCCGTGGGGAGGATATACCCGAACTTCTCTGCGCTTATCCCGGCCCGACCCCGTCGAGGAGAACGCCGACGCTGCGGAAGTTCAGATCTGCGCGGCGAAGCGCGCGCAGGCGCAACGGCGCCAGGCCCGGCCCAGCGAGCTCGTAGTGCCTGACGAAGAGGCGTCCGGCGGCCTCGCTCGAGGTTTCGCGAAAGCCGGGCCCGAGCAGCTTGGCCGGCGGGGGCGGCACCTTGCCGTCGGAGACGAAATCGACTTCGTGGACCAGCCAGTCGTAGCCGTCGGCGGGAGTGACCTGGATCGCCCCGCTCGAGAGGTAGTAGCGCAGTGGCGCCTCGCCGAGCACCCAGGTGACGGTGGCCCGCGGCGCCGCCGGTTCCCCGATCGTGGCGGCGACGGTGTCCCAGTCGGGGCGCTGCAGCTCGGGGTTGACGCTCACCCAGACGCAGACCGCCAGCGAGTAGGCGACCAGGACGGCGCCGATCACGGCGCCGAGGCGGCGGGCGCCCGGGAGCGTTACCGCGATCGCGACCGCGATCAGCAGCGGCAGCAACGCCGGCAGCAGGTTGCGGGCGAGGACGAAATCGTTGCCCGGGGAGACGACGGCCAGCAGCAGTGGGATCCCGAGCGAGGCAGCCGAGAGCGAGAGCGGCATGGCGGCCGCCCGACGCTGATCGCGATCGCCACGGAACGCGATCAGCAACAGCGCCGCCGCGCCCAGGGCCAGTGGCAACAGGGCCAGGACAGGGCGCTCCGGCCTGGCGATGATGTCGCTGGTCTCGCCGCTGGCGAAGGTCGCCGCGGTTTCCCAGAGCCGGTGCCCGAGGGTGAAGTTGCCGATCCATTCGGCGTGGCCGTAGGACATCTGGTGGATCGCCAGCGGCGCCAGCGTCAGGCCGAAGAGGGCGACGACGCCGAGCCCCGGCGCGCTCGCCCGGCCATGGCGGCGCAGCAGCCAGATCGCCTCGACGGCGACGACGAAGATCGCGAAGTAGTGGGTCGCGAGGGCGAGGCCGGAGGCGACGCCCCAGAGCACGAAGTCACGGCGGCTGCCGCTGCGCAGGGCGCGCGTGCAGTACAGGAGGGAGACGGCGCAGAGCAAGGTGAGGAGCGCGTAGGCGCGCGCCTCCTGCGAGTACCAGAGCAGCATCGGGTTGACCGCGACCAGCGCCGCCGCCGCCAGCCCGGCGCGGCGCCCGCGCAGCTCGATCCCGATCAGGTAGGCGACCGGGACCGTGGCGACCCCGGCCATGGCCGAGAGCGAGCGCAGGCCGAACTCCCCCGTCCCCGTCACCTGGGTCCAGATCCAGGCCAGCGCGTAGTAGAGCGGCGGCGCCGACTCGCTGAAGCCGACCGCGTCCATCGCGTGGCCGAAGCCACCGCGGAGGATGCGGCTGGCGGTGACGATCTCGTCGTGGTGGTAGGCCTGGACGCCGAGCGTGGCTAAGCGCAGAACGGCCGCCAGCAGGGTCAGCCCGGCGACGATCCAGAAGGCACGCGAGCGGGCCCGGGCCACCTCGCGGAGAGACTGGGCGTACGCCGCCGGGCGGCCCCTGCCGAGAGTCGCCGCCTCCATCGTGGTTACGACAGGGCGACGTCGAGCGCTTTGGAGACCTCGTCGACGAAGACGAACTCGAGGCCGCCGAGCTCGTGCTCGGGGATCTCCTCGACGTCTCCCTCGTTGCGGGCCGGGACGATCACCCGCTTGATCCCCGCCCGCTGCGCCGCCAGCGACTTCTCCTTGAGGCCGCCGATCGGCAGCACCAGCCCCGTCAGCGTCACCTCGCCGGTCATCGCCACATCGTTGCGGACCGGCCGGCCGCTGATCAGCGAGGAGAGGGCGACCGTCATCGCGACCCCGGCCGAAGGCCCGTCCTTGGGGACCGCTCCAGCCGGGACGTGGATATGGATGTCGTGCTCGGCGAACCAGTCCTCACCCAGCTTCGGGTCGATCTCCACCCAGTGACCGCGAACCCAGGAGAGCGCCGCCTGCGCCGACTCCTTCATCACGTCGCCGAGCTGACCGGTGATCGTCAGCTTGCCCGAGCCGGGCATCGCCGTCGCCTCGATGAAGAGGACGTCGCCGCCGGTCGGGGTCCAGGCGAGGCCGGTGGCGACGCCGGGATACTTGGTGCGGCGTCGCTGCTCGGCGAAGACGCGGCGGCGGCCGAGCAGCTCGCGCGCTTTCTTGCCGGAGACCTTGACCTTCCCCTTCTTGCCCTCGGCGACATCGCGGGCGACTTTGCGGCAGACCGTGCCGATCTGCCGCTCGAGGTTGCGGACGCCCGCCTCACGGGTGTACTCCTCGATCACCGCGGTCAGGGCGGCGTCGGCGAACTCGATCTGCGAAGGCTTCAGTCCGTTGGCCGCGATCTGGCGCGGGACCAGGTAGCGGCGGGCGATGTGGCGCTTCTCTTCGACCGTGTAACCGGCCAGTTCAATCGTCTCCATCCGGTCCAGCAGCGGGCCGGGGATCGTGTCGAGGACGTTGGCGGTGGCGATGAAGACGACGTCGGAGAGGTCGAACTCGAGGTCGAGGTAGTGGTCGCGAAAGGAGTCGTTCTGGGCCGGATCCAGCACCTCCAGCATCGCCGAGGCGGGGTCGCCGCGGAAGTCGGCTCCCATCTTGTCGATCTCGTCGATCATGAAGACCGGGTTGCGGGAGCCGGCGTCCCGCAGGGCGCGGATGATCGTCCCCGGCAGCGCCCCTATATAGGTGCGGCGGTGGCCGCGGATCTCGGCCTCGTCGCGGACGCCGCCGACCGAGATCCGCTCGAACTCGCGTCCCAGCGCCTTCGCGATCGAGCGGCCGAGGCTGGTCTTGCCGACGCCGGGCGGGCCGACGAAGCAGAGAATCGGGCCGGGCGAGTCGGGGTTGAGCTTGCGCACCGCCAGGTACTCGAGAATCCGGTCCTTGACCTTTTCGAGGTCGTAATGGTCGGCGTCGAGGACCTTGCGGGCGTGCTTGATGTCGAGGTTGTCCTCGGTTTCTTCCGACCAGGGCAGCTCGACCAACCACTCCAGGTAAGTGCGGATGACGCCATGCTCGGCGGCGGCCGGCGGCAGTTTCTCCAGTCGCGAGAGCTCACGCTCGGCGGCTTTGAGCGCGTGCTCAGGCAGTTCGGCCTGATCGATCCGCTCGCGCAGTTCGTTCACTTCGGCCTGCTGCTCGTCCTCCTCCCCCAGCTCGTCCTGGATCGCTTTCAGCTGCTGGCGCAGGAAGAACTCGCGCTGGCCTTTGTCGATCTCCGACTGCACCTGGGTCTGGATCTGGGTGCCCAGCTGCACGACCTCGAGCTCACGGGCGAGGATCCGCGAGAGGTGGCGCAGGCGCTTGGCGACGTCGATCTCTTCCAGCAGCTTCTGCTTCTCCTCGGTCCCCACCCGCAGGGCGCCGGCAATCAGGTGGCCCAGGGCCGCCGGGTCGTCGATGTTGGCGACCGCCATCTGCAGCTCCTCCGGCAGGTAGGGGATCTGCTCGACGATCTCCGAGAAGGTGCGCTGGACGTTGCGGGTCAGCGCCTCCAGCTCGGCGCTGGGCTCGGTGACGTCGGGCAGCTCGGAGATCCGCGCCACCAGGTAGGGCTGCTCGGTCACGTAGGAGTCGAGTCGGACCCGCTGGGTTCCCTGGACGAGGATGCGCAGCGAGCCGTCGGGGACCTTGATCATGCGGGCGACGACGCCGACCACGCCGACCGCGTGGAGATCCTCGGGGCCGGGGGTCTCGTTCTCGGGATCGCGCGAGGCGACCATCACCAGCATCCGGTTGCCACCGAGCACGTCGTTGACGAGGCCGATCGAGCGCTCCTGGCCCACCGCCAGCGGGGTCAGCGTCTCCGGGAAGGTGACGGTGTCACGCAGAGGCAGCACCGGCAGTGCCTGCGGCAGCGGCTCGTCTGCCCGGATCAGGTCCTCCGGGTCGAGCGGCGAGTCGACCACCTCGAGGACCGGCGAGCCCTCCATCACTCGCGCCCGATCGGCACCCGGCGAGTGGTCTCGCCGGGGTCGCGCAACGGCAGCTCGATCCGCAGCACCCCATCTTCGTAGGTTGCCTTGGCACGGTCGGCGTCGACCTCGACCTGAAGCTCGACGACGCGGCGGAAGGGGCCCGACGGGATCTCCACCTGTTGGTACACCCGTCCCTCGGTCTCCTGCACCGGCCGTTCCCCGACGACCGCCAGGTGGCGCCCACTGACCTCGATTCCGACCTCGCTCAGCTCGACCCCGGCGAGATCGACCTTGACCACCGCTCGTTGGGGGTCGCCGCAGTAGTAGACGTCGATGTTGGGAGAGAACCCACTGGTGCGTCGCGTCACGTAGCGACTGCGCCCCCAAGCATCTCCCATCATCTGATCCATCTCACGACGCATCCTGGCGAAGTCGGCGAACAGGTCTCGTTGCGGCACGGTCAAAACATAGCTGCGGGCTGAGTCCGAGGGGGGTGGCGGGAGGCAGCGTTGGGTATCCCTTCCGCTTGCTGGGATTTTCGCCGTTAACTTGCCACCTCTCGCTAACGTCGCCGGCGAAAATCGGACGCCGCGCTCTCCAGGGACACCCAACGCTGCCTCACGAAACGCCGACGGCGATCAGGTAGGACACGCGGGGAGCCCGGCCTGGCTCCAGGGATTCGTGAATCCGAAGCTTTCCGGTCCGGTCGGGAGAGGTGGGGTGTCCCTGAAGCGCGCGGCGTCCGATTTTCGCTGGGAGCTGTTGGCGAGAGGTGGAGCACTTAACAACGAAAATCCCAGCAAGCGGAAGGGACACCCCACCTCTCCCCAGCGCTCCGAAGGAACCGAGGCTCAGGCAGGCCGAGAAGCCCAGCGCGGCGCCCGCATGAGGAGCACCGGCTGCCGTGGCGGCACCAGACCCTCGGGGCGATTCGCCCGAAAGGTCGCGCAGGGCTCGTTCAGCTCCAGTGCGCAGAGAAGGTTCTTGTGGAAGTAGCAGTCCTCGCAGGTCGGCGGTTTTGGCTTGCGCGGCACGGGCGGCATAGTGGCAAGCTCGCGACGCTTCCGTGAGGCGCAATTCCGCAAATCGCTACCTCTTTGACACAGAGTCGTCACATCTTCCCCGCGTCTTGCGGGGGCACCGGGGACCGTCGCTACTATTGGCCCCAGATGGAGGCTCACAACCGCACCGAGAAGCTCTCGGCATCCCCACCGCTCTTCAAGAGCGAATTTCTCAACTTCTTCTCCCGCGTGCACCCAGCCGTGCCGGCCGGGATCTTCGTGCCGGTGGTCATCGCGATGGAGTGGCTGGGGATCGACCGCGGCTACGGTGCCCTCTCGCTGCTCGCGCTGACCCTGGCCGGGATCGGGATCTGGACGCTGACCGAGTACTGGCTGCACCGCCTCGTCTTCCACTGGCAGCCCGACAACGCCTTCGGCCGCCGCATGCACTTCATCATCCACGGCATTCACCACGACCACCCCAACGACAAGATGCGCCTGGTGATGCCGCCATCGGTCTCGATCCCCCTGGCCGCCCTCTTCTTCGGCGCCTTCTGGCTGATCTTCGGCAGCCCGGCGGCCTTCCCCCTCTTCGGCGGCTTCATCTTCGGCTACCTCGTCTACGACTACACGCACTATTACGTGCACCATTTCGTGCCCAAGTCCGATCTCGGCAAGGCCCTGCGCGAGCAGCACATGCGCCATCACTTCCAGGATCACCGTTTCGGCTACGGCGTCTCCTCGCCGATCTGGGACGCTGTTTTCCGCACTCTGCCGCGCAAGCGCGACCGCTAGTCGCGGGCATACCTGTCGGCCGCTTCCATCAAACGGCCAGTTGCGGCAGTAATCCTGAATAAATAAGGAGTCACAGTGAGTACCGCTGTGCCACACTCTCAACACTAAGTTCAAACTGCGTTTTTGATGGAAAGGAAACCAATGCCCAGTACGACGAACGTACTCGACGAGGCACGAGAGCTGGTTCAGAAGCGGCTCGCCGACCTCGACGAGGAGCGCACCCGCCTCGAGCGCGCCCTGGCTGAGCTCGGCGGCAAAGCGACCAAACGCTCTCCGGGCCGCCCGCGTGGCAGCAAATCGAGCGCCGCCAGTTCCACCAGCACCAGCACCAGCACGGCGGCACCGCGCAAACGCCGCAAACGTCGTGGCGGCACCCGTGCCGACCAGGCCGTCGACCTGATCACGAGCCAGCCCGGCATCAGCGCTTCAGACGTCGCCAAGACGATGAAGATCAAGCCGAACTACCTCTACCGGGTGCTCGGCGACCTCGAGAAAGAGGGCCGGGTCAAAAAGGACGGGCGCCAGTACTACCCCGGCAGCTGATCTGAGCTGAAAGGGAACGGGCCCGGGGTGGGTCCTTCAAGACGCGCTTCGCGCTGAATGTCTTGAAGGACCCACCCCGGGCCCGTTTTCGTACCGCTGGTCAGGCTGCGGGCTGAGTAGTCCTTAGATCAGCCCGAGCTGGGAGACCGCGTCGCGCTCCTCCTGGAGCTCCATCACGCTGGCGTCGATCCGCTCGCGTGAGAAGTCCGGCACCTCGAGGCCCTGGACCACCGACCACTCGCCGTCGCTGCAGGAACAGGGAACGCCGCAGACGATCCCCTCGCCGATGCCGTAGGAGCCGTCCGTCGGCACGCCCATCGAGACCCAGTCGCCGTCCGCGGTGCCGCGGACCCAGTCGTGGACATGGTCGATCGCCGCGTTGGCGGCGGAGGCGGCGCTGGAGGATCCACGGGCGCTGATGATCTCGGCGCCGCGTTTGGCAACCCGGGGGATGAACTCGTCGGCGATCCAGGCCTCGTCGTCGACCGCGTCCCAAGCACTGCCACCCCCGACCCTGGCGTTGACCAGGTCCGGGTACTGGGTGACCGAGTGATTTCCCCAGGTGGTCATGTTGGTGACGGCGGAAACAGGCTTGCCGAGCTTGTTCGCGACCTGGGAGATCGCCCGGTTGTGGTCCAGGCGCATCATCGCCGTGAACCGCTCGCGCGGCACGTCGGGAGCGTTGGACAGCGCGATCAGGCAGTTGGTGTTGGCGGGGTTGCCGACCACCAGCACCCTGATGTCGTCGGCCGCGCCAGCGTTGATCGCTTCCCCCTGCGGCTTGAAGATGCCGCCGTTGGCCTCGAGCAGGTCCGAGCGCTCCATGCCGGGGCCGCGCGGGCGGGCGCCGACCAGCAGCCCGACGTTGCAGCCGTCGAACGCCTGCTTGGGATCGTCGGTGATCTCGATCCGGCTCAGCAGCGGAAAGGCGCAGTCGTCGAGCTCCATCGCCGTGCCCTCGGCCGCCTTGATCGCGTCGGGGATCTCCAGCAGGCTGAGCTCGATCGGCGTGTCGGGGCCGAGCATCTGGCCGCTGGCGATCCGGAACAGCAGCGCGTAGCCGATCTGGCCGGCGGCGCCGGTAACGGTGACCTTCACAGGGGTGCTCACGAAATCGTCTCCTCGGAGTTGGGGATTGGGAACCGCTAAGCCATCGCGCGCTGGAGGTTCTCGTCGATCGAGGCCAGGAACTCCTGCGTCGTCTGGAATCCCTGCTCCGCGCCGACGAGCAGCGCCAAGTCTTTGGTCATCTTGCCGCTCTCGACCGTCTCGACGCAGACCCGCTCCAGCGTCTCCGCGAAGGCCGATACCTCCGGCGTCTCGTCCATCCGGCCGCGGGCGGCGAGGCCGCGGGTCCAGGCGAAGATCGAGGCGATCGGGTTGGTCGAGGTCGGCTTGCCTTCCTGATGCTGGCGGTAGTGGCGGGTGACGGTGCCGTGCGCGGCCTCGGCCTCGACCGTCTTGCCGTCGGCGCTCATCAGCACGCTGGTCATCAGGCCGAGCGAGCCGAACCCCTGGGCGACGGTGTCGGACTGCACGTCGCCGTCGTAGTTCTTGCAGGCCCACACATAGCCGCCTTCCCACTTCATCGCCGCGGCGACCATGTCGTCGATCAAACGGTGTTCGTAGGTGATCCCGGCGGCCTCGAAGTCGGCCCTGAACTCGGTCTCGTAGACCTCGGCGAAGATGTCCTTGAAACGACCGTCGTAGCGCTTGAGGATGGTGTTCTTGGTCGACATGTAGACCGGGTAGCCGCGATTGAGTCCGTAGCGCAGCGAGGCCTGGGCGAAGTCGCGGATCGAGTCGTCGAGGTTGTACATCGCCAGCGCGATGCCGCTGCTGGGGAAGTCGTAGACGTCGAGCTCGATCGGCTCGGAGCCGTCCTTGGGCGTGTAGGTGAGGGTCAGCGTCCCCTCTCCCGGGACCAGCATGTCGGTGGCGCGGTACTGATCGCCGAAGGCGTGACGGCCGATCACGATCGGCTTGGTCCAGCCGGGCACCAGGCGGGGGACGTTGGAGATCACGATCGGCTCGCGGAAGATGACGCCGCCGAGGATGTTGCGGATGGTCCCGTTCGGCGAGCGGTACATCTCCTTCAGCCCGAACTCCTCGACCCGCGCCTCGTCCGGGGTGATCGTCGCGCACTTGACGCCGACTCCGTGCTCCTTGATCGCGTTGGCGGCATCGACCGTGATCTGGTCCTCGGTCGCGTCGCGACTCTCGATCCCGAGGTCGAAGTACTCGAGGTCGAGATCGAGGTAGGGGAGGATCAGCTGCTCTTTGATGAACGACCAGATGATGCGGGTCATCTCGTCGCCGTCGAGCTCGACGACCGGGTTCTTGACCTGAATCTTCGCCACCGGCGGGCGATGCTACCGACGCAGGCCCTCCAGCAGGTCGACGATTACCGCTTCGGAGCGTTCGCGGGCCTTCGACCGGTCCTCGGCGACGGCGATCAGCATCGCCGCATCGATCATCGCCCCAAGCAGGACGATCGACAGCGTCTCGGGATCGCTGGGGGGCAGCTCCCCCGCCTCGATCGCCGCCGTGACCACGGCGCGAGTCAGGCCGAGGCCGAGCTCGCCGGCCACTTCCCGCCAGCCCTCCCAGCCGAGCACCGCCCGGCTCTGGCCGAGGCCGATGCGGCGCAGCTCCCGATCGGTCTCGGCCGCGCGCAGATAACCACCGGCGAGGGCGAGCAGCGTCTCGAATGGACTCGGCGAAGGTGAGACCCCGGCGGCGATCCGGTCGATCACCCGCCGCTCGCTGGCGACGAAGACCGCCCGGAAGAGATCGAGCTTGGTCGGGAAGTGGTGGTAGAGCGCGCCCCGGCTCACTCCCGAGCGCTCCAGGATCTGCTCGGTCGACACCTGCTCGTAGTCGCGCTCCATGAAGAGGTCGTGGGCGGCCTCGACCAAGGCCTCCCGTGCTCCTTCGCTGGGCCGCCCCCGCGCTTGTCGGAGACTCGCCTCCATCGGCGGGAGTATATTTACCGACTATCAGTCGGTAAAGCCGAACACAAAAATTGAGGAGCGAGGAATGAACACCTACGTGATCCGCAGGGAGAAGGCTTGGCTGAACGGAGATGAGCTCGAAGCGGCCGCCGGACGCTCGAAAGAGGTGGCCGAGAGCGACTTTCCCCAGGACATCAGCTGGATTCGCAGCTACGTGATCGCTGAGCCGGGCGGCACCCTCGGCACCGTCTGCATCTACCAGGCGAGCGGGCCCGAGGCGGTTCGCGACCATGCCCAGCGAGTCGGCATGCCCGCTGACGAGGTCCTCGAGGTCGCCGACACGGTCGTGATCCGGCCCGATCCACCGCCTGAGGCCGCATCGGCCTGACCCAGCGGCGGGTCTCCTGCGAGAATGCCACTGTGGCAACCGCTCAGCGACCGGGTTCGCGGGAGACCCATCAGGTCTTCAACCAGCCGTCCCCCCTCCTCGACTACAACGTCTTCGAGGCCGACCGGCCGCTGCTCGAGGCGGTCCGCCGCGAGGGCGCGGAGTGGGCCGAGAAGCGGATCGCCGCGGTCGGCGCCTACGCGGGCACCGAACAGGCCCAGACGCTGGGGCAGCTCGCCAACGAGAACGGGCCGAAGCTGCGCACCCACGATCGCTATGGCCACCGCGTCGACGAGGCCGAGTTCCATCCGGCATGGCACGAGCTGCTGGACAAGGCGGTCGAGTACGAACTTCACTCCTCGCCCTGGAAGGACCCGCGGCCCGGCGCTCACGTCGCCCGCGGCGCCGCCTTCATGTGCATGTCGCAGGCCGAGGCCGGGATCGGCTGCCCGATCTCGATGACCTACTCGGTGATCCCCGCTCTACGCACCCAGCCCGAGCTGGCGGCCGAGTGGGAGCCGCGCCTGCTCTCCGCTGCGTACGACCCCCGCAACGCTCCGGCGCCGGAGAAGTCTGGGGCCCTGGCCGGGATGGGCATGACCGAGAAGCAGGGGGGTACCGACGTCCGCGCCAACACCACGATCGCCCGCCCGGTCAACGGCGGCGGCCCCGGCGCCGAGTACGAGCTGAGCGGGCACAAGTGGTTCATGTCGGCGCCGATGTGCGACGCCTTCCTCGTCCTCGCCCAGGCCGACGGCGGCATCTCCTGCTTCCTCTTCCCGCGCTGGACGCCCGATGGCGCCCGCAACCGCTTCCGCCTGCAGCGGCTCAAGGACAAGCTCGGCAACCGCTCCAACGCCTCCAGCGAGATCGAGTTCGACGCGGCCTCGGCCTGGCTGGTCGGCGAGGAGGGCGCCGGCGTGCGCACGATCATCGAGATGGTCAACCACACCCGGCTCGACTGCGTGATGGGCGGGGCGACCGGGATGCGGGCAGGGGTCGCCCAGGCGATCCACCACGCCTCTCACCGCTCCGTCTTCGGCCGCGACCTGGTCGAGCAGCCGCTGATGCAGAACGTCCTCGCCGACCTCGCGGTCGAGTCGGAGGCGGCGACGATCGCGGCAATGCGGCTGGCCCGCGCCTACGACGAAGCGATTGCCGGCGACGAGGAGGCGGCGAACCTGAAGCGGATCGCCAATGCCGTGCTCAAGTACTGGATCTGCAAGCGCGCCCCGATGCACGCGGGCGAGTCGCTCGAGTGCCTCGGCGGCAACGGCTACGTCGAGGAGTCGGGGATGCCCCGCCTCTTCCGCGAGAGCCCGCTCAACTCGATCTGGGAGGGCTCGGGCAACGTCCAGTGCCTCGACGTCCTGCGAGCGATGATCAAGTCCCCCGCCTCGCTCGAGGCTTTCTTCGCCGAGGTCCAGGAGGGCGCGGTCAGCGAGCCCCGGCTCGATGCCTATGCCGCCTCCCTTCGCGCAGAGATTCCCGGTGACGTCGAGACGATCGAGTTCCGCGCCCGCCGCCTGGTCGAGAAGATGGCGCTCGCCCTCCAGGCGTCACTCCTGGTCCGCTATGGCGACGAAGCCGTTGCCGACGCCTTCTGCGCCTCCCGCCTCTCCGGCGACTGGGGCCAGGCCTTCGGCACCCTCCCCCCTGGCCTCGACTTCGCCCGCATCATCGACCGCCACCGCGCCGTCTAGCAGCGCCCTCAGGGCGCTGGTCAGGCGCTGTCCGCGAAAGAGTGGTGCTCATGGGCCACCGACCAGCGGCCCTGCTGCTTGCGCAACCCGAGCGTCAGCCGCAGGCGGCGGTCAGGCGTCTCGCGAAGCTCCGCCGGCATCCCGCAGCGCAGCAGCGCCTGCGCATAGGCGACGTCCTCCCCGGCCGTGACCTCGAGTGAGACGATTTCGAAGAGGGCGCCGCCGGCCTGCCACTTGAAGAAGGGCGGCCAGGTCTCCCGGTAGGCCTCGATGCCGCGAACGCCATCGTCTGGCGGCGGCACGTCGAACATGACGATGTCCTCGGCGTGATCGGCGAGGACCGCATCGAGGTCGCCCTCGTGCGCGGCCGCGGCCCAGCGCTCGACCAGGGCACGGATCTCGCGCTCGTCGGTCGCCCTCATCGGGCGGTCGCGTCGCGCAGCGCCCGGCCGACCTGCTCGACCGTGATCACCCCGCTGAGGCGGCCGTCGGCGTCGACGGCCATCAGCGCCCCAAGCCGGCGCAGGTTCTGGTTGGCGAGCAGCGAGTCCAGCGGCGTGTCGTCCCTGATGAACAGGCCCTGGTCGGGATCGATCAGGTCGGAGACATTGGAGTTGGCGCGCGAGACCTCGGGCACCTCGTCGGCGCGGTCGCGTTCGAGCAGGCCGAGGAAGCGGTGGGCGGCATCGACGACCGGGAACCAGGGCCAGCGATAGCGCAGGAAGTACTCGTCGAGCGCCCGCTCGACGCTGATGTCGCCGGGGATCGCGACCGGTTCGCGGTCCATCACGTCGGCGACGAGGATGCTGTCGATCCTGCTGCTGATCGCCGTCTGCATCGCGGCGCCGCGGGCGGAGCCGTTGACGACGGTCCCGATCAGGGCCAGCCAGACGCCGGAGAAGATGTCGCCGGTGAAGATCAGGGCGAGGCCGCCGGCCATGAAGAGGTAGCCGAAGACGCGACCGAGGTTGGCTGCGAAGCGGGTCGCGGAGGTGCGGTCGCCGGTCTTCCACCAGGCCAGCGCCCGGGCGACGCGGCCGCCGTCCATCGGGAAGGCGGGCAGCAGGTTGAAGACCAGGACCAGGGCGTTGATGAAGGCCAGCCAGGCGATCATCGCCACCACCCCCGACACCCCCGCCGTCGATTCGAGGACGGCGGCGTTGCGGAACCCGTCCCAGCCCACCGCGGCGATGCCGCCGACGGTGAGCGCGGCGACTATCGCCAGCGTGACCAGGGGTCCGGAGAGCGCGACCTTGAGTTCGGTGCTGGGACTGTCGGCTTCGCGATCCATCCGCGCCATGCCGCCGAAGATCCAGAGCTGGATGCCGGTGATCCCGATCCCGTTGCGCCGGGCGGCGACCGCGTGGCCGAGCTCGTGCAGCAGGATCGAGCCGAAGAAGCCCACCGCACTCAGCACCGCCAGCAGGAAGGGCGTGGTCGCGGAGCTCGACTCGCCCAGCAGCCGTTCGTAGAAGTCCGTCATGTAGAGGATCAGGATGAAAAGGATCAGGAACCAGGACCAGTCGACCGAGATCCGGATCCCGCGGACGTGGAAGAGCGTGAAGGAGCGGCCACCGAGCATTCCCCCATGGTATGTGGGTAGCTTCTCCACCTCCATGGCAACGGACCAAGGATGGCTGCGGGAGCGGCTCGAGGAACTCGAGCGGATCGACCGTCCGTCCGCCTCCGAGGGCGAGCGCCGGGCGGCCGAGTGGCTGGTCGCCCGCTACGCGGGCCTCGGCGCCGAGGCCCGGATCGAGGCCGAGCCGGCGCACGGGACCTACTGGTGGCCGCTGGGGATCGGGGCCGCCCTGGGCGCGCTCGGCGCGCTCGCCGGGCTGCGCGGCCGCCGCCTGCTCGGGGCCGCCCTGGGCGCGGTCGGCGCCGCCGGCATCGCCGACGACTTCCCGCCCGGGCAGCGGCGCCTGCGCCGCGTCCTGCCCAAGCGCACCACTCACAACGTCGTCTGCGAGCTCGGCGACCCCGAGGCCGAGCGCACCGTCGTCGTCATCTCCCACCACGACTCCGCCCACTCCGGCCTCGTCTTCCACCCCCAGATCCCGCTGATCGCCGATCGCCTCGGCCTGATCGAGAAGACCGACACCAGCCCGATGCTGATGGCGCCGGTCCTCGGCGGGCCGATCCTGGCGGCGCTCGGCGCGCTCAGCGGCAAGCGGCTGCTGTCGAAGCTGGGCCTCTTCCTCGGGCTCGGCTCGGTCGCCGCGATGGCCGACATCGGCCTGCGCAAGGTGGTCCCCGGGGCCAACGACAACGGCACCGCCGTCGTCTCCGAGCTGGCGCTCGCCCAGCGCTTCCTCGAGGAGCCGCCGCGGGGCGTCAAGGTGATCCTGCTCTCGGTCGGTGCCGAGGAGTCGTTCAGCGAGGGGATCAAAGCCTTCGGCGAGCGCCACTTCGCGAACCTGCCGCGGGAGTCGACCTTCTTTCTCTGCCTCGAGTCGATCGGGTCGCCGCACCTGCTGGCGCTGCGGGCCGAGGGCTTCCTGAAGCTGCGCGACTACCCCCCGCGCTCGCTCGCCTTCATCGATGGCCTGGCCGAGGAGCTGGGGATCTGGCTCTATCCCGACCTCCGCCTGCACAACGGCACCGATGGGCTCGAGCCGCTGGCCGCCGGCTACGAGACGGTCGCCCTCTGCGGCTGCACCGATCTCAAGCAGCCGGCCAACTACCACTGGTGGCACGACCTCGCCGAGAACGTCGACTTCGACACCGTGGAGGACGGCATCTCTCTCAGCGAGGCCGCAATCCGCAGGCTCGGAGAACGCTGGCTCTGAATGGGGTCAGGGAAGGTCTCGCTGGAGCCTCCCCGCTTTTGCTCCAGCGAGACCTTCCCTGACCCCACCTGACTGAGGTAATCCCGACTGCGAAGTCGGATTTCGGCTCTATAGCATCCGTCCTCGTGCCTACTCATGACGTTCTCGTAATTGGCGCCGGCCTCGCTGGCCAGCGCGCCGCCCTCGCGGCCGCCGAGGAAGGCGTATCGGTGGGGATCATCAGCAAGGTCCACCCGGTCCGCTCCCACTCCAATGCGGCGCAGGGCGGGATCAACGCCGCGCTCAATCCCGGCGACTCCTGGGAGTCGCACGCTTTCGACACGATCAAGGGCTCCGACTACCTCGGCGACCAGGACGCGATCGAAATCATGACCCGCGAGGCACCGGAGGAGATCCTCCACCTCGAGCACCTGGGCGTCACCTTCCACCGCAACGAGGAAGGCAAGCTCGGCACTCGCGCCTTCGGCGGCGCCTCCGCCGCCCGCACGTACTACGTCGCCGACATCACCGGCCAGGCGATCATGCACGTGCTCTACGAGCAGCTGATGAAATATTCCGAGCAGGTCGCCCGCTACGAGGAGTGGTTCTGCACCGCGCTGGCGATGGACGAGAACAACGAGTGCTGCGGCGTCGTCACCCGCAACGTCGCCGACGGCTCGATGGAGCTGTTCGAGGCGAAGTCGGTGATCCTCGCCTGCGGCGGCAACGGCCAGGTCTGGAAGCCGACCACCAACGCCCTGATCTGCACCGGCGACGGCATCGCGATGGCCTACCGGGTCGGCGCCAAGCTGATGGACATGGAGATGATCCAGTACCACCCGACGACGCTGGCGGGCAAGGGCTTCCTGATCACCGAGGGCGCCCGCGGCGAGGGCGCCCACCTGCTCAACGCGGACGGCGAGCGCTTCATGGAGAAGTACGCGCCGAACAAGATGGAGCTCGCCTCCCGCGACGTCGTCTCCCGCGCCGAGCAGACCGAGATCAACGAGGGCCGCGGCTTCCCCGACGGGACGGTGGCGCTCGACGTGACGGTGGTCCCGAAGAAGCGCGTGCACGAGGCGCTGCGCGAGATCGTCCTCGTCGGCCGCGACTTCGCCGGGGTCGACATCACCAAGGAACCGATCCACATCAAGCCGGGCAACCACTACACGATGGGCGGGGTCAAGACCGATGTCGACGGCCGCACCGACATCCCCGGCCTCTACTCGGCCGGCGAGACCGCCTGCGTCTCCGTCCACGGCGGCAACCGGCTCGGCGCCAACTCGCTGCTGGACACGCTGATCTTCGGCCGCCGCTCCGGCGTCGACGCCGCCGCCCGCGCCAAGCGGACGGCGGGCTCGCGGCCCTCCCGCAAGGTGCTCGAGGACGAGGAGGCGATGATCGCCGACGTCAACTCGCGCGCCAAGGGCTCCGGCCGGCGCGTCTCCGAGATCAAGCTCGAGCTGGGCCAGACGATGGACGCCAAGGTCGCCGTCTTCCGCGACGAGGCAGGCATCCAGGAAGCGATTGAGATCGTCGCCCGCCTCAAGGAGGAGGCAAAGACGGCCTACATCGACGACCACGGCAGCGTCTTCAACCAGGACCTGCTTGGGGCGATCGAGCTCGGGTACATGCTCGACAACGCCGAGTGCACCTGCCTTGCCGCTCTCGAGCGCAAGGAGAGCCGCGGCGCCCAGTACCGGACGGACTACCCCGACCGCAACGACGACGAGTGGCTCAAACACATCGACCTCGAGCAGACCGACGACGGGCCCGAGATCTCCTACTCCGAGGTGACCATTACCCAGTGGGAACCGGAAGCGAGGACTTACTGATGGCCGACTACACGATCAAAGTCCGCAGGTTCCAGCCCGAGAGCGGCGAGGGGCCCTACTGGGAGCAGTTCAAGGTCGATCTCGAGCCCTCGCTGTCGGTGCTCGACGCCCTGCTGCAGACGAAGGACCGCGAGGACGGCTCGCTGGCCGTGCGCTGCTCCTGCCGCGCCGCGATCTGCGGCTCCTGCGGGATGAAGGTCAACGGCCAGTCGACGCTCGGGTGCAAGACCCAGATCGGCGAGGCCCAGGAGCAGGCGAACAAGATGGTCGCCGCCACCGGCATCACCGCGGCCGGGGCGGGAAGCCCGGTCCGCGGCGAAGGCGCGGACGCCGTCGCCACCGGCACCGAGGCCGACAACGTGATCGTGATCGAGCCGATGGGCAACATGCCGGTGATCAAGGACCTGGTCACCGACATGGAGTCGGGCCACTGGACCAAGATCCGCCGCGTCACCCCCTGGCTCCTTCCCCACGGCGAGGCGCCCGAGCGCGAGTACATCGTCGAGCCGGAGTCGATGATCGACATCACCCAGTCGATGGCCTGCATCCAGTGCGGCGCCTGCGTCTCCTCCTGCCTCTCGATGGAAGCCGATCCCGACTTCATCGGCCCGGCGGCGCTGGCCAAGGCCTACCGCTTCGTCGGCGACCCGCGCGACGCCGAGACCGCCGAGCGCCTGCACGACCTCGCCGAGGACCCGCACGGGATCTACGACTGCACCCACTGCTTCAGCTGCATCGACGCCTGCCCCAAGGGCGTGGCGCCGATGGACCAGATCATGCGCCTGCGCCGCAAGGCCGGCGAAGCGGGGATCGAAGACCCCAACAGCGGCCACAGCCACGAGGTTGCCTTCGTCAAGATCATCGAGAAGAAGGGCACCCTGGACGAGTCCCTGCTGCTGCAGGAGTCCTTCGCGCCCGGCGTCAAAGGCAAGCTGAAACCGAGCAAACGAGCGATCAAGGAAATGTTGGGCTCGATTCCGACCGCGATCCGCGGGATCAAGACCGGCAAGATGCGCTCGCTGCCGAAGCTGATCCCCGGTGTCCACCACAAGCTCCCCGAGGGTGGCCAAGACGAGGTCAAAGCGATCTACAAGCACGCCGAGGAGCACAGCGAGGAATTCAACCTGTACATCAAGGGCGAGGAGGGCGAGTTGATCGACGAGCCCAACATCGAGAAGGGCGCCGAGCGCGCCACCGCGCCCGACAGTCCGGAGGCGAAATGACGAGCAACGAGAAGATCAAGGTTGCCTACTGGCCGGGTTGCGTCTCCCGTGGCTTCACTCCCGAGCTGCACGGCTCGATGGCCTACGTCGCCGGCAAGCTCGGGATCGAGCTGGTCGAACTCGACCGCGCCAACTGCTGCGGCGCCGGTGTCATCGCCGAGCACAACCAGGAGCTGGCCGACACGCTGAACGCCCGCACCTTCGCGCTCGCCCAGCAGACCGGCCTCTCGATGATGAACATCTGCTCGACCTGCCAGGGCGCCCAGTCGGAGTGCCAGCAGCGGCTCGACGCC
>Ga0208998_1000011_pt1 | contig 90837 bp, 71 predicted proteins | sample MedBloCAOM2_M2_FD_187856 | JGI IMG/M metagenome (GOLD analysis project Ga0208998, IMG submission 187856) | Forest soil microbial communities from El Dorado National Forest, California, USA - Mediterranean Blodgett CA OM2_M2 (SPAdes) (version 2) | ecosystem: Environmental > Terrestrial > Soil >... | reverse complement strand
TTTTTTTTTTTTTTTTTCTAAATGACCATCAGATAGTAACATTCCAACTAGGACATCTTTAGTAAATTGTGATAACATTTTTAGTTTTATGCTTAATTTAAAGGCTCTTAATATATACTATCATTAAATATATATAAAGGAAGAACTAACTCTACGCCATATTTTTTAAAATATCGTATACATGAAGTATGTTATTACACAATAATATATAAATTATATTCTAAAGTAATAATAAACATAGATCACAATTAATGAGTTAATTAGAGTATCTAATATATTTTATTATATTAGCAATTGAAATTGTTATAAATAAATTGATATAAATAAATTTTCTAAAATCCGATACTATTATTAATTATTACTATGCATATAATTAACATTAGCTAAACTACTGTTAATATAATGTTATAAAAAAATAAAAGAAGGAGGGGAGAGATTCTGGCTATGATAACTTAATTTAATATGTTATATTATTTAATTTAAAAATAAAATTTTTATAATATAGAAAAAGTATAATATTGTACTGAATTTATTTATATTAATAATATTTCTTAAATTTTGATAAAAATATATTATATCTTATTTTTAGTTGCCCCGGAATGGAATCGAACCACTTTTTTTCGATCTTCAGACGAATGCTTTAACCATTGAGCCACCGAGGCTATTATAATTAATAATAATAAACTGTTTTTATTTATATAACTATAAATTTAATTTTTCATATTGGAGAAAGATAGATTCGAACTATCATATTTGTAATGCAAATACAACTGATTACCATTATCAGATTCCCCCTTTTAATTAATTAATTTATTTTTTATTTTGTTTATAAATTTTTAAAGCTTAATCAAAATAAGTCTTCTTTTATAAATAATAAAATTTTTTTTATAATCTACATTTACAATTAATAATGATAAAGATAGTGAGGTAACCTGTAAATTATTAACTAATTTTATATAACATACTAGGTAAAATATATGAATAAATAATATTTACTAATACATTAACATCTTTTTTAGAATATAAAAAATATATTGTTATTTTAGTTTACAATGAATTTTAGAAATACTCCTTTTTCAGATCAGAGAAAACATTTTTTAATATTACTACTTCTTGTAAAGTAAAAGTAAATGAATTAGTAAAAATTAAATAAGCAATAGCTACATTTGTTAATAAAATATTAATATTATTTGGTAATATTTTCTTATTTTTATTATTAACTTTAGTATACCAATTTTGATAAATTTCTGTAAGAATAATGATTAACTAAAGTAGTAAATCTATAACTTTTATAAAAACTGTTTATTTCTTATATCCAAATAATCATATTTTTTAATATTAGCTTTTACTAAATTATCACTTTTCATAATATCATATAATTTTTTACTAAATTCTAAATTTTTAAGACCAACATAAAATCTTACATTTTTATATTCTTTTCTTAATGATAAATGACCATAAAATAGTAACATACCAGTAATAATCTTCTTTAGTAAATTGTTTAATCATATTGTTTTATTATATAAAAATAAAATAACTTTAAGAATATCTAATTAGTCTAAAATTATATAATAACATTATATATTAATAAATTTAAAAATTTAAAAACACTGTAACTATAAATAAACAAAACTAATAAAAATTAGAAAAAACTATATTTTTACAATAACGATATAAACAATTTACTTAACTAGTTTTATAATTTAAAATTTTATTATTATAACTAATTTAGTAAAACCTATATCTTAATTTTTTGTTACTAATTTTATTTAAATTAAACCAATAAATTTTATAAATAATAATTATTAAAAAATAATATTTATCTATAAAAAGGGTGATATTAAAAAAATAAATAAGATAAAAATTAAATAAGTGTAAGTTGTAAGTTTTTTCGTATAACTCTAATTATTAAAAAATTATAAAATATTGTAATTATATTAATAAAATAATAAAATTATTTATGTTTATTATATTGTTAATAAAATTTATTTACAAATTTTTATTTTAACTGATTAATTAAACAGAATCTATCCATGCTAAATAATCTTGAACTGATACAGCTTCTACGGCAATTGGCATGAATCCGTGCCAAACTCCACATATTTCTGAACATTGTCCATAGAATGTTCCTGTTCTTTCAGCTAATATAGATGATTGATTTAATCGTCCAGGTGTAGCATCAATTTTTAGTCCTAATGAAGGTACTGCAAAAGAATGAATTACATCTGCCAAGTATATATCTATTATTAAGTATTAATTATAGATGAAGTTTATACAACATAAAAAGTAACATATGTGGTTTGACTAAATTTATTAATTTAGGTATACTTTTTTGTAAAATATAAATTCTAGGTCTCCCATTTCTCCAACCTTGATTAGTAGATTTATATTATATTTAATTTGTAGTACATTTCGTAAATTTATTACTTCTTACAAAGTAAAATTATCTGTACATAAAACTAATCCTTTATTTAAAATTGCACCATCTCCCGTAATCCAATGCGCTTAACCTATAGGAGTTAAGATATCATAAAATATTATAAGGAACTACCCTTTTTATTGTCTTGTCTTTATAAAATATATAGATCATTAAAACAAGGTAAAGATCTAGTACCAAATTCTAAACTATAACGAATATTTCCTTTTCGGATAGACTTAACAATAAAAGGAATATTAGAACAATAATGAGAAAGACTCATTCATGAATAAATAATATAATCAGATCGATTAATAGATTATTTAAATTTAAATCTAGTATTAGAATTTAAACTATATTTTTCTAACCAACCATCTGATAATAGTTTACTCACTACTATTGAGTAAGGTTCAGTATCTAAATTTGTTAAAATAAAAGAAAATCTACCTTTGTTAACTGTAGAACCTAAATTACTTCCATAATGAACTAAACTTGTTGTGTCACTACATCCCAAATTAGTTTTTTTTTTCCTAATTTACTAATTGTTACATCCTTCTTATGTAATCCTATAAATTTATATCGTTTAAAAATAAATTTTAAATTTTAAAATTATCTAGATTTAATAAATTAAAAAATAAAGATTTTGTCTTCATCGTAATCATAAGAGATTAAATATAATAATATAAAAATATACTAGGACTATAACTTAGTCTAATTTAAATAAGTTAAGACTTCTTGCGTATAGTCTCTAAGGTTTAATTATAAATTTTAATTAAAGTTTACCTGCTGATTGCTCATTGTATCAAATTAATCATTGATAACTAATAGTATAGTTAGATTAAATATTAGAGGTTTTCAGCATATAGCAAGATTCGAATTATATTAAATAATATTATTAAAAATAATAAGGGCACTATGAATACCAGTTACTATTAATCTAATGTGGCAATCTACAGGTATAACCATTTTATTATCTACATCTAGAAGTCTTAACTGACCTAATTCAAGATCAGATTCAGGTATCATATAAGAGTCAAATTCAACAGAATTTCCATTTTCAGTTACATAATCACTATATTCATAAGACCAGTACCATTGGTGACCAACTACTTTTATAGTAATTGTTGGTGATGTTACTTCATCTAATAAATAAAGTAGTCTAAAACTAGGGAATGCAATAACAATTAATATTAATGCTGGTGTTATTGTCCATATTAATTCTATTAATGTTCCATGATTTAAATATTTATGTACGATAGGTGAATTTGTTGAATTATAGTAGTACATTACTGAACCTAAAACCCAAAAAACTCCTACACAAGTAATAATTAAATAGAAGAAAATTGTATTATGTAATTCTACAATTCCTGTAAATGCTGGTGCAGCACTATCTTGGAAACCAATTTGCCAAGGTTGTGGAGCGTCATTAAATATAGTATTAAAAATTGAAATATTTTTTAACATTTAATATTTAGAAAATATACTCAGTCTTAGTTTACTTTTTCATCAATAAAATTAAATTATTAAAAATAAATTTTATGATCTAAATACCTTGTAATTATTTAATTACATTATCATATAAATATTAAAACCAAAAAATAAAACATAAATTAATTATTATTTAATTATATGCAAAATTAACATTAAAAATAAATATTAATAGGTATCCTAAGATTAATCTTAATCAATTCTCTTATTATAATTAAAAAAAATAAATTAAAAAAATAAATTTTCTTTATAATAAAATCCAAGAAGTAAAGGATTCGAACCTTTTCTAAAATAATAATACATTATATTTTGTAGTTAATATAATATTATTTGCTTTACCTTCCAGCCCACTTCTTTATTTTTGTGACTAATAATAAAAAATTATATATAATAAGAACATATATTATTAAAAATTATTTTTAAATTATAAAAAATATAACAATAAACATTATAGTCACTCCTATTGGAATCGAACCAATGACTTTTTAACTGATGTTAAAATGTTTAACCATTAAACTAATAGACTGTTAAATATATAAACCAATGTTATTTTCTTTATCTGTTATAATTATATAATTTTTCATCCTTATTAACATTTTTATCATTTTTATTCTACGTGATAGTAGTACATTTTTAATTTCAACCTATAACATCAAGTCAATTAAATAATTAGTAATGCTAAACTTTACACTTTACAGTGAATTCATTTGCATCCTATTAAAGAAATGTTCTATTTCTTAATTTAGTTGGATTTTTCCCAACTCTTTGCCATATTATTTAAAATATGATTAAACATATTAATTTATAATACAATTCTATCTTAAATTCAATAAGATATTATATAAAAATTTTCGTACTATTGAAATAATGGTTATTAAAAATATATATTTAATTTAAAAATAAATATTATTTCTAATATTTGGTTCTAAACATAATTTTTTTTTAATAATTTTCATTATTTGTTTTAGAGAAAATAAAATATAACTTTATTGCAAAGATTACAAGAAATATTTGATAAGATAGGGATACTTATCAATTTACCAAAGATAGAGACAAAGAGAAATCCATGATAGTATCTAGGGGATAGTTTCGTGCTTTATATACAATCAGCTCTTATCTAATATGTTTGTGGCTACCCAACTATGCCAATTAATCACAATATCTGCTTTACTTTTGCCTTCAAGTTTTTAAAGTTCATTTTCAACAATTGGTACACTAGAGAAACACATCCTATTGGTCCTTTCGTACTAGAAGGTCTCCCCCTTTTTACTATTTGTCCCACCAGAAGATAGGGACCATACTGACTCACGTCGTATTAAACCCAACTCATGTAACCTTTTAATCGGCGAACAGCCGAACCCTTCCAAGCTTCTTCCCCCGGAGGATAGGATAAGTCGACATCGAGGTGCCAAACAGCCGGGACAATGTGTACTCTCGCCGGCTATCAGCCTGTTCAAATTATTGTTATGTAATGATTATAAATAATATTACTCCAGTAACTCACGCTACTGTTCAGACTATGTCTTCATCTTTTCTTAAAAATTATTTTTCTTATTATAATTTTAAATAGAAATTGTTAACTATGCGATTTAGATTAAGAAATTTTAGGTAATTTAAACATCATTTCAGAAATAATATAAGGTCTAACCAAGTCTAAAAAAATTGGATAACTTTCAGATTTTATCACAATTACTTTTTTTCCTTTGTTTTCTCGAATATTACAGTTTAATCTAAATTTATCACTCAATTCTTTAACCATTTGACTTACTTCAGATTCTGAAAAACTTTGAGTATTAAATACAACACTAGTATTTTTAGAGTTTAAATTGTAATCTAATTTTCCACCATCATCCATGAACCAATAAGCTAAACCTCTAGCTGTTAAATGATTTTTTATTAAATTAATCTGAACACTTTTTTTATTATTATTAATAAAAAGTTCAGCTAAAAAATTAAAGGTATTATGACTTATAGTTTGAAAGCCCCAATTGATAACAAGATTTCCTTTTGGACTATATCTTTCCTTTTTATGAGGAAAAGACAATACCCATTCATCAAATAGATTAAATACATGATTTGAATAAGCTATTTGTTTATTACCCCATTCAAATTTCATTCTATATGTTTTACCTTTATTTTGAGTTTGTAAACTAGCATCACCTAACATTAAACCAATTGATGCCTCATACTGAATTTTATTTAAAGAAAATAAAGATGCTTTATACTCTCTCATTAATTTACTATTTGGACTTTTACCAATTATACAAGATTTGTTAATTTTGTTCATTCTTTATATTAATTATTTTTTTATTTATCACAACCTTAAGTTTAAATTTTCTTTAATTAAATGTTAATTACACTAATTAAATATTCTATTTAGAAATTAGATGCTGGGCACTCGTGGAAAGATTATTGTAAGCATTACTCACTTTCTAGTCGTTGAACGTTCTTATTTTACTATTTAAACAAAAATAAATTTATTTAAATGATGCTAATATAAGCTTCGCTGCAAATAAACTGTATATTTAAGTTTTCTTTGTCAATTCACCCAGTTTATTACCTTATTTTTTTAAATAAGGAGGACAACAAGTTATCCCTAGCGTAACTTTTATCAATTGATCCCCGTCTATTCCATAATATAGCGAGGGGTCACTATGCCCTACTTACGTATCTGTGCGACTTTTAAGTCTATCAGTTAAGCATGCTTACCGCCATTACACCCTCCATAACCTTATCACTGGTTAATTGATCTCCATTCAACTTCTAGCTATACCTTATAAAAACAAAAAATAAAAATTGATGTTAAAGTAAATTAAAAAATTTACAGCAATATGATGTTTGTGAGAATATTTACACATTAATATTATTAATAGTAAATATTTTTTATTTAATTTTATATTTGGATGTACTTTGCTACTCTATTAAAGACGACCGCCCCAGTCAAACTGCCAATCAATCAGCTCTCCCATTTTAGTTTTATTAAATAAAAAGGTAAACATTAACCCAACCTTAGACTTAAGGTCTTCCATTTTTGTGTCTATCGACATACCTATTTGCTATTGACTAAGGTTGTTCTAGATTAATATGATGATTAACTACAGTAGAAGCTGCATAGGGTCTTCCCGTCCCCCTGGTGGCAACCCGCATCTGCACGGGTAATTCAATTTCACTGAGCAAGTTGTAGAGACAGTGAAGCCATCGTTAACAATAATAATCGAACAAAAATAAAATTATATAAAAAGACTTTTATGATTTCGATTAAATTGGACTATATCTTTACTAAACTTTAATTAGTTAAATCCGTATAGTCTCTAAGCAAATTTTAAAAAATTATTTGCTGTTGGTCGACTATAATATATAAATTATTACTTTATATTAATTATTAAGTATTATATATTTATAAAGTATTTCCAACAAATAGGATTATTTTACAATAACATAACGTGATTTATTTTAATTAGATTCATCAAGCTATTAAAAAATTAATAAATAATACATAGTAATAGTAAAAACTCTCAATTTATTAGCGAAGTTGATAAGAAAGTATAGGCACTTTCATTAAAAATTTAATGGTGTGAAGCTAAAAATTAAATTATTTTTTTTATATGAACTTTTTAATTTAGCATATTTGTTAATAGTTGCCTCTGACATTTTAAATTCTTTTTTAACTTGAGCTAAACTATTAAAAGGACTAGAACCATATGATTTTCCATCTGGATAATAAACATATACTTTTTTAGAATGAGGTTGTTTAATATTATGAGCTGAGTTATCTTTATTAGATAAAATAAAATTATCTAATTCTAATTGACTAAGTGGTGTATAACTAAGAATAAATTTCTCAGTATTATTTTTATTTAATAAAATTACTGGTTTAAATTCAGATTTTTTTAAATTTCTAGATATAACTAATCTATTAATATTAGTTATAGCTGCAACACTTAGTATAGAAGAATAAGCCTTAAAAAATTTACCAAATTCATTATAAACAAATATTACTTTGCTTACTTTACTATTTAAAGACATAAGTTTTCTAGTTTTTAATGTATGAGGAGATCCTAATCTACTACCTGCTATCTTTAGAATATTATATTCTGGTTTGATAGAATTTAAATAATGTTGTTCTCTATCCAAAATGATTTTTTTCTGCTGTTTATTAGACAAATTTTGATCCAATTCAATAAATTCTAAAATTCTAATTCCAAAATTCATAGGACCATATTTCAATAATGCTTGAGCAATTACACTATTGTAACTTTTTAAATCTCTCTTTAATGTTGCAGGACTTAAATAACAACACAATCTTCTATATAAATTATGTGAACTTCCAACATAAGTTTTATTATTTTGTAAATTAACTAATTGATAAATTCCGGCTTTTCTTTGTAATAATACAGCCAAAATTAACCGTGCTAATGTAAGATTTTTATGTAAAGTATTGTTCATTGTTTAGTTTTATTTTTTGTTTTTTAATATTTATACTAAAACATTTTACCTAATTAATACCATTTTTACTTTGTTTATAAACTATTTCTTTCATTCTAACTTTATTAACATTTCTTTATTTTTATTCTTACATTTTACAAACTTATATTAAGATGTACATTATTTAAGTTTTATCATTTTATATAGATTACTAATATTTAAATATTTATATATTTTTATATTGATTAGTTCTAATTTAAAAAAACTGTATAAAAAATATTATTGATACCGGACCACATTTAATGGCCAATTTATTTTGCTACCTTAGGATCCTCATAGTTAAGACCGCTATTAACCAGATTTTCGATAATTAACAGTTACCCATCACTTCTCTTATATTAATGGCATCGGGCAAACCTCACTACCTATACTATGATTTACATCGTTGCAGATAGCTGTGTTTTTAGTAAACAGTCGGGGCTTCCGATTTTGTGCCACCACAAAAGAGATTAATAAAATTCAATGGAGTTATTAATTTCTTAAAAATGGTTCCTCTTGTTGTCGAACTTATGAGGTTAATTTGCCGAGTTCCTTAACAACTTTTAGCTCTACGCCTTAGTATACTCTACCTACGAACCTGTGTCGGTTTAGGGTACGGTAGGCTCAATTTGTAATTAATATTTAATATAAAAAATAAATAAAGACAATTCAGGTTTACACCTAAAATTAAATTCTTTTGACTAAACTAAATATAAAAATAAAAATAAAATTATCTCTTAGACTATTAGAGAGAATCTATAATTTATTAGAATATTTATTTTTTGATAGAGTTACTAAAAGTTTAATTCTAAATTATTTTCTACAAATTGAGTTATTCAAACATTTTTTTCCTGGTCCCAATTTTATTAAAAATAACAACTAAGTTTACTATTTTATTCAACTAAGTTATCAGAACAATTCAATATTAATTTTTAAAAATCACTTACATTTACAGAAATTAATCTTCTTTTCATAAGAATATTGCTAAACTAATAAAAACAATTGTTCAAATTAATTATAATCAATATTTTCATTACTATTCTGTGTTATTTATTAATAATCTCCCTGTGGACTTTCAAAGTTGAACTCATCAGCCAAAACATTGGTTTTGTACCTTAGAGACCGCTATAACATTAGTTGAATTAATCTTTAGCTAATAACCCTTTCGTATTCGGCGAGAAAGTTTAAATCTTAAAAGACCTCTCGATCTAATTTCTTCTTTCTTTTTGCGTTACTCATGTCAGCATTATCTCTTCAGATTCCTATGAACAATGAAACACTGTTAATCATGGGGATTGAAACTATCTGAATGTTCTACTACCTAGATTTTAAATAAAATAAAGAGAATATATTAAATTAAGATAAATAAAATATATTCACAATATAAAATCTAATTATAAATTATATTTATATTATACTTTAAATTACTAAAAAAATTTATTATTTATAAAATTTATTATTTTTTATTAATATATTTCATATAAATGGGAAATATTAAACTAATTTATATTAATTAGAAATAACTAAATTAAATAAAAATTAATTAATTAATAGTTCAAGATAAAATTTTGTATAATTAATTATTTATAAAAAGTTTAAGATATATTTGTCTATAAAAATAATAAACAAATAATAATTTTTTATTTAAAATTAACACGATATCGGTTGATTATTTAAGACCCGTTGAATTTTCGGCGCAACACTCTAAGGGCTGATGCGTTGTTACACGATCATTATAAGTAGCTACTACCCTATTTTTGTTTATTTATACTATAAATTTTAGTTTTTACGAGTTTACATCTCATTAGAATATAATTGATTAATATATTCAATTTTAGTCAATAATCGTCTTTTTCCGTCTTTATTCATATTATAATAAAGTTCAACTAATTTTATTTTGTCTTCTAAACTTAGTGGTTGATTATTTTTCAAAATAAGACTTACATTTTTAAATTTTGCATAGTGTGAAGCTCGTTCCGAAAGTAATGGATTTTTATCCATGAACGGAATTAAAACTTCATTAATTTGATCTAAACCTGTAACTGTTAATACTAATTCATTTTTACTACCTGTTCTAATAGAGCCAATACCTTTCAACTTTATTTGAATAGCTTCTAGTAAAGGTCTAGAGAAATTATCAGTAGTAATACTAAAACCAGTTGTGATTTTTCCATTTTTGTTAAAAGAAATATAAAAACTACCATCACCGTCTATTATACCAGCAAGAGTATTATCAGTTATAAGAATTTCAATTAAACTAAATAGATAAGGAATTAAAGGTTTTTCATTGTTATTAACTATTTTCAACTTAGAAAATAATAATTCTATTCTTTCTTGTGTTCTATTTGTAGTTTCATTCATAGATAAACCTCAAATTAATAGTTCTTTTCTACTTTCTAAAGTTCTATTTTTATTATATAAAGATAAGACTATCTTAGAAAATAAATTAAAGGCATGCAATTTAGCACAAAAAACAGTATGAACATTAAAATGTGGTATAATAACATTCATTAAATCTGTCAGTCTTGAAACTACATATTCTGCACTATGATTTTTCTTATTTATAAAAATATCCCCACAACCGAAGTATATTTTAATCTCTTCTAAAACTAGAAGTGAATTTAAATCTGCTGTTATTGAGAATTTAGGTCTAAATTGAATTCCAAAAAGATGTCTATTCGATAAAATAATTGAACAAAAAAAAGAACCGTCTGTTTGAGCTAAACCAGTTATATAACCTGGTGACATTAAAAATTTTTGGTTCATTGTGTGTGTGTTTAATATTAATATTTAAAAAGGCTCTTAATATATAACTTTATTTTTATATAAATGAAGAACTATCTCAGCTTAATAATTAAATAAATTAATTAAACTTAAAAAATTTACAATATTTTATAATCATAAATTACATTTAATGAGATAATGAGGGTATCTAATTTGTAGTTGTATTTAAATATAAGAAATTGTATTTTTATTAATCCAAATTGAATTATTATTAAAATTTAAACTAAGTCGAACCCTAATTTATTTTAAATTAAACGAAAGAATACAAAGTTTTAAGAAATATTCAGTTTCTATTAACCGATTTATTATTTTTATGATGCTTAAAATAAATAGTAAAATTAAATAACTATTTTCATAATTATAAGACTATGTCATTCTTTAAGATTAAATTATAAACATTTAAAAAGATTTAGCATATTTAGTCGTTGAGGAAAATAAAATTTCCTGCAAGTTACCCATTAACAATATATTAAATATTTTTACTATAATGTATAGTTATTTAATCTTTAGGGATTTCTTGCATATGGCTTAATTTTTATTATAGTGGCCCGGTAATGGCTACTTATTCAGGCTCACTTTACAGCTGCATTCAATTTGTTACTTCCTTTATTTCACTTAATAATCATTTGGGACCTTAATCATGTGTTCTCGGCTGTTTCCGTCTTGACTACCCAACTTAGCATGAGCAGTCTGAATATCTACCACCAATTTATGTAATTCCGAGTTTCACTTCCATTGGTAAGATTTTCGAGGTCCCCGCAACCTAAACTCCTAATAAAATAAAGAATTTGATATAAATTTTCTATTCTAAAACTTGTTGGGAATTGCCGTGCTGTACCTCCATAAATTTTGTGTAGATGTCATACTTAAATATGTTTCGTAGAAAACCAGCTATCACCAGGTCAGATTGGTATTTCGCCGCTTTCAAGGACTCTTCGGAGAATTATGCAACATTCACCCGTTCGATCCATTATAATCTGGTCCTAGAAAGATCACCTGGCTTCGGGTCTAATAGAAGTAACTAACCCAATATCTTTATGATCCAGTCGCTTTCGCTAAGGTTTTTAACCTTGCTACTCCTATTAACTTGCTGCATTTATACCAATATTTTCATATTGGATTAGACTATACCTTCAACTCAATAAAATGTTAGGTAAATTTGTTTAATTAAAAATAAAAGGCTCTTAATATATAAAAATTTAATATAATTGAATAACTATATCTGTTTAATTTATTTAAATAAAAAACATAATAATTAATAATTACTTAAATGAGATAATGAGAGTATTAAATATATAATTTGTAGATATTAATTTTTTAAAATGTAATTAATTTACCATAATTTTCTGGAATATTTGAGTGCTGACGTGTTACCGATTTTATACTAAATTGTGTTTAATCAGTCTGATGGTTTCCCATCAAGTCGTTACAGGGCTAATAAAAAGAGTAAATTTATTTAATTTGTCTTTAATAAAATATTTACATTTTTAATATAAGATATTTATAAATAAACTTACTTAGTAAATATATATTTACTGTTTCCTACGATTTACAGCTTCCCACGGTATTTCCATAGAGATATCTTTAGGATTCACCGTTAGCATTATTTTTAAATTAATTATAAAATATAAAATAATACCGACCTATTAAGGTCATGAGTCAGTAATTTAAAGAATTTCACAATTCTTTTGGGCAAGCAATTCACCCATTATGCAAAAGGTACGCCGTCATCTCTCGTTTTATTTTAAAGAAAATTTCGACTGCTTATAGAGTTACTAATTCAAGTCTATTTCACTGCGTTATTTACTTTCAAGGGTTATAATTTTCAATATATTATTTCTAGTTATATCTAATAATCATTGACCCTCACACTTTTCAACTTTTCCCTCACGGTACTTTTTCACTATCGCTAAATTTATAATACTTAGCCTTAGAGGATGGTTCCCCTATATTCCGACAAGTTATCTCTCATCGTACTTGATTATTGAAATATTATTATATATATCGTTGATATTATATAATATAATTCTTTTTATTTATATAAAAAATACAGGACTTTTACACACCTTTTGTATGGACATGTTTAAAAAACAATCAGTCAATAATAAATTAATTATGAAAATTTTACATTAACATAATTTATATTTAATTATACTAAAAATAAATTTAATTTGTTAAGTTATTCTTAATAAAATTCCACTTTCACCAGATTTTAACTTTAACTTATTTTAATCTTTAAACAAGAATAAAATTAAATATATTTTCATATTTTTTCCACTTTTTATTTTATATAAATAAATCAGGCTAATCCGATTTCACTCACCATTACTTTCGGAGTCTCGGTTGATTTCCTTTCCTTTCCCTAATGAAATGTTTTACTTCGGGAAGTAATAATAATAAGGTTTCCCTTAGGATCGCCACATTCTCGCACACAGATTCCATGTATAATAAATATTAAAATATTATAAATTTTATCTCTGTATTGATGGCTTTTGGCTTTTGCCTCCTTTTTTATAAATTTGCTAGTTATCCTTAATAACCCCTTTAAAATACTTATAAATTAAATTTTTTTTTGATGTTAAAACAATATTGTCATCGATACTTTTATAATTATTTTATTTTATTATTTTTTAATATATATTTAGATTTTATATAGAAATTTACTTACAAATAAGTTAATATAAAAATTATAAATTAATTTAAATAAAAATTAAATAATATTTCAGTTTTTAAATATAACTAAAGAAATAATAATTAGATTATTTTGTTGATAATTAATTAATTTGCAATTTAAAAAAATAAAAATAATAAAAAATATATTAAAAGAGGTAAGATTAGTTTAATTGGCAAAATGACGTCTTGTGGCGACGATGTTCAGAGTTCAAATCTCTGATTTTACCCTTTAAAATAGAAATATATTAATATTTAATTAATTAATTAAAATATTTAATAATTATTTAATATTTGTGAAAATAAAGCTAAAAAAAGGAATCGAACCTTTGTTCTACCGTCATGAATGGTATGTTTTAACCGATTAAACTATTTCAGCTTAATAAATTATAATATAAAAAAATATTAATATAATTAATAGATATTTGTATGTTTATTTATTATTGTATGAGTTAGAATATCTATAGAACTAATGTTGTTATAATATATAAACTAAATTTTAAATAATTTTAATATATTAAAGTATATATAAATTTATTAATTTTATATTTAACTGTTTTGGTCTAAATTTTTATAGGTAAAATATAGGAATCTTAATTTTTCATATTTATTTATTAGCAATAACAGACTTAAGTGTTAGATTTTTTATAATTAAATAAATTAAAATTTTCTTGAAGAATATCCACAAATTATTTTGTAAAAAAATATATTTAATGTAACCTTGAATCTTCTCTAAATTAAACTTTATTATTAATAAAGAAATTAATCCCAGTTTTAGATATCTAACTCTCTTTTAATAAAAATTTGTATATCTATTATATATTTAATAATATAATAAAATAATTAAATAATTAAATTTAACTATTGAATAAATATAATAATAGTAAAAATATAAATATATAAATAAATATAATAAATATTCAACAATATAAATATAATAAATAAAAATTGAAAATATTAAACAAAATAAATATAAAACAATCTAATTAATATTAATAATAATTATTAGAATATTCTAATCAAATATTAATAATAAATATTTAATTATTCTAGTCAAATCTTAATAATAAATATATAATAATATAGTAAACATTTTTAATTTAATATTTTTAAAGATTTTATAAATTAAATTTATTTAATAGTGAAGGGTGACCTAAATATAATCAAATATTAATAATATAAAATTTATATATATTTAATGTAATTCAATAGCATCTTTAATGTAAGAACATACAAGAAGTACAAATACATAAGCTTGTATAAATGATACAGCTAATTCTAAACCAGTTATAGCTAAGAATAAAGCAAAAGGTACTAAAGTTACAATAAATATAATTATTCCACCTGAGAACATTTGATATAAAAATGTAGATAAGATTTTTAATAATGTATGACCAGCTACTACATTAGCAAATAATCTTATACCTAAAGAGAAAGCTCTAGCTAAATAACTAATTAATTCAATTAAAACTAATAAAGGAACTAAAGCTAAAGGAGTACCAGAAGGTATAAAGAATGAGAAGAAATGAATTTTATGAATAGATAATCCAAGTATTGTTACACCAATTAATATAGTAAATGATAATCCAATAGAGACAATAACTGATGTAGTAATTGTATATGAGTATGGAATGTTACCTAATAAATTAGCTATTAAGATGAAAAAGAATAAAGAATAAATAAAAGGTAAATAAATTTCTCTACCTATTTGTTCTCTAACCATTGAATTAATACTTGCAAATAAACTTTCTAATAATATAGACCATTTAGAAGGTAATAATTTAGTGTCATTATTTCCCATAAAATGTAATCCAACAATTAAAATAAAAATTAAAAATGAGTATAAAGCTAAATTAGTTAAAGTTAAACCAATATAACCAAAAATAGGTGCATCTAAACTTAATAAACTAGTTACTTCAAATTGTTCTAAAGGAGAATTTATATATAAATTAGATTGAATTATATTCATCAACATTGTTATAATTAAATTTTAATGTTTCTTTACGCTTAATTTGTTTAAGTACTTAATATTTATAAAATCATCAATTTAAGTTACTTCATACTTTTATATAACAATAAAACAAAAAATATTATAAAATATTTTATAAAATATAAAATTAATAAATATTATTTTGATTTGTTATTAATATAATAATCACAAATGGCATCAAAATTTATTAAAAAGAAATCTAAATAATGTAAAACTAAAAATCCAGCTATAATGGATAACAATAAGAAAATAATTAATAATATAAATCCTGTTTTTTTAACTAATTTAAGATTTTTAATTATAAATACTACAATTTTTGTAGGTAATATTTTCATTAAATAAAATTCAATTTTATCTTCACTAATATTAAATAAAATAAAATAATATAAAGTAAAACATAATATAGTTATTTGAACAGATTGCATATATTTAATTAAAACTAATAAATCTGTAACAGAGTTACCAGTTAGATCAAACAATTCAGCCAATGATGAACCTAAATTAGTTAATTTATTTTTTTTTAAACCTAAATCAGAGCTCATATTTGAAGCTATATTTTTAGCTACTATTGCACTTGCACCTAACATTATTGAACTTCCAGCTGCCAATACTTTAGTTTGTAAATTAGGCGCCTTCTGTATAATAAATTTACTTGCAGCAATAGCAGAAGTCATAATTGCAGCATCAGCAGCTTTATTGCTTACTAAAGCAGAACTAGATGAACTTTTATGTAAAGTCTGATTATTCTGATTAGAAGATGTGTTATTAGATGTAGAAGAGGTACTATTAGATGAATCTGCTGAAGTAGCAGGAGTTGAACTATTAGCTAAAGTTGAAGTTGTTTTAGTTGTAGAATCAGAAATTGTACCACTAGTAGAAGTATTATTAACACTTTCAGTAATAACATTATTAGATGAAATTTCACCAGAAAAACTAAATGAAAAATTATCTGCAAAATGTTCAAAATTAATATTTGGGAAACCATAATCAATATAAATCGTTATTATTGAACAATCTATTGCATATCCAATTATTAAATAAGAAAAAAAGATTATACAATATGTTTGGAAAAAGGAAGCTTTTTTAATAAAATTTAAAGAAAATCTTTGGATGTAAATTCCAAATCTACCTTCATACATTAGAGGTAATACGCTAATAATTAGTAAAAACCAGAAGCAAAACTTAACAGTAATATGAGCTAAAACTAAAATTGTTGTTGTTGTCATTGTCATAAATAAAAATAAAAATAAAATTATTAAATAATAATAATAAGAATTATCTTTAAAACTTTTAAATATTAAATTTAAATATTCTAAGTGTAAAAATAATAATTGTTTGTTTTACGGTACAAACTTTAAAAACCGTGATTTAAATATTTAAGTACGAAATATTTTTATATACTAAAATTTAATTTAAAATTAATTATAAAATTTTGCACAAATAAAATAATAAAAAATAAATAAAATTAAATATATCTTAATTAGATTAAGCTAAAATAAAAAATAAGGGGGGGGGTATTAAAAAAAAATAAAAATATAGATTAAAATAGATTATTAAAAAAATTATTTAATATTATTGTAATTTAAATTAATATATTCTACTATTAACTAATTCAGTATAATTATATATAAGTTCATTAACAGTCTGAGTATTCTTCGAATTTAAAATAAATAAAAAATCACTAAAAAAATTACTTTTTATATTACATTTTTCATTATATTTTTTATCTAAAATTATTTCATTATAGAAATTAAATAAACCTTGATATTCTAAATTTATAGGATCTATTTTTACAAAATCCAGTTTATTAATAAAAGGGCTAATTCTAAAATTAATATTATATAAAATTTCATTATTATTAAATATTCTAAATTTGATATTTCTATATTTTGCTAGTTGATTATTCTCAATTTTATTAAATTTAATAAAAATTTTACCATTTTGACTATTCATAGAATTAGTTAAAATATTATAACTTATATTATAACAAAATGTAACATCATATAAATTAATATTATAAATATGACTTAAATAAAAAAAAAAATGATTATACTTTCTATATAAATTATTTAGATCCTTTTTAAATTCAATGATAGATTCTTGTATAAAAAATTCTAATTTATAATTTAAATCTTTATTATTAATTTTATCCTCAGCATTTAACTTACATATAAATAAAATATTAATAATATAACCAGTAATATTATTAAAACATAATAAAACTAAAATATTTTCATTTTTATCATTTTTAGTAACAACAAAAATAAAATTAAGTAAAATATTAACTTTAGAGTTTTCAAAGTTTAACAAAGCTCTATTATACTTTTTAATTTTAAAAATAAATTTACTTATGGAATAAAAATCTATTATATTCTTAAATATATTATAAACTCTGGAATAACCTGCATTATACAAATTTTTAGAATCATTAAAAAAAATTATATAATTTTGAATAAACTCATAAAAAAAATCAATTTGATTAATATTCTGATAAGCAAAAAAATGATTAAAAAAAAAATATCTAGGAACATGTATTATTTTTTCAATAACTACATCAAGTTTCAATTTAAATATTTTTATATTAGAATTAATATTTTTATAATTTAATATATTATATTCAGAATCTAATTGAAATTGACCTTCAATTCTTATATCCTTTTTAAAATTAAGTTTAAAACAATTAATTAATTTATTATAACTTTGTAAACTATTATAATTATTAAATTTAAATTCATTATTATAAATTTTAAATAAAAACATTTTATCTAAATCAATATATTTATCCTTAAAAATATTAAATGGTTTAATCTTTTTTACAGAATTAATATTATATCCTGAATTTTTTACTATTTGACAATATTTAAAATTATTAGGACAATCGTTATAACCATTCTCTTTATCAGGATTTATTATATCTTTAAATTTAAATTGTTTACTAAATTCAGAACTAATCACATAAGGATCAATTAATAAATATTTCAAAGGAGGTAAAATATAATGATATTTATTTCTAAATTTTAAATCTAATAAATTTAATTCAAGAATACTATTACCATTACCTAATATTTCTTTATTAACTTCTCTAGCAAAAATAACATTATTAGAATTAGTAATATTTAAATTATCTGAAATATCTAAATAATTAACATTATAAAATAAGAAATTACCATATTCCTTAGGGTTAAATTTCCAAATAGAAACATACACAGCATAAGAATTAATTATATCAATATTTTTCAATACAATAAAATCACTTGCATCATGAACAATTTCAAATATTTCTAAATCTTTATTATTAATTTTAAGAATACCATTATGCTCTAATAATTTATGTTTTAATTTTGCTGATCTAATTAATAAATTATTAAAATGCAATTTTAGTTCTTTTTTATGTAAGTAATCATGTATTTTATTCAAAAGAATGATAGATTTGCTATTATTTTTAATTTGTGCTTTAGTAAAGTCATTCATTAATTTATATTTATTTTTATCCGTAGAATAATTTCTTTTTTTAAATTCAGTACTTTTTAAAATATTTTTAGTTTTATATTTAAATATATGCTTCATACATATAGGATAATTTTTAATAATAAAAAGATTAAAATAAGTACTAGCTTGTAAAACTAAAGAATAATTAGAATTAAAATAAAACAAATTAAAAAATTTATCTGAATTATCTAAAAAATTAGATACTACTAGATTATGTTTAGATAATATAAAATTATCTTGAATATAAATTATTTTATAAATATTAAAATAATAAATTAAAAATATAAACATAATAAATATAAATAGAAATATAATTAATAATGAAAATTCATTTAATAAAGTGAAATATCTATTCTTAATATTTTGTTTTAGAATTTTGTTATTTAGTTTTCCAAATAATCCAGAATAATTTGCATATAATATTATATATAGTATTATTGTAAAGAAAAAGAAAAATAAACAGAATAATAAGCTGTGTATAAATTTAGATAAATTAATAAATATCGGGTAACCGATAATGAGTCCATAAATTATAAAAATTATTACAAAATATTTAAAAATAAAATTTATATCTAATTTAATTAAAAATTTAACAAATAAATTCATTTTTATTGCAAATTTAAGACTGTACAGGTAACATATTAAAAGCATGAAAAGGAATTGGACTAGCTAATGACCACTCTAATGTATTAGCTGAATCAGTTTCATTATCAAATTGTGAAATAGAAGTAAAGAATGAAGGCACTGCCCATGGATTATTATTAACTTCTTTACCATTTACAAATATATCATAAATAATATAACCGAATAATACAGTAGCCATTACAGAGATTAATGAACCAAAACTAGATATAGCATTCCATCCTGCAAAAGCATCTGGATAATCTGGGATTCTTCTAGGCATCAAATTTGTTATCATAAGGTAATTTAAACCCTATTTCCCAATATTACTATTGGGTTCAGATTAAGTCATCAATTATAATTTAAATAATTGTTGGGCGCTTGTATCAGGATTATTGTTGAAGTAACTCACCTATTAATCGTTGAACTCGCTTATTACTATTATGTAGAATACAAAATATTACATCGTAATAAGATAAGCTGCAAATTAACCTTTACACAGGTTTTTCTTGCAATTCACCCAATTTTGCAAATAATATAAAACTTACACCCTCATAAAACGAAAGTATTTTACTTTATCTTTTCTCCCTATAAAATTCTCAGCACTAAAGCAAATAAATTAGAGTATAATAGACAAAAATATGAAGAAATATATTACTGGGGCAAATAAATAATTTAATAAAGTTTAATACGAGTAAAAAATTAGCTTTTGAAAGGCATACCGTTTTTAATATATTAAGTTAATGTATCTTTTCCCATCTTATATTGTTTATAACAATTTACTGTAGAAAATTCTCCAATGAAAGACATATCTGAAAAATTAATATTGTTATTTTATCTATATTAAAGAGAAATAGATACAGGTACAACATTTAAAATTAAAATAATAGAATCTGTCAATATTTTTGTATCTTCATTATGGTAAAAATATAATAACATAATTGTATTAAGAACTAAATGTTGTGTATTAAATTGTGCTTTATTAAAATATTGAAAATAAATTTTACCCGCTAAACCTAAGAAATGTTGAGGGAAAAATGTTAAATTACAATTATACCAATAATTTCTAATTGGTTTGGACTATCTATTAATTTAGATAAACTTAAATAACTAAAAAATAAAGTTAACCCTTTATCATAATTCTGAAAAATTTTAACAGTTTATGAAAGGTTTAAAATATCTAAATTTCCTTCGTATTAGTCTCTAAGGATCTAAATTTATTAAGTATATTAGTTTTCCTGCTGATTATCCATTAAAATATCTAAACCATTTTAACCAAAATTACACATTAAGAAATTATGTAAAAATACCTAGTGTTCTGTGGTAGATTTAGCTTTAGAAATTTCCAGCAAATAGAAAGATGTTTACAAATAATAAAATTTGGGGGCTAATTTATTGATCTACCTAAAAAACAATAGATAGAATATGTGAAAAAAAGTATATATATTTTATATTTTTAAAATTTAAGTTTTAGTTGTTATAAGCCATTTAACTCCTTTTATTAAAATAGATTTATCTATATTTTTGGAGATAGTTGTAAATCTTACTCTGAAGTGTAATCTAGCACTATTAATAGAAGAAAATAAATGATTATCACCAAAGTCATTACTCATAATAATTTTAGTTCCTCCAATTCCATATTGATAGGATAATTTACCTTTTTTACCTTTACCATGGTGAACATTTTCTTCGTAATACTTTTTTAAAGCTAAACTTGTTAAAAGTTTTTGCTCATCACTAGCCTTAGATCCAAATCTAGGATGCAATTTTCCAGTATGCATTATTTTAAGTTTTGCAATAGTATCTGGAGAGTGTTTAAACCCTTGTGAAGAACCAGCCAATTTTAATATATTATATTTAGGTTTATATAAATCAAGAAAATTTTGTTCTAATCCTAAACAAATATCTTCTACTGGATCACAATATTGTATAATTAAAAATACGAAATTATTAACACCATATTTATTTAAAGCCTTATATAAAGGTAAATTAACTGAACCTATACTACTCATATGAACCCTAAATCTTCTATCTAATTTAACACTACTACCTATATATGTATTACCATTAAATAAATTAAAGAACATGTATATGCCCGCCTTATTTTTAATATTAAGTAAAATATCTATTTTAGATACTTTAATATCTATAAATTTAGCTTCTGCTTGAATATTTCTTAATTTTTCAATAATATGTTTATTCTTATTAGATTTAGGTGCTTTAGGTGATGGTAAATTATTTAATTTAAGATCTAAAGTTTTATTATCAATATCATTTGAATCACTATCAATTATCTCTCTATCAATAATTTCAGATATAGAATTACTTAACACAACACGATTTATAAATATTTTAAAAAAAGAAAATATAATTGTTTGTAAAACCCCAACAAACAATGTCCAGAAATGAACTTTACCTAAAAATTCATTATATGTTCTTCCCACAATTTTAGGTGTCCAGTAATAGAAACCAGCAAACAGTGCAAATACTGCACCCATTGATAAAACGTAATGGAAGTGAGCTACTACATAATAAGTTATTTATGTTAACTTAAACTTACGCTTAAGATCGGACTATCTCTTCTTATTATTAATTAAATTAATTAATTAGATTTTATTCTAACAAAAAATTATTTTAATAAATAAGTATCGCGTTTAGTCTCTACGGATCCTACTATTATAATTTTACCATTTATTACATAAAATTGTTTTAAATATAAAGCAATAATCTTTACTAATGTTTAAAAATAAAGTAATAAAATATAAATTGGTTTCCACGGTATTGTCTTTATACCAAAAATTTATTAAGCCCTTATTTAATAAAATATAAAGATTTCACCGTTAGCAAAATTAAAAATTTTACCGTTTAAATTAAAACAAACAAATTATAAAATAAACACGGCGATATTACTACAAGACACTAATATTAATTATAATATAGATTCAGACCAAATATCAAAAGATAACTTTTTATTTCCCATTAAAGGATAATTAAAAAAATGATTTTTTATTAAAGTTAAACAAGGTTTACCTGAGATAGACACTCTATATTGTAAATTTAAAGATCTAGAATCTGAATTTATGCCTACTTTATGTTTAGAATTAAAAATTGATTTAATGGCATTTAAAATATATTTATCATTATTTTGAGAAATATAAAATGAAGTTGCTTTGTTATTTCTAAATCGAAAACATCCTTCAGCTTCTACAAACCCTGAGACCCAAGCATTGAAATAATGAGGTATAAAAAAATAATTATTATAATCCTGAATCAATTTATTTTGTAATTCATATTTATTATCTCTAGTTTTTAAATGATAATCCCAATTCTTATTTTCAAGACATTTTTGTAAATGTTCTAATTGACAAATTTTACGACTAGTTAATAAAGGATATTTAGACAGAATATTTAAACAATTTATTACATCTTTTTTAGAAACAGAGATACATTTTACTTTAATTATTGAATTATTTTTTCTTTCATAATATATTCTCCCTCCTATATATTCTGAGATTAATTTTAACATTTCTTCATTTTTAGTTAAATATTTTAAACTTATCTCAAATGAACAATAATTTTTATTTTGTTTATTTCTTCTTACTACTATAGAACCATCACCTTCAAGTAAACCAACCCAAAATTGTTCAATATAATCTTTAAATTTATCATTTTTAGTATATGTTTTTAATAAAGGAAAAGTTGTCATCATTATCATTTGATTTTCTATATAATAATTATTCACATCGTGAAGGGCTACGTCAAGACTAGCATTAGATAAGATAACTCCTGTTACACAAAAATATTAAGTTATTAATCTGTCATAACTAAAAATATTAATTTGATAAGGTTTATACCTTAACGCATGTTTTTTAATTATTTCATGACTAATATTTAATTCTCTCTTAGCTTGCGTTACTCCATCAAATTTTTGTATAAATTATCTTTTTAAATTATATAAAAAACAGCCTTTTTAATATGAGAATTATTCTTCACATCAGAAATAAGATTATAAAATTCAATAGAAGAAAAATCAAATATCAAGGGTCTATCTGAGATATTATAAGGTAATTTATAAAAATACCAATCACCTCTAAATAATTCTCCACTGTTAATAAAACCTAAAATAGTAGAATGATTAGAATTAATCAATTTAGCTAAAGTTAAGACAGAAGGAAAAATAACTTGTAAAATTTTATAAGAATTATAAACATAAACAGGATGATCCGAATTAGTTTCACTTATTCTTAATTTAGATTTAGTAGAATGAGTTTTATTATAAAAAGGATTATTTTTCCCTACTAAAGCTCTGGATATCAAAGTTTTAGTGTCTTCAAAATGTAATCTATTTTTAGCTAAATCAGAAAGCATTTGTTTAGTAACTTCTGTATGTTTATAATTTTATGAGGATTAACCTGTGTTTAAAACGTAATAATAAGGCAATAAGTTAGATATATAATATGTATCTCGCACAGTTAAAATTTTAATATCAGTATACTCTACAATTAAAACAGCAAAGTTATCTTGTCCATATTTTAATAACGCTTTAACAATAGGCATATTACTATTTTGTTGGTTTTTAAAAAAGCATTATTTATATAATTTCGCATTTTACCTGCAAGATTTACATAACTACCTACATAATTATGACCATTAACTAAATTAACAAGTATATAAACATCAGTTTTAGTTTTTTTTGTTCTTTTAATAAGTGTATTCTATCATTCTTAAAGTTATTATAAACTTTAACTTGGTTTAACTTGTTCTACTACTTTAGTTAAAAAACAAGTAGATAATAAAGGATAATCGTAAATATCTTTAATGTAATAACACAAAACTACAAGAAAATAATAAATATTTTCGCGGACTATATCTTATTCATCTATAAAATAGTTGAACGGTCATTTATAGTCTCTGAGGATTCTACTAAGATACAAAATCGTATCTGTTGGTTTCCTGCTGATTTCTCAATACTAAGCTTTTTTACTATGCCTTTATAAATATAAGGTAGAGTATCTTATGCATCAGAGGTTCCCAGCACATAATAACCTTTAAAGAGGACTAAGTAGTAAATTATAATCCTCCAATTGTGAATAAAGCTAAGAAACCAATTGTGAATATTAAAGGTGTTGTAAATCTTAAACTACCTCCATATAATGTTGCTCAGGGTTCAGCCTTTAACCATTTCAGGTTCAGCTAGCTTATTTCTCAATATAAATATAAAATAAATATTTATATCTTATTTAGGTGTTAATCTAAAATCCGTCACCGGTGAACTGGACCATTCCTTGTAACTTCATATACAATTATACATTATACTTAGATAGTCATGTGGCATCTGGCCTCTACGCTTTTACAATAATAGTTTCCCTCGCTTGCGCATTATTGATTTAGTTCGACGATAGTCTTAAATTTATTTTTAATTCTAATTTTAAGATTTCCCTCGAGTTTGCCACTTCAGAATTATTAATTTTTTAAATTAACTTTTAATAAATAATTTATATTTCATAGAATCACAAAAATATGGTAAAATATGTGGTTGTAACTTAATCATAGAAGTATAATTAATACAAATATTAGATTGGTTACTTTTCATATGTAAACTACAACTTAAATCAAATTTATAAATTAAAATACTTATAATTGAAACAACTTCTGTAACAGTAAAAGACTGTGTTTGTAAAGTTAAACCTTTGTAAGTTTTAGTACCATCACACATTATCCAATGAGCTAATCCTTCATAAGTTAAAAGTTCATATAGATTAAAAGGAACAATTTTGATATTTTCATTATAAAAAATAGAATGTAAATAAGTAAAACAAGGATAACTACGAGTAGTAAATTGTAAACCTTTAAATTGTTTATCCTTAAAATTAGTATTAGTAATAAAAGGTAAATTAGAACAATAATGAGATAATTTAGTAAAACAATAAAAAATATATTCAACTTTATTTATTGATTGTTTTAAAGAAAATCTAGTATTACCTGCTTTATTTATTTGTAACCAACCATCAGATATAATTAATCCTACTAACATTGGCATTAAATAATTAGGTATATCAACCATATATCTTACTATAGAAGTGTAAGGTGGATAACCTAATGTAGAAGTTAAATTTCTACCATAAATAACTAATTCTCTACATTTTTTATTATCAGGAATATATTTTTTAGATCTAGGAAATCTTTCTAATAAATTTAAAGTATTTTTATTTTTTAAAATAATTCTGCTGGTCATATTTCTCTTGCTGAAGGAGTATGACAACCATGAAAAGATTTTAATACCTGTTGGTACCGCAATTACCATAGTAGCCGCGGTAAAATAAGCTCTTGTATCCACGTCCATTCCAACAGAGAACATGTGGTGCATATTAACATTCAATAATGTCAATTATTAATAAATATTTATTATAAAAAATTATTAAAGTTATGTGGATTTTATCTTATTCTTTCATATATACTAAATTATTATTGAATTAAATTAGATTTATCATTAACTAAAGGAGCTTTTTGTTTAATTATTTAAAAACCTTAAAAATTGGTATGATCTTTTTTAACATCATTTCTCTTATTTCTGACCATTTAATAAAGGCTTCATTTTTAATTATTCGAAGAGGAAAAGCTTTAAAGTAAACTACAACAGGCCATAATTTCGTTAAAGCATCTACTGTAAATCTATAACAATTAGCAGTTTAATTTCTAAAAGCTACATTACCAAATCCAAATAAATATCGAATATGAAGTAAAGCTTTTTTTTTTTATCATTCTGATCTAATATAAATCGTAATACAACTCTAAATCTTATTTTCATATTTTATCTTGCATAAATAGTAACATTAAAACAACTTTCAACTTCACAAAAGCCAGATAACCAAGCATCTTGTAATGTGATAATTGCATTTTTTGTTTATAAATTTCAAGTTATGACCTTTAGAATTAAGTATTTTAATCCAATTATCTAATTGAGAAATTCTATGATCTAAAAAAAGATTACCGTTAAATATTTTAGCTAATTCAAAAATATTATTAATATTACCTACTTTGAATCTCCAACATTTTACAGTTAGATCATAATAAACATTTCCAAAGTCAAGAACTGAATGAATATGATAAAGAATGGCTTTTTTTCTTTTTGATTAATAAAAAATAATAAACGAGGCTTTTTATCACCAAAGATATATTCCTCTCCTTCAACAAACCAATGAACCATTTAAACCAATTTGTATCAAATTTTAATAATCTATTTAATACTAAATTATTTGTTTCTATTGAGTCACAAGAAAATAATCTATTAAATTTTTATTTTTTAAAATAAATAAACTATAATTAGTTAAATAAATGAAAGAACTTTCACATAAAATCTCTGAGTATATATTATTATTAAAAATAATATTCTGTAAACAGCCAATAATAAATCTTATAAAAAATAGATTTTTACTATTAACTGAATAACAAAATTCAAGAAATATAGTACTATTATACGAAATTATATTCTGGCTTATAGTGAAATTTTTAACTTCTAAATTACTAAAGAAGAGTCCCACCAAAAGAGACCACACTAAGAATCCTAAGATTCCGATTGAGAACATAGCATAACAGCTCTAATAAATTAAATTAAGAAAAACAAAAATAAAATTTACTCTTGTTCACGTTTAGAATTCATATTATCTTTAATATTTTTGATAGCTTTAACATTTTTCTACTATCTAATTTAAATAATTCAGCAGCCTTTTTAAAATCTGAAAAATCTAAAGATTTAATATTATAAATAGAATATCTATTAAAATGAGGTATAATAATATCATAAATTTTAGTAAAATCTTGTACATAGAAATCACAACGGTCAGTATTTGATCGTATATTGACATTTCCACAACCAAAAAATATAATGAGTTTTGTAATTAATAAACTATCTCTTGAATGCTGAGTAATATGAAATCTAAAATAAACTTGATTTGTATCTTGACGTATACCAATAAAAAATCCTCCATCTCCAGCTGTAAATCCAGATACCCAATTAGGATTTAAATTCTCTGGTAATTTAACATTAATTTTATTTACACCAACTATATTAGGTAATATATTTAAAACAGAAGTTGATAAACCTCTATTAATAGAAGCATAATAAGTTAGAATAGTTTTAAATCCAGCTGATTTAAGATGCTGTTTTGTATGCATTAATTTTACTACTTTAGACCATAATACAAAGTCAGAATATTTTGGAGTAATTAAAGAATATACGGAAAAATGTGGAATAATAACATAAATTAAATCTTCAATTTTTGTTACTCTATATACACATTTAAACTTTTGTGGTCTAGTTGTAACTAGACCTACATCGAAAAATTCTTTTATTATGTATAAAATTTCAATATCTTTGATGTGTAAATTAATCTCAAAACTTACTATTGTACGCCAATTTAAATTAGATCTTCTCGTTATAATAACACTAAAGCAACCTTCTGCATCACAGAAACCAGTTATCCAATTCGGTTCTATTTTATTAAATATTTTAGTATTACTACTAAAAAACCGTTTTCGTTTTTCAGAAAAAGCTATTTTATCTTTATATTTTACTATAAATGATTTAACATATGACATTATAAAGCAAAACTCTATTTTCCATTTAATTTAGAGCTGGACTATATCTTAATTCTTATTAATAAGAATTTTTTACGTAAAGTCTCTGAGGCTGTAAGCCTGCTGATAATTTCTGTCTATTAGACCCGAAAATAATAAATATTATTACACAAAAATAATAATTATTATTTAATAAAAATTTATTATTAATTACAATTAAAATTTAAGTAATTAATTTTTTTTTTAAGAATATTTCAGCATACAGTAAAATTTCTCTTTATAAACTAAAATTTTAGTTTAGATTTTATAATTAGAGGGCCTATAAACTATTAGACCATACCAAGATACATAATACAATAAAAATATATTGTACGTGGACCATCTCTTTATTTTTCAAATTTTGACCATTTTAATAAAAATTTTTTCCATGCTTTACCTAATATAGAATTTTCAGAAGCTAAATGAGCTTTTAATTCTCTTAGTTCATAATATCTACTAATTGATTTTAATCTGTTATGTTTAGCAGATCTAGAAGGACATAAAATAAAATAATTTAATAAGTTATTAATTTCAGCTTTTTTAAACACTACCCATTTAAAGCTTTCTTTTTGAATATAAACAGTACCACCGTATAATTCAACTAACATATCCAAAAGAAATTTATTTTTCTGTGAAGCAGTGATAAGCATTTGAGATGATAATAAATTTAAATAAACACTACCATCACTATCAAAAAAACCTGCAAACCAACCATTATTATATGTCAAAGGAATAGGTTGAATTAATGAAATATTATAATTATCACAAATTTTATTAAGTTGTAAAAGTCTAATAGGATTTCTAATTTCTCCATTAATAGCGTTAATTAAATTTAATAAACCTTTTTTATTATGTATTCTATATCTCAACCAATTTACTCCAGATCGTAATTTTATGGATCCTCCAAATTTTTGTTTTATTAGATATAAACAATGTTTGTCTCTAATTTCCATAACTATTTCTAAACTAGCATAACCTTTTTTAGATAATTGAAAACAACCATCTCCATCAATTATACCAGCTAACCATTGATTAAATATAGTTTCTTTACTCTGTTTATCCGGTAACATTGAAAAATTTTTACTTAGTAATTTACAAAGTTTTAAAGAATTAACCTTAATAGTATAAAAAGAATAATAAAATAACAAATTATTAAAATAAATAAGACTATTAAAGAAAAAAATAAAACTTATATTGAAAAATAACAAACATATGGCCTCTGAAATTCCTACTAACATGCTTAATCCGCTATTCAATGTAATATTGGATTTGTAAATATAAGTAATATAAGTATTAAAATATTTACGTGCTTTGGTTATTTGCGGATTGTAATATAAAACAAACTTTCTTACCAACACTAAATTTAAAGTGAAGATTAATAATATAAAATTATTAAATATACAGGCATTCTTAAAAATATAAATAAAAAATAAAATAAAATTATAAAAAAATAAAAATAATTTATTAAATATTGAATGACTTAAATGTATAGTATTTTGTTTAAATTTAAAAAATAAAAATTTTAAAAATAAGATTAGTTCCCTGCATATAGTTTGTTTCAAAATATAAATAAAATATTTAGGGCCATCTTGACCAAATATAGGTTTTCCTGAGAATGTTGAAACTATGTGACTAACTATTCCAAATCCAGGAATAATTAAAATATAACAATTTTTATTTTGGATAAAAAAAATATCCTATTTAAAATAAGATTATTTTAATATTATCACTCAAGAACTCACGCTCTTGTTAGGACTTTATCTTAATCTATTGTATCTGAATTATTTCTATTCATTGTTTTTTTAAGTTTAATTATTTCATCTAAACCTGATTCAGTTAAATGTTTTCTATTTTGAATAATAATATAAGCTTTTCTCCATTTTAAATAATTAATATGTTTAGAGGAAAGTAATTGGAAATAATCAAAATAATTAATAACATTTTTAGCTGAACCAAAACTAGTAGATCCATAATAATAAGTATCTTGACTTTCTCTATATTCTATATTTCCACCTAAAAAGTCTTTTATTAAAATTAACAAATCTTTTTTTTTTTGATCTATTTGAAAATTTAATCTTACTTCAGTTTTATTTTTTCTAGTTATTAATTTTATTTGGAAACTAGCTTCTGCATCAGAAAATCCAGATAACCAATAATTATTTAAATTAACATCGGAATTAAGACTAAAAACTGGAAATGATTTAAAATAAGGATTAGATAATATATTATTATATATTTGATTAAATTTGTTTTCAGATCTGATTTTATCATTAATTAAATTAAGAATTTTAAGTAAACCAGCACGATTAGAAATAACTAAAATAATAGCTTTTTTATTTTTAAGTTTATAAACATTACCGTATCCTATTTTACCTTTTATAAAATAAGCTAAAGAAGCATCTAATTCATTAAAAACAATAACCAATTGAAATGCTTTAGAAAAATGACCATCTCCATCTATTAAACCAGCTAAATAATAACCAAAATCGGAATCATTTATTGGTTTAAAATGTTTAGGTACATGAATAGATATTTTTTTTATATTTACAGATTCTGTAGATTTGTAGCGTAAAGTCTCTGAGGTTCTTTTAGTAGTTAAATTATTAGTTAACTCATTAATAATTTTAATAAAATTACCTGCGGATCGACTTCTTTGTTTTAACTTTATTACTATGACTTTAAAATAGTTGGAGTATTTAAAACTTATAAAAGTTATTCCTGCAAATAGCCACATTAAGAAGCTTATATTTATATAATTCACCTCTGGATGACCAAAGAACCCATTCTTTCAAACTTAACTTAAATTTTAATCTCTTTCTACAACTCTGTATATTTTAATTATTTAGAGTAGGACCCATTCCGTTGGAAGGAAGGGCAATTAAGTTCATGTACTATTTCTGCTATAACTGTCCTCTAAATTGGTCAATTTTAGTTTTAGCATAGCTTCATTAATAGCCTTGTGTTCAAAATAATAATAATTAAAATAAAATATTATTCTGAAGAAAGAACCGACTGTACATTAAGCATCATTTCAGATACCCACCAGTGACCCAGTCTGTAGCGATCTCTTAGACGACCGACGGTCTTTAGTTGAGAAATCTGTTGACCGTAAATTACACTAGCATAGCCTAACACCAAATATTTAATGTTATTTTGCCCTGTCAGGCAAAACCTATCAATCCACTTCTCTTAACTTAAGATATTATTATTTTATTAAGAGAACCTATAAGGTATTTTTTTCTAAGAATTGCATAGTGGGTTTTTAAAGATAAGGACTAGAGCAATGGTATGCTGAAATAATAAAAAGAATTTCTATTGCATTTACTTTAATTTTCTCCTATCCTTGTTCCATTTATATTAAAATATGGAATATATTAAAATACGGAATATATTAAAATACGAAATATATTAAAATACGGAATTGGGATGCCCATCTTCCATTAGTTCTTTAGAGCAACTTATGATGAGGAAAATGAGGTACGGAGGAAGAGGTCTTTCATTAAATATAATTAAACATCTGCCTCTTTAGCTTCATAGCTTTTGCTAAACCATTCTCTGTTTTCCCGGTCACAAGTATTTACGATTTGTTAATACATTTAGCCAATTTAACCATTTCTGATCTAGATTCACTGTTCAAGTGATCTCCATTTATTAATTGAATTCGAAGTTGTTTCCATAAATAATAACTTTCTTTTTTTTTAGAATATAATACATATGTATCAAAGTAAGGAAGAATGTGATTAGTGTTTTTTAATCCATTTACTATGAATAAAAATTTATTAGATGAAAACTTAGGACTAATTGTTCCTACATCAAAAAGAGAAGAAATATGTAGTAAAACACTTTTATTTACTTCCCAATTTTGACTAATAACAAATCTTAAACGATAACCTATACTATTAGATAGTAAAGATAAACTAAAAGATCCCTCAGCATCAGTAAAACCAGCAATCCAATGATCTTTTAAAGTTGGAAGTAATGTATCTAATATAGGATTAATCATATTAAAATTAAATTTCATTCGTAAAGCTAAATCATTATACACAGAAAGAAAAGTTAAAAATCTCGAATTTCTTGTAAAAAATACCATGTTACCATTAAAAATAAGACATATTAAAAAAATATGTGCTATATCCTGAACTATAAAACGGTGTGTTTTATTAGATTTAGATTGTTGAATAACTTTACCAAATCCTAGATTTTGCATAATATAGTAAAGAATTTTTACATCTGCACTACTTTTAGAAATTACAAATTGTAAACTTCTTCTGTTTGTTATTATAAATGAACCATCTCCTTCTGTAAATCCTATAAACCATTCTAAAAAAGATTGAGTTGGTTTAGATCGATTAGGATAAATTTTAGAATACATTTCATAAAAAGAAGAAAAATTAAATGAACGATTACTAGAACTAATTGATAAAAATGGTACAATTGAAATATTTAATACATAAGTATTGTGTGTTAAGAAAAGATGTTGGTAAAGTACTGGGTCACCACCTCCAGCAGGATCATAGAAACTAGTATTAAAGTTTCTATCTGTTAATAACATAGTAATTGCTATTTGTATTGTCTCACTTTCTTAAAGAACATGATAATTATATAAATTATCTCAAGAATTAAAAATATGATTAATTCAAGGTGAGAACACTAATATTCACATATTAGATTGGACTATATCTTATTCATCTAATTTATAAAAATTCTGTAAATGATTCCAAATAAAAATAGTTCTATTATCATTCATATTTAGTTTAATATAATTTAATTTATCTATTCCTGTTTTATTTTTATGTTCACCATTTTTAAATAAATTTAAAACTTTTAACCAATCTATACAATCTAAATATTTACTTCCAAATAAAGGATAAGCGGTTAAATAATTTTCTAATGCAATATTACCTATAAGACTAGTTGTTCTAACTCTATATTGAGGATTAAGTGTATTCATTTTAATAGATTTTACAGAAGTAATTAAAATTTTAGCAATTTCCTCTAGAAAAAATAAATTATTATTACCTCTATGATCATTTTGTCTGTGAGAGAATTCAAATTTACATTCTACCTTAGACTTAGTATAACCACTGTTTATTGTATTTGTATTTCTTACATTAAATTGACCATCAGCTTCTATAAATCCAGATAGCCAACTATTATCTAATAAAGAATTATTATTTAAAGATTTTTTAATAATATTAAGTTTAATATTTTTATTATTTAACCAATCAATTAAATTCCAAAAAGAATGTATTTTGGGTGTTCTTAATTTACCATTTATTAAATTAACTATTAAGATCATTCCTTCTAAATTATTTATAGTTAAAACATAAGCATTGACACCTTTTTTTCGAATTAAAGATCCGTGACCTAAGTTTTGTTGAATTAATAAAGCTAAAGGTAAATCTTTTAAATTAAAAGCTAATTGTATTGAAGGATAATTAATTTTACCTTTATTAGATATTTCAGTTTTAGGTACTACTATTGTTCCATCACCTTCTATTAATCCAGCTAAATAATTACTAAAATTAGATTTATTTTTACTAAAATTAGATTTATTATTACTAAAATTAATAAAGGGTAAAGAACTTATTTGAAAAGAAGAATTTAAACAAAAGAAAAATTCCGGCGTATAGTCTCTGAAGATCCTTAATAAATTCAAATCTATTAAGTTTCCTGCTGATTGTGTTAAGTGAAAATTTAACAGTTTCCAGCAAATAGCCGAATTTAAAGCCGGCGCAATATTATAAAAATAAAAAGTATCACCGGCTAGTACAGGTAAAGATAATAATAATAAGATAGCAGTAACAAAAATAGCCCAAACAAATAGAGGCAATTTATGTAAACTCATACCATTAGTTCTCATATTTAATACCGTAGTTATAAAATTTATTGCCTTACTATAAGCTTTTTGATTTAAGTAGATCTAATTATTTTTTGCTTTTTTTTACCTATAAATTTATATAGCATAGAAGGATGAATATAATTAATTACTAATTTATATACTTTTTTGTTTTGAGTAGAAGGAATATAAATTCTAGGTTTACCATTAACAAATACAAATTAACTTTCTATTTCATAACGAATTAGCATAACCTTCATTAATTGAATAACATCATAATTAGAAAAACTATCAGTACATAAATAAATACCTCGCCAAGCATTACCAGTACCATATCCCATAATTCAATAAGCTAAAGCAATTGGATTAAGTAAATTAAAAATATCTTGAGGTACTACTTTTTTATTATTTATATAAAAATTGTCATATAACATAGTAAAACATAAACAAGTACGAGTATCGAATCGAATACCAAAATATTTTTTAATTTTAATTGTAGCATTATCAGTATAAGGAAGTACACTACAATAAGGAGAAAGTATCATGAAAATAGAAAAAACAGAAAAATGAAACATACTTTGTTTAAAAGCTAAACGTGCTTGTCCATTTTAAACTTGTTTACTTAATCCAGCATCACTTAAAAGTAAACCTACAACTACATCTAAATGGAAAGTAGTTAAAAATATTGAATCTCTTAAAAATTTAGTAAATCTAGGCAAACCTAATCCAGATCCTAAAGTATTTGGATCGTTTCATATTACGATAGAAGTACAATTTATAATTGGAAAAATAGATTTATTTATATTTATCCATTTATTTAACTTATAAATATTAGGAATAATAGGTACTAAATAAGAAACTAATATATTTAAATCAAAAAATTATGTGGCTTATAGTTGGACTTTATCTTATTATTTTTGTAACTATATAATTATAAAATAATAAATCCTAAAGTCTCTGAGCTTAAATAATTAATAAGCTGCTGATAACATCTATATTATCATTTTAACTATTTTATTAATTTGTCTAAATAAAAAATAAAAATTATAGTAGATTATATATTTTACACGCTTTCCAGCAAATAGATTAATTTTTATTTTAGAATATATTTTTTTATATATTATTTTTCAATAACATAATAATACAAATATAAATTAAAATAGGGCACAACTTAATAATTTTATAATATTAAAATAAATACCCAATAAAGAAGATACTCCGGCTAAGTGTAAACTGAAAATAGCTAAATCTACACTTCCACCTGAATGAGATTGAATACTTGATAATGGTGGATAAACTGTCCATCCTGTCAGATTAAAAAATAAAAATTTTTATTTTTTTTTAATAGTATATTTATTTAAACAAAACTATCTAAATGTTCCCAATTAAAGCTAGTTCGATTATTGTTCATAGTAGATTTAAGTTCTAATAATTTAGCTGTGCCTTCAACAGTTCGGTATTGTTTACTACTTACTAATTTATGTGCTTCAATCCAATTTAAGTAGTCAAGATGTTTACTAGAAAGTAAAGGAAATTCTAAAAAATAATTAATTAATGCCATTCTAGAAGCTAAAGTGCTAACTGTTACTAAATATCCTTTTTCTGTATAGGTCGAGTTAGTTTTAGTATTTAAACGTTCTCGTTCATAGGATGAAAATTTAGTATAAAATGCAGTAGCTACAGTAGAAATAATAGGTAAATAACTAATACCTGTAGAAGATGCTCGGTGATATTCTTGACGTTGAGATAAACGATAAGTTAAACGAATGTTTTTAGCAATACCAAGATTAGAAGTAGAAAAAGAAATAAGAAAGTTAGAATCGCAATCAGAAAATCCTGCTAGCCAACTATTTGAGATTATATTGGATTTATCAGCAGATAAAGCATTTATTTGTTCAAATTTTCCATAATTATTTAACCAATTAATTAAACGGTATAAAGCCTCAATTTTAGGTGTTCTAAATTTACCATTTACTAATTGAGCAAATTCATGTAATGCTGATAATTTATATATAGATAAAACATACCAATTACCTGAAGCCTTATTAAGAGTACCTTTGAGTATCTTAGTTAAAATTTTAGCCAAAGGTAAATCTTTCTCCACAAATATGATTGTAACTGAAGGATAATTAATTTTTCCTTTATCTGATCGGATAGAAGAGGGTATTTTTATACTACCATCTCCTTCAACTAGACCAGCTATATAAGCAGCTAACTTAGCTTTACTTGGAAAATTAGCTATTCCTATTGAACTAATTTTAATCAATTCTACTGTAGATTCTAATCCTGTCAAATTACTAAAAATAAAAATTTTTATGGACTGTTTATTTAATTTAATTTATTAATATATTTTTATGAGTCCAGCCTTAAATTTGGAAGTCTTTACTGTTTATTAAATTTAATTGGTAAATGAATTATATCACGTACAGTCTCTGAGGTTATTTATTAACCTGCTAGTGACTAAAAACCCAAATAAATTTTAGTGAGTTCGGATAGATGAATTGTAACAAAACAAGTCTTAAAAACAAAAGAATAACCAAATTTTAAATAAGTAGTGTCTTGTATCATAGCTCCTTTTTAGTTTTCTAGCAAAAAGTGTTATTTTTTTAGGAGCAGGCACAAGATATTTATCCTTACCTGCACCGTTTTCTACTAATGAACTAACAAGTAATAAAATTAATGAAGGAGGTAATAACCAGAAAGAGATATTATTTAATCTCGGGAAAGCCATCAATTATATTATCAAAAAATAATTTAAATTAAATTTCTTACTATCACTAGTAAGTTTAGACTATGTCATCAATAAAATTAATTATTGTTGGGTTTTCTTGGAAAAATTATTGTTAACATTACTCATTTTCTAGTCGTTGAACGTTTCTAATTTTATATAAAATAAATTATATCTTATACAATATGTTAAATTAGACTTCGCTGCAAATTATCTTAAATTAGTTAAGAGATTCTTGCAATTTACCCAATTTTATCTTTATAAGGTCATTATAAAGTGGACTAATAATTTACTTTAAATTTTCTAAATGATCCCAATTAAAAATTTGACGTTTTTTATTCATATTATTTTTAATTTCCTTAATAGTTAATTTTCCTGATTCAGTTAAATGTGTTTTATTTAGTATATTATTATAGGCTATTAACCAATCATTATAATCATTTCGTTTAGCTGTTAATAAAGGATATTCATTTAAATAATTAATTAAATATTGTAATTTTGAAACACTTGTAACTTCTATAATCCAATATTCTCTATTTTGATGTATTGATGTTTTTAAATCATTTATTATGTGAAAAAAGTTCATTATCATTTCCATTATTGGTCTATAAGGCATATTATTTAAATATTTGCGTTGTTCAATAGCAATACGAACTTCTATTCTCCCTTTACGTGTAGTTTTAGAAGTTATAGGATTAATAATTTTTTCAGTATAACGAATTTTAAATCCTCCATCAGCATCAAAAAAACCTGATAACCAACCATCTTTAGAAAGATCTTCAGTATTAATATTATAAATTGGTATATTATAATCAAATTTATTATTTAACCAATTGATTAAACTATTAAACTTAACAATTTTAGGTGTTCTAAGATAACCATTTATAAGGTTTATAAATTTTAATAATTCAGAATGTCTTCCTATTGTCCATACTATAACATTTTCTGTATTTTTAAATCGTAATCTACCTCCAAATAATTCTTGTAATTTACATATTAAAGGATAATCTTTACTTGGAAAAGTTATAGCTATATAAGGATAAATTTTTCCTATTTTTAATTTGGTTAATTCTGGAAAATATAAATGTCCATCGCCTTCAAATAGTCCAGCTAAATATGAACCTATTTTTATTTTAGAAAAATCTGTATTAAATTTATTTATATTACTAATAAAATTTTGTCTATTTTCATATTTTATATTATTATTAGAATTATTTAGAAAATTTGAATAAAATATTTTATTTAAATCCGGAGCTCCACATTGTACTGGTAAAAGATAATTACCGAAACCTCCAACAAGACCAGGCATAACCATAAAGAAAATCATTATGAACGCATGGGCAGAAATTATTACATTGAATAGTTGGTGATCTCCCTGTAAGAATTGTACTCCTGGAGCAGCTAACTCTAATCTAATAAGAATAGAAAAAGCTGTACCTATCATACCTGCAAAAACAGAGAAAATTAAATAGAGGGTTCCTATTTCTTTAGCATTAGTAGAAAACAACCAATTCAATGCTATTGGTACCCTTCTACTCTATCATAATCGGCTCTTTATAATTTAATTATATTAAATATGAATAAAATACTATTACATTATGAAAATTTAATATCATAAAAATTTAATATTATTTAAATAACATAATTATATTTTAATAATTAAATACTAATCTCAACTAAACACCTAAAACTGAGAATTTTTTTTTTTAATTTAGTAATTTTTTATTTTACTTTATTAATTTTATAGACGGAATAGAGGTGAGTCGAACACCCAAGGGTTGCCCCGAACAATTAGCAATCGTCTTAACTTTCCAAATGATAACTATTCCACATTATATATTTAAAAATAATAAATTTAAGGAATAGAGTAAAATTTATAAACTAAAAAATAAATTTAAGAAAATATATTTATAAAAATAGTCTTTATCAGAATCGAACTGACACTAGCTACGTGAAGGGTAGCTGTACGACCATTATACTAAAAGACCTAATCTATTTGTGTCTATTTATTTTTTTTAATGTGAAATCTCTTTTAAAAATATATAAATTATATAATTAAGAAAATACAAATTTATTGTATAATTAATATTAATACAAATTAAAAGACATTAAATATAATGAAAATTAATTAATTAAAAATTAATAATTATATTAATATATATAATTTTAATCATATTATTCTTAATTTATTTTTATATTTTTATATTTTTATTATTTGTTAATTATTTTTTTTTATTTTGTTATTATTTATTTAGCGAACTCAGGAATTGAACCTAATCTAACAGATCATGAGACTGTTGTGCTACCTTTACACTATTTCGCTTTAAATTATTAAAAAAGAATTATTATTAAAAATAAAGGGTATTATTAAACATAAATATAAAAATTTTAATATATTAATATATTTTTTATAAGATAAAATATTATTATAAATATGTACACTATCGTTGAAACAATGATTACGAACAAAGAGACTCGAACTCTTAAGGAATTACTTCCACTCCTGCTTAAGAGGAGATTGTTTACCAAATTTCAACATGTTCGTTATTATTTGACATTTTAATTATACTTTTTGTTTTATTTAATTAATAATTAATTTGGGAGATTTTTTATATATAAAGTAATATAATTCACATAGAATACCATTCTTTTAAATCATTACTTAAAAAAGATTTAATTAATTTTAATCAAGTATAACAATTAATATTAAGATTATGTATCATTAATTAATTATCTCACCTCCTTCTTTTATGTAGGAGTATAATTTTTTTTTAAATAAATATACCAAATCAAAAGATTTATTTTTAATTTATACCTAATTTTTAAAAAGGATAATAAATTTTTTAATAAGGATGAGAAACTATTTTAGTAGGTGACAAGAGGAATTGAACCTCTGAAAAAAGTATTAACAGTACCCCGCATTAACCACTCTGCCATGACACCTTAATTTATTTAAATATTTTTTTGTATCTAATTAAATTTTTATTATATTAATTTAAAAATTATTATAAAATATGGTAGGCGCGACTCGAACACGCTAGATCTCCCACCCAAAGGGAGCGATTGAGCCAGTTAATCATCTACCATTCATTATTTATAATGACTTATTATAATTTAAGTAATATTATTGTTATTCTTTTAAAATATAATAAAAATAATCTAAATAATACCAGTATAAAATTATATAAAAAATATCAGTAAAAAATATTATAAAAATATCAGTATAATATAAATAATTGGTTAATATTTAAAAATTAATTAATAAAAATAATAAAAATATTTGTTTTATTTGATTAGTAATATTAATTAAAAATAAATAAGTTATCAATAAAATATTTAAACTTAAAAAAGTTTTTATTTAAATAAAAATATTATTTAATAATTTAAAATATTAATAATTTATAAGATTAAAGTATAGGGGGATTATAAAAATATAAATTAATATATTATAAATTATACAATAAAGTAGATATAGATTTATTAATTGATTCTAATATGACATTAGAGTATATACCTAATAAAACTGTAGGTATAAATTATAAGTTATATTAAGATAGTATAAGAATTTAAATAAAGGTAAATTAATAACCACTTTTAAAAAGCATACTAGGTATAAAATAATTATATACTTTAATGGTTACTTTATAAACTTCTTTTTTAGGAATACTTATAATATATTGTTCTTTAGTTTTATTAAAACAATAAATATTTGAGAATATCTCAAAGTTATAAAATAAAGCATTTTTTAGCAATACGACTTCAGCTAATTTAAACGAATGAGTTGATAAAATAATTCTACCTTCTTTATCAAGATGACCATCACCCGTTAACCAATAAGCTAATTTTACATCAGTTAATAATTTTGTAATATTTCTTTCATTAACTTAAATATACCACAGTTTATGTAGTTCAGTAAAGTACGGGTTAACTAGTAACTCAAAAAGATAACTGGTATACAATTTTTTTAATTTCTTTTATCTAAATAATCATATTTTCTATAATTAGCTTTTACCAAATTATCAGTATAACAGATATCCCATAAATTTTTAATATAAAATTCGTCTGCTTGTTTAACACATAATTGCCCATTAATATATTTTTTCTTTATTTGAATATAACCATCAGATAATAAATATCCAGTAAGAACATTTTTAGTAAAGTTGTTAATCATTTTTGTTAATATTAATAAACTTTGACTCTATCTAATAAAATAATAGATAATATATATAATGCTATAGATAATATACTTAATGCTATAGATGCAGCTGGTGGATATAAATCCAATTAATTTGATACATTAAATATAATTCACTGTAACGATGTAAATATTATATTAACTATTTTTTTAATTATAACAAATAATTAACTCAACTACTTAAAATAAATAGTAAAATTTAAACATTATACAATAAAGATGTCACCGATATATGCAATGTATCTAATATTACATTTGGTATAATACCTAACACTATTGTTGGTATTAATAAACTAATTAATAATATAAATTCTATTCGACTTATATCAGAAACAGCAGCTTCCAAATGAGGACTATAAACACCATAAGAGATTCTATTATATATAAATATACTATAACAAGCTGAAAAAACAATTCCTGTGGCACCTAAAGCTGATATTATAGGATTAATTTCCCATATTCCAATTAAAGATAATTGTTCACCTAAGAAATTTAGACTTAAAGGTATTCCAGTATTACATAATGTAAATATAAAGAATAATATAGAGAATATAGGCATATAAGTAGCTAAACCTTTAATATATTTAATAACTCTAGTTCCAGTTCTATCATAGATAACTCCACCAACACATATAAATAAAGCAGGTGAGACAAAACCATGAGCTAAAGCTAATAATATAGCACCTTCAATACCTTGAATATTATTAGAGAATAAACCTAAAATAACAATACTCATATGTGCAATACTAGAATAAGCAATAAGAGTTTTAGTATCTTGTTGAACAATAGTAGCCAGAGAAGCAAAAATTAAAGTAACAATAGCAATAGTTTGAACTAAAGGACCAAAATAATTAGAAGCATCAGGTAAAAAATTAATTAAAACTCTAATATAACCATAAGTAGCAAATTTTAAAATTGTAGCAGCTAAAATAATAGAACCAGCTAATGGACTATCAGCATGAGCTCTATAAAGCCAACCAGTAAAAGGCCATAAAGGTGTTTTAATAGCAAAAGCTAAAAAGAAAGATAACCATAATATTTTTTGACTATCTAAACTAATTTCAAATAAAGAAATTAATTGGAAATCAGTTGAACCTGTATAACTATAAATTTGAAGAATAGCTAAAAGCATAAATAAAGAACCAAATAATGTATATAAAAAGAATAAATTAGCTGATCTATATCTAAATTCACCTGAACCATAAACAATAATAACAATAAATAAAATAGGTAACACACTTTCAAAGAAAATATAAAAAAGTAATAAATCTAAAACTACAAATAAAGCTAATTGTAATGTCTCTAAAATTAAGAAAGAAATTAAGAAATATTTTAAATTTTTAGTAATATTAGTATAATTAGAAATAATAGCTATAGGTGTTATAAAAGTTGTTAATAACACAAAAAATAAAGATATTCCATCTACACCTAAATTAAAATGGCAAAAACTTAAATGATCAAATTCATATACAAATTGATATTGAGTAGTACTTGAATCAAATTCAAGCCATAAAAATATAGAAATAATTAAATTTAATAAAGATGTTGAAATAGCTATAGTTTTCATTTTTAATTGACTTTTTATTGAATCTTCTTGAATTGGAATAATTAATAAAGAACCTATTATAGGGATAAGCAATAGTAAGGTTATCATTTTTTAATTGAATTTTTTTTTATTTATCACAACCTTAAGTTTAAATTTTCTTTAATTAAATGTTAGTTACACTAATTAAATATTCTATTTAAATAATTTTTATTATTTGTTTATTATTTTTAATAATTTTGTATTTATTAATATTAATTTAAAATAATTTGTAATTATTTGTTTATTATTAGAGATTTTATATAGAATAATATAATTTTGTATATAAAAATATAAGATTAATTATATTCTCTAATTTGTTACTAATGAATTAATTATATTCTCTAATATATTGAAAGGGGGAATTAAAAAGAATAGTAAATATTTTTAAAATAATTAAATATAATTATAAGTTGAATATTTTTAAAATACTAAAGTTATAATTTTTTTAATAAGTTAAATAAAGTTTATAGGGGGATATTAAAATTTAAAATTAATAAAAAATAAAATATATATAAAATATAACTAATATAAGTTATAATATATTAATAGATTGATTAATTTGCCATATATTTATTTTTATACTTTATACAGTTTTATTTAAATTAGGTAATAAAACAAAGAATAAAGCTGCAATATAAATAATAATTAATCTAATTTCAGATAATAATGAAGTATCTATTAATATTGGTGCAAATACTAAGAATACTAATGATAATAATCCTAAAGTAATATATAATGAATAAGTTGTTATAACTCCAGTATCTAATTTAGATATATTCATAGCAGTATTACTTAATGCTGAAGCTAAACCGTATGGTCCTAATAATTCAATTACACCTCTATCTAATACTTTTGATATTATATAACCAGTTTTTAAACTAGCAGCAATAATATAATGGTTATAAATTACATCAAAGAAATATTTTCCATTTAAAAATGTATACAATTTCCGTCCTAGTGAATAATCAGTAAGATTAATAACAAATTCAGGATTAACATGATATAAATAAATAGCCACTGAAGCACCAAATAATGATAATATTGAAGGTAATAATTTTATTAATAAAGGTAAACTAAATTCTGCTTCAATTATAGAGATATTATTAGGATTTATAAAGATTGAATTACCAAAGAAGTCACTTCCTACTCCTACAAATAAATCTGAAAATACAAAACCAAAGAATATACTAAATAAAGCTAATACAAATAAAGGTATAATAACAGCTAAATTTGATTCATGAGAATTTAAATAAACATTTTTTATACCATTAGGAACAGTTAAGAATACTAAACTTATTAATCTAAATGAATAAAAAGCAGTTAAACCTGCTGTTAAACTACCTAAAATATAAGCATAAATACCTGTAAAACTATATTGTCCATAAGCTAATTCAATTATTAAATCTTTACTATAGAATCCAGTTAACCATGGAGTAGCTAATAATGACAAAGATCCTACTAACATAGCAGTATAAGTAAATGGTAAAAATTTTATTAATCCACCCATTTTTCTTACATCCTGCTCATCAGCAAAACTATGAATTACTGCTCCTGCACCTAAGAATAATAATGCTTTAAAGACACTTTAAATTTTGACCTTTATTTTCCTAAAAAAAGTAGGAACGAAGGTTTAGTAAAGTAAGGATCCTCAAGGTATTGTATGAAATATACTAATTATTTAAAATTTAATTAGTACTTAATCATTTTTAAGAAGATAAATTATATTTGTGATTAATAACATTTACATTATATTTTTTCAAATCAATAATTTGTTCATTTAAATCAAAAGACTTAGGCATAAGAGAAATAAAATGAGGTTTACTTAATAAAACAAATTTTTCTTTAATTACTTCCCCACTATCAATCCAATTATTTCTAGTTAAAGTTCCTAACTGAATATTTTTATTAAAGGAATTGGATAAAAAACGTGCACATTCTCTCTTACTACTAAAAACAGTCGCAATATTAGTTTCAATATTTACTAGAATAAGTGGAGATTTAGCATTAATAGCATAATTGGGATTTTTAGCTAAAAAAAACTCACCTAATTCAGATGAATATTTCAATTCTTTATTTATATAAGTTGCCATATTATCTGATTTACTTTTTATAGTTTTAGAATTTAAATTAGCTGAAATATTAGGATTAATAAATTTAAAAATAGATGGAGAAGTAGATTTTTTAGTGAAAATAGTTTCTTTATCTAGATTAAAAACATAAATATATCCTAAATCTAAAGAAGATAACGAAATATTTTTTAATTCTAAGTTTTCTCTAATAAGTTTTTTACTTCTATAATGATCTTTAGGACTACCTTTAGATATTTCCCCTAATTTTAAAATATTTACATTTAATGCTAAAGCTTTAGCATAAACATAACTTTCTCGACCTAAATGATATTTAAGTCCTGCTAAACTAATTCCTAATAAGGTAGATAATCCATTCATAGAGGGAGAAGAAGCAACAATTATATTATTTTCATCAATTGCTCTATAAATATTAGATTTATTTGCTACTTTCTCTTGTCCGTGAACTGAATTAATTAAGAGTAAATCAGGATTCCATTTTGTAAAACTAAAAATGATATTATATGTTCTTTTTTTATTTCCATTTAACTCAGGTTTATAATGTAAAATATAACATTGTTCTAATACACGAGGCATAAATTGGGTAAGAGCCATTAATATTTGTATTTCACCTTTAGTAAACACATAATTAGGATAAAGAGAAATAAATAATTTATAAAAATTAGGTGTTATAATAAGTGGACTCCAAGTTAATTCATTTAAACCTCCATTATTTTTTGTAAAACTATGAAGTTTTTGCATAATTCTATGCCCATTAATTGAACTCATATGATCTCTTAATCTTCGTTGAAAATTAATTGCGGATCCTATAGCAAATTTTCCCGAACTGTGTTTAAATATATAAATACCTGACTCACTTAATTGAAAATTAGATAATTTGGATTCTATTTTTGTTAAGTTTAAAGGTAAACTATATTTAAATTTTGTGTCTAAATTTATTTCATTATGGTTCACTACTGATACAGGTAACTTATAATTAGCTAGAATAAATTCAAAAATTTTCGATTCTTTAGGTAAAGAATTTAACATAGTTATTAAAGTATTTTTCGCTAATTTTCCTTGATTTGTAAGTATTATTTCAGGAATTATACCATCAGTTGTTTTTAAAATGTTCATAAAATGATGTAATACTACTGAACCTAATCTATTTTCATGATTTGAATCTTCTCTATAATCATTTTTAAATGAATGCATTTGTCTATTAAAACAAATATAATTTTTTAACTTACTAACTTTAGGTCTATAAAAATGTATTTTTTTTTCTTTTTAAGACACTAACAATCAAAATTTTAGTGGACTATATCATATCCAAAAATTTAAATTTTTATTTTTTTTTTAATTATTTCTGGTTTTCACGTGTAGTCTCTGAGGAAACTTATTAAATAATTTAACTAATTTTTAGTTTCCTGCTGATTGTTCCTTTTGCAATTCTGTGATCTTTAAAGAAAAAGAAGACGCATAGACTAAAATTTTTACTTTTATTTAATTATAAAAAGTATTCCAATTTTTAGGAATTCCCAGCATACAGTATAAATTTCTAAACGAGATTACTCTCCTAAGGCTCTCTAATAAAGAAAGCATGATTTACAACATGCATTAATGCTACATTATGTTGTGATAATCCTACAGCCATTACCATATCAATTTCTCCTTTGACTTTCAACAAAGGTTTGGACTATATCATCATAAAAATACTATTTATTTATATTTTTTAGGTTTCACATGTAGTCTCTGAAGATTCTATTGAATTTAATAATCAATATTTGGTTTCCTGCTTATTGTCCATTGTTTCATACTCAATATTTTCACCTTTTTTTTTTTGTTTTATTAGGTAATCAAGTCTTTAGGAATTTCAAGCATATGGTTAAATTTTTATAGGTCATATGGATTAACTAAAACATTTACTCTATTATTTATATTTTCTTACTAACAATATAACAGCAAATAAAACTTTTTTAGTTTAGTTGACAAAATTTTACTTTAAGTTTAGCTAATTTATGATTTTGGAGATGATAAAACCAACAACTTTTTATTTACACCATCTATAGTAACCTGTAAAGGTTTATTTTTATCTAATTTATTACGTATAGCGTCCACATATTTTAAATTCAAAGATCTCATCATAATACGAATACCATCGAATTCCATTAAAAATTCTCCTGTATTCCAATCATAACAAAAAAAACACGTTTTTTTTAGAACCTAAAATATGATTAATTATCTTTGTTTCAGAAACAATTTTACCTTTAAGAGTATTACTTATCTTAGAATTAATTTCTTCTGACAGTTTAGTTCCAAATCTATAGTGATTAGAACCAGTAAAAGGTTATAAAATACTTTGAATATTGTATGAGGGCTTAATAATTTGATATCACAAATTTTCTCTTTCAGATAGGAATTTTTGAGATACCTTATCCTTATCAAAAGTTTCTAGAACATAAAAACTAAAATTATTAATATCATATTTAAATATAGCACCACAAATACCCAATTTCTTTTTATTATTGTGAATATATGAAGTTGATAAATATTTACTAAATCTTAAATACAAATTAATTGATTTACCAACATAGCACTTATTATTAATTTTATTAATCCATAAATAAATACCTGGTATTTTTTGATATTTTTGTTTAAGAACAGATCTGCCAATATAATTAAAATCATTATATTTACCAATATTGGATAGAATAGAAGATAAATTATCTTTAACCTCTTCTATAGGATCTACTTTCTTGGAATTAGATATTTTTTTTTGGAATATAAAGAATAGTTGATGTGAAAAAAGGTCCCAAAGCTAAAATAGATATCTCGTAATTAATGTAAAAAAATTAGTTGTAATAATAAAATCCGATCGTTATTACAGATAAGAAGAAGAAGAGTATTGTTATAATTAAAAAAACATATGTGGTATAACCTAATTGACTTATAGTACTAAAAGCAATAATTCTTTTTAAATCATTTTGTACTAAACCACAAGTAGCAGCAAAAAATGCTGTTGTTGCACCAACTAAAGTAATAATTAATAATGCAGTAGAACTATATTCTAATACTGGTGAAGATCGTACTAATAAGTATAATCCAGCTGTTACTAGAGTAGCTGCATGTAATAACGCACTAACAGGTGTTGGAGCCTCCATAGAACCAGGTAACCATGAATGTAAAGGAATTTGAGCAGATTTAGCCATAGCACCCATCAACAATAATAAACTAATAATAGTAATAGCTGTTTCATTCATAAATGGAGCTAAACTAAATATAGTAGCATAATCTACGGAACCAAATAATGCAAATATAGCGAAAAATCCTATACTTAATCCCATATCACCTACTCTATTCATTGTTAAAGCTAATATAGCTGCTTTGTTAGCTTGGATTCTAGTATAGTAGTAATTAATTAATAAATAGGAAACTACTCCAATCAAATCTTAAAAATAAAGAAATTATTTTTTTAATTAAATTTTTAATTTATTAATAAATATAATTTTTTATTAATTAATATTAAAATTTTAACCTAATAATAGCTTTTCTCTTTATTTTCCTGTACATTTAATACCTATTAGGATTTACAAAATGCCTTGGTTATCTTTTATTAAGATAAAGATTCTGACTATGCATTGAGCACCATTTCAGGCACCCGTTATTGTTCTAGTCGATCGCGATTAAAAATGTAACCGACGATCTATAAACAAAGCTAATTTGTTTGATCGTTTTCAATAACGTCGCAAAAAAATGTAAATTAGTATAATAATATTTAATTTAGTTCAATTTAGTAAATAAACTGAATTAAAAACAACAAAATACTAAAATAAATAACTTAAACTAATTTTCTTATTATTCTTCATTTTAATTTTCTAATAATTGATCATTTTTTTACTATGGGAATAATAATTAAATAATAATTAAATAATAATTAATAATTTCCTAATTTATAATATAAAGAAGGTAACATATAAGGTTTAATTAATTTAGAGAATAGAAACATAGAACTAACATGTATATAAATAATGAAGCCTTTTTTTTTACCACATTTATTTGGTGTAGCAGTTAAATTATATTTTCTTTTTAAGACCTCACATAGAAAACAAACTTCTTCATATGTAAAACAATTAGTAGCAATTCTAGCACCTTTACCTAAATTAGAACCATCATCCATAAACCAAATAGCTAAAGCTAATGGTGTTAAATATTTTTCAATATTCATTGGAACAATTTTTATAAATTTATTGTCAACAGATTTATAAAACATTTCATGAATCCAATTAAAGTTACTATAAGTATAACTATTTTTACGATAACTATAAAATACTTCTCCTTTTTTTTTAATTCTTATATTAAGTTTAGGTAGTTGATTACTACAATAACCTCTGCTAGCCAAATAATTATGAAACCACATTAAATATTCTACATTTTTATTAGATTGTTCAAATATTATTCTTGTTCCTATACCTTTATTTCTTTTTTCTAAATGTGTATCTCCTAAAGTAGAACCCATTATAATAGATATAATATCAATATTATGAGGACCAATTCGTTTAGTCGATATTAACTTTTTAGTATTAATAGTAGAAAAAGATTTAACATTATTATTTTTTAAACTTAATGAGAATATCATATTATAAATTAAAATTTCATTTTTATCCCATTTAAGGCATTCTAATTTACCTTCCCACAATTTACCTTATTTATCAATAATAAAAATATTAAAATAAAAACAAAATATTTTTATTTACCTATTTTATATAACATGGAAGAATGAAAAATGATACACAGTTAATTCAGAAAATTTGTAAACTTATCTTCTAGGTATAATAATAATCCATTGTCCTACCTTTTTCAATGATTTACGACTTTGTATATTAAATTTACATTTTAAGATTTTTATTAATAGATCAACTTCATCTGAAGAATAACTATTAGTATGTAAAATTAATTGACCACTTTGTCCTAAACCTCCATCATCCATAATCCAGAAAGCTAAACTTACTTCAGTTAAAACTTCTTGTATATTTAAAGGAACAATTTTAATTCTATTCTTATAAATTAAGTTCCATAAAAATTTATTACAAGCTAACATTCTAGTTTTAAATATAAGACTATTATAAAATTTACCAGTTCGTTTGTCTTGTTTACTATTAGTGGATTTAGGTGATGTCAAAGTATAATCTTTAAACAGAATATATAAAAAGTAAATATAACTAGAATGAATTGAACTGCTCTGATAAAATCTTAATTTAACCTTACTATTAGATGTGGGTTATTCTAAATAAACATCTCCTAAAATAAGACCAATTAAAGCTTGTTTAAGGTAATCAGTTATTATAAGAGGACTATCAGAGTTGATTCGTTTTCTAGCTTTGTTAGGTTTTAATTTTTAGTAGAAAATTTTCTTATACAGACTAGTATAAAGAAGGATTGTAATATATTTTCTTGCATTATTAAAAAAAAGATTTAATTTTTCAATTGATAATATTAAAGATAATTGGATTCTATCTTAAGGTTTAAACCTTTACTACGTAGAATCTCTGAGGATCTATTTTCTCTAATAATTAGATATTAACAGTTTTCCTGCTGATTATTATTTTTTTTTAACATTAATTTTTAATTTTCTAATATTTATTTAATTTTAAATTGTTTTATCTAATTAATAAAGATAAAAATATTTGCTTTTAAATATTAGTCAAAAATCTTTTTTAATAATATTCCAGCATATAGTAGTATTTTTTCACCAAAGAAAGTGATATAGGCTGAGAAATTAACCTATAAACATAACAAAATAATTAGCACCTGAAACTAATAATAGCATAAAGAAAGTGAATAAAGATAAATAAGAAAAGAATCTTTGATTATGAGGATCTTCCGAAAGATAAGAAGTAGTATAGATATGAATTAAAGTTGAAATATATAAAACAGGTATAAACATTGATACAGTTAATTGATCAAATAAGAATTCCCATGATATAGACATAAATTCAGAATCAACCCAACTAAATAAGTGGATTGAAACTGGAGATCCACAAATACCTACTTCATAAAAAGCTACAGTAGCTAATAAAGATGATATTACAAGACTAGAACAAGTTATAATATGTGATCCAGTAACACCTATTTTTCTACCCAAGAAACCTGATACAAAAGAAGCTAATAAAGGAAAAATTAAAATTGATAGATACATTATGTTCTAATTGAAATATTTCCTCTTAATCGGTAAAAAGCTACAAGAATACTTAAACCTATAACCGATTCTGCACCAGCAATAGCAATAATATAAATACTAAATGTTTGACCAACATTATCATCAAAACTAAATGAACTAATTAAAACTAATAAAGTAACAGCAAGAAGCATAATTTCTATGGCAATAATCATTAGGATAATATTTTTTCTGTTTAAAATAAAACCTAAAATACCTATTAAAAACAAGAATAATGATAGATTCATAGTAAAATTTTAGCAATATTCCTTAGGGAACCTTTAATAAAATAAATGTAAATTGATTTATACAAATAATCAATACTAAATCATTTATAATGAATAATAATAAAAATTATTGAAAATAAATAATGATAAATATTAACTATTTAATATTTTTTGTTTTAAATCTATTAATAGTGAAAAAAAGAAATGAGAAGATTAATTAATATTTAACAAAGAAACATTTATATTTAGTTAAGTAAAGACTTATTAATATTATATTATTTTAAATATAAAATATTAAGTTATTTATAGGGGGATTTAAAGTAAATAAAAAATAAAATTATATTTAGGTAATACAATTTTATTTAATAAGAGACTATAAAATATTTTAATTTAATAAAAATATTAGTTTATTTTTAAAATATTCTAAGTTGTTGAAATTATATTTTTTAAATAAAGATATGCTGTTATAATTAAAAATAATAAACAAAATATACAAAATAATAATTAAATTGCTTTACCTTTACCTTTATCAAAAGATGATAATTTATCTATTGTTGGAGTATTAGAATTAGGTTGTATTATTTTATCTCTTAAGTATTCTATAATAACATTCATATTATCTTTAGTATAATGAGTTTCATACATATTATGATCTTCAAGATAAAATTCTATAATAGTATCTAAATATCCATGTTTCCATGCTTCTTCTAACATTCCTTTGAATCGTACAGGATGTAAATCAGAATCATATTGTGCATAACAATCATAATTTAATAGCATATAATCAGGAACCTGATAATGATCTAAAACTTCCACTGGTAGATGTAGATTACCATAAACATCAAAACCACCAACAAAAGGTTGAATATCTGTTTTATTAGGATCTTTAATTGTAAGAATATGAGATAAAAATATATCATCAGGTAAATAATTTAAAGGATCTAATAATAAATCAGAACTAATATTAGATGTTGAGGATCCTTGTACAAAGGATGATTCTTCAATTCTGGAAGAGGAAGCTACTGCATTTTCAGGTACAAGATTAGTTATTGTATTTTGAGGTACAGATGATTCAAGTGCAGGAGCAGATAAATTTTCTAAATTATTATCTAAATTATCATTTTTTAATGATAAAGAATTAGAATGAGATGGATTTTCAAGTTTAATTATATTTAATCCATCTTGTGTAATTGTATTTTTAATTATATTTTTATTTACACTAATAAAATCATCAGGTAATGTACCATTTAACTCATAATTCAGTCTTTCAAGTGCAGTAGGAGTACCATTGTAATATGGTAAACTTAACATTGTACCAGTTTTATTAATAATAGGTAAATGACTATAAGGTCCAAGAATTCTACATGGCATTCTTAATTCCTCTGTACTACTATTATTTTCAAATATAGGATTAACTACTTTCATAAATGTGTTAGTATTATTTAATTTACTATTATCAACATGTAAATTATTATTAGATAAAGATAAATTTTTATTATCAGATACAATTTTACTATTATCAGTTGAGAAAGATAAATTATTATTATTATCATTAATAGTATTATATTTAACTAAAGATTTTTCTGGTGAAATATTATTATATTTAACTAAAGATTTTTCTGGTGAAATATTATTATTATCTGAGTAATGTTTTTTAATCATATCGAATATTGAAGGATTAGTTTTTTTTAAATGTATTACTTTATTGAATAATGTTTTTGTATCTGTATCAGATTCTTGATTTTGATTATTTTTAGATTTATTAAAAATCTCATTGATACTCATATCATCTGAATTATTTCTATTATTCATATTATTCATATTATTCATATTATTATTATTATTTCCATTATTATTATAAGGGATTAAAGATTTATTATTATTAAAATAAAGAACATTAAAATCTTTATTTAATTCATGATTATTATTAATATCTAAATTAATATCCTCAAATATAGTATAATTTTCTAGTAAAATATTACTAACTAAAACCAAATTATCAGAAATATAAACATTAAAATAAATAAAATTAAAAATTAAAAATAAAGAAATAACAAAATATTGAATAAAAATATAGAAACACAAAAATTTAGAATAAATGTTATTAAACCTAAAATACATAAAAAAAAGAAATTTAAAATAAATATAAAATAATAATTTGCTACATTTTTGTAATAAATTTTTATTTTTAAATAAAGTGTTAATAAAATTACATTCAAATAAAATTAATTTTTGGAAATTAGTGGTATTAATAGTTATAAATTTTAAAGTCATTTTCATTTTTGTTATAATTAAAAAATTTAAATAGTATAAAATTATTACATTCCACCCCAATAGTAAACCGCAATAAATAAAAACAACCAAACAACATCTACAAAGTCTGTCTTTATTTTTTAATATCATGTATCATTTTAAAATACCTATTTTATGTGAAATTTTATCCTAAGATCTGCTATGTTTAGTATTTACCAATTATGGTTTGTTTTACTATATCATGATAATTTTTATCATTAGATAATGCAGTTATAGGTATAATAGACATAAAAATAAGTTAACCTAAAAAAAATACTCCTGGGCTCTAATAATAAACTATTATAAATAAAAATAACCAAATTATATCGAAAAAATATAATCTGTCATTTCAACATAAAAATAAATATTAAAGTATGGCCATTGACATTAAATTGAACTTCTGACTTTCATCAGAATACGGACTTTTTCTTCAACTGTTAAATTTTACAGTGTTTTACGTAAAGTCTCTGAAGCCAAATCAAGAATAATTTACCAATGTAATTCCTTTTTTTAATTACAAATTACCAATAAAATCGATAATTACTCATGATATTTTTAGCTTACTGATCACCTATATTATGTTTAATAACTTCATCTAAGAAACAAATATCAAATTAGTGTTATGACTTTTAAAAAGTAACTAAAGCTTTAAGATTATTCAGTAAATAGAAAAATAATATAATATCCTTCATAGGATAAAACGGCAATGATGTTAATTAGTTTGCCAATATAGTATAGCTGCTTCGCAACCTTGATGATGTGTATCTGTAAGATGGTAATTTATTAATCTTATAAAAGCTACCAAAATAAAAATTGTTCCAACTATTACGTGCACAAATATGTTATCGTAGTTAATATTTAATTAATACTTCAGTAACTTACGCTACTGTTCAGACTATGTAATCAATATTAAAAATATTGTAGGGCTTTCGTGACAGGATTATTATAAATATAGTACTCACCTGCTAGTCGTTGAACCTTCATATATACTTTTGTTTATATATTTATATATGCTTGGCTGCAAATTATCCTAAACAACAAATATTTATAAAAAATAAATAAAATTAAGGAACTTCTTGCAATTAACCCTATTTTCTACTAAATTTATAAAAAACGTAAAAAAAGGTATTATACGATTTAGCTTAAAAATAAGAAATTAGAATATATAAAATTTTTATATTATCTAGGCCAAGATAAATTTATAATTTTGATAAATTTCACCCGTTAATAAGCTATTTTTTAATTTTTGATCTACCTATATGTAAAGATTTACTACATTCATTAAAACTAGAGAAAAATGATTTATTATAAAAATTATCAATAGAAATAATCTTTAATTTATCAGAAACTAAATTATTAGTACCTCTTATAAATCTTAAACCGAATTTAATTTCGTATGGAGCAGGTAATGAAAACAGAATTTTTATTTTCAAATGTAATTTCAAGCGGTGAACAAAATAAAAATAAATTTTTGCAATTCTTATTTAAACGGTAAGAAGTAGATAATCTAAAATTATTCCAACTATTTTTAATTTCATTACTTAAAATTTGACCTTCAGGTAATAAATGATAACTCACAAAATAAATATTAACCAAAATAGACCAATCATTAAAATCATTTAACTTTTTACTTTTTAAAACATTAAGATTAAAAAAAGAGGAACGATAATATTTTTTTTTAATATATATTTCTCTTATTTCAAAAACTACCATAGGACTAGATAGTGATCTATTTTTACGTGGTTTTATTATATTTAAATTGGCTGAACTTAAATTAAAACATTCTTTAATTCTCTAAAATAATTCTTTAATATGATTTTCAAAATTTAATCTTGGAGCGTAATTATTAAAAGCAAAATTAGCATCTCCAACTATAAATCCTCTTAACCAATAAACAGTTAAAGGAATATTATTTAATTTATCTGATGAAGGAGCTATTAAAGGTATTTTTATTTAATAAGAATATTTTATAATTTTCCTTCAGGAGAGAGATGTTTTTTTATTAATAATTAATTTTATAGCTTTTTCAAAAATAAGATATTGATAATATTAAGAGCTATTTAATTTTACAAAATTAAAAATAGGTAAAATAACATTTATTAATGAAACTTGATCATTAACAAAATAATTACATCTTGAACCTGAAATCGAAATATGGCCACAATTTAATTTTTATTTAATAAACTGTAATAAATTTAAATCATCAATATGTAGACCAATTTAGAAAGTTAAGATCAGACTATTATATTTATCATTAATTAAGTTACGTAAACTGATATTAAATTTACCTTCTGCATCCGTAAAACCTGCTAACCATTCTAAAAAATCTGAATCCAAATTAAATGTTTTATTTTTTTACCCAAAAGGTGAAATTTTAATTAATAGTTTCTCTGTTTGTCCTGCGGATCCGGAGACTTAAAATTTATTTTTAGATAATGCAGCAATTTAATATTCTCTTTTCAGAATTAATGAATTAATTTACTTTCTTTACTTTATTACAAAATTAATAAATTTAGTAGGGACTGCTAATGTTAATCCGTGCAAACCTGTACTTGCGTAAAAAGCACTTCCATATACTGAATCAGACATAGTAAATGCAGCTTCAGAATATTCAACATATTGTAAAATAGTAAAAATAACAGCAAATAATATAGTTAAGAATATACCTATAATTGAACCTCTTCTATTTCCATTTAGTAAAGCATGATGTCCATAAGTAACAAATGCCAAGTAATTATTCTAAAATTTGACTTATTTTCTGTTTTATTTTATTTTAGAAAAATAACTTCGACTGTACATTAAGCTTTATTATAAATAAATTTATTTATATAAAACCCACTAAAGGACCAGTCTGTAGCAGTTAAATTAACTGACGGTCTTGTCTAATAAAGATATTAACCGTTATCTTTAGTGTTGCTCTTATTTTAGTAATAAATAAAATATTTATTAAATTTATAAGAACTATGGATAAGAATATAATTATATAAAGTTTTAAGTTAATATATTAAACTTTGTAAAAAATTTTTTAAATAATTTATGTAAACATTATAATAATAATAGATAAATAATATAAATTATTTTAAATTTACATTATAAAAATTTGAAAGATAACTATAAAAAATAAATTTATAAATATTATTTAATTAAAGAGATAATTTATATAGCATTGAATTTAACATAAAGGGTTTTACTATTTGAATTAGTTGTGGTAGTGAATGTTTACTAATATAAATAATAAAGGTGTTTTCAATTCCTCCTGATTGAACTGTTGTAATTAAATCAAATTTTCTATTTAATAAATTAGATAAAAATACAACTTCATTATAAGTGTAGGAATGAGTAGATAATTTAACACCTCGATTTTTTACGATACAACCATCATCCATAATCCAATGAGCTAAACCTTGTGGAGTTAAATACTCTTCAATAATAGATGGAACCACTTTAACATTATTTATATAAAATAATTCATGAATCCAATTAAAATTTGAAAAAGTATAAGTATTGAATCTTATAATTCCTCTTGTAGTTTTACTACTTAAACTTGGTATGAATTTATTTGTTTTATTATTATAATTATAATCTATTTTACGATACTGAGGTTCAGGTTTAATTGAAGAACAATATCCTAACTCTGAAATTAAAGAATGAATAAATAAAGCATATTCCATATTAACTAATCCATAATAAAATCTAATGTTAGTTCCATGACCTCTAAGGTCTTTTTGTGCTTAACTATCACCTAATAAACTACAAATAAGTAAAGATAAAATATCAAAATTATGAGGACCTATTCTTTTTTTTTTAGAATTAATTCTAGGTATATTAAAAGGTAAAATAAGTAAAATAGTTAACATATTTAACATACTAAATCTAAATAATCAAATTCAAATATCCATGTCTGGCGAACACCAGATGAAACTAATAATATAGTATTAAGTAATGGAATAGCAAAAGGATCTAAAGGTGTTATACCTTGTGGCAAACAAAATTTTACAAACTAAATATTAAGAAGTTATACTATCAGATTAAAACTAAAAAGCTAATAAACTAATAGGATTAAGAATTATTTAAAATTATTAACTTTAAATTTTGTATATAATATAAAAATTCTAATAGTTGTAAAAATTTGTTTAGAGTACATCTTACTACTAATTCTAATAAATAAAAAAGAATTATATTATAGTCAAATCGTATACTCGTTGTGGTTTTAAATTACCTGCTGATTGGTTAACTCGTTAAGATTTTTTAAATTGAATTTAACTCAACGATATAAACTTTTCCAGCATATAGATTTGTTGATGTAATCTATTTTTAATTAGACTACAGCCCCCTATTAATATTTTTATAAATATTACATTTGAAAATTTTAATAACAATATAAATGAATTTATTTAATTAAGTTTAAATTTTTACAATTTCCTTTCTTCTATAAGTTTTAACCAAAAATCTTGAGGTTTTCTATAACCATTTGGTGCACTATATAAAATATTAATTAATTGTGTTAAACCTTGTTTTGTAAGATGAGCTTTAGTTTTATAAATTTCTTTTACAGTCATAGCTAGTAATATTTGAGATTCTTTAAAAAATAACCATTGTTTATTTTCTTCTAATATTGGAATTATAATGTCGAATACACTATTACCTGAATATCTTAAAGATATCAATTTTGAACTGTTATTTATATATAAATTATTTTTTAAACCTAAGCTTTTATTAACAAGATTAAATAAATGTCTATTATATTCAGTATCCTTCAATGAAACAATTTAACAAACTATTTTTATATTAAATTTTGGTGCTATTGATTTTTTAACATCAAAACTAAAATATATTGAACCATCTCCAAGAAATAAACCAATAAACCAATAATAAAAAGTACATTAGGATATTGAAAATTTTCTATATAAAAATCTGAAGACATCTTTATATTCTTTTCAGAATTTTCCAATGCAACAATATTAAAAATAGCTAATTTTTCAACTAAAGGCAATTTAATTTTTTTTTACCTTCTAAATTTAAATTATAAATTAAGTGGATTAATTCAGAAACAAATTTAATGTCATTTGATATTGAGGGATTTTTAATAATTTCATAAATTCGATCTACTTTATTAAAATAAAATTTTTTTGTTCCATAAAGTAGTGAAAAATAAGGTTTAATTTTATAAATAATATCCTCTCTATTTAAAACAACAAATTTAATGTATTTATTTCCACTTGAAAGCTCTTCAAATTTAAATTTACTTATTCCACCTAAATGATATTGTAATAAAATAAAAATTTTTGCTATCTCTGAAGTATAATTTTTACCAATTGCAAAATAAAATCCTACTCTTAAAGATTTAGCTTCTTTAAAATATACTCCTAATGTTCCTTCAGCTTGATAAAATCCGTTTATAAATTGTTGAAAATCAGTTTGATTAAATGGAGAATTTTCAGGATTAAATTATTTTTTAAATTATTAAATTCTAATTGAATTTGATCTAAACTTATATTAATGTAAGAGCTCATTCTTTTGTTTATTTTTTCAGATACTACTTGTTTGTTAAAAAATTTTGTATTGTAATATAAAGCTTTGATAAATTTACTACAATACGTAATAAATATAAAGCTAATTAATTTTATTAATTTTTATTTAGGCCAAATACCACCAATTTCTATAGATGGTGATAAACTAGCATGGAAAAATGCCCAGAATACACTTAAGAAAGCAAATACTTCACTTACAATGAATAAAATAACTCCCATTTGTAATCCTGTTTTAACTTGTTTAGTATGATCACCTAAATAAGTTCCTTCTGTAACTACATCTCTAAACCAAAGTCCCATTCCATAAGCTGTTAAAATGAAACCTGTAGTTAATAAGTTACCACCATTAACGTATCCATGCATGTACATTACTGCTCCTATTGCCATAGATAATAATGAAAAACTTAATAAAATAGGCCATGGTGAAGGTGTTACTAAATGATAAGGAAAAAATTGAAATTGATTTCTGTTTAAATTTTGTACCATTTTAAATTTTATTGGTTATAAATTAACCACTATTGTACACCTACGAATTAATCGTCTTACATTAAATATTAATTATAACTTAATAGAATAATTTATAATAATATATAATCGATTATAATTGAAAATATATTTTTTTTTATATTATATTTTTCAATTATATAAAAACACATATAGCTTATGTTTTTGTAGGTTGCTTAGGTATAATATGTTCTATTATTCTTTTATTATAATATTATATATATTAAATCTTAAGATAGAGTAGTATAGACTACATATCTCCCCAATTTGAAATAGACTACACATTCTATGAATATTCAAAGTAAATTTGCTTAATGAGATTTTAATACTCAAAAATTTGATAAGTTAAATATCCATTATTATTTTATTTAATATATATATAAGATTATTGTTAATATATTAATGCGGGATAGGGGGATATTAAAATTAAATTGGATTATGATGAATTATTATATATAATCCTAATTGAATAAGAGATAAATTAATAATAATAAAAATTAAAGATATAATAAGAATAGGTTTCTTAGATTTATTCCATATAGTAATATATCTATTAAAGAAAAATTCTATTATTAAATATAATCTACTATTTTTAATAATAGAAGGTAAATAATTTAATAGATTCATATTTTTAATATATTCTACTAATATGATATTCAAAATAATTATAAAAAAACCAATACAACAACTATTCATAATGAACATATCAGGTAATAAACTATAAGGGTATATATTTAAATGGTGATTATTATTTATCAACGTTGCCATTGTAAATAAAAATTTATTCTTAAATATATCTTTAGCTAAATTTTCACCTAAAATTGTTCCAAAAGATACTGCACTAGCTGTCGTTCCTGCTACTAAAGCTGCTGTTATAATTTTACCACTTAAAGTAGGAGCATTTTTAGCTATAGACATACCTGCTTTATATGCACCATAAGTAGCTATAGCTTTAGGAACATGTTCAATAACTTTATCAGCTAAATAAATATTAGTTGTATTATTATTATTAATATTATATTCATTAGTAGATAGATTAACTAAATCATCAAAAGATAACAAAATTATATTATTTATAAATGTTTCATCAAAATGAATATAGAAAAATAAGAAATTATACAAAGTATAGATAAGATATAAATAAAATATATATTTAAATATAAATGAAAAAATATTAATGTAAAAATAATGTGAAAATGATTTAGATATTATCCGAGGATGTTTTAATATAAAGTTAATTAAATAAATTATATTTGAATGAAATATACCTAGTATAAAGAATAATATAATTATGTAAAGCATTTATGTTAGTTATTATGTTTATTTATCACAACCTTAAGTTTAAATTTTCTTTCATTAACAAAAATGAAAATGAAATATAGTATTGAATGATTAATATATTATAAATATATTATTTATATAAGCTAGTTCTTTTAAATGAAATTATTTTAGAATTATTTTAATAGGGATTTTTAAAAATTATTTTATAGTTTTATTTGAATCTATTGAATTTACTCGTGATATAGAATTAAGAAAATCATCTTTAGGTATAGGATTAGTAAAAATAACCTGAATCATCTAAAATTGTATCAAGTAATGAATCATTATCATTATGAATATTTTTTAAATGTTTTATTCCTTTTAATAAATCCATAATATCTGGATTATCATTATTATTATAATATAAATAAATTACTATTCCACCTGATATTACAATCATTGTAATAGCTAAATAATACCATTTATTAATATTATTAGTATTATCAATAGATTTATTAGATGACTTATCAATACTATTATTAGAAGAGTTATCAATATTATTATCTTTAATTAATTCTTCTAATTTATTACCAATATAAAATTTTTCTTTAAGATAATTTATATCAATAGGGAGGGGTAAACTAATTTGTAGTAGCAATATCCATTAAAGTATTCTCAGCTAATCCTATAACTGGTACAATAATTAAGAACCAAATGAAATAAAATGCTGTTGATATTTGTCCAATTTCTAAATATGGAGAATCTGGATGTTGAGATCCAATCCACATTAAAATAAAGAAATTTACAACAAAGAACCAGAAAGCTAATCTCATAGCTGGTCTAAATTGGTTACCTCTAATTCTAGAAACATCCACTAAAGGAAGTATTAATAAAATAAATAATGAACCAAACATTGCTAAAACACCTAATAATTTATTAGGAATTGATCTTAAAATAGCATAGAAAGGTAACAGATCATTTTTCATATATTTATATTATTTTAATTTATCAGAATTTATTTTATAAAGCATATCTTTATGCATAAACTGAGATATATTGTGTCTTATCAGTTCCATGCTTTCTTACCATATATAATTTATTTCTACTTTTTGTGTTTATGGATTGAACATTTCAAAGTATTTTCTCCAAACATATTTTCTAATGTACTTTTTAAATTTAAAATATCTTGGTTAGTAAAACCATAAGTATTTAAATGTAAATCTTTATTTTTAAGAGAACCATCGTCCATAATTCAATAATCTAACCCTTTAGGTATAAGTAAATTTTGTATATTTGAAGGAATTATTTTAAAATTATCTGAATTATAAAACAGGTTTTAATAATAATTAAATTATGGTAATGAGAATGTAGAAAATTGAACTGAACTATATTTTATATTACTTCTTTTATCTGTAAAAGATATTTTTTAAGGTTAAAATCTTTAGATAAATAAGGTTAAAATAATTAAGATGATGTATTCTTAAACTACTTTTACCATAAATAATTATAGAATTACCACCATCACCTAGTAATAATCCTAAAATAATTTCATTTAAAGGATTTTCAATAGTAAAATTTGATCTCTTGAGTTTTGAAAGTCTTTTTTTAAGATATAGTTGAGTAATTTTACGACCATATTAAACTTATAGAAGTTATTATATAAAAAAAATAATATAAATATATTACCTATTATCTTTCAATAATGGCTGAACTATATCTTCATCCTTAAATAGATTAATAATTATAATAAACTAATTTAAGGAGCTTTACGAGTAGTCTCTGAGGATTCTACTTTAAAATATAAAACTGCATAATCTTAACATATTTTAATTTAGTTTCCTGCTGATTGTCCATTGTCTCATACTTAAATTTGTAAATTTTATTATAATATTCAAGTCTTTAGGAGTTTCCAGCATATAGTAAAGTTAATTAATCCTAAGATAATTTTAAAGAATGGCATCTGTGTTTTAATACCATTCTGGAACAATTGAAGATGGTGTACTCATAGGATTTGCTTCAATATAATTATCACTGTGACCCAATAAATTAGGATAATAGAAAACTATTACAGATAATACAAGAAAGAAAGCAAAAATAGTAATAAGATCTTTAAACATAAAATATGGATGTATTGAATATCTATCTCCATTTGAAGATATTCCATTAGGATTATTTGAACCATGTGTATGTAAAGCGATTAAATGCGCTAAAGCTAAAGCAGCTAATAAGAAAGGTAAAATATAGTGTAATGAAAAGAATCTATTTAATGTAGCATTTGAAACAGAGAATCCACCCCCATTATTTTGTTTATTTTAATTTAACCTTTATAACAATCTTTATTTTTTAATAAATATATTTTAAGTAAATAAAGAAAAATATTAAATTAAAACAGTAGAGTTCATCTTCTAATAAATATTAGTTTACCGTAAACTCTTTAAGTTATTAAAATTAACTGCTGATTAAATTAAATAATTGAGATTTTGACTTATGAATAAAAAATACAAATTTAAATTATAACAAAATAAATTAATATAAAAAAAAAAGTACACAAATATTTATAAATTTTTTCCAGCAAACAGGTAAATTTTACTTATCCAGGGTATTAAAATTTTAATATTATAATATATAGAATTACAATTTAATATATTAAATATTGAATATTAAATTTATCTTTGGTAATTATTCTAAATAAGTTCTACTAAATCTTGACCAAATACTGGTATAGCACTTAATAAATTAGTAATTACTGTAGCCTTAATTTTATAATATATTTGTATATTCTTATCCTATTTTTTTCTTTAAGTAGTGCAAGAATAAAGAAAGAAAGAAAGAAATTTATCTTCAGTATTTGATTGAAAATAAATTAATTGTTATTACAAATATACCCTGTGCTGTGCTAAGCCTTGTGTTGAAATATAATAAAAAATTATAATCAAATAAAAATTCGAGTGCACATTAAGCATCATTTCAGACACCCATAATTGGACCACTCTGTCGAGATAGCCTAAACTACCTACGGTCTTAATATATAACAAATAAATATTTTTGACCTGTTTTCAATTATATCGCCTTATTAAAAATAATATTTTTATTTAGGTATTGCATATTATAATAAATTAATAAGACTATATTATATTAAATTAAAAATAATCTAAAAATAAATATTAAGTTATAAATTTAAATTTCATAGAAGGTAAAATATAAGGTTTAGTAATATCGTAAATTTTTTTAATATTATTACAATTAAATTCTAAATAATAATTAATTAGATTAATTTTATCTAATCTAAATTTATTTTCTAAAAATTGTATCATAAATTTTATATCTTTTTCATTAAATTGTTTCATATTTACATATAATTTACTATTACTTATTTTTCCTTCAGTCATCAACCAATAAGCTAGAGATTCATCATTAAAAAAACACAATAAATCATTAGGTATATTTTTACAAAATTTATCAACATACCATTTATTATATAATTCTAAATAATTATTCGTATTATATGTGTGTATTAACATTAATTTATTTAATTTACCTTTTTTTCCTAAATTACTTATTATTTCTGGGTATTTTGCTTCACAGTATCCTAATTCTGATATCTTTTTATGAATATCTGTCATATAAGATATGTGTTTGCCTTCTATTTTTATTATTAATTTAATTTCTTTATTATTATTAATTATAAAACTATCACCTAATAATAAACCATATAAAATATTTAAATATATTTTATTCATTCCTAGATTCGTTATTATTATTAATATTAGTATTATTTAATACTTTATTATTAGATACTTTAGATAATATAACATTTGGGGCACTACTATTTATGTTATTATTACTTATAATATAAGATTTCCAATTATCAAATTGTAATTTTTTTAATCCTAATAATTGATTATTTTCAAAAAAATTCAAAATAAACATTAAATCAATTTTTGATGAAAAAGAGACTCTATAAACTTTAGAGTTTTCAGGTTTAATTTTATGATGTAAAGATAAAGAACCTTTAATAAAATAGTGTATAGCTTTAATAAGATGATAATTTTCATGACCAGATTGTACTATAGAATAATGAGCTCTACCATTAGATTTAATATGAAAACTACCTTCTGCCATAGTAAATCCTATTAACCAATTATTAAAATAAGGTAAATTAATTATATCAGAAAATTCAAGTTGTTTATTAATTTTTTTAAATAAATTATTAATTTCTTCTAAATTTAAATCTTCCCAATGTGTAATATTATTTTCTATAATATATTTTAATAAAAAATACTGTTTTCGTCTACTATAAGATAAAAATTCTATATTATTATATTGTAAATAAGGATAAATAAAATTTAAAATATCTTTTTTAAATAGAATAAATCTATATTGATTTTTACTTTTTAATTCATCTAATTTACCTATTTTTAATGTAGTCATAAAAAAATTTAATAATTCTTTATCATCTTTATGTAATCTTAAAACTATTCTAGTTCTTATTGTAGACTTTGCATTATTACTTTTATTGTATTGTTTTTGAGGCCCTATTTCTATATAACCATCACCATCTAAAATTCCTATAAATTTTTCTATTAAGTTAGAATTATTTTTATCATTAATTTTATAATTATTTTCTTTACTTGATATTTGGAAATTTCGTTTTATAATTATAGGTAATAAACTTAAATTTAACACACCCCACAGACTCATTTGACCATAAGGTAACACATACAACATCTCTATTTACTAATTAACTATTGTGACACAATTAGTAATAGTTGTACCTAATCAGTAAATAAACATATTACTCCTATTTACATCATTTTAGGCCTTGAAAATCTTAATAAAAACAAAAAATATAAGATTCAGATGTTCGACTGTACATTAAGCACCATTTCAGGCACCCATAAGTGACCCAGTCTGTAGCGATTGTGTATACAACCGACGGTCTGAAAAGGTGACAACTCTCTTTAACCGTTTTCACTTACATTGCCAGAGAGATATCTAAAATAAAAATATTCTCACCAATACCCCTGTCGAGATATTCTATTGCTATTAATTCCTTTTCTCTATGCAGATTGGCAAGGAGAACACAATAGGACTATGAATATGTTTCTATAATAAAAATATATTACTAAGTATCAATTGTATCTTTAATTAAGTATTTTCGTTTAATTATACCATCAGCTTTAAGTGCTAGTTGAATAGTTTTGGCACTACATTCTAAGGATTTAGCAGCTAAAACTATATTAGTAAAAATTTGTGGATTTTTTCCATCTAATTAAGTAATTGTTACTGGTCGTACATTTACAGCACATTTTAGTTGTGTTTCAATTGACATAAGTTCTCGTTTAATAGCAGCTTCTCGAATTAGAGTTCGAGTTTCAGATGATAGTAATTTTCCTTTATTAATTTATGCTACTCGTTGTCGACGTTATTCTGAATAATTTTATAGCATTTTTAGTAAAGATTATTCACTATGTTTCCAACCTATACTATTAGTTGCTAGAGGTACAGTATTATATTTTGGACTAAGAGTTTGAATATAATAATCTTCTCGATTAAGTAGAGTTGAAACTTTAGCAGAGTAAATATCTTGAGGAACAATCTCTAGTACTAGCAAAACAAAAACATGAAATATAAAAATTTAAACTGCATTAGCTACATGAACATTACCAATAAATGCAAATAGATGTTTATGTAGACGCATATAAAGATTACCTGTAACAGCACTACCAACATAATATTTACCATTAGCTAGATTAACTATTAAATAAATACCTGGGTAACGTTTTAAGAGTTCTATAAGCAATTTTCTTATTAGTAGTATTATTAAGATTTTCAAAAACCATAATAGGTTTAATAATATGTTTTTCGAGAAATTCTTGTAGACGTTTACTATTAACCACAGAAAGATTATTAGATACAAGTTAAACAGTAGTAATATAGATATTTTCATTATAGAAAAACACCCATTTTAGGCTATTCTCTTGATAACCTAAGAATGCTATCATAATTTTTTAAATTTATAATATTCTATTTTTACTTTAATAAAAATTTAATACTTATATCTTTAGTATTTTATATTTAAATTAGACTTTTTAATACTAAAATTATCAATTAGGTTAAAGGTCACGTAGTATTAAGTAAATAAGTAAATAAGTAAATAAGTAAATAAGTAAATAAGTAAATAAGTAAATTGATATTATAAAATTAAAAAGTATCGACTGTACATTAAGCATCATTTCAGATACCCACCGGTGAGGCAGTCTGTAGCGATTTTGTATTAAACCGACGGTCTGTATTATATATAAAATATTTAACCGTTTTCACCAGTATAGCCAAATGAAAATATAAATATTCATTTTATTCCTTTGTTTAAAATATAAAAATAATAATAATTAAAAGTGCAAGCAGAGTGTGGTAACAAATATTAAATTTAATTTATATACAAGGAATACTATCATAAATACTTTTATTTATAAACTTATATCTAATTATAAACATCTTTTCTTTAATTACTTAAAGTTGAGACTAAATAATTAATCCGTACAACCTTAACTATAATAAATATAATTAACAAATACAATTAAAATATTATAAAGCTAGTACATAGTAAGCCTTAAACGACTGTTTATTTCGACTATTTATTTTATTTAAATTAAATTAAGGTACAGATACGGAATTTAGAGATTAAATTAAAAATTTTAGTATAAAAAGTTAAATTTTCAATACAGATTGCTTAACTATAAATGATAGGACTTTGAATTATTGAATTGAAAATGATTATAAATAACCATTTAACTTATATTTCATTTCAGGTATAAAGTAGGATTGTGTTAATTTAGCTAGTAAAGGAATGGATTATTTCCATATACTTATTTTCCATTGATTAAATTTCCCTCCTTTTATAACACTTGTACGAAGACCAAATTTTTCAGTTAAAATATTTACTAAAAATACACAATCTTCATGAGTAAAACTATTAGTAGCTATCATCACTCCTTGTCCTATTTGACGAGACCCATATTGCATAATCCAATGAGCTAATCCCATGGGTGTTATAAATTCAGCAATCCATTTAGGAACTCGTTTAATATTAGAATTAGAATAAAAGCCTTCGTGAATCCAAATAAAGCTAGTAAAAGTAAAAAGCGTCAATCTGTAATTAAATCGATTTACTGTTGTATTTGTACGTTTATCTTGTTTTACATCTGATTTTTTAATCAATTTAGGTTAAAAAACTAATTCAATAACCTAGATTATATAAATAAAGAGACAAAACTATGAATATATGTCTAATTAGAGACAGATTGTTCTAATTGAAATCTAATACTAGCCCCTTTTCTACTTGGAACAGTATGGGTCCAAAAGTCTACTAACATTCCACAAATTAGAATAGATAATACATCTAAATTATGAGGACTTACTCGAAGAATAGCTTAAATTCTAGCTTAACTAAAAGGGAATAAAGTTTGTAATACTAGCGCATAAACATTTATCACTCAAACCTAGATCAATAAATATAAGATTAAAATATTCAATAAAATTTCAATTAGGCCAAAGCAAAATAGCCATCATAAGTATTAAAATAATTACTCCAATAGACCATACTAAAATTCTAGGTGATTTATATGAACCATAGTATAAATTTCTTCCAATATGTCCGTAAACAAATATGAAGAAGAAAGAAGCAACATTAGCATGTGTATAACGTACTACCCATCCGTTATTAACATCTCTCATAATATGTTCTACACTATTAAAAGCAAAATCAACATGACTTTGATAATGCATTGCTAAGAAACAACCAGTTAATATTTGTATTACTAAACAAGTTGCCAGAAGAGAACCAAAATTCCATAAATATGAAATATTAGCAGGTTGAGGAGAATCTACAACATATGAGTTCACTAATCTAAGTAAAGAATGACTTTTAAGTAATCTCATTATTTATTTTATTTTTCTTACATCTTATTATAATATTATTTAATTTAAAGCTAAGTTTTTTGTCTAAAAATATAAATTTTAATTAGCAAATTAAATTAAATTAGCAGATATTATATATCCCTGACATAGATAAAAAATCTATTGTTAAAAATTTGTAATGATAAATTAAAAAAGCAATAAAAATTGTTTTTAATAATCATAATAATAAATATAAAATTTTAGTAATAATAAATATTTAAATGAATGAAAAATTAAATTAAGTTTTTAAAATTTTCATTTAAAATAATAATAAAATTGTTTTTTAATATTAACACTGTAACTATGATTTAAATTTAATAAATATTAGTCAAAATTAATTATTAATATTATTATTTTTAGTTTATATAAGCCCAAGAAGATTTGAACTTCTACAGATTTCTCATCAAGAAATTATTCTACCATTAAATCATAGGCTTTTAAATAGATTGAAGTAAATTACTAAATAAATATAATTTGACTTACTTAATAGTATAAATTTATAAAATTATAAAAATTTAAAAATAAATAAAAAGAATAATAAATATTTTAAGATAATATTTTCTTATACTATTAAATTAACTAAACTTCTTTTAAATTATTAATCTTATATCTATTTTTACTAATTAAAAACTAAACAATAATAAATTAATTTAAGAATTTAAAAATTAATTAAATTTTATAATTAAATTAAGGGGGATGTAAAAAATATAAAAATTTATAATTAAAATAATATTTTAAAAATAACTAAATATTCTTAGAAAATGACTATGAAATAGTAAAAATTAAATTATATATTTATAATAATGATTAATTTAGTAAGGTGCTATATCAAAAGCTATTAATATACTAGGTACAAATATAATAAAAGCTACAGCTATTGGTAAAATGTTTACCCAACATAAATCAATTAATTGATCATATCTTAATCTAGGTAAAGTTGCTCTAAACCAAACAAACATAAAACAGAAAATACAAGTTTTAAGACCTAATATAATAGATTGTAAATTAATAATAGTATTATTTACAATTATTTCTGGAAAATTATAACCACCAAAGAATAATATAGCTGTTAAACAACTAAATAATACAATTGAAGAATATTCAGCAAGGAAGAAAAATACAAATGGAACAGATGAATGTTCAGTAAAGAACCCAGCAACTAATTCAGATTCCACACTAAACTAAGACTAACAAATTATAATATCTAATTTAATATAATTCATTTTTTAATAATATTATATTTAATTAAAAATATTATAACTTTAGAACATTTAAGATATTTAAATAATTCTAATTTATTTTTATAGTAAATTTTACTATATTCTAGTAATAGTTATTTTGACTATATCATATTCTAGTTATTTTCTAGAATCATTCTGTCTAGTCGATGAGTTAAATTTTAAACTGCTGATTAAATAATAAATTATTATTTTCACAATTTTTAATTGTAAATAAGATTAAATTTTTCCCAGCAAATAAGAATTGTTATAAGCCAAATCTATTAGCTTCTTGAAGATCAAAAGGTGTACGACTAGTTTCAGCTAAAATAGCTATAAAATAAAATATGAAAATAGGTAATAATGGCACAATAAACCAAACAGCTTGTTGAGTTTCAATAATAGTTGAAAAATTAAATGAACCTGTTAATAATATAATAATAAGAATAGCTGAACTTAATATTAATTCATATGAAATCATAGCAGCAGTTGATCTAAGAGATCCTAAAAAAGCATATTTTGAATTAGCAGACCACCCAGCAAAAAGTATTCCATAAACTCCTAATGAAGATAAAGCTAAAGTATAAAATATACCTAAAGAGAAATCAAATAAAGTTAATCCTTGACCAAAAGGTATAATAGCCCAACCTAATAAACTAAATATTAAAGTAGATACAGGTGCTAAATAAAAAAGAACTTTATTAGATTGAGAAGGTATAACTGTTTCTTTAAGAATTAATTTTAAAGCATCACTGAATGGTTGTAATATACCATAATAACCTACTACTTGAGGACCAACTCTTCTTTGATGAGCAGCTAATTGTTTACGTTCAATAATAGTCATAAAAGCTACAGACAAAAGTATAGGTAACAATACCACTAAAACATCAATTAAATTAATTAATAAATTAAAGATAGTTAAAATAAAATTATTATTTATCATATTTTTATAGAATTATTTTTGTATGTTACTATCTAAAATGTAAAATATAATTTATATATAATATAATTAAATTAGATTAAAAAATTAAAGATAAATGTATGTATTAATATTATAATACTACAATAAAGATATAAAATCTCGTGTTTAAATTTTTATAATGCATATTTTGTTTTTTAATATTAGTTAATATTAATTTTATAATTAATAAATATAGACATATTTTTATAGTAAAATAGAATATATTAATAAATAATATAGACATATTTTTTAAAATTAAATATATTAATAAATAATATATAAATATAATTTGAGAATATTATTTATATTCTTAATACACTGTAACAATAATTTTTAATAATTTTATAGTTATTATTCTCTTTCGGATTCGAACCAAAATTAACACTTTAGAAGAATGCTGTTCTAACCATTGAACTAAGAGAATTTTTAATTATAATTTGTATTATTATTTTGTAATTTGTAGAGCTAAGAAGGAATCGAACCCTAATTTTGAAAGACTTTGCAGGTCTCCTACAGAACCATCTGTAAACTTAGCTCATTGTTAAATTTTAGTTTAATTAAAGGAAAAATAACCAAATAATAAAACCTAAAAAGAAATAATAAATAAACAAATAATAATAATACAAATAAAAACATTTATTTTTTTAATTATATAAATATCAGATTATAAACTAAATTTTAATCTAGTAAAATAAAATATTTAAAATAATTAAATAATAATTAACTTAACTACTTTTAAATAAAGATTTAAATATATAAAATAATATTTTTATTATTACTGAAATATTATTAATTAAATAAAATTTGTCAATTAATAAATGCATATTAATAATAAATATTTTACTAAATTATAATCGAATAATTATATATTAATTAAATTTATTGATTTAACCTTAATTAAAATTAGAATAATAATAATTATATAAATAAGTACAAATTTATTTTTATTAGTTTATATAAAATTTTTAAACATCCTATTGGACTCGAACCAATAAACAGTTGCTTCGAAGGCAATCGCTGTACCATTCAGCTAAAGATGTAGATAATCAAACCTTTATATAAATATTAGATATTGTTAAAAATATATAATTAATATATTTATTATTATTATTAATACTAATATATAATCTTTTAATAATTTATTTAACTTATAAATTTAATCGTAAATATTATATATTGTTCAAATTTAGATTAATTTAAAAATAAAGAATATTACAATTTATTTTGTAGTTATCTATTCTAAATTAAATTTTAATAAATTTTATATTATTTTTAGTAGTTAATATTATAATAATGAATTTACGAGTAAAGAGACTTGAACTCTTACGATCCGAAAATCATGAATTCCTAAGATTCACCCGGCTACCAATTTCGGCACACTCGCTATAATATATTATTCAATTTTGGCACACTCGCTAAAATATATTATTCAATTTTGGTACACTCGCTATAATATTAAAGAATTAAAACAAATAAATTTATATTTTTTATTTCGTATTCTAAGAATATAAATTATTATATTTTGTTGATAAAAATTTTATACTAAAATTTAATCATAAGAATTATAGTTATTATGTAAAATAAATTTATTTACTTAAATATTTATATAATTAAATTTATAAATAATAAATAAATTAGTTTAAATATTATACCTCAAATTTAAAAATATAATTGTAATCTTAAAAATTAATAAGGAGTAGAGTAATCGAAACCCTGTCTGTAAAGTGTAAATTTACTGCTAAACCACTCAGCTAACCCCTTTTAAATTATATAAAAATAATAAAAATAAAATTTATATAAAATAAAATAATAATTTACATTAAAATTAATAATAATAAATAATTAGTTAAAAATATATATATTAGTACATAAAGTAAAAATAAAGATATAAATTATAAAATTGTATAAAAAGGTAATTAATAAAAATGGTAGTTTATAGGGGGGTTATAAACTATTCGTTTTATTTTACAGCAGCACTTTCCAGTACGGCTACCTTGCTATGACTTTTGAGATGTTACTTAATTGGTTTAACTAGAGCTAATTTGCTTAACAAAATCGTTTAAATTAAACATTGTTAGACAAGTATATATTATAAAAATAATACTTTTTAATTAAGCAATAAATTAAAAATCTAACGAAAAAACTATAATTTTGAAATTTAAAATCAAAGATAATAAATAAACAAATATTTTTTTGTAAAAGTTAAAACTTCATTCCAGTTTCCACCAAGTTAAGCTCCTTCCCAGCGACAGACAGTTAGTTCATTCCGAATGCTAGCTTCACCGTTGCGTAGTGATCAACGATTACTCGAAATTCCTTCTTCATGTCCCCGAGTTTCAGATGACAATCCGATTATATTTAATAGTTTGACTTTTTTTAATGATTAGCTCCTCCTTAAATTCCCTATAATTTAATTATCATTATTAAATTTAATATAATTCTTTAGAAAAATATTAAGGGAACAGTATCGCTTCACTTTGTTAAAGTCTTTGTGGCACGTCTATAGCCCAGTTCATGAGGGCCATAACGACTTGTCTTCGCCCCAAATGATGCTCTATCAGTATCATTAATTGTTAAGTATAAATTAACAACAGGGATTTTGTCCGTTAGCGGATTTAACCAAACTTCTCACAGCACGGACTGACGACAGCCATGCAACACCTGTATCTAAGTATTTTGATATTTTAAAACACTCCTTTTTAAATAATTATTTTTATTCTTTTGAAATTATTTTCATTATATAAAAAGTTTGTATGCAAGAACTGGTAAGATTTTACGCGGATTATCGTATTAAATAACATGCTTCACTTCGTTTGCTTCGAAACCGACTAATTTTTTTGTTTTCAACTTTGCAGTCGTACTCACAAGGCGGAATGGTTAACGCGTTAGCATCGCTACAAGTCAATTTTTTAAACTATTTAATTTTCTATTTTTTGAAAATAAATTTTACGCATTAGTTTTTTTTTATAACTAGCAACCACCATTCATCGTTGACAGGGAGCAGTAGTTGGGTATCTAATCCTGTTTCCTTACCTCCCTTTCGTTTCTCAGCGTCAATCTGTAGTTAGATAAAAGCTTTAACCGTTAGTATTCCATCTAAACTCTTGAGATTTAATCCTTACTTTAAATATTATTTGTTTTACCCTCTATTAGATTCTAGCTTCAATTCATCTTATCATTAAATGGCTATTATAATTTTAAGATTTTCAAAGCAGCCTACAAACCCTTTACGCCTGATTAGGACGACTAACGTTTGCGCCTCTGGCCTTACCGAGTCTTCTGGCACCAGTTTTGGACAGCACTAGTAGTAAGATAATATCATAATTTTCTCTTACTTTATCACAAATGACACATTTGCGATTTCAGTTAGCTAGTTCACTCTTGCGAGCATTGACTAATATTCTTGACTGCTGGTAGTATAAAACTACTTGGGAGATTTCATTCCCAATGTGGCCATCTGCTCTGTCAAGCATGGCTATTGATTGTCGGCTTGGTAGGCCTTTACCCATACCAACTACCTAATCAAAATAAATAGAATCCTATAGCAGAAAATTTCCTTTTTGTAATAAAAATAGCTTTTTTATTTTATTCCTTTATTTAACATTATTGTTATTTAAATAATATTATTGCTTTAGTCATTTATTATTTAAATGTGTACAATTAATGAGAAACAATTATAATTTTATATAATGCAAGTAAATTAATTTAAAATACTAGTAATAAATTAAAAAATTTACTTAGAATAATATCTTCTATTTATGAAGACTACAGGGTATCTTATTTACTATCCTCACCTCTACACCTTATTTCATATTATAATTTTTACTTATTAATCATTTGAGATTTTATAAATTAAAATTTACTTTCAGAAACAACGATTTGCATGTCTTAAAACTACTGAAAAACGTTCAATCGGAACCAAAATTAAATTCTTTCTTAAATTAAACAATTATATTGTCGTATTTTATTTGCTTTAATGCAATATTTAATATCTCTTTTATATTTATATTTTTAATATTTTATTTAATTTATTTTTTAATTATTTTATATATATTTATATAATATAACTTACATTCATTAAATAATAAAATCCACCCTCTTATTAACTAATAAAACCTCATCTCATTTAATAATAAATATTTAATAATGTTTTAAATATTAAATAATATAGTAATATAATTAACATTTAATAAAATTTAAAATTAAGGTTGTGATAAAAATTAAAAAACAAAATAATAAATATCTATAATAAAAGCATAAAAATTGTTTTTAAAGTTCATGTAAACAAAATAATCATTCTTATTTATTTTTAATTTCAATTTAATTTTCTGTGGAAATTTTGTTAATAGTGAACATGAATATTCAGTATGGAATCTTAGAAATTAAAGTATTAAATATTGTATACAAAAATGTATTACATTGTACAAAGTTATTAATGAATTTAATAAACAGATATTTAGTTTATTTAGACTTAATATTCATAACTATCCCACATTATCTTCATTAGCTTTTGCTATTTATAGATCTAATTTTTTAGGTGACTTTAAAATACCATTAATTTAAGGTCAAAAGTATCACGACTTTAAAAAAAGGATATACAGGTGGTACAGTAGATATGTATAAACCATTTGGTAAAAATATATTTAGATATGATGTAAATTCTTTATATCCATATAGTATGAAAAATAATCCAATGCCTATAGGTAATATTAAATTCTTTGAAGGTAATATATTAGAAATTGATCCTAATGCTTATGGATTCTTTAAATGTATAATTACTGCTCCTAAAGATATTAAACATCCTATTATTCAAACTAAATTTGATACAGGTAATGGAATAAGAACTATTGCTCCTTTAGGAACATGGACTGATATGATATTTAGTGAAGAAATGTTTAATGCTATAAAATTTGGTTATAAATTTGAAATATTATCAGGTTATACATTTGATAAAGAATATATTTTTAATGATTATGTTAGTGATTTATATGAAATTAAACAATCACATTCTAAAGATGATCCAATGTATTTAATATCTAAATTATTATTAAATTCACTTTATGGTAGATTTTATATGTCAGATATATTATTTTATCATAATATTTTTTATAATAATGAATTGTATGATTATATTGAGAATTATTCTATATACGATATTATTCCTCTTGATACTAGTGAATAATTTTATTAGTTAAGTTAAATATTTTAAATAATGATTAATTATCTCATTCTTTGAAATAATAATATAACAAAATTTTATATTTTTATAGTATTAAATTTATATTTTTGAATTTTTATTATGTAATATTTATTATTAAACTCTTACGGGCACTGTCGGATTTGAACCGACGACTCTTTGAGGGAGTGCTCGTTTTCAAGACGAGTGCCATAAACCAGACTCGACCAAGTGTCCTATTCTTTTATTTAATAAATATATTCTTTTAATATTTCTACTTTTAAAAATAAATTTAATCTTTAGAATTCCTTTAAATATAATTTTATTACTCTACTAAATATTTTTCTTACTATACTTAATATTACATTAAATAATAATAAATTACTATAGAAAACACATAAGAAACAAATAAACATAAAAAATATAATTTTACCATCAGCATTCTATATTCTAATTATATATTTTATTACCCTGTTAAATTAAAAATAAAATACTATAAATTTATAGTTAATATATATATAAATTAATAAATAAAATAAATAAAATATTATTAATTTAGAGTTAAGAAATAAAATTTAAAAATAAAATATTTCGGATAGATTAAATTCTGTATAACTATGACTCTATAAGTAAATATATTATTGTATATTTATATAAATACTTAATAAGTTTAATAATTTTTATAATTTAATATTTTTATATGAATAATTTAACTAATAGTTATTTTTATAAGCTTATATAAACTGATAATTTAATATTTAGAATTATTATAAGACCGAAGGGAATTGAACCCTTATAAAATCCATTATGAGCGAACTGCATTAACCAATTATGCTACAGTCTTTATTGTATAAATTTATTTTATCATCAAATATTTTATTTTGTATTTAAATATTATATTATTTTCTATTAATTTTAAGTCTTTAAATTATTTTACTCTAAATTATATTAATTTAAAATAGATCTAAGTTAAAAATAAAATAATAGTAGTTATGAATTAAAAATTTTGTATTATTATTTTGTATATTTATTAAATAATATAGTTAAATTTATTATTAACATTCACAATTCTAATTTAGAAATAATAGTTATAAAGTTAGAAATTTATAAGTGTATATTTTTATTTTTAAGTTAAATTTATATAATTAATATAAAATATAATAATATATTAATAAGAAGAAAGAATTTATATTTTATTTAAGTAAATTAAATTTTTTATTAAAAAAATAAGTAATAATTTAACCATTTTTATTTTAAATAGGCAGTAAAGGAATCGAACCTTTTACGGTCGGAGACCAATTATTTTACAGATAACCACCATTACCAATCGGTCAACTGCCTTGTTATATTTGTCTTTCCGAAATTAAATTTAATTTCTTACTATATTCTTTTAAAAACAAAAATAAATTTACTAAAGCAAATTACAAAATAATTATAAAATTACTCCTATTATTAAAGATGGTAATATCATTTCTTTAACTATTGAAAAAGATAATATAAAAATTATTTTTAAAGATTCTTATTTATTATTAAAAGATTCATTACTTAAATTAACTAAAACATTTAATGTTGATACACCTAAAGGTTTAGAACCTATTTTATTACCTACATGGAATTCATCTAAAGAAGCAAAATATTTTGAACAATCTTCTATAGCACATTATAATAAAAAAGTAGAAATAGTTAATAATTATAATGAATGGAAAATTAAAATTCAAAAATATTGTGAAAATGATTGTATATCATTATATGATGTATTAATTAAATTTAGAGAATTAGTATTTAAAAATTGGGAATTAGATATAGAAAAATATCCTACTACTCCATCACTAGCTTTTGCTATTTATAGAAAATGTTATTTACAAAAGAATTTAATTCCAATTACTGATGGTGAAGTTTTTGATTTTATTAGTAAAAGTTTTACAGGTGGATCAACTGATATGTTTAAACCATACGGTGAAAATATTAGATGTTATGATGTAAATTCATTATATCCTTATATTATGAAAACAAGTAAATTTCCTGTTGGAATAATTAGAAAATTTAGTGGTGATATTACTATTTTAAATGATAATGATTATTATTGGTTTGGAGATTGTGATATATCAACTAAAAAAGATTTATATCAACCATATTTACAATTACATGTGGATACTAAAAATGGTATGAGAACTATATCTCCTAATGGTAGTTTTAATATGATATTAAATAGTTGTGAATATTATAATAGTTTGAAAGATTATAATATTAAGATTAATCATGGTTATTTTTTTGATTCTAAGAATATATTTAATGAATTTGTAGATGATTTATATAATTTAAGATTGAAATATCCTAAAACAGATCCTATGAATATGACTTGTAAATTAATTATGAATAGTTTATATGGTAGATTTGCTATGAAACCTATATATACAGATCAAATATTTGTAAATAAAAATATTTTCTTAAAATTAGCTGAAAAATATGAAATTATAGATTTTATAGATCTTAAAGATGATGAATTTTTCTGTTCATTTATAAATCCAGATAATTTAGATAAAGAATTAAAAATTTCTATTGGTATTGCATCTGCTGTTACTGCATATTCTAGAGTATTTATGTCAAATTTTAAAAATAATATTAATTATAATTTATATTATACTGATACCGATTCTATTTTTATTGATTCTGATTTAGAATCTAAATTTATAAATAATGATATTGGAAATTTTAAGTTAGAATATATATTTAAAGAAGTTGTATTTCTAGGTCCTAAAATTTATGCTGGAATTATTGATGATAATAAATATATTTGTAAAATTAAAGGTTATAAAAATCCTCAAAATATATCATTTAATGAATTAAAATCTTTATTAAATAAAGATAATAAATTAAATTTATCTCATAAAAATGGTTTAAATCATTAATTAATTCTAATATTATAATTAAAGAACAATTATATACATTAATAGCTACAGATAACAAAATAAATTGTAATTATATTTTAGCAGGAGCAATCGTATAACACTTATTATTTATAAAATAAAAATTAGGAAGGGTGATATTAAAATATAAATGAATCAAGAAAATAATTGAACCTAAATTAATTTAAAGCTATCCTAATTAAAATGGACTAATTCTAAATTAAAATTTAGTAATCTTTAGTAATCTTAACAGCTCCAGATCCTATTTCTAATACGAACCCTATAGTTAATACAAAAAAGAATACTAAAGCTATTATAAAACCATAAGTACTTACTTGATATAGAGTTACTGCTAATGGAAATAATAATAAGATTTCTAAATCAAAAACTAAAAATAGCATAGCTACAATATAGAAATGAATTTGGAAAGTTGATCTAGTTTGACCTTCTATAGCTAAAAATCCACATTCATAAGCAGAAACTTTAGATTCATAAGGATTTCTAGGAGCTAATAAAACATTTAAAGCTAATAAAGCAAAAGCTATTATTGGAACAAAAATAAACAACATTAATAAATTATTCATTAAAAGTTAAATAAAGATAATGATAGCAATTGTGTACTATTTAAAATTATAGATGGTTTAAGAATAAACAATAAAATTGATAAAGTTAATATAGATATTAAGAAACTATGTAAATTACTTAATACTGAATTATTTGTTTCATTACTATTTGTTATTTTGTCTGTAGAGATATTTTCTTCTGTATGAAGTACTCTAATTATTTTTAAATAGTAAGAAGCACTTATTACACTTACTAATATTGCTACTATTGACATAAAATAATATCCACTTTGTACAGCTGAATATAATACAAATTGTTTTGAAAAGAATCCTATTAAAGGAGGAATACCAGCCATAGAAAATAAACAAATACTTAAACTAATACTTAATACAGGATTTAAAAAGAATTGACCTTTAAGTTCAGAAATAAATCTAATATCTGTATTAGAACCATAATAATTACCATTATAAAATTTATTAATATGTGTTAAATAACCTAAAGCAATAATAATTAAAAATACATTTAAATTAGTAAATGAATATTGAATAATATAGAATATTAATGATTCTGTAGATTGTTCTGTATTAATAGCTAATGCTAATAAAATAAATCCTATATGAGATATTGTACTATATGCTAATAATCTTTTTATTTTAGTTTGAGCTAAACCTACTACTGTTCCTATTATTAATGAAAATAATGAACTAATAAGTAATAAATTTTTTAATACATAAATTATATTTTCAGATAATAAATCATTTAAAATATTTATTGATTTTAATGATTCTATTAATTCTATTTCTGATGATAATGATATACCACTTTGTAATTCTAATAATAAAATTATTATTGATATTTTTGGCATTATTGTTAACCATATTGTTACTATTGTGGGACTATCATCATATACATCTGGAGCCCAATTATGTAAAGGTGCTGCCGCTATTTTAAATAATAATCCTATTAAAATTAAGATAAATCCTAAAGTTAATCCATGAATAATTTGATTACTGTAAGATACAGAGACTAAACTATAAATAGATTCAAAATTAGTTAATCCTGTATAAGAATAAATTAAAGCAGATCCTAATAAGATTATACATGAAGATAATCCACCTAATAAGAAATATTTTAAACCAGCTGAAGTTGCAGATTCTGAATCTCTATATAATGTAGATAAAATATAAACACCAAAAGATTGTAATTCAATACTTAAATACATAGAAACCAAATCAGCACAAGACATTAATAAAGAAGCACCCAATGTACTAAACATAACAATTAAAGAATATTCAGTAGATGGATTAATGGCTTTACCTACTTTATGTTGAGGTAAATTATTTGTTTTGTTAACTGTTTCATTTTTAACTGTTAATACAGAATTATTTATTATAGGCCAAGCTATTAATATTAAAGAAGCCATTATAAATAAAAAGGTATCCATTATTTGTGAGGTTACAGTTACATGGAATAATCCACTATATATACCTAAACCTGAACCAATTGATTCAATATATAAAGTATTAAAGGATAATACTCCGGCGTAAATAAATATTATAGAGGATAACCGAGTGAATAAAATAGGAGAAAAATTCTTTTGAAATGAAGGTAGGGCAATTGCCACTATTAAAATTAATAAACTGATAAAAATCATTGCTCATCTTAAAATATAATCAAATTTAATATAACTTAAGAACTAAATCAAAAATATTACATAAAACATAAAATTTTATTTTATTTTATTATTTTGTTTTTTGTTATTTTAATTATTTAAATTTTTTTATTATTTTGTTAGTTTTATACGAGTCCTACCAGATTCGAACTGGTACCGTCCTAATTGACAATTAGGTGCCCTAACCTATTAAACTAAGGACTCAATTAAATTTTATTTATTTTTTATAACATTTATATTTCCTTTTAAATTAAATATTTAATCTTAATAAACGTTATTAGATCAGATTTATCAATCAAAATATCAGTAAATGTAAATAATAATTGATTATTTAATGTATATTTAACATTATATATAATTAAATTTAATATATTTTTATAGTCCATTTACCTAATGGAGAGATAGTTCTTATTCCATTACCTGTATCTAATTTAGTTTGTAATATTGGATGTTTTAAATTATTCGGAGCTATTACTTTACATTCAAAGAAACCGAATGCTTTAGGATCAATTTTTAATATATCACCTTCAAAGAATTTCATTTTACCTACAGGCATATCAAAATTATTCATTACATAAGGATATAAAGAATTAACATCATAACTAAATAAATTCTTACCAAATGGTTTAAACATATCTGTTGATCCACCAGTAAATGATTTACTAATATCATTAAAGATTTGACCTGATAATAATGGTATAGGGTAATCATTTAAATAATGAGCTCTATATATTCCAAAAGCTAAGCTAGGTAATGTAGGAAATTTATGTATATTCATTGAAAATTGATTAAATATAGATTCATTAAATTTATATATTATTTGATATAAGCTAATACAATCTTGATTACAATATTTAATAGTTTCCTCTTTTAATGACCATTTATTATTATATAATTTTGTATATTCATTATATTGATCTATAGTAATATCATTAAAATATTTAAAATCAGGTAGTTTACCTATATAATTTAAATTAATATTGGTATTAAATTTATCGTTAACAAAATTATATGGAAATATACCTTTATTATCAACATTAAATTGTTTAGTTAATTTATTTAAAGAAGATGGTAACATTAATAAGGAATCTCTAAATGAAATAGTATAATTATTTATACCTTCATAAGATAATTTAATATTAATCATTTTATTATCTTTAATTATAGGAAATATTTTAATATTATCGATAACTGATAATATTTTTAATAAAAATATACCATCAAAATTAGATAGATTATGAACATACACTTTGTAACCATTATATTTTCTTTTCATAATAGAATTAATAGCATGAATTATCATATCATTATAATTTTTATAATCAGTTAAATAAAAAGATAATTTATTTACACCATCAAATATACAAATAGTATAAGGAGTCATTACATTATTAATAGTTTGAGTTTCTATATCCATAACCATAAACTTATTATTTAATTTATTATCTTTTTCGATAGAAGTTAAAAAATTAGTTGATCTTTTTAATGTTTTAAATATTAATTGATTATCTTTAAAATAATAAGTTTGATTATTAATAATTCTAGTAAATGAATTAAGATTATTTTTATCTGTAGGATAATCTATAAAAGTAACTATTAAATTTTTAGTAGAATTAAGTAAATGTACTTCATTATGATCTTTTTTAATAAATACATTATAATAATATTGTTCATTAATATCTTTAATTAATATAGTTTTATTTTTTATATTACTTAATATTTGACCAAATAGATTATAATCCATAGTATTAGGTAATTTTCATCCTGAGAATTTATAAGTTTTTTATTATCATTTTTATTTCTAGATATTAATTTATAACTTTTATTATTAATTTATCTAATAAAAGATGATTTATCTTCTGAATATCTATCTATAAATTTTAATATTATATTAATTTTATTATCTAATATTTCAATAATATCATATCCAGAATATTCTATTACTTTATAAACTAATAGACTAAAATATTATCTTATTTTAAGAATATTATCATCTTTATATAAAAACAATACCACTATAATTTATAATCTATAGTTAATGGTAAATTATATCAATTAATTTATTTTTTTTAATAATAGCGACTGAATGCTTGATAAGTTATACCAAGACTTGAACATAATAAATTGTAATATGTGACACTATTGTTGAAACATAACACATTAAAATTTTTAATCCTAAATTAAAATTTATTAAACCTAAAAAAATTAGATACTTCCAAGAGCGAGGTGATTCGAACACCTACCGATGATTTTGGAGATCGCCATACTAACCAATTAATACTACGCTCTTTATAATTAAAAATAAATAATATGTTTATATTGTGTTTAATTTTTATAATATAATTAAAAATATTTTTATAAATTAGATTTCTTTTATTTATAATAAATTTAATATAAGTTTATTTTTTAAAAAATAAATTTGAACATATTATAAATTTGATTCTTAGATTTAAATAAGGGGGGTATTATTTCAATAATTATGATTTATTACTTAATTTTGTTATATACATTCTTATTACTTGTTGGAATGTAAATAAAGGTAAAATATATTTAGAGAAAATATAAATTAACGCAATTAAAGTTAAAAATGAAAATGATAGTTGATTTACAAAGTAAAAAGGTATTAATTGAGGCATTTTTTTTATAAATAAAATATATTTAGGCTCCTATATATATAATAATTATTATATATTGAAGAACTATCTCTGCTTAATAATTAAATTAAATAATTAAAAAACAAAATAATTTAACTAATCAAACATAAGAAAAATTATGAATATAATCATAAACTTTTCAATAAATGAGATAATGAGGGTATCTAATATCTATTTTTAAGATATAAGAAATTGTAATTTAATAAAAATATAAAAAGTATATTACTATTTAAACATTCTTATTACTAATTAATAATAATAAATTATTTGTTTATTTTGTTATTATTTTGTACTTTAATAGTAAATTAATTAAATATTTTTATTTACGAGTAATCAGATTCGAACTGATGATATCTACTTGGAAGGTAGAGGCTATACCAACTTAACTATACTCGCTATAATATTTTATATAGTACATTATATTCTTTTACCAAAGAGAATTATTTAATTAATTATTTTTTTTACAGGTATATAAATTACTTAATTAAAATTACTTTAATAATTAACTTAAAAAAAAAAATCTAAAATAATAATACAAATAAAATAATTTATTAAAATATATTAAAATTAATTATAATTAGATTGTTTAAAATAAAATTAACATATTAGACTTATTATAAGGGGGTAATATAAAAATAAAAAATAGAATAATTTTGTTTAATTTAAATAATTAAAACTTAATTACTTTAATATAAAAATTATGAGTAAAGTAATAAGAAAGCAATCATTAATGAGAATAATCCTGTAGCTTCAGCTAAAGCGAATCCTAAAATTGCGTAACCGAATAATTGTCCTCTTAATTGAGGATTTCTAGCTGTTGAAGCGATTAATGCAGAGAAGATTAAACCGATTCCGGCTCCAGCTCCGATTAAACCTGAGCAAGCTAAACCTGCTCCAATGTATTTTGCAGCTGCTAACATATTAAATATATTTAATCTTTAATGATAGCGTCTAACACACATTATATTTCAAATAACATACTCTTTTAAATTAAAAAAATTAAAAAATAACTAAATAATTATTTAAACGATTAAATTATAGGGGGATTTTAAAAATGAAATAATTATTATTTAATTAAACCTAAATAAATTTAATAAAATAACTCTAAATGTAAAAAATAAATATATAAAAAGTAAATTGAAACTACATTACATAAAATAATTATAAATATTACAAATATAATATGAAATGTGGAAAATCTATTATATTTTTGTATTATCTTATTAATATAATATTTTACTGTAGTACTATATTTTGCATAATATTATTTTATCAATAAATTTTAATTCTAATGTTGATTTAGAAAATAATTTATATAATAATAAAATTGATAAATTAAATATTAAAAATAAATATATAATATTCAAAACAAAAATAGAATAAAGTATAGCATCAACTGAATGGTTATCAAAAAAACAAAATCATACAAATTATTTTTTGTAAATGTAAAACTTTCATTCGGTGCTGGTATTTAAAATCTTCTGGTTTATTAGATTTAAGTTAAAAATTAGATTTTCTAGATATAAAAATAGGTGCAGTCATGGCAAGTAATAATATTACACTACAAATAATTAATAAAGATGCACCATAAGTATATAGTCCATGTCCTATAGCTTCAATATGTAAGAAACTAGTTATAGTTGTATCAGCAACAGTAGGATTAAATGTATTTAAAACATTAACAAAAGAAGAAGTATCAGAATTCAACAATAAACTATTTAAGTTAGTTAATAAATCTAGGAAAGAAGATAAAGCAGAAACATTATTAAATGTAAATGGCATTATAGTAAAGATTTCATAAATAAATAATGAACCTATAGCTAATGCTAATGGAAAATTTTTAGTATATTGAGATCCAGTTTCTAATATATCTGTTAATTTGATATTGATCATCATAATAACAAAAAGGAATAAAACTGTAATAGCACCAACGTAAAGTAAAATATAAGATATTCCTATAAATCCTACTCCTAATAATATCAAATAACCTGCTGCATTAATAAATACTGAGATTAAAAATATTACAGCAATTACTGGATTTTTAGAAGTAATAACTAAAATACTAGATAAAAGTGTACCAAAAGCTAATATATTAATAAGAATATTTTTCATAATTTGTAATAATTTTTATTTTTAGCCTACGTAATAACGCTCGAATTATTATATTTGTTTTTATTAATATAAAATTTAATATATATAAAAATATAATACGACTAAAGGCTGAAAACAGGAGACTTATTAATCTTAATTAATCTAAAAAAAAATAATTTAATAAACTCAAGTAGGTTTTACCTAGAATATGTGACTTTTAAAATAAATTAATTAAAAGCAGAGTTCAATTGAACATTAATCTAAATCTAAACAAAAATTTATACTAAAAAAAATAAATTTATTGTTAACAAAATAATTTAATATATAAAAATATACAAAATATAAATCGCTATAACTCAAAAATAATTTAAATGAGTTGCGAAGAACCCAAGAGGATTTGAACCTCTGTAAAATAATTATTTTATAAAAAATATATAACTTATTAAAAATAAATTTACTACCAAAAATGAGTTCATTTATTGTTTTATTTATTAAAAAAGTATAACTCATTAAAAATTAAATAATTCATAAATTAATAAAAATAATAAATACAAAATTGTTATATATATTTAAAAAATTAAAATATTATTAAGTGAAAGGAAAATCTTGTTACATATTAAATATAAATATATTAAAAAGTTAATATATTATTAAGTGAAAGGGTGATATTAAAAAAAGAAATTTTAAATAACAATTAATAAATTATAAGAAGTAACCTGATGTTACAGTGATACTAAATGATCCTCTTTTATTTTTATTAGTAAATCTGGAATTTTCTACAAATATAGATTTTGTTCTAGATAAACTTCCTTTTTGAGTAAATTTAACAGTTTTTCTAGGTACTACTCTTTGAGTCATAACTCTCCCAGCAACTTTAACACTAATACCTGATAAAATACAAGGAACTACAGAGAATCTTTTTCTATTTATCATTCTTGTAGGATTTTTAATAACAATAGCTTTAAATAATCTTTTTAAAATTCTTCTTAATTTAATTTTATTAACTATTGATCCTAAAGCATTAACTAAAATATTAGGTTCATGATAAAGTCGATGTAACTGAGTTAATTCTAATTCAACTGATTTATTGAATATTTTACTTAATAATGCACATAAGTTTTCTAATTTAGTTTTATTTAAACTTAAGAATGGTAATTTTTGATTAGCTTTAATTGCTGTAATATCACATTTATTTTTATTTATATTCCACTTTTTACTATTTATATTCCACTTTTTTCTATATAATTTAAATTTAGGTAGAACTTTTTTGTAAAAAAATAAATGAATAATAATTTTATCTTGATTAATATATAAATAAGGTTTACTAATTAAACTAGACATTGATTTAAATGAATATTCTAAAATAGTATAAACATTTTTTAATAATTTATTATTAGTTAAATTAAAATTAAATACAGTATTTTTAACTTTAGCTACTTCTGGATTAAATGTTGTTATTAAACTTAAATAATTTTTATTTCTTTCATTAAGAGCAGGTTTACCTATAATATCTAAAGGTAAATTTATATTATTTATTAAATTAGTATTAATATTTTTTATTCTAGTTATTAAATTTTTATTAATTTGATTATTAATAATTTCTTTTTTTCTAGGTATCATTATATTATTTTTATTTATTAAATCTTTGTTAATATTAGTTAATATATTTTTTTTAGTTAATATATTTTTATTTGAATTCATTAAATTTTGTTCTATTTTTTTTAATACATATAATTTATTATTTAATTTAGTATTAAATGGAATATATTTTTTAAATTCACTATAATTAGTTATTATATCTAAAGAAGTTTTATCTTTATATTCATTATTTAATTTAGAATTAAAAGCACTTTCGAAATAATTTAACATTTTTAAATTTGTATTTTGCATTGAATTTTATATTTATTTTTAATGTCTATTTTGCTAGACTTAATATATGGATAAAGAAAGAAATAAAGTGAGTTAAAAACTCTCTAGAATAATTACTTTATTTATTAATTTCAATAATTCATTATATATAATAATTACAATATGTATTATTTTCTAGATTTATATAATGTTTAACTAAGGAATACACAACTTAATATAATTATTGAACATTTTAAAGCTAAAGATTAGTATAAATACAAAAAATTAATTTGTATTCAATTAAAAAATTATTTATATTATATTATATTATATTATATTATATTATATTATATTATATTATATTATATTATATTATATTATATTTTAATAAAGTATTCTTAATATTATAATAATTTGAAAATTGTTAGCTCATTCTTTTAAATTAAAAAATAAACATTTAAATAATTAATATAATTATTATTAAATTATTAATCTTAGTTAATATAATAATTCTTATGAAAAATAATTAACAAAATCTAAAATAAATTTATCAAATAAAGTAAATTTAGAAAATGTAAACCCCCAAAAAATTAAAATTATTAAATAAATAATTAAAATTAAAATTATTAAATAAATAATTAAAATTAAAATTATTAAATAAATAATTAAAATTCTGACTATTATGATTAAATATTTTAAATACAATTATTTTGTATATTATTTTGTTATAATTAAAATAGAATGACTGTTATTATAATTTTGTGCTTAATTAGATTTAAAACTAAAAGTATTGGCTATATATGAGGAAACACCCGGGCTTGAACCGAGACTTTCTCCTTAAAAGGGAGACACTCAACCAGTCGAGTTCTGTTTCCTAATAATCAAAAGATTATTTATAAAAATATACAAAATATAATAAAATTTAACAAATAAAATAAAATTTAAATTAATAAAATTTACTTGTATTTTTAGATATAAATGTTTAGTTAAATAAAAAATAAATGACAAACTTAACTGAGTTGACCAGATTCGAACTGATATAAGCCATTACCAAAAAATGGTGTTTTTCCAATTAAACTACAACTCATTCTATCACTGATCTTCTTTTATTAATCTTATTATAAATATATTTATTACACAACATATTTTAGTTATTATACAAAGATATAATATTAGAATCAGATTCATCTGGATTAATAATTATTTTTTGTTAGATTAGGGGGATATTAAAACAGAATTCTTATTTTAAACACCTACTTTATAGAACATAAAATTAGTTAAATAAGGTAATATAAACATTATTAAATTAATAGCTTATTTTTTTAGATATAAAAATTTTATATTGATTTTTACATTTATGACCATTTAAGTATCTATTACTTTTAATGTTATATTTAGATAATAATATATCTCGTAAAGTATCTACTTTATTTAAACTAAATGAATCTGTACTAATTATAATGGTTTTATTGGTTTTATGATAATAACCATCACACATAATCCAATATGCTATAGCACGAGGTGTTAATAATTATTATATATTTGTGGGAAGATTTTTTTATTGTTAATTATTATATACCAATTTTAATATATTTCCGTAAAATAAGGTAAAGTTAAAGTGTTAAAATACTAAGAAGTATAAGTTTTATTGTATTTTTTATGCAATCTTTTTAATTCTTTAGGTCCAGTTTTTTTTGTTACTAAAGTTTTCAATTGATCGTATGTGTGCATTGTTACTTTCTCTTTTAGATAAATACGAATCTCCTAGTAACATACCATTTATTATATCTAACATTTCTGGAGTAAATATAACTTTATTTTTTATCCATTTTATTCATTTTATGACAAAAATTCATCATGATTATTAAAATACTTAATCATTCTATACGCTTAATTTGCTTTAACTACTTAATACTTAAAAATTAATAACATTAAGTTAGTTATTAAAATAAAGATTTAAACTTTTATTGAATAAAATCATTATTATTTATTTTATTACACAATATATTTATTTTTATTAAACCAAAAAAAAATATTTTTATTATTTATTATTGCCGAAAACTGGAATCGAACCAATATTTAAATCTTACAAGGAATTCGTTTTACCTATTAAACTATTCCGGCTGGGAGTTTAGATAACAAATATAAATAATAATAATTAAATAATTTTAATAACCTATTTTATATAACATACTAGGTATTAAATGAGAATATATTAGATTAATTATTTTGTTACTGGAGCTACAGAAATATAAATAACATATTATTCTTTTATATGATTAAAACATTGGATAGTTGAATATATTTCTAATTTAGTAAGTAATGCATCTTGCAACAGTACTACTACCTGTAAAGAAAAAGAATTAATATAAAATTTAATATATTTATCTGTTTTATTATAAGTACCATCTCCCCTTAACCAATAAGCTAATGCCACAGGACTTAAAATTTAATCGATATTTATAGGTACTATTTTAATGTATTTATCCTTAACTATTTTATACCACTAAGCATGTAGTTCTGTTAAATAAGGATTTACAAAAGTATAAAATGTGTAACTAGTATAAGTTTTATTAAATATTTTTTCGAAATGTTCATATTTTCTAAAATTAGCTCCTACCATACCTTCATTTTTGAATAGTTGATATAGATCTTCAACAAATTAAATTCTAAATTGTGTAGGCAAAATTTTAATCTAGCATTTACATTTCTTTTTTTTTTTTTTTTTCTAAATGACCATCAGATAGTAACATTCCAACTAGGACATCTTTAGTAAATTGTGATAACATTTTTAGTTTTATGCTTAATTT
>Ga0208998_1000010_pt1 | contig 101791 bp, 110 predicted proteins | sample MedBloCAOM2_M2_FD_187856 | JGI IMG/M metagenome (GOLD analysis project Ga0208998, IMG submission 187856) | Forest soil microbial communities from El Dorado National Forest, California, USA - Mediterranean Blodgett CA OM2_M2 (SPAdes) (version 2) | ecosystem: Environmental > Terrestrial > Soil >... | reverse complement strand
ACGTCCCCGTTGGGGCCGGCCTCGACCTTGTAGGGGACGATCGTCTCCTCCTCTTTGACTTCGGCCTCCTTGCGGCCCATGAAGCGCTTGATCGAGAAGATCGTGTTCTCCGGGTTCATCACCGCCTGCCGTTTGGCCACGGTCCCGACCAGCCGCTCGCCGCCCTCGGTGAAGGCGACCACGGACGGGGTCGTGCGACCGCCCTCCGAGTTCTCCAGAACGGTGGGCTCCCCGCCCTCCATGACGGCGACGCACGAATTGGTCGTGCCCAAGTCAATCCCGATCGTCTTTCCCACTTGTGCCTACCTCCAGGGGGTTCGTTGTTCAAGCCTAAGAAATCTAAGTGGCAGTATGGCAGATCCTCGACAGAACTCAAGCAGCCCGCTTATAGTGATTGGCGGGAGGTGCCTCGACCAAATCGATCCCAGGGGTGGGATCCGGAAGAGGAGGAACATCTTGAGTCCCAGCACGAATCGCCGCTTGCCGGCATGGCTGCTCGCAGCGAGCCTAGTCCTCGCGCTTTGCCTGCCGGCTCTCGCCGTCGCCCACGGCGGATCCGCGCACGGTCACTTCTCGCACGGCCACTCCGGTCATCCCGCCCACGGTCACCCGGGCCATCCAGGTCACGGCCATCCGGGGTACCCCGGCCACGGCGGCGATCATGGCCGCGGCAAGGAAGTCAACGTGATGACCCGCAACCTCTACCTCGGCGCCGATCTGACGCCGGCAATCGCCGCGACGACCCCGGAAGCGCTATCGGCCGCCAACGGTCAGATCCTGCGGGAAGTGGTCCACAACGATTTCCCGACCCGAGCCAAGGGCCTGGCGCAGGAGATCCTCGCCGAGAAGCCCGACCTGGTCGGATTGCAGGAGGTGGCCCGCTGGCAGACCACGCCGCTGTCCGCGGCGGCGACGCCGATCGCCTATGACTATCTGCCGGAACTGCTCGCCGAGCTGAACCAGAACGGTCCCCGCTACGACGTGGTCGTGGTCCAGGAAGAGTTCGACCTCGAAGCGCCGGCGGACTACAACGGCCTGCCCAATGACGGGCCCCTGCCGGGCTTCCCGAACGCGGAGATGCTCGGCCGGTTGACGATGCGCGACGTGATCCTGGCCCGGCATGGCGCCGGCGTGCAGACCTGGAACGCCCAGGGCGGCAACTTCAACACCCTGCTGGAAGTTCCGATCCTCGGTCAGCCGAAACCGATCAAACGCGGCTGGACGGAGACCGACGCGAAGGTTCGCGGCAGCCACCCGTTCCATTTCGTCAACACCCACCTCGAGGCATTCCAGCCGCTGATTCGCGAGGCCCAGGCGAAAGAACTGGTTGCGCCGGGCGGTCCGGCGACGAGCAGCCTGCCGGTCATCCTCGTCGGCGATCTCAACTCCGACGACGACACCGTCTCGTTCCCGGACACGCTCGCCTATGAAGCGCTGCTCGCGGCGGGCATGGTCGAGCGCAGCACCGACGACCCGCTCGGCTGCTGCCTCAACTCGAGCCTGCTTGGCGCGGGAGACGGCGGCAGCGTCACCGACTTCGACCACCAGGTCGACCACGTGATGACCAATGACCCGAGCGACATCACGCTCCAGAGCTCAACCGTGACCGGCCTGCTCCCGGTCAACGGCTTCTGGGACTCAGACCACGCGGGCCTCTTCAGCGCCCTGCGTTTCTCCCACTAGCCCACGAGGTCGATGGGCCTGAAGCGTCCGCCATTTGGACGTTTCAGGCCCGCCGGCCGGTTCCTCAGCCTTCGCCGGCGGTGGCGGCGACGAATTCGGCGACTTCCCTGCTCTGCTCCTGGTTGAGGATGCCGCCGGGCATCCGGCCCGGGGCGGTGGAGCTGTTGACGCCGTTTTCGACCGCGTTGAGGACGCGGCCTTCGACCCCTTTGATCGTCGAGGCGGCGCTGGGCCCGGTGGGCGGCCCGGAGGGCGAGAGCAGTTCGTCGAGGTTCGGCCCGTAGTTGCCGTCGGTCCCCGCCGAGTAGAGCGTGTGGCAGGTGCCGCAGTTGGTCTGGAAGAGCGACTGCCCGTCCTTGAGGTCGGCGGCGACCTTCTGGTCGCCGTTCCCCGCGTCCCCCTTGGAGCGGAAAGCCAGCCAGGGGATGACGACGGCGAGAACCAGGATCAGAACTCCGAAGACGATGAAGGTGCGTTTGCTCATTTCGGGGCGCGGATACTACTTCTCGGCGCGGTACCAGGGGCACATGCGCCGCAGGTCGCACTCTCCGCAGCGCGGCTTCGGACGGCAGAGCGTGCGCCCGTGGCGGATCAGGTTCACGTGCAGCTCGTAGGCGTCCTCGGGCGGGACGATGGCGAGCATCTCGTCGTGGGCGCGCTCGAACGAGGCCTTCGCCGGGAACAGGCCGAGCCGGCCGCCGACCCGGTGGACGTGGACGTCGACCGGGATCTCGGGAATGCCCCAGGTGAAGATGAGGACGCAGGCGGCGGTTTTGCGGCCGACTCCCGGCAGCCCCAGGAGGAACTCCAGCGACTCCTCGCGCGGCGCCGTCTCGGTCCAGTCGAGGTCGAGGTCCTCGCCCAGCTGCTCGAGGATCGCCTGGATCCGCGGAGCCTTCTGCTGGGCGAGGCCACCGGGGCGGATCGCGTCCTCGACCTCGCCGACCGGCGCGTCCCGGACCTCCTCCCAGGTGGGGAAGCGCTCGCGCAGCGCCGCGAAGGCCCGGTCGCGGTTGCGGTCGTTGGTGTGCTGGGAGAGCACCGTCTTGATCAGCTCGGCGATCGGCCGGCGGTGCGGCTCGTTGAGCGGCTGCCCGTACATCTCCCGCAAGCGGTCGCGGATCGCCCGCACCCGCCGCCTCTCCGGTCGCTTCCAGGTCATCCCGCCGGACCCTAGTGGGCTGTCAACGCGCGGATTACAATCGACTGTCTCGTGTCTCGCGCGTTCGCCAGCGTCACCGCCAGGCTGCCCAGAGGTTGGGGCGATGCCGGGCGCCAGATCGGCATCCTCGTCGGCGTCGACGTCATCTACGAGCTGGGCCGGGGGATCGCCGACTCGAGCCGGGCCGACGCGCTCGCCCACGGCCAGCAGGTGATCGACTTCGAGCGCGGCATCCACACTCTCTTCGAGCCCGCCATGCAGGCGTTCTTCCTGCCCGCTCACTGGGTCGTCGACATCGCCAACCAGCTCTACCTGAACGCCCAGTTCTCGATCGCGCTCGGCTTCCTGGTCTGGCTCTACCTCTTCCGCAACGAGTCCTACTACTTCGTCCGCAACATGTTCGTCGTCTCGATGTGCCTGGCGTTGATCGGGTACATCGGCTACCCGACGGCGCCCCCGCGGATGTTCGGGCACGAGGGCTTCGTCGACACGATCACCGACTTCTCCGGCGTCAACCACGACTCGACCCTGGCCAAGGTCTTCATCAACCCCTACGCGGCGGTGCCGAGCATGCACTGCGCCTTCGCGTTGATGATCGGCGCCACCGGCGTGAGGGTCTGCCGCCACCGGATCTCCAAAGTGCTCTGGGCGCTCTGGCCGCTGCTGATCGCCTGGGTCGTGATCGTCACCGCCAACCACTACTGGGTCGACGTTGCCCTGGGCTGGATCGTCGCGCTCACCGCGGCCCTGGTCGCGCAGCGGCTGCTGGCCCGGGCCAGGCCCGAGGCCTGGGGCTGGCGATCCCGGATCCCGCAGGAGGTTGAGGCATAGAGCCCGTCCCGGTAGGGGTGGAACGTCTTGTACTTTTTCCGCGGGGATCGTCGGCGGACAGCTTGAAGCTGTCTTCGGAAAAAGTTAAGTGGAACCCCTACCGGGACGGGCTCTTGGTTTAGCCTCATGCCCATGGAACCTTCGGCGCCGCCAAGGGCCCCCGGCGGTCGTCGCAACAGCCGTGGCGGCAACCGCAACGGCCAGGAGCTCCGCTCCTACGCCCGCGAGCGCCTGATCGAGTCGCGGCTGACGCCGAACGCGATCTCGATGGTCGGCCTCTTCGGCAACGTGGTCGCCGCCGTCCTCGTCACCCAGCGCCTCTTCTTCCTCGCCGGCGTCGCCTTCGTGCTCGGCTCGGTGATGGACACGCTCGACGGCCGCTACTCGCGGATGTCCGGCAAGGGCACCCTCTTCGGCGCCTTCCTCGACTCGACCCTCGACCGGATCGAGGAGGGGATCGTGCTCGCCGCGGTCGCCGGCTACTTCGCCTCCCGCGGCGAAGACTTCGCGGCGGCGATGTGCGTGGTCGCCGTGCTCGGCTCGCTGATGGTCTCCTACACCCGTGCCCGGGCCGAGGCGCTCGGGGTCGAGTGCAAGGTCGGTTTGGCGACGCGGCCGGTCAGGGTGGTGCTACTTTCGATCGGCTTGATCTTCGCCAAGGGCGCCGGCATCGGCGATTTCGAATTGCTGGCGCCGTCGATCTACGTGATCGCCGTCCTGACCATCATCACGGTCATCCAGCGGGTTTTGCATGTGCGAAACGAGCTTTCCGGCGACGTCTCCGGCGTGCGAAGCGGCGGTGGCGGGGCGGAGGAGCTGTAACCAGCAAGGCGGCTGGGTGTGTTCAGCCATCCAGCGCGATCCAGGAGGACTTCCAATTTCATGAGTGAGAGCAACGGAGCAAACGGCAGCACCAACGGCATCGGCCACAGCGATGAGAAGGTCCGCGTCGCCATCGTCGGCGTCGGCAACTGCGCCAACTCCTTCATCCAGGGCGTCGAGTACTACAAGGACGCCGACCCGGCCGAGGAAGTTCCCGGCCTGATGCACGTCGAGCTGGGCGGCTACCACGTCCGCGACGTCGAGTTCGTCGCCGCCTTCGACATCGACTCCGAGAAGGTCGGCAAGGACCTCTCCGAGGCGATCTGGTCGGGCCAGAACGACACGATCAAGTTCGCCGACGTCCCCAACCTCGGCATCAAGGTCGAGCGCGGGATGACGCTCGACGGGCTCGGCAAGTACCTGAAACAGAAGATCACCAAAGCTCCGGGCGAAACCGCCGACGTCGCCGGCATCCTCAAAGAGACCAAGGCCGACGTGCTCGTCTGTTACCTGCCGGTCGGCTCCGAGGACGCGACCAAGTGGTACGTCGAGCAGGCGCTCGCGGCCGGGGTAGGCTTCGTCAACTGCCTCCCGGTCTTCATCGCCCGCGAGGACTACTGGGACAAGCGCTTCCAGGAGGCCGGCCTGCCGATCATCGGCGACGACATCAAGTCCCAGGTCGGGGCGACGATCGTCCACCGCCAGCTGGCCCGCCTCTTCCACGACCGCGGCGTGCGGCTGGAGCGGACCAGCCAGCTCAACGTCGGTGGCAACATGGACTTCTTCAACATGCTCGAGCGCGAGCGGCTGGACTCGAAGAAGATCTCGAAGACCAACGCGGTTACCTCGATCATGGGCCACGAGCTCGACGCGGACAACGTCCACGTCGGCCCCTCCGACTACGTGCCGTGGCTGACCGACCGCAAGTGGGCCCACATCCGCCTCGAGGGCAAGGCCTTCGGCGACGTGCCTCTGACTGCCGAGCTCAAGCTCGAGGTCTGGGACTCGCCGAACTCCGCCGGCGTCGTCATCGACGCGGTGCGGCTGATCAAGCTGGCCCTCAACAACGGCATTTCGGGGCAGCTCGACGGCCCCTCCAGCTACCTGATGAAGTCGCCGCACACGCAGCGGCCCGACGACGAGGCGCGCGAGCAGACCGAGGAGTACATCGCCGCCAACGCCCGCGGCAAGAAGGCGGCCGTCAAGCCCGCCGCCGCGGACGCCCCAAGCACGACCCAGGCCTAGCGCCGGCGTCGATCCGTCTACTCATGAGAGCCCGCCCAGCGCGGGCTCTTATGCTGCAACCGTGTCCCCGGCCGAGCCGCTCGCGATAGCCCAGGTCTCGCCTTTCCGGCGCGGCGTCGAGAACCCGGTGACGCGCTTCGTCGACCGCCTCTCGGCCGGGCTCGAGGACCGCGGCCACGTCGTCCTGCGTGCCGGCACCGGCGACCGGGTCAAGGGACTGGTCAAGGCCTCGGCGCAGCTGGACGTGGTCCACGTCCACGAGCCCTTTGCCCCGAGCGTCTCCGCGGCCGCGCTGCGCCACTCCTACTCGCTCAACGTCGCCACCTTCCACGCGCCGCAGGAGCGGGTGCTCTCGACCCAGGTGGCGCGGCCGCTGGTCGAGATCTTCTTCGGCCGCATCGACGCCCGCACGGTGACCAGCCACGAGACCGGCGAGCTGCTCGAGCGCTACTTCCCGGGCAGGTACGAGCTGGTCGAGCCCGGCGCGGCCGAGGACGACTGGGGCCGGGTGGTGGACGAGTTCGAAGCCATCTATCGGCGCCTGGTGGCGCGGCGCCACGATCCCGGCGGCGATCCCGAGCTGCGCGCGCGGCTCTCGCGGCGGCCGCTGATCGAGGTCGACCTGCACATGCACACCGACCACTCCGGCGACTGCGCGACCCCGGTCCACACGCTGTTGCAGACGGCCCGCGACCGCGGCCTCGGGGCGATCGCGATCACCGATCACAACGAGGTCTCCGGGGCGCTGGAGGCGCGGCGGATCGCCGAGTCGATGGGCGACGTCAAGGTGATCGTCGCCGAGGAGGTGAAGACGGCCGAGCAGGGCGAGGTGATCGGCCTCTTCCTCGAGGAGAAGATCCCCAAGGGGCTGACGATGGCGGAGACGATCGCCGCGATCCGCGACCAGGCCGGACTGGTCTACGTGCCGCACCCCTTCGACCGCTTCCACTCGGTGCCCGACTACGAGCACCTGCTGGACATCGTCGAGGAGATCGACATCCTCGAGGTCTTCAACCCCCGGGTCGCGGTGACCGCCTTCAACGAGGAGGCCGAGCGCTTTGCCCGCAAGTACCGGATCGTCGCCGGGGCGGGCTCCGACAGCCATGTCGCCCAGGGACTGGGCAGCGTGCGCACCCGGATCCATGACTTCGACGGCCCGGCCGAGTTCCTCGAGGCGATGCGGGACGCCGACATCACCCGCAAGCACAAGAACCTGCTCTACGTGCAGACGCTGAAGCTGCTGCAGACCGCGGGCCGCCCGAAGGCGCCGAAACGGCGCGTCCCCGACGCCAAGCCGGTGCGCGGCGGCAGGCCCCGGAAGCGCGGTTCGGCGAGCAAGAGCTGATGCAGGGGGGCGGCCGCAAAGGAGCCGTGCCCGCCTCGTCAAAGAGGTCTGGGCAGATGCGAGGCACCGACGACGAGATACGCGAGAAGTACCTGGAGCGGGCGATCCGCGAGCTCAACCAGATGAGCCATGAAATCCAGGAGTGCCCGCACTGCCCGCGCGGCAAGCTGATGCCGGTGCTCGGCTCGGGCCACCCGCAGGCGGACGTCTTCATGCTCAAGCAGGCGCCGATGACCTCGGAGATCGAGGAGGGGGTCGCCTTCTACGGCCGCTCCGGCAACGCGCTGATGAAAAGCTTCAAGCGGCTCGGGATCGACCCGCTGGTCGTCTACGGCACGCTCTGCGTCAAGTGCCCGATCGCCGAGCCCGACCTCGCCGCCGGCGAGTGCGTCGGCCGCCTGGTCGAGGAGATGGCGATCGTGCAGCCGAAGATCGTCGTCGTCATGGGCGAGCCGGCGCTGCAGATCCTCAACGGCCTCCAGGTTCCCCTCTCGCGCCCGGTCGAGCAGCGCGAGGGAGAGATCCAGGCCTTCACCCCGACGATCGACGCGCTCTACGTGCCGGACATCGACCTTGCGCTCGACGAGGAAGGCGCCAAGCAGCGCTTCTGGCGCGCCTTCAAGACGCTCGGCGTCTGGTACGACGACCTGCCGCCGTACTGACGGTCGGCTCCTAGGGGACGATGTCGAACTCGCCGGTCAGGAGCCGCGGCTCATCGCTGCCGGGTCCCTTCAGCGCCGGGAACTGGGCTTCCTTGGATATCCGGTAGCGGCCGGGGGGCATGGTCGGGGGGATCCCGAAGCTGGAGCATCCGTCTTGCGTCATCCCGGTGTCGGTGATGTATAGGCGCGCTGGTACAGGCCCGGTGGGGGTCTCCGGAGCGAGGGTCCAGGTAGCTCCCTCGAGCCGTTCGATCCTGTACGCCGCTCCGTAGGAGACCTGACTGCTGCCGAGATTCTCGATCCGGCCGAAGACGGTGCCGCCGGGGTGGTAAGAGGGGGCGCTGAGGCCGAAGCGGGCGTTCGCGGTGGCGTCGACGACGCGGAAGTAGAAGCCGTATTCGCCGAGGTCCTCCCCGGCCCGGTTGCGGAAGACGACGGTGAGGAGATACGGGAACGCGTACCTGTTGACCCGGAATTCCACCCCGGCCCCACGGCTTTCGCTGATGGTGGTCACGTGGCGGCGGGCGTGGTTGTGCGTTTCCGCCTTGCGCCCACGCCAGTTGACCCGGGTGAGCGTCGTGATCACCGTCCAGTCGGGGTGCTGGGCGGGCGCGCCCCGGCTCAGGGTCAGGTCGTAGCCGATCGTCCCGCCGCCGACGAGGAGCGAGGGGAACGGCCGCAGGCGGATGCTCCGCGGTCCGAAGCCGAGCCGGCCGGATGGTCCGGGTGAGTGCGGCTTCGGCAGGCGGTCGAGCGGAGCGAGGTAGTCGCGGAGGACCGTGGGGCGGCAGAACGCGGCCGGCGCCGTTTCGTAGGCGACCGCGCCCATCGCGGGTGCGGCGGCAGAAAGGGTCAGTGCGGCGACGGCGGTTGCGAGGAGTGCCCAGGCGCGGTGCCGCATGAGCCTAAGGGGCCGCGGCGGTGGCGACGGCGGTCATCGGCTCGACCCTGGCGCTGGCGAGGCCGCGGACGACGACCGTGTCGAGGGCGCTGTACTCGCTGAGGAGAGACTGGGCCTGGTCGCGGTCGGCGGCGGCGACGCCGACGGTGCCCTCGGGCTCGCCGAGGCGGTCGAAGTGGTCGCGGTAGCCCTTGTGCAGGTCGCGGTAGAAGGACTCCTCCTTGGCCAGGCGCTCGGCGGCGTCGGGCCCGACCGCGGTGCGGACGTAGCCGAAGACCGGCGGGGCTTCGTGGCCCGCCTCGCGGGCGCCGGCCTCGACCCGCTCGCGGGCGCCGGCGGCGAAGCCGGGGGTCATCCAGTTGAAGAAGACGCCGTCGAACTCGGCCCCGGCGAGGGCGCACATCTTCGGGCCCATCGCGGCGAGGACGAGGCGGACGTCGGGCAGCCTCTCCCGCAGTTCCGGCAGGGTCTCGCGCATCTTGGTCAGCGGCTTCTTCGAGAAGCCGGCGCCGACTCCGAGCCAGAGCCGGGCGGGGTCGATCCCGAGCCGCTCGATGTCGGCGGCGATCGTCTCCGGCGGGGTGCGGTCGAGGGCAATCACGGCGACGCCGAGGTCGAGGTCCGGTGCCGCGGCGGCGAACTCGGCCAGCGTCTCCAGCCCTTTGGCGCCGGGATGGTCGTTGGACCAGACCGAGTCGTAGCCGAGCTCGGCGCAGCGCGCGGCCAGCGGCCGCGCGACCTCGGGGTCGAGCCCGGCGGCGACGCCGAAGCCGCGGCTCACGCTTTCTCCAGCAGCGCGACGCACTCGATGTGCGGGGTCTGGGGAAACATGTCGACGGGCTTCACTCGCACCAACTTATAACCGGCCTCGACCAGCTGGGCCGCGTTGGGCGCGAGCGTGGTCGGGTTGCAGGAGACGTAGACGATCTTCTTCGCCTCGCACTCGACGACGCGGCGGATCATTTTCTGCGAGAGCCCGGCGCGGGGCGGGTCGATCACGACGACGTCCGGCTTGCCGGCCTGGACCAGCAGCGGCCGCACGCCGGTGCGGACGTTGGCGGCGAGGAAGTGGGCGTTGCCGATCCCGTTCAGCTTCGCGTTGCGCTCGGCGTCCTCGATCGCCTCGGGGACGATCTCCACGCCCCAGACCTCGCCGGCCCGGGCGGCCATCGTCAGCCCGATCGTGCCGATCCCGCAGAAGAGGTCGAAGACCCTCTCCTTGCCGCTGAGGCCGGCGAACTCGGCGGCGATGGCGTAGAGGCGCTCGGCCATCTCGGTGTTGGTCTGGAAGAAGGCGCCCGGCGAGATCTCCCACTTCAGCCCGCCCAGCTCCTCCTTCAGGTACTCCTCGCCGAGCACGCCTGTCGGTCCCTCGCTGCCGCCGGAGTCGTCGGCGACGACGGTGTGCAGGTCCACCGGAGGTTTGGGGAAGCTGCGCTGCGCGGTGACCAGACGGGTCTGGATCTGGCCGCTGCGCCGGCCCTCGCGCACGATCAAGTTGCGCAGGACGCCGCGCTTGGAGCTGCTGTCGAAGGCCGGGATCGACTCCAGCTGCGCCCAGTCGCGGATCTTGTTGCGGGCCGCGTTGCCGGCCTCGGAGGCGAGGTGGCAGTCCTCGACCTCGACCACCAGGTCCCAGCGGCCGCGGGCGTGGAAGCCGAGGATCGGGTCGCCGCCGCGGTCGCCGAAGGAGTATTCGAGCTTGTTGCGGTAGCGCCACTGCTCGTCGGCGGCGACGATCGGCTCCAGCTCGAAGCCGTCGAGGTCGCCGAGCCGGCGCAGCGCTTCGTCCACCTGCTCGCTCTTGATCTGCAGCTGGCGCTCGTAGGGGAGGCCCTGCCAGGGCGCGCCCGGGCAGGGCTCGCCGCCGTGGGTGCAGCGGTCCCCGACGCGGTCGGCGCCCGCGTGGAGCAGCTCGACGACGCGGGCCTCGGCGAAGCGCTTCTTGCCTTTGGTGACCTCGACCCGCACCCGGTCGCCCGGCAGCGCGCCCGCGACGAAGACGACGAAGCCGTCGGCGCGGGCGACGCCGCGCCCGCCGAAGGCGAGCGAGTCGACCTCGACCTCGAGCTGCTCGCCGCGGCGCGGCCCGCGGGCCGCCGGCTTCTCGCCGCTGGCCGTCGTCAACTCAGCCGAGTTTTTTACGCGCTCGGCGCGCGGCCTGAGTGGCCTGTTTGCGCACCGGCTCGGCGCGGCCGCCGACCTCTTTGCGGGCCTGCTTGACCAGGCGCTCGAGCTCGCCGAGCAGCGAGTCGGTCTGCTTGCGCCCACGTTTCATGAGGTCGCTGAGCATCTTCTCGGCGTCGCCGCGGGTCATGCGGCCGCGCTTGACGGCGTCGTCGACGACCTCCTGCAGGCGGTCGCGGCTGAGCGTGACGCTCTGCTCGAGGCTCTCGCGGAACTGGGCGACGCTCTTGTCGAGGCCGGTGGTCGCTTTGCTGCTGGCGCGTTTCGGAGCCGATCTGCCGCTGCTGCGTTTCGACGACGATTTTTTGCCGCCGGATTTTTTCGCGGAGGCTTTTTTGGTCGCGCCTTTCGCTTTGCTCGCCGCGCGGGCCGGAGCTTTTTTCGCTTTGGCTTTCGGTTTCGCGGCTTTGGCTTTTTTGCTGGGTTTGGCAGCTGCTTTTTTCTCGGCCATCTCGACGTGCCTCCAGGGGGTGAAGTTGGGCGCGGGTGCGGCCCGACTATGTCAATTCCGCAGCATCGGTGGCTCTGTGGCGGCGAATCGTGCCTGCACCGGGGCATGATCGGAGAGCCGCAGCGCGCGTCCGTCGAGCCGCAGCTCGCGCCGCTCGGGCGGCCACTGGGCGGGCGCCTCGAGCACCTCGAGGCCGCGGGTCAGCAGGTGGTCGATCGCCCGCGGCGCGGTCGGCGCCGCCAGGCCGAAGTCCTCACGCAGGCGCTCGAAGACGGCGGGCTGCTCGGACGGGCGCAGGTTGAGGTCGCCGCCGAAGATCAGCGGCGCGTCCCCCGCGAACTCGCCGGCGGCGCGGGCGGCGCGCAGCACGTCCTCGACGGCGAGGTCGGGCTGGTCGTTGGTCGCGTGCAGGTTGGCGACGCAGACGCCCGAGGCGGTCCGGGTCAGCGCCACCGAGCGCCGCTCCGGGGCGCCCTCGTGGATCGCCAGCTCGCGACGCTCGGCGATGCCGCCGAGCCGGCCGGGGACGCGGACCAGGGTCAGGTTGGAGCCGCCCTCGCCGGAGGCCATCAGGTCCGGGTTCTGGCGGGCCAGCAGGCCGCGCAGCGGACCGAGGGCGTTGCGCGAGGTCAGCGCCCGGTGCCACTCGGCCGAGCAGGCGCGGGCGAGCGGCTCGGCGAAGCGGGGCGGACTCTCCTGCAGCAGGGCGACGTCCCAGGCGGTGGCGGCGAGCAGGGTCGCGAACTCGGTGGTGAGGTCGCGGTTGACCTGGACGTGGGTGGCGTTGCGCTCGTCGATCCGCAGCAGCCGCGAGCGCCAGCTGCGCAGCCCCGGGTCGGGCGGGAAGTCCCGTCCGTGAAAGAGGTTCCAGGCGATCGCTGTGAACTCCACGGCCCGTAGTATCCGCCGCTTGAAGCGGGACTTCCTCACCGGCGAAGAGTTCGGGGCGTTTGAGCTCGGCAAGCTGCTGGACCGGGCGCTGGAGCTGAAAGCCGGCCGGCGGCAGCGCGTCGGCGCCGATTCGCTGGCCGGGCGCAGCGTCGCCCTGATCTTCCAGAGGCCCTCGACCCGGACCCGGATCTCCTTCGAGGTCGGCGTCGCCGAGCTGGGGGGGACGCCGATCGTGCTGCGCGCCGACGAGATGCAGTTCTCGCGTGGCGAGTCGATCGCCGACACGGCGCGGGTGCTCTCGCGCTTCGTCGACGCGATCGTGATCCGCTCCGGCTCCCACGAGGAGGTCGCCGAGCTGGCGGGCGCCGCCGACGTGCCGGTGGTCAACGCCCTGACGCCGCTGCACCATCCCTGCCAGGCGCTGGCCGACCTGATGACCCTGCGCGAGCGCTTCGGCGACCTCGACGGGCAGCGGCTCGCCTACGTCGGCGACGGCAACAACGTCGCCCGCTCGCTGGCGATCGTCGGCGAGCTGGCGGGGGTCGAGGTCGCGGTCGCGGCGCCGGCCGGGTACCAGCTGGAGGAGGGGCACGGCGTGAAGCTGACCGGGGACCCCCGCGCCGCCGCCGACGGCGCCGACGCTCTCTACACGGACGTCTGGATCAGCATGGGGGACGAGGCCGAGGCCGACCGCCGCCGCGCCGATCTCGCCCCGTTCCGGCTCGACGACGATCTCTTGGCCGCGGCCAAGGATGGCGCCATCGTTCTCCACTGCCTGCCGGCCCACCCGGGGGAGGAGATCAGCGCCGACGCCCTCTACGGCGAGTCCTCGGCGGTCTGGGACCAGGCGGAGAACCGCCTGCACGCCCAGAAGGCGTTGCTGGAGGCGCTGCTCGCCAACTAGGCGCGCCGCCGTCCGCAGCCATGTATCCACACCTCGAGATCGGGCCGGTGACGCTGCAGACCTTCGGGCTGATGTTCGCCCTCGCCTTCCTCGCCGCCGGCGCCCTTATATGGAGGCGGCTGGGGGAGATCGGCAAGCCGGTCGACTGGGCCTACGAGATGGGCTTCGCGGCGCTGCTCGGCGGCGTCGTCGGCTCCCGCGTCTACTTCCTGGTCCAGAACTACAGCGACGTCAAGGACGACCTGCTCGGCAACCTCTTCTCCGGCGCCGGGCTGGTCTGGTACGGCGGCGCGATCGGCGGCGCCCTCGCCGTCCTCGCCTGGGCCCGGTACCGGGACTTCCTCGGGCTCGCCCTGCTCGACCTGGCGGCCCCGGCGCTGGCCCTGGGCTACGCGATCGGCCGCTGCGGCTGCCAGCTCTCCGGCGACGGCGACTACGGCAAGGCCTGGAACGGGCCCTGGGCGATGTCCTACCCCGACGGCACGGTGCCGACCGAGCAGACCGTCCACCCGACGCCGATCTACGAGACGCTGGCGATGGGCCTCGGCGCCTGGATCCTCTGGCAGCTGCGCGACCGGGTCCGGACCGGGATCCTCTTCGCGATCTACCTCGCTTACGCCGGAGCCGAGCGCTTCCTGGTCGAGTTCCTGCGCCGCAACGACGCGTCCACCCTGGGCCTGACCTCGGCCCAGCTGGAGAGCCTTGGCATGATGATCGCCGGCGCGATCTGGATCGCCGTCGTCGTTCGTCGCCACGGCGGCATTTCCCGCCCTGGACCCGCCGATACCGCGCAAGTCGCTATATAGGCGGGGTAAGCACAACGTTGTTACTCTTGCGCAAGAACTTTGGAGCATTCGAACTAGGGAGGCTTGGCGGGTAGATGGCGGCCGTGGACATACAGAACCAGGAGGGCCCGTCGGCGCGCACCTTGAGCGCTGTGCTCGACGCTGCCGCGGAGCGTCTGACCGCGGCGGGGGTGGACAACGCGCGCGCCGATGCCGAAGTGCTGGTCGCCGACGCGATGGGCGTGAAACCGCAGCAGCTCTCGGTCGAAAGCGCCGGCGAGGTCCCGGCTGAGATCGCCGCGGCGATCGAGGAGCGGGTGGCCCGCCGCGCCGACCGCGAGCCGATGGCCTACATCCTCGGCCGAGCCCCCTTCCGCACGCTCGAAGTCGCCGTCGACGAGCGCGTGCTCTGGCCGCGCCGCGAGACCGAGCTGTTGGTCGAGGTCGCCGTCGACCTGCCCGAGGGCGCCCGCGTCCACGAGGTCGGCACCGGCTCCGGGGCGATCGCCCTGGCCCTGCTGGCCGAGCGTCCCGACCTCAAGGTCACCGCCTCGGACCTCTCGCCGGAAGCGGTCGAAGCGGCGCGCGAGAACGCCGAGCGGCTCGGCATCCCGCTCGAGGTCAGCGTCGCCACCGGCATCCCCGAGGGCCTCGAGGGCGTCGACCTGGTCATCGCCAACCTTCCCTACGTGACCGACTCGACCATCTTCGAGCGCTCGCCGGAGATTCAGAAAGAGCCGCGGATCGCGGTCACCGGCGACTGCGGCGAGGACGGCCTCGGCGTGATCCGCGGCCTGATCGCGGAAACGCCTTCAGGCTGGAAGCTGGCGATGGAGCACGACACCCATCACGGCCCGACGATGCGCGAGATGCTGCGCGACGCGACTACCCTTCAGGACTATGAAGGGGACGAGCGGGTCACCGTCGGCTTCGCTCCGTGAGGCCGACGACAAGCGATGAGTGAGGCTCCGCCGCAGGCCGAGGAGACGGTCCCCGACGCGGGCGATCGCTCCGGCGCCGCGAGTGAGGCGCAGCGCCGAGCCAAGGTGGACCGGCTGCGCGCGGCCGGGGTCGATCCCTACCCTCACTCCTTCGAAGGCAGGACGCACACCGAGGAGATTCTCGCCGCGCACGATCCGGCCGAGCTGGGGGAGGGGGAGCACGGCCAGTTCAGCTACCGGGTGATGGGTCGGGTCACCGGCAAGCGAGGCCACGGCAAGGTCGTCTTCCTCGACGTCCGCGACGTCACCGGCTCGATCCAGGGCTACGCGCGCCGCGACGCGCTGGGGGAGGAGGCCTTTGAGCGGATCGAAGAGCTCGACGTCGGCGACTTGGTCGGAATCGAGGGCCCGGTGTACGTGACCAAGCGCGGCGAGCTGGCGATCAGCGTCGGCGAGTGCACGCTGCTGGCGAAGGCGCTGCTCGACCCGCCGGACCTCTTCCACGGCATCTCCGACCCGGAGCTGCGCTACCGCCAGCGCGAACTCGACCTGATGGCCAATGCCGAGTCACGGGAGATCTTCAAGAAGCGCTCGGACCTGACCTACGCGATCCGCGGCCACATGCACGAGCGCGGCTGGGTCGAGTTGGAAACGCCGGTCCTGCAGCGGCTGACCGGCGGCGCCGCGGCGCGGCCGTTCGTCACCCACCACAACGCGCTCGACCGCGACCTCTTCCTGCGCACCGCGACCGAGCTCTACCTGAAGCGGGCGATCGTCGGCGGCTTCGAGGACGTCTACGAGTTCGGCAAGTTCTTCCGCAACGAGGGGATGTCGCCCCAGCACAACCCCGAGTTCACGATGCTGGAGATGTTCGTCGGCGGCGCCGACTACAACGGCGTCATGAACTTCATCGAGACCCTGGTCTCGAGCGTCGTCCAGGAGGTGATGGGGACGACCAAGGTGATGCGCGACGGCGTCGAGATCGACTTCGCCGCGCCCTGGCCGCGGGTGGTGCTGCGCGACGAGATCCTGCGCGAGGCAGGGATCGACATCTACGAGGCGAGCCGCGACGAGCTGGCCGAGGTCGCCGGCGAGGACGCCGAGGAGAACGACGACTGGGCCGGCCTGGTCGACACCCTGCAGGGCAAGCTGGTCGAGCCGAAGCTGATCCAGCCGACCTACATCACGGTGCTGCCGATCGACATCTGGCCGCTGGTGAAGGTGCACCCGGACGACCCCAAGGTCTGCGAGGCCTTCGACGGCATCGTCGCCGGGATGGAGATCGTCGGCGGCGGGACCGACGTCAACGACCCGGTCGAGCAGCGCCGGCGCTTCATCGGCCAGCGCGAACGCCAGGAGTCCGGCGCCGAGGAGGACCCACATCCCCACGACGAAGAGTTCGTCAAAGCGCTCGAATACGGGATGCCGCCGGCCAGTGGGTGCGGGTTGGGGATCGACCGACTGCTGATGATCATGACCGGCTCGAAGACGCTGCGCGACGTGATCATCTACCCGGCGATGCGCGAGTTGAAAGGAGAGTGAGATGGCGGTGAAGCTCCACAGGTGCTCACTGATGTTCGTGAAGACGGACGGCCATCCGTGCTGGAAGGTGCAGAAGGCACTGGACGAGGCGGGGGTCGAGTACGAGCTGGTGAAGGGGCCGCTGCGGCGGGGCAAGCGCGAGGAGATCGAGCGACTCTCCGGCCAGCGCAAGTACCCGGTGATCGAGTTCGAGGATGGGACCGGCTACCGGGACGAGTCGGAGGCGATGGCGGCGCGGATCGGCTCCGGCGAGCTGGGCCCGAGCGCCGGCTAGAAGGCCGAGCGCAGCAGGCCGCCGTCGATCGGGATGACGGTGCCGGTGAGGTAGGCGGCGCGGTCGGAGCAGAGGAAGGCGACGAGGTCGCCGTACTCCTCCGGGGTGCCGAGGCGGGCGGCGGGCACTTCGGTGCGGGCCGCGGCTTCGGCGTCGTCGAGCGAGCCGCCGTGCTCGGTCAGGCGCTCGGTCGCGAACCGCCCGGTGGCGACGGTGTTGACGGTGATCCCGTCGGCCGCGACCTCGCCCGCCAGCGTCTTCAGGAACCCGACCGCGGCCATGCGGTGGGCGTTGGAGAGGTTGAGCGCCGGGTTGGGCTCCCGGGTCGTGTTGGAGCCGACGTTGACGATGCGGCCCCAGCGGCGCTCGCGCATGCCGGGGACGACGGCCTCGGCGAGGATGCGTGGGGCGAGCACGAGCGAGCGATAGGCCTCTTCCCAGGTGGCGAGATCGTGGGCGAGAGCGCCGCCGAAGGGCGGGCCGCCGGTGTTGGCGACGAGGATGTCGACGGGGCCGAGGGCGGCGGCGACCTCGCCGGGGAGCGCGGCGAGCCGCTCGGGGTCAGAAGCGTCGGCGACGAACGGCGTCGCGGCAGGGCCGATCTCAGCGGCGGCTTCCTCGAGCCGCTCGAGCGAGCGGCTGGCGATCGCGACAGTGGCGCCCTCGCGCGCCAGCACGCCCGCGATCCCGCGCCCGAGCCCACGGCTGGCGCCCATAACCAGCGCGACGCGCCCCTCGATCCCTAGATCCATCGTCCGACCTTAACGATGGGAGCAATGCTCAAAACCAGTTGCGCGGGTAAGGTTCGCGGTGAGCGCCCGTAGCTCAGTGGTCAACGGTTCCTTACGGGGGGCCAAAGAGCGTCGGTCTTTCAAGCCGAAGGTCGCGGGTTCGACTCCCGTCGGGCGCATTCGCTGCTGTTCCTTGAGGTGCCGTGGATTTCCCGGTGTGGAGCCAGATCCTCGGCTTAGACTCCGAATCGCGTTCCGCCGCCTGCCGGGCGATTCCGAGGCGTTCCGAGGTGCGAGAGTCGCATTCCAGTCACATCTCGCCAGAGGACGGCAGGCCTATTCGTGCTTCTCGGAGAGCTTCGCCAGCTCGCCGATCGAAACGCCCAGGGCGCCGGCAATCCGGCGGGCCGTGTCCCAGGTCGGGTTTGCCTGGCCTCGCTCGATGAGAGACAGCGTGGCCGGGGTGATGCCCGCTCCCGCAGCCAGATCCTCCTGAGTCGCTTTCCGCTTGCCGCGGAGTTCTCGGATCGCCTCGCCGAGTGCCGCCTGGGGTCGCTCCGAACGCCGCATCGCCAAGACGTTTCCAGATACGCGGTGCCCCGTGGCGAATCTAAAACATGTATTCAGTTGGTGCTACGCTGATCGCACCAATGAAAAGCGGCCCCCGGCCGGCGGTGGAACGCCAACCGGGGGCCTGACCACAAGGAGAGCAAGCCTCCTCATGGCTACCCAAGACCCTACGCGCAGCTGCGCGAAAGATCCCGCTTCCGAAGACCTACGAACGGAACGTGCCGTGCTGGCGTTCCTGCTCGACCAGCACCCGACCCGCGTGACCGCGGACGAACTGCCCTTCGCCCTCGACGCCAAGGGCTTCGCCGAGAAAGACGCCATCGCTCGCGCTGTTCGCGAGCTGACCGCCGTCGGCCTTCTGCGGCCCGAGGGAGAGCTGATCGAACCAAGTCGTGCCGCCCTGCATTTTGAGCGTCTGGAGCGCGGCTGATGGATGTCGCAGGGAGGTTTGGAGACAACCTGGTGCGCACCCGGCGGCTCGCGGGACTCTCGCAGGATGAGCTCAGCGTCCGCGCGTCTGTGCATCGCACTGAGATCAGCCAGCTCGAGCGTGGCCTGCGCCTGGCGCGGGTGGACACGATCGTGAAGCTCTGCGGCAGCCTCGAAGCCGACCCCGCGGAGCTGCTCGCGGGGATCAACTGGGAGCCGGGAGAAAACCGAATAGGCCATTTCAAGAAACCAAAATCAAACAATCCATCAGATGCCTAGTCAAAGAACCCAACAAGGCATCCACCAACTCCAAAGAGCCAATGCGGAGCCAGGCAGAAGAAGAGGCCAAGGAAGCCTCAAAGAGCCCTCCCAAAGAACCAAACCCACAGCCCGACACACTACGAACCCTCCGGATTCGTGCCTGGGCCGCTCCTTGTTGATCACCGACATCAGTAAGAGACGGAGGAGATCGGCCGGGGTCTTCTCCGCCCCTCCGGGCGGCCGATTTTGGCACGGCTTCGCCGTGCGACGGCCGCCAGTAGGGAGGGGCGGGAGAGCCATGAGCTTCGGTCGCATTTCGGCCGAAGGTCGAAGCGACCCGGTGCAGACGCCATCTGTCACGGACATAGGGAGCATGAAGCGGAAATCCGTCTCCGTCGCCTTCTTCACCGAGCGCAGCCTCGCTGACTACCTCGCCGTCTCCGATCGGACCATCCGCAACTGGATCAGGCGCGGAGACCTGCCCAGCTACAAGCTTGGCGCCTCGCGCCGAATCGATCCCGCCGATGTCGAGGACTTCCTCGCCCGCCACCGAGACGAGGCAGCATGAGACGCGAGTCGCCGATCAAGCGTCGCAACCCCTCCGGCAGCGTGGTCTGGGTCGCTCGCTACACGGGCCGAGACGGCAAACACCACTACGCCAAGCCCCGCTGGAATCGCGGCAAGGCCAGCTTCACCCGCAAGGCCGAAGCTCAACTCGCGATAGACGAGGCATACGGGCTCACCGATCGGCCCGACACCCTCGGCGAGTACTTCGCCACCTGGATCGAGCGGCACCCAAGATCCGAGCGAACCAACGCGACCTACGAGCACCGGGTCTCCCGCGTCACCGAGGTCGAGATCGAGGGCATCGCCCTGAAGGACTGGCCGATGCACGAACTCCGCCGCCGCCACACCCTCGCCCTGGTCGACCACATGCTGACGAACGAAGGTCGAGCCACCACCGGCGCCGTCGGCATCCTCCGCTCCCTCTCGGCGATGGCTGAGGACGCGATCACCGACGAAGTCTGTGATCTCAACCCCTTCAAGGGCATCCGCGTCCGCGCCAACGACCCGCGGGCCCGGAAGAAGCGCCGCCCGATCCGCGTCTTCAGCTTCGAGGAGATGCACCGCTTCGCCAAGGCCGCCGGCCGCTACGAGGCCCTCGTGCGGACCTTCACCGACACCGGCATGCGCTTAGGCGAGGTCCTGCCCCTCCGCCCCGAAGACTTCGACGGCGAGACTCTCCAAGTCCGTCGCACCGCCCACGAGGGCCGCATCCTCGAGGGCACCAAGACCGACCACGGAGAGGAGGACGCCGGCCGCGAAGTCCCCGTCCCGGCGACCCTCGCCTGGATGCTCGAAGCCCAGATCAACCTCAACGGCCCCGATTGCCCCCTCATCTTCACCACCCCTCGCGGCCGTCTCTGGCGCGAGCGCACCTTCTACCGCGATGTCTGGAAGCCGACCCAGGAGGCCTCCGGCCTAGACATCCGCCCCCACGAGTGCCGCCATAGCTACGTCACGCATCTACGCGCAGCGGGCGTGAACGACGCCGACTTGGCCGAGATCGCTGGGCATCGAGTGGAGACGATGCTCGCGCGGTACACGCATGCGGTCGGAGAGAGCTTTGGCTCGGTCCGAGGCGCCATCGACTGACTAGGGAAGGCCGAGTTGGCTCCGCATTAGCTGGGTGCCCGCTGCGATCGCGGCGCTCCGGATCGCCGTAGGAGCTTGCGTCCTCAGATACGCGGCGGCCCGTTCCAGTCGGGTGCGATCCTCGGCGGGGACGAACTGCGCGAGTTGCTCTGCGAATGCGGCCAGGGTCGCAGGCGACGCCCAGGCTTCGAAGCGTGGCCACTCGCCCAGTACCTGTAGGCCACGCCCGGTCAGGCGTAGATCCACGAACAACGCCCCGGGTCCGCTCTCAAGCTTTAGGTCATAGCTCAGGTAGCCGAGATCGTTGAGTTGCTGGAGCGTGTCGAAGAGCACCCCTTGACCGACATCGACGCCGAGCCACTGCGCTCCGTCCTGTCCGACGCCCAGTTGAAGCAGCCCGCGATCGCGGAGCGCATCTTTCTTCTCGACGATCGCCTGCAATACCGGCATGGCGACGGACTCCCAATGCGTGGCCGTTTCACCCATCGGCGAGTCCTCCACCCAGATCCGCGGCGGTGGCGTTCAACGTGCTCATGGCGACGCCCTCACCTACGTCCCCGATGACGCCCACCATGCGCCGAAGCGAACTTTGCTCCTCATTAGGGGCAGACTTCGCAAGCTCGTTCAGAAGCATCTTCACGCCGACCGCAGATGCGAGTTGGTCGAGGTCGGGCCACTCGCCCAGAACCTGCATCCCGCGTGCCGTCACACGAAGGCCCGTCCAGGAGGCGAAGCCGATCGTTTCTTGGCGCTTCCCATCGACCAGACCGTGCTCGAGCAGCCGGACGAGGGCCTGATCGAGATGTTCGCTGTCCAACCCCGCCACCTCATCCGGTGGTTCGACCGAGTCACGCAAGCCGAGTCGGAGGCTCCAGGGCTCTGGCAGGAAGCTCGACCCTTGATTCCGGAGCCAGCGAAGGACTGGCTCATCGCTCTCGGTCCAGGTGGACATCGACGACGCACCATAGGGCTACGAAAGGACCTCTTCCGGCGCGACTGCCGGAGGCTCCGGAAACGATGAGATTCGTGGGGCGGACCCTCTGGAGATCAGCCGCCCAGCGCGGCGCGACCTGCGGCGAGCATGGTATGGATCGCTGCGGCATCGGCAAACTCGGTCTCGGTCCCGAGCCTGATCGGCACGGTGATGTCCGTCTCCACGATCCTCCCTTCCTCTCTCCTCCCCACGTTGACGAGGAACGGCCGAAGATGAGGGGGCTGCGGTGGAATCGACACGAGCACAAATCCGGCGCCGGCAGGTTGCCCACTCCGCTCGAGGCGGATCTCTAGGCCCTCCGGGTGCGGCACGATCTGGCGCCTGATCGTCCGCAGCCAATTGTGAGGACGGATGCCTTCGAGCTGGACCGGTCTGACCTCTTTCACCGTATCCACCTGGCGGACCTTCCGCGTCCGCAGGCCGCAGACGATCAACCCTTCGGCTCCGCTGTTGGCAAAGGCGGCGACGTCCTTGGCCAGCTCGTACTGTTCCCCCGGCTGAGCGAGATCGTAGGCCGCCCCCTTCGCATCGAATGACTGATGCTCGGCCTGACCGAGCAAGACGTTAGCCTGGCCCGACCCGATCAGGGCGCAGACCACGGCGGCGTCGAACTTTCCTCGATTGATCACAGCCGAGGCCAGGGCACTGACATCGCCGGCCAGGCGACAGGCGTCTCCGACCCGCACTCCCCGCATCGAGGTGTACTCGAATTCGAAGTAGACCCGGATTTTTCCCCACTCGTCGCTTTGCGCGCTCCGTCGAGGCTCGGCGCCCTGCCGTTTCAACAGCGGCTCGAGCAGCTGGTGGATCTGAGGGTAGAACGGGTAATTCGGGTCCTCGACGCCGAGTTGGGCGGCCACCCACATTCGCCGGTTGCCGCGTATCTCGAGCGTGAAGGGCGCTCGGGGAGAGACCTCCGGGTTGAAGGTCGGACCCTGATCGTAAAAATAGATTTTGAGGTACGGATCTTCGATCGCTTCTCCGAGTTCTTCGACGGCTCGCGTCAACGAGATCATCGACACGTTGCTCAGTTCGGGGAGCGACGCGTGAAGTTGTTCGTCCGAACTCCCGATCAGAGCGAACTGATCAGCGCCGGGGATCTCGATCCTCGTTGTGGACTTAAGAAAGCGAGCTTGAACCGCCGCCCCGGCCGAACGCTCGGCGCTCATTTTTTCGATGCGCTCTTGCGGCGTCGTCCGTCGACCACCCCGTAGCGGAGGTTCAGTCCTTTCTCCTGCGCCTTTTCCGCGACTGCCTCGGGGAGGTCTTTGATCCGTTGTTTGGAGACACCGTCGCTGCGGAGCTGGATGGCGAGGAGCCAGCCGTCTTTGGTCTCGTCGGCTTCCATGTATTCGATCAACTGTTTGTTCAGCCCATCCCAGAAGCGGCCGCTGGTCAGTTTCTTGACCTCGAGGTCAGCCTTGAAGTGTGCGCCCTTGGAAAATTTGAAGTCGACTGGACCGTGACCGAGATTGACCTCGCGATCGATGACGATCCCGTTCGCCTGGCAGTAGTGCTTGGCTATACCCCGAAACAAGCTCTGGGCCGCCTCCTCGCGCTTCTCCGACCAGTCGTCGTTCCAGAGAAGTTTCCAGCCGCCCTCGTGTTCGATGAACTGACGGAACTGGCCGATGACCAGTTCGATCAGTTTCGGGAAGCGATCGACGCGGCGATAGGGCACGAGGTCGAGCCCGTGGTTGGCCACCCAATCGTGGGTGATCGGGTCCCACCGCCAGAGCAGCTCCGGATCGCCGTCCACGTCGTAGGGATTTGCCGATCCCTGCTCCAGTTCTCCCGCCCAGTCTTTGACCGCGACTTTGTGTTTGACCGCTTCTTCGACGATCTTGGTCTTGTTGACGTTCTCCAAAAGGTCGATGTTCAGCTCGGCGCGATGGACGTACCATTCCCACCAGTCTTCAGCGTCGAGCGTGGGTAGTTGACGTAGGAACCGTTTCGGGACCAGCAAGATCGGCTGCGGCTTTTTGGAGGTCGGGTTGGTCGGCAGCTGGGCGGTGATCGTCTCGACCGAGTTCGGGCCGACCTCGACTTCCCACTCTTTCGTATCCCAGCCACGTTCGGCTGCGACATCGGCCGTGTAGGAGATGAATCGTTGCTTGAGAATCGTGCAGGTCAGATCGCTGATCCGGTCGGGACCGATCCCGGCATTGAAGACCCCGAGAAGCTCGAAGTGATCGAGCCGGTTGATCCCTCGATCGATCGCGGCCTGCATTGCGAGGCCGATCTGGGCGGCCAGTTTCCTCCCGCCGCCAGCACCTTCGGTGTTCGAGGCGTAGCCGAGGCAGAACTCCTTCGGCTCGTGGAAGACGAGATTTGAGATGCCTTTGACGTAGTACGGGCTCTTGGTTTTGCCGCTCGATTTGGCCAGGACTTCGAAGGTCTGATCGAAGTGGGCGATCAGCTCTTCATGGGCGCCCGCCCACCGACCCTGGTTCTCTTTGTAGATCAAAAAGGGATCGACAAACAGGCGCGTGTCGCTCTCTAGAAGGACATCGAACCAGTCGCCGCCGTCCGTCTTCCCCTCGAACAGTTCACTCAGAAGCATCCTTGCCCGGTCCTCCCTGCTGGTCGCTTTACCGTCGCGTAGGCTAAATGGTGGAAGTCCTTCCGGCAATGAGGGTCACGTCGAGTAACGGGTCCGCCTCCGGGGCGGTCAGGAGGCCGTCGAGGAACTCTGGGTAAAGCGACGCCGGCGGGCCTCGGGGGGCCGCGCGGCATCAACCCGCTTCCGCTTCTGAGCGGTCCTTGGTCACCGCGTCGTCGATCCTCTCTACACCACCGCCCTCGACAGGCCCCGGCCAGCCCCGGCGCTAACCTCGGTGTGCGAGCTCGGGAGCAAGGCAGCGTCGTGCGCGACCTGGGGAATTGCGTGTCTCATCGGAGTTACGTCGCCGCTGCAGTTCCGCTTCCAATGCCAAAGGCATCCGTCCTTTCAAGTAAAAAGGTGCCAGTTCGAATCTGGTCGGGCGCATTCCTCTTTGGCTCGAAGGGTCTCTGATCAAACCGTGACATTCCGCGCTGCTCCCACCCGTTCCCGCACCTCCTGGCTACGGCTTCGCCAGATCAACGAGCCACCGCTAGGGTGGATGCCGGAGGGTCACCGGCCACTACACGCGACGTCGTGCCTCGGCTGCGGTTGGGTCGGCCGCCAAGGCACCGGCCCTAGCCCGAACGCGAGCGCGGGTCCGCGGCGAGCTTGCCCCAGCGCTTCGAGGACACCTTGGCCAGCGGCGTGGTCTGGCCGCTGCAGAGCCGACTCGCCCGCGGAGGGATCGCGGACTCCGAGGACCTCGGGCCTGGGCATGGTGCAGATCGCGATGCGGGGCTGAGGTCACCGGCCGATGGCACGTCAGGTCTACTTCTCCTTCCACTTCGATCGCGACATCCAGCGCGCCAACGTAGTCCGAAACAGCCAGACGATCCGTGCCGCCGATGAGGAGGTCGGCTACTTCGACCATTCTCTCTGGGAGGAGACCAAGACCGAAGGATCGGCCGCCATCGAATCATTGATCGACGATGGTCTTTCTGGTGCGTCGGTGACCGTTGTGCTGATCGGCGCGCAGACCTGGTCGCGACCTTGGGTCCTCTACGAGATCGCCGAATCACACAATGCGGGCATGGGCCTCCTTGGAGTCGCGATCAACAACATCCCGGCCTGGAACAAATCCACCGAACCTCCGGGCCCGAACCCCTTCGAGCAAGTCTCGGTGCCAACGGTCCTCGGAGGCACTCGAACGCTCGCCACCATCTACCCCGTCTATGACTGGGTGCTAGGAAACGGCTACGCCAACGCGCCGACGTGGATCGAGGCGGCGGCACAGGCGGCGGGGCGCTGAAGGCCGATCCGGAGCCCTGAGGCCGAGGTCGTCCCAAGACCGGTGCCTGTCGCGCCGATCCTGCTGATCGGGTAGGTCGGACTCATCTGGGCCTACATCTCGACCAGACCGCGATCGTGGAGAAAAGTTGTGGCGTAGTAACTACTGAAGTCGATTCGCATAACGACCCGGCCAGGGCGCCAGGTTCGGCGAATGAACGTGTGCGGCGACTCGCGCTCACCATCTCTCCGGCTCTCCGATGCAACCGTCTTCGTCAAGTGATCGAAACCAGTCCACAAAGACCTCGATGTGCTCCGCGGAGTAGTTGGAGCGGTGTCCAGAGCGGTCGTGGCAGATGTCCTGGCTGCCGTCGAAATCACGGAGCTCGGAAGGGATGACAGGTCCCGAGCCACCCCAGTAGGTGAAGTCGTCTGAGATCAGCACTCTCGGGCGCAAGGTGTCGGTCTCGACGTTCAGTGGATTGAGGCTGCCGTCCTCGAGGCTGTGGTGAGAGCTCACCTGCTTCCAGCTGCCGTCGCTGCCGTGGCGATAGATGTTGTCGCCGTAGCCTTGCTTGAGACTGCCTTGCAGTTGAGGGCGCTTGCATGCGAAGCGCTCGTCCTCCCAATATTGGTCGAAGGTCAGGGCCTCGCTCACCCTCATCGCGTACACCAACCGTCCCTCCTGGCCACGCTCTTTGGAGCCCGTGCCGATGACCCAGTCGCCGACCTGCGCTTTCCCGCGGATCAGCGGCTTGCAGGTCGCAAGCGTACACACCCCGCAGAATGGGTTCGGGGCGAACCCATAGTCGCGGGCGACGATGTAGGAGTAGAGCCGGATAGTCATCGCTCAGCAGTTGTGACGAGCGATGTCGCGGACCGGACGTAGGTCGCCGTCGCTCTTTTCCCAGTTGTCGATCTTGCCTTCGATCGCATCCTGGATGCGCTGGCCCTGCCAACCGACGACGGCGTCGGCGTAGCGGTCGAGAGCGTCGGGGACGTCGTCCTCGGACCCGCCTTGGGCCCACACACCGACGATCCGTTTGCCGAGCTGTTTTGCGTATTCGATCTCCCAGTCGACGTAGATGCTCTCACGCATGCCCGGCGAGACCAGGACCACGAGTACTTCTGCCCATTGGATCCGCGGGGCAAGGATTCCGTACTTGATGTAGTTCGGGCTTTTGGCTGCGTTGGGCTCATCCTTGGTGACCGACGAATCGCTCACCTCGTGACCGTGCTCGGCCAGAAGTGCGGTCATCGATTCGACCTGATCGTCGTCCTCGTGTATGTGTGAGATGAATACTTTGTCGTTCATTTCGACCCAATTTCCACTGCAACCGATCAGTTAGTCGAAATATTACTGCGTATCGATGTGACAACGACTAGGCTTCGATCTTCGTGCTACCTCCCGTGCTCGAGATCTACGCCCTCTGGCACCCCGACGATCCGGTTGGGGAGGAGCTGGCGCAGGAGTTGATCGACCACTTCCACGGAACCGCGTTCTCGGGTCTGATCGGAGGTGCGGTCGAGATCTACGTACGCTCGGCGCCCTGGCGTGAGCCGGGAGGGCCGCCGCGGCCGATGCCCTTCCAGGAGCCGCTCCCCTACGGGCTGCCGAGCGCGGAGTTGACCGTGGTGGTCCCGTTCCTCGGCTTGGGGATGGCCTCGGTGGTCGAGGCCGGGGACGAGGGGTGGACCGGGTACCTGCAGACCTTGCTCGCCGCCAGGTCGGCCGAGCCCTACGAGATCGGTGTATTCCCGTTCGTTATCGACCCGGCCGCCGTCGACGGTACGGCCCTCGGCGAGCTCTTTGTCGATATCCAGCGGATCGGGCACCCCGACGATCTCGCGCCGGCCGACCAGGCGCCGCGGCAGCGCTGCCGCGATCTGGCCCAGGCGATCGCCCAGCTCGCCGACGGCCCGGGGGACGAGGTGCTGACCGTCTTCATCAGCCATACCAAGAAGGCGACCGGCGAAGAGGGTGAGAGCCACGTGCTCCGCATCGATCGGGTCCGCCGCGCGATCCAACACACTCACCTACGCGAGTACTTCGACGCCTCCGACCTCCAACCCGGAGTCGATTGGGCAGAGGAGCTGCGGGCGAAATCGGCGACCAGCGCACTCCTCGGCGTCCGCACCGACCTCTACGCCACCCGCGAGTGGTGCCAGCGCGAGGTCTCGGTCGCCAAGCGGGCCGGGATGCCGGTGGTGATGATCGATGCGCTCCAGGGCGGCGAGGAGCGCGGCTCGTTCCTGATGGATCATGTCCCGCGCGTCGCCGGACACCCCGAGGCCGACGGGATCTCCGAAGCCGCGATCCTCGAGGCGCTCGGGGTGCTGGTCGACGAGTGCCTGAAGCGCGAGCTCTGGAGGCGCCAGCTCGCCCTTTCGGGCGACGAGGACCTGGAGGTCGCCTGGTGGGCTCCACATGCGCCCGAGCCGCTGACCTTCGTCGACTGGATCCACCAGGCCCGCTCCGAGGAAGAGCTCCCGGCCGGGAAGCTCCGGATCCTCCATCCTGATCCTCCGCTCGGCCCGGACGAGCTGGCCGCCCTCGTCGAGATCGCCTCGATCGCGGGGCTCGAAGACGGCATTGAGGTGCTTACCCCCAGGGGTCTGGCGGCGCGCGGTGGCTGATCCGCTCGAGCTTCTGGAGCCCGGTGCGCTCGAGGGGGCCCGGGTCGCCGTGTCGGTCTCCGAGAGCCCCGACCTGGCCTCCCGGGGTCTCACCGAGACGCACCTTCGGCTGGTCCTCGCGGAGATCGCCAGAATGATCCTGCTCGGCGGCGCCTCGCTCGCCTACGGCGGTCACATCGATGTCGGCGGCTACACGGACTTCCTTCGCCTGGAGTTGCAGAAGTACCGTCGCCGCGACCGGCCCCTGTTGGTCTGCCTCGCCTACTCGGTCCATCGTGAGCGCCCGCTCGAGCAGCTGCGCGACGCCGAGAAGGATCTCGGGCTCTTCGGCGATGTCGTCTACCTTGATCTCGACGGCCGCTCGATCGACCCCGCGACCGGGCGCGAGCCCGGACCGCAGGCCGTCGACGCAGACGAGGCGCGTGCGTCGCTCACCGCAATGCGCCAGTTCATGACCGACGAAACCCAGGCCCGCATCCTCATCGGCGGTCGTCGGTCGGGGTACCAGGGCGCGATGCCCGGCCTGCTCGAGGAGGCCCGGTCGGGGATCGAAGCGCGTCGGCCGCTCTACCTGGCCGGAGGATTCGGTGGCATCACCGCAGATATCGCCTCACTCGTCGGCCTCGACCCCGATCACGTATTTCCGCCCTCACCCGGCTCGGCTCCAGATGCCGAGGTCGCGAGTTCCCTGGCGGATCTGGGCGAGCGACTCGGCGACTGGAGCCCGCAGGACAACGGTCTCGACGAGATCGAGAACCGCCGTCTTGCCGCCTCCCACCGGCCCGGGGAGATCGCCTCCCTGGTCAGCATCGGGCTCTTGCGGCTCCACGCAGCGGGGAAGCTCCCGGCCGACCAGATCGAGGAGGGGTAGTCCGATGAGCGATCCGCTGGGCCCCGAGCTCACCCTCGACGAGTACCAACGTCGGGCGGCCGAGACCGACATCGAAGTCGACGGCAAGGACCCGATCGTCCCGTTGCTCGGACTCGTCGGCGAGGCGGGCAATCTGGTCACGGAACTGAAGAAGAAGACCCGCCCCGACGGAATTCCCTACGGTGGCTTCGAGGAGGTCGTCCGTGAGGAGATGGGCGATGTCCTCTGGTACCTGGCGGCATTGGCCCGGCGGGTCGGCGTCGGCCTCGGCGAGGTCGCCGAAGCCAATCTGAGGAAGACCAAGGCAAGGTGGATCGGCGATCCCGACCGACATCGCCTCGCCTTCGACGCCGACTTCGGAGCCGCCGAGCAACTGCCGCGCCGCTTCGAGGTCAAATTCTCGGCCCATGTCGACGAGGCGGGGCGCACCTACTCGCAGATGACCATCCTCGGTGAGGAGATCGGCGATCCGATCGAAGACAACTCACGCGACGAGGACCACTACCGCTTCCACGATGTCTTCCATGTGGCCCATGCCGCCGTGCTCGGCTGGTCGCCGATCCTGCGGAGCCTGCTCGAACGAAAGAGGAAGGCCGACGAGGAGATCGACAGGGCCGAGGACGGCGCCCGTGCCGGTGTCACCGAGGAGGCCGTCGCATCCCTCGTCTTCAACTTGGCTCGCAGCTACGACTTCTTCGAGGGCGCCGAGCATGTCGACGACACGATCCTCGAGGCGGTCATGGCCATCACCTCCAACCTCGAGGTGCAGGCTGCCACCGCGTTTGACTGGGAGCAGGCGATCCTCTCGGGCTACCGCGTCTGGCGGCGACTTCGTGACAACGATGGCGGCACCGTCGCGGTCGATCTCGACCGCGGGTCACTCGAACTGGTCTAGGCCGCGGCGGCGACCCGATCGCGCGCCCGGTCGCGATGAAGGTTCCACTTCGGTGGGAACACCGGGTCCGGAAGGCCCGGTAGGGGGCTGAAGCGCTGCTTGATCCGGGTCCTGCCGGAGAGGCCCTCGATCATCGGATGGGCTACCCGCGAGTACTTGTCAACCTCGCAGAAGAGGTTCTGGGCGTCGATCCAGTGAAGCGGGCGACCGAAGAGTCCGTCGAAGTCGAGGCCGAGGCGATCGAAATGCTCCTGCTGGTGCTCGACCATGTAGCGGATCACATCCCCCTCGATGCCGCGGGCGTCCGCTCCGAAGCACTTGTGGATCCCGTCCCGGGCGCCAGGTCCGGCAACGACGAAATCGTTCTCGCTGCAGTCGAGGACGGGCGAATAGTTCAGGTCGACGGTGAACTGATAGGCCAGAAATGGCCCCATCGAGGGATATGAGGCAAGCATGCGGTAGATCTCGTCGAGCGAGCGGGCTTCGCCGACTGCCGCGCCTAGTCCGTCACGCATCATCAGCTCCAGGAGCCGGAGGTGATTCCTGTGCTTCTTCTTCTCGCCGAGCTTCGGCGGCGGCATCACGTAGGCGGCCGAATAGATGGGGCCGCGCTCCGCCGCCCGGTCCAGGGCTGCGGCGTAATGGTCGTAGTCGAACCCCTTCCAATGAAGCTCGCCCAGGGAGCTCTCGAGGTGCTCCCAGGTCGAGATCTTGTTGAAGAGCTTGAAGAGGAGGATCCGGAAGATGACGTCCTCGTCCGGGTCGACCGCGCCGTCTCGATAGATGACCCGCGAGAGCAGATATTGAGAAACGCGATCGGCCACGCGAAAGACGTTGGTGAAGCGAAACCCGCGGAGGATGGGATCGGTAGTCCAAGGCGCCGGCTCGTCTCGAAGCCGTGCGAGGTAGAGATCTTGACGCCGTGCCGCAAATCGCCAGTAGGTGTCGAAGACTGCGCTCGGAAGGAGACGGCGACCGGCGATGACCACCGGTTCAGAAAGGGAGACTTCCGGCGGGGCGGCGAATGCCTGCTGCGGGGCCGACGTCGCGATGGGCCGCAGCGTATCGGCCCCGGCGCCGGTAGAAAGCGACCCCAGCCGCGGGACCGGCTCGAGCCCGCTCACTCCGAGGTTTTCAAGAGGTCGCGGCTGCCTAGTGACGACCGGCTCCGTTCCCAAGGACCGGATCTGTCGATCCGTGTCTCATTCCAGTCACCTCGACGCCGTGATCCCACTCCGTAAGCCACAGCCCTTCGTCTTTTCAATCCGGCGAAGAATGGCTCTAGAGAGACGCTAGAGACGGTTCGGGATCAGCGCGAAGGACTGCTTCTGGGCGGCTTTTCGTAGCTCCTTGTCCCAGCAGGCGAAGTCAAGATCCTCGCCGGTCGCAAAGGAGAGGGCTCCGGCCAGGTGAACAGCGTCGTAGGCGCGAAGCGAGTGCTTCCGGGCACTCTCGGCGGCACTCGCAAGAAGTGCGTCGTTGACGGCATGGCTAAAGATTCCACGCCAGATGTTCTCCAGATCCTCTTGGGCTCGGTTGAGTTGGGTCGGAGTCAGTCGTCGGCCCTTGCGCATCCGGACTAAGGCCGCGGTCGCCTCGACATAGGCAATCGCCGTCGTGCGGATTCCGTCAGCCTCGGCATAGGCACTTCGGGCCTCGTCGGCTTCGGGCTCGTCAACCAGAAGCTTTATCAGCGCGCTGGTATCGAGGTAAAGGCTCAGCGCCGACCCTCGGAGATGTACTCCGCAGCGCTCTTGCCCTCGCCTCGGAGCTTGGCAGGCTTGGTCGGCAGGTACCGCGGGCCTTCCGGTGCTCGAACGGTTCCATCCGCAATCAGGGCCGTTAGGTGGGGCGAGGTGTCCGTGGAGACGATCCGAGCCACTGGGCGGCCGTGCTTCGTCACCGTGATCGCCTCGCCCTCCTCGACTCGATCAATGATCGCGCTGGCTTTGTCCTTCAGTTCGCGGATGCCTACGGTCGCGTTCTCCATAGTGGCCATATTCTAGCGCTAAATGGCCAGCATGCTCACGCGTCGATGCGGGGTCGGCGAGAGCGCCGCCGCAGGTACAGGACCAGGCCTCCAAGCAACACCGCTCCCCAGAGAACGGAGGCCCAGATTCCTACCGCCCCGCTAAGGAACCCTGCGATCACCACAGCGAGGATTACAGCGGTATAGGCCCCGAAGAGGAGCAGGGCTCGACGGCCAAGTCTGCGCACGAGGGCTAGCTTAATTGCGACCCGGCAAGTTAGTCCTTGCCCTGGGGCCGACCGTTTGTGTCACATCTCGGTCATACCGCCGTCGCAATCCCGCTCCTCAGCGCGGACGCGCTCCGTCCTTCAATCCAGCGCCACTGACTGCGAGTTTCGCTGCCGCCGGTTAGGATCGGCCGATTGGTCTACGAGCTTTTGGAGGGTTGATGAACGGCGAGCAGGTCGCTGGCGACCAAGAGGTCGAAGTCGCGGGGGTTCCGATGTTCGGCGCGCGGCGTCGGGCTCGAGAACTAGTCAAAGAGGTCACCGAACTCAGGGCGCAATTGGATCGACTCGGCGGTTTGACTGTCATCGAATTGGAAGCCAAACGGGACGCACTCGAAAGCGAGGTCGGCGCCCAGCAGGCGCAGATTGAGAGCGACACGGTAGAGGCCGCGGCGGCCTTAGAGCAACAAGCCATGGACGCCGGAGCGGCGCTCAAGGCGGACCTCGCCGCCGCGGAGGTCGAGAAGCGCGCGCTTGACGAGCGGCTCGTCGTACTGCGAGATGAAGTCGTCGTTACCGAGGAGACGGCGCTTCTTCAGGAGGCGGGGGTCTACGAGTATCAGCATCCGCTTGAGGAGTCGGTCGAATACCAAGAGGAGCTGAAATCTCTCCGCGGCCAGATCAAAGCTATGGCGAAAAGCGAAGGCGGGGCCGTGACTGGCAGTACGGATTGGTCGGTGAACGGGTCGCTGCCACAGGGGCGGAAACTGGTTCGTGACTTCTCCAAACTCCTGCTTCGGGCCTACAACGCCGAGGCGGACAACCTCGTTCGAAGCCTGAAACCGCACAAACTCGCCGCTGCGCGCGAGCGGCTCTCCAAAGTGGCCGGAACCGTTGAGCGCCTCGGCCGGGTAATGGACATCCGGATTTCGTCGGCCTATCGCTCGCTGCGCGAGCGGGAGCTGGAGATGACCGCTGACTATCGGCAGAAGCTCGCCGATGAGAAGGAGCTTGAAAGGGAAGAACGCGAGCGACTTCGCGAAGAGCGCAAGGCTCAGCAGGAAATGGAGCACGAGCGGGCTCGACTTGAAAAAGAGCAGCAGCACTATTTGAACACCATGGAGGCACTGCGGGCGAAAGGTGACGAAGAGGCCCTAGCTCGTCACGAGGCCGAGCTCGAGAAAATCCAGCGAGCGATCGAGGACGTCGACTACCGCGTCGCCAACATCCGAGCAGGCTACGTATACGTGATCTCGAACATCGGCTCCTTCGGCGAAGGGATCGTGAAGATCGGATTGACTCGCAGGCTTGATCCGGAGGTCCGCGTCCGTGAGCTCGGCGATGCCTCAGTCCCGTTCCGCTTCGATATCCATGCTCTGCTCTTTTCTAAGGACGCAGTGGGAATCGAGGCAGGTCTGCATCAGCGATTGGCCGACCGCCGGGTGAACCGCATCAATACTCGGAGGGAGTTCTTCTATGCGACTCCAGAAGAGGTGAAGGCGCATCTCCTTGAAGTAGCTGGGGACATACTTTCCTACGAGGAGACCCCCGAGGCACTCGAATACCGACAGAGCAGGAACCTCGCTGAGGAAAGCCTCGATGGCGACTCCCCGCCACCAGAGACCCAGATTCTCTCTGGCTCAGGTGACGGAGTTGAAGCATGAGGCGGACCGGAGTTCATCTCGCAATTGCCCTCGTCGGTCTCTGTGCCTTTGCGCTGGCCGGATCTCCGGGCTTCGCTGCCGTCCGTGCGACGAAGTCCTGCGGCAACGTCGCCGGCGTCCCTGTCCATGCTCACGACATCGGCTGCCGCACCGCCCGCCGCATCTATCGCGCGAACATGAACGGGAATCTCCCGGCCGGCTGGAGCTGCTCGGCCTCCCTCGCCCGTTGCTACCGCGGCGAGGTCGGGCAGTCCTCCGAATACATGTGGTGGATGCGCACGACCTACAGGACGCTCACCAGCTCGGTAGTTCTCGGTGGTGAGGTCTACGGCGCTCCCACCGGCGAGGGCTGGGGAACTCCGCATCCGAGCTTCATCTACAACGGCGGCGACGCCAGCGGCTCGATCGACGATGTCACCTGGTCGAGCTGGGGAGGAGCTGTGGCCCACGGCCGCGGGCGCCATCCCATCTTCAAACCGCGCGGCGGTTACTACCGTCATCCGGTCGTCGCCTTGCTGAAAGCCACTGATTTGGGCCGCTGCGAAGGACGCTCCGCCTACCTGCGCCTGCTGATTCGCGAGCCCCGACGGCCCAGCGGTCCGCTCGGGCCATGGCGATCCTGGGCCGGGCCGCAGACTCTTTGCGAACCCTATGGCTCCTCGTTCGGGCGTTCTACCCGTGCTCGCGCCGGTTCGTCTCCTGCGGCAGCCCGTTCGGCGGCATTTCGATCATCGAGCACGGCACCAGCTGTACCCAGGCCCGCAAGGTGATGCAGATCACGGTCCCTAAGTCGGCCGGAGCCAGCGCTGATGATCTCGCGCCGCACTAGCTGAGATCTCGGTCGCATTCCGGTCGCATCGTCCTCGCAATCCGGCTGCTCACCCCAACGCCCTTCGTCCTTTCAAGCCGAGGGTCATGGAGCACTCTGAGCCATTCGCAGGCCATGCAGGCCCGCCGATGTCGATTTGGGCGTTGCTCGTTCGTCGTCTGGGTAAAGCGTGGCTAAGGGCCTGCGCCGACGAAGAAGGAGACGGAACGATGTCCGCAACTGTTCTTTACATGTCGATGTCTCTCGACGGGTTCATCGCCGGGCCCAACGAGGGACCGGGCAACGGTCTCGGGGATGGTGGGCACCGGCTGCACGACTGGTTCTCGGTCGGCGCTCCCACCGACCACTCGGGAGTCCCGGGACGCCCGTCGGGCGTCAACGGGGCGATGATGGACGAGGTGATGGCGACTGGGGCGGTGGTCGCCGGCCGCGGCACCTTCGAGCCGGCGGGTGGCTGGGGCGGTGACCATCACGACGGGGTGCCGATCTTCATCCTCAGCCGCCGTCCCGAGGCCGAGGAGGCGCAGTGGCCGCTGGTCACTTACGTCAGCCATGTCGAGGCGGCGATGGCACGGGCGAAGGAGGCCGCGGGTGAGAAGGACGTGCTGGTCCATGGCGCCGGCACCGCCCAACTGGCGCTTGCCGCCGGTGTCCTCGACGAGCTGCAGATCCACCTGATCCCGGTCCTGCTCGGCGAAGGCAGGCGGCTCTTCGAGCACCTCGGCGCCGACCACATCGAGCTCGAGCAGACTCGGGTCGTCGAGGGCGCAGGCGTCACCCACCTGCGTTATCGGGTGGCATCATGAGCAGCGATGCGAGCCGCCGGCTGATCCTCCACATGTCGGTCTCCCTGGACGGCTTCGTCGCCCGCGCCGACCATGAAATCGATTGGCTCACCCCCGGTGGGGATCGGCTCCCGGACCACGGCGACCAGCGCCACCGCGGCAACCTCGAGCTGCTCAGCCAGATCGGCCTCATCGTGCTCGGTCGCCGCGGTTACGAAGACATGTACAAGGGCTGGTCGGGCTCGGACAACCCGATGGCGCGGCTGATGAACTCGCTCCCCAAGCTCGTCTTCTCGCGGAGCCTCTCGGCGGTCGAGTGGAGCAACGCCACGCTGTCCGGGCGGCCGGTCGAGGAGGAGATTCCCGAGCGCAAGGCCGAAGGCGGCAAGGACATGATCGTCTTCGGTGGCGCCCGCATCGCCAACAGCCTGATCCGCGAGCGCCTCGTCGACGAGTACCGGCTGACCATCCACCCGGTCGCGCTCGGCGAGGGGCTGCCGCTGATGCACGGCCTACCCGAGCCGCAGCGCTTCGAGATGGTCAGCAGCACCGTCTACGCGGACGGCTCCGTCGGCCAGGTTCTGCGACCGGCCGAGTGAGGGCGGCAGCTACCGTTTGAAGGGTGTTCGGACCCTCGCAAGTGCTGTCGCTGATCCCCGGCGTGGCGCAAGGGGGACCGGCGCTGGCGGCGGAGGTGGACGGCTTCTTCGCGGCCGATTCGATGGTCCGCCGCCTGCACCGGGAGCGCCTGGTCCTCTTCTCGGGCGTCCGGGCGCTGCTGATGCAAGCCTGCGATCCGGTTGCCGTGGTCGGCTTCCAGCGCCACTCGATCATCTTCAGCGACCCGCAGACCCGCCTCCAGCGCACCGACGAGTGGATGTCCCGGATCTACTTCGGCACCGCGGATGAGGCCGAGGAGACCGGCCGCATCGTGCGGGCGATGCACCGCCGGGTCCGGGGAAAGACGCCGGCGCGATACGGGCCGGTCCCGAAGGGGACGCCCTATGCCGCCTCCGACCCCGAGCTCGGCCTCTGGGTCCTGGCGTCGCTGGCGGACTCCGCGCTCGTCTACTACGAGCGCATCTTCGGCGCCCTCGCCCAACCCGAGCGGGAGCGCTACTGGAGCGAATACCGCCAGGTCGGGGAGCTGCTCGGCCTGCCCCCGGACTCGATGCCGGACACCTGCCAAGGACTGCGGCGGTACGTCGACGGCCGGCTTGGCGACGGCAGCCTCTGGATCTCCGACGAGCGCCGCGAGCAGGCGGTGCGCATGATCCTCGAGCCGCCCTTCTCCGGCTGGCAGCGCGCGGCCGTCATGCCGATGACCGAAACGCTGAAGCTGGTCTCGACCGGACTGCTGCCGGCGGAGATCCGCCGTCTGCTCGGGTTCTCGTGGGATCCGGCGCGTGAGGCGCTGCTGCGCTCGACCCTTCTGCAGCTGCGGGTCGGCACCCGCTTCTGGCCGGACTCCATCCGGCTTCACCCTGCGGCGCGGACGGCCGCCGGCGAGCGCTACGGCGCGCTGGCCGCGTAGCTCCCACGGTCCCGTCCGCTATCGCCCGGGTCCCGCCGCCTCTAGCGCCCGTTCCAGGTTGTCGAAGCACTTGGCCCAGCCGTCTTGGTGCTCGAGGACGGATTCCCGGTCGCGCAGGTTGTTGTGGGTGAAGCGCACGGTGGTGGCGCCCTCGTCCTCCTCGAAGTCGACTTCGATCAGCGTCTCCCTGCCGTCGTCGTCGTGATCCCAGGTCCAGGTGAAGACGAGGCGGTTCGGGGGGTCGATCTCGGTGTAGTGACCGCCGCCGCCGTGCTCGACGTCCTTGTGGGGGTCGCGCATGACCACCCACACGTTGCCGCCGAGACGCAGGTCGACGTGGGCCTCGGGGGTCTCCCAGTCGTGCTCGGCATGGAACCAGCGCCGCAGCACCTCCTCGCTGGTCCAGGCGTCGAAGACGGCCTGGGCGGGGGCCTGGAAGGTGCGCTCCATCTGCAGCGTCTGGCCGCTCACCGGTCCTGGCCCTCTCGGCGTCGCAGGTGCACGGCGAGCCAGGCTCGCGCCACCACCACGGTGCCGGGGCCGGCCAGCCAGGGCAGCAGCTCCTCCACCGGCACGCCGCCGACGTGTGCGAGCGGGATCACGTGCTGCTCGTTCCGCGCTGCGAGGCGGTCGCGTCCGAGAGGCCGTGCTCGAAGGCGCTGGCGTCCTCGTACTGGTCATGGAGGTTCCACCACACGTACGCCTGGGTCTGCGGGTAGCCCTGCGGCGAGTCCTCCCACTTCTCCTGGCGCCCGAGGGCGGTGATGTCGAGGTAGGACCAGATGCTTCCCAGCGCCTCGTCGCCGCGCTTGTCGGTGAAGTAGGTGCGGTAGATCCGGTCCTCCTCGTCGCGGTAGAAGACGTTGGTGCCGTGCCACTCGTCGACTCCGAAGTCGGCGTCGAACTCGTCGGTGAGCGTGTACCAGGGCATCTCCCAGCCCATCCGCTTGCGGTAGCGCTCGATGTCTGCCTGGGGCGCGCGGGAGACGTGCGCGAAGGTGGTGTCGCGCGCGTTCAGGTGGGCCAGGTGGGCGACTTCGTCGGCCATGAACGAGCAGCCGCGGCAGCCGCTCTCGGGCCAGTCGGCGACGCCGGGCTCGAAGAAGAAGCGGTAGAGGATCAGCTGCCGGCGCCCCTCGAAGAGGTCGAGCAGGTTCGCCGGCCCGTCCGGCCCCTCGAAGCGGTACTCCTTCTCCACGGCCATCATCCGCGGCATCCGCCGGCGTTCGGCGGCCAGCGCGTCGCCGGCGCGGGTCAGCTCCTTCTCCTTGACCAGCAACTCCTCGCGGGCGGCATCCCACTCCCGCGGCGAGACGATCGGCGGCATCTTCATTTCGGTTCCTCCTTGAGGTACTCGTCGACGACATCGAACAGGCGCCCCCAGATGGCGCGCTGGCGATCCATCCAGTCGGCCGCCTCGTCGAGCACTTCGGGCCGGAGCGAGAGCCGGTGCGTCCGGCCTTCGACGACCCTGGTGACGACGCCCGTCTCCTCCAGGACCTTCAGGTGCTTGGAGATCGCCGGCTTGGAGACGTCGAAGTCCTGGGCGACTTCACCGGCGGTCGCCGGTCCGACGGCGAGGCGTTCGACAATCCCGCGACGAATCGGATGCGAGAGCGCCCTGAATGAATCGTTAACCATCTGGTGAACTATAGCGAACGCTCGAACTCAAGGCCGCTCAAGTGAGCCGGGATAGTCAGGGATCCTGCTGTACCTTTTGCGCTATGCGGCTCTCCTCGGCAATTGCCGGCCTGCTCATCCTGATCTGTGTCGCGCTCGCCGGACAGACGTCGGCGCTCGCCGATCCTCTGGTTCCTGTCTATGGCGGGATCCTGGACTTCCCGACGATCAAAGCGCCCGCCGATCCCGAGGAGTACTCGTGGAGCGTGGAACTGCGGTCTGGACAGGAACTCCGCCCGATCGATGACCAGAATGCGGCGGTCTACTTCGAAGATGGAGTCACGATGGAGAGCATCGTCGCGGCGGACGCCCACGACGCGACCGGCGCCGCTGTGCCCACGAGCCTCAGGGTCTCTGAAGCCAACGTCGTCACTCTTACCGTTCATCACCAGGCGGGAAACCTCGCCAAGGAAGGCGCACCATTTGTCTATCCGGTGACCCTAGGGCACGCCTTTGAAGTCGGCTACTCAAGTGTGGCGGTCACTTATCCCCCGTCTGAGCGGCCGCCGGTTGTGGTGCTGAGTAAGCCCACGCCCGTCTGCGTCGTGCCGCGTATAACGAGGCGCTCGCTGAACGCCGACCGGAAAAGGCTGCACGATGCCGGTTGCAAGCTCGGCGAGGTCAGGGGGGCCCGTTCGAAGATGGCCAAGGTCATCCGGCAGTACCCGGCGCCAGGCACGACGCGAGCGGTTGGCTCTGAAGTCGCCGTCACGCTCGCCGGCTAGACCCCCAACCAAGGGAAGCGGCCGCCGTCGTCGAAGTAGAGCTCGATGAGGAGCTTCGACCTGGACAAGCTGGAGGAGATCGCCGAAGGGCTGGCGCTCGGCTTCTACATGCTGATGTTCATGGCGCTGGTGACGCTCCTGGCCGGTGCCGCCGGCTCCGGATTCGAGCTGCTGATCGCCGGCTCGCTCGCCCAGGTCGGGCGCGCGGGGCTGGAAGAATTCATCGCTGACGCTCGTTTCTCGGCGAGCCGCGCCCCGGCGCGCTCGCGCACCTCCGGCTAGGCGCTCTGGGCCTCAGACGGCTGGGCGCGCCGCAACCACGCGCACCACAGGGCGAAAAGTCCGACGGCGAGCACAGCACCCGCCCAGTGCAGGTCGATCAGCACCGCGATCAGGCTCGGCAGTCCCGCCAGGACGGCGCCGATAAGAGTTGGCACCAGCGGCAGGCCGAGCACCCGCGCGGTGAAGGCGGCGCAGAGCATCCAGGAGGCGGGGCCGGCGATCCAGCCCCAGTCGACGAAGAAGTCGTGGGGGAAGGCGATGGCGAGGAGGATCGAGAGGACGGCGACGGCGGCCAGCTGCAGCAGCGCCGCCCGCCAGAGGATCGACGTGTCCATGTGGGGACGAGGCTAGTCGACGACGATCTTGCCATGCATCAGGGGATGGATCTCGCAGTGGTAGGCGAAGGTCCCCTTCTGCTTGAAGCGCACGGCCACCGACTTGCCGGGCTTGATCAGGCCGGTGTCGAAGCTGCCGTCACGGGTCGCCGTGTGGGTCACCTCGCTCGAGTTGGCGAAGGTGACGGTGGCGCCCTTGGCGATCGTCAGCGTCGGCGGGTGGTAGGCGAAGTTGGCGATGCCAACCCTGGGGGCCTTGCTTGCCTGCGCCGTTCCGCCGGCGGAGGCTGCCGTGCCGCCGAGTCCGGCCAGCGCCAGGGCGAAGGCGGCGATGGAGAGCACAAGCACGAGCTTCTGCCGGCCGGCACGGGTCCCCAGCGTCTTCATCATGCCCCGAGGTACGAGCCGGAGTTGGCGATGGTTCAAACCTCGTTCATAATTCCCGGCACCCGGTTTTACCCGGGCGGTTAGCTCAGTTGGGAGAGCACTTCCCTTACAAGGAAGGGGTCACTGGTTCGAGCCCAGTACCGCCCATCATCACCACCGCATCGCGTCCTCCCCGGTGACCGGTCGGGTTTGTCGATCTTTTCCGGGGGTAGCTCCCTGGCATGCCATTAGGACTGCTGCTCATCGTGATCGGGATCATCCTGGCGATTCTCGTTAATTACGCGCTGGGGATCATCTGCATCGTTATCGGCCTGGTGCTTCTGCTCCTGCCGTATCTGCGTGGTCGAGGAACCTCCCGGGTCTAGGCCCGGGAGGCCATCCCCGTAGCGCCAACCATCGCCTCCGCCCCGGTGTGGGCTCGGCCGGGCTCCTCTACTGAAGCGCGAAGACGACGTGGACCGTCGCGGTCACCGTCGACGTGCCGGGCTTGACCGGCGGCGGGGCGGCGGTGCAGCGCTTCGTCGCGACCGGCTTGGTCGGCGGAGTCGGCTGCGTGGTGGTGGTTCCGCAACTCGAGGCCGGGGCCGACTTGGCGTCGAACTCCGGGATCAGCGTGGGGCCTTCGCCTTCGTCAATCGCCAGCGCCGGGCCGAGCGTGCCGCCGGCCTGCGTGGCCAGCGCGGTAGCCCGCACTTTGGCCTTGTCGAAGGCCGCCGCAAGCGCGCCGGTGAACGCCGCTTCGGAGTCGCCGACGAAGAAGTTGGGGCCGCTGACGCCGGTCGCCCCCGCGCCGATCGCGGCGCTGACCAGTTCCCCGGCTTTGTCGGGCTGGTGGAGGATGATCCCGATCCCCTCGCCGGCGCGATAGACAGGACGGGTGCCGCGGAAGGACTTGCGCACCGTGATTCGCCCGGTGGTGATGTCGCCGGGGCCGACCCCTAGGGTCGCCTGCGCGACGGCGATGACTCCGCGCAGCCCTGCCGCGACGGCCTGCAGCGCCGCCCCGCGGGTACGACGTTCGCGGCTGACCGCGAAGCGGAGGCTGGCACTGTCGTTCGGCACCTTGAGGGTGGCGTTGGCGGTGACGGAGATCGTCCGTTCGGTTGCCGCCTGCGCGCTCGCCGGAACGAGCAGCGCCAGTGCCAGCAGGACGGTCAGGATCGAGGTTCGCGCGCTTGAAGTCATGTGCCTCCCAGGCTGTAACCGGTCGCGGGGCAAAAGGTGCGGACTCGGTACTCGCAGGCTACCCGGGCTGGCGGGGTGTCGACCCGCGCGGCCCTCGTGATCAGCCGAAGGCGCGCCAGGCCAGCACCGCCGCCACGACCAGCCCGATCAGGGCGATCGCCACCCGCAAGACGTCGCCGGACACCCGCCGCGCCAGTTTGGCGCCGAGCCGTCCGCCCACCAGCGAGGAGACCATCAGGCAGACGGCGAAGCGCCAGTCGACCGCCGCGAGGAAGGCATAGGCGACCGCGGCGAGCAGGTTGGCGAGGCCGGCGAGGAGGATCTTCAGGCCGTTCAAATGCTGCATCGAGTCGGCGACGAAGAGGCCGAGCAGGCCCAGCAGCAGGATGCCGACGGCCGAGCCGAAGTAGGCGGCGTAGGCCCCGGAGAAGAGCAGGCCGGCGGTCAGCCAGGGCGAGCGCTCGTTGCCGGCCTGCGACATCCGCGCGGTCAGCCGCGGCTGGAACAGCAGCAGCAGGCAGGAGCCGGCGACGAGGGCGGGGACGATCGCCTCGAAGGTTTCGTCCGAGGTGATCAGCAGCAGCGCCGTGCCGGCGATGGCGCCGAGCAACGTCGGCACCGCCAGGCGCGTCACCCGCCCGCGCTGCTCGCCGATCAGGTCGGCGTAGCCGATCGCGCCGCCGGCGGCACCGGGGATCAACCCGACGGTGCTGGTGACGTTGGCCGAGAGCGGCGGCACCCCGAGCGCGATCAGGGTCGGGAAGGTGATCAGCGAGCCGGCCCCCGCGAGTGCGTTCGACGCCCCCGCCGCGGCCCCGGCCGCCGCCACGGCGAACAGCTCCAGCAGCGGGCTCAGCTCGCTCCCGCGCCCAGCTTCGGCGTCGCGGTGCCGCCGCGCTTGTGCTCGGTCTTGGTGACGACGTCGAAGAAGACGTCGTTGCGGCCGCGGCGCATCTGGCGCGGGAAGGCCGGGCGGGCGCGGCGGTGGCCGGCGGCGATCGCGCGGAAGGCGGTCTCGTGGGCACGGGTCCAGGGGATGCCGAAGATCTCCCGCACCCGCGGCGGCAGCGTCCCCTTGATCACCAGGTTCTGGGCGACGAGGTTGCCGCGGGCCGGCGCCGGAACCGGCTGCTTGAACGCCACCAGCGGTGCCATTGCCAGCGCGTGCGGGGTGGCGTGCAGGTCAGGAGAGGCGAGGCGGCCGTCGAACCAGGCGCGGAACTCCGGGTAGCTGCCGGGCACCGCGCTCGCCGACAGGCGGAAGAGCTCGCCGAAGCGGACGTAGTCCTGCCAGAGCGCCTCGCGCTCGGCTTCGCTCAGCGGCCGCACCATCGCCTCGTACATCGCCCGCCCCGAGTCGGCGATCACCGCCAGCGTCCACAGCATCAGCTCCGGGTCGAAGGCCGAGTAGGCGGCGCCGGCCGGATGCGGGCCGGCGGCCTCCTCGAGCGAGCCCTCGATCCGCGCGTGCAGGCGGTGGACCGCGGCCAGCGCCCTGTCGGCTTCGGCGCGGGTGCCGAGGAAGACGGTCTCCTGGATCTTGGCCGTGCGGGCCAGCCGCGTGAACGGCCACTCGCCTGACTTCGTGCTCAGCATCGTGCCGGTGTAGGTGAGCGGTTCGAGCGCCCCGATCAGCAGCGCCCGCTGGCCGTAGAGGAGGCCGACCGCGCGCTCGCCGTGCACGCGCCGGGCCATCGAGCGGCCGGGCGGGAAGTAGTAGGTGTCGTCGCTCATCCTGGCTGCCCGGCCAGGGATGCTACCCGCGCCGCGCCCGTGCCATCGCGACCAGCGCCGCGCCCGACCCGTGCGGCTCCGCCAGCCCGTGCAGCTCGTGGGCGGCGAAGACCTCGTCGAGCTCCTCCCGGGTCAGGGTCTCGCGCTCGAGCGCGGTCGCGGTGAGGTGGTCGAGGCAGGCGCGGTTGGCGGCCAGCAGCGCCCGCGCCCGCCGGTAGGCGTCGCGGGCCAAGGACATCGCCGCGACGTCGACCTCGCGCCGGGTCGCGTCGGCGACCGCGTAGTCGCCGGTCGGGATCGCGATCGGCGGCGCTCCGTCGTAGTCCACCGGCACCCCCATCCCGAACTCGCTGACCATCTGCTTGGAGATCGCGTGGACCCGTGAAAGATCGCTCTGGGCGCCGGTGTAGAGCTCGGCGAAGACCTCCTCTTCGGCGGCGCGGCCGCCGAGCAGGGTCACCACCTCGTCGAGCAGCTCGTCGCGCGACTTCATGTAGCGGTCTTCGTCGGGCGAGTGGGCGACGAAGCCGAGCGCCGGGCCGCGCGGGACGATGCTGAGGATCTCCGGTGGGTCGAGCCCGAGCAGCTTGCGGCAGAGCGCGTGGCCGGCCTCGTGGCAGGCGACGATGTGGCGCTCTTCCTCGTTCATGCAGCGCCCCTGCTCGGAGCCGACCGACTGCCGCAGCAGCGCCTCGTCGAGGTCCTCGCGACTGGTCTCCTGGCGGCCGTCGCGGCCGGCGAGGATCGCCCCCTCGTTGAGCGCGTTGGCGAGCTGGGCGCCGGTCATCCCGGTGGTCTTGCGGGCGACGTCGGTGAGATCGAGGTCGGCGGCCAACGGCTTGCCCTTGGCGTGGGTGCGGAGGATCGCCTCGCGGCCGTCGCGGTCGGGCGGCGCCACCAGCACCTGGCGGTCGAAGCGGCCCGGTCGCAGCAGCGCCTGGTCGAGCTTGTCGACGTAGTTGGAGGCGGCGATCACGATCACCGTCCCGGGGTCCTTCTCGAAGCCGTCGAGCTCGACCAGCAGCTGGTTCAGCGTCTGCTCCTGCTCGCCGGAGCTGGCGCCGCCGTTGCGGGCGCCGCCGACGGCGTCGAGCTCGTCGATGAAGATCACCGCGCGCCCGGACTTGCGCGCCTCCTTGAAGAGGCGGCGGATCCGCGCGGCGCCGCGGCCGACGAACATCTCGACGAAGCTGGCGCCGGAGGCGGCGAAGAAGTCGACCCCGGCGTGGGCGGCGACCGCCCGGGCCAGCATCGTCTTGCCGGTGCCGGGAGGGCCGTAGAGGAGCACGCCGCGCGGCGCCTGGGCGCCGAGGGTGGCGAAGCGCTTGGGGTCGCGCAGCCACTCGGTCACGTCCATCAGCTCGTCCTTGGCCGCGTCGACTCCCTGCACCTGCTCCCAGAGGACCGGCTCGGTCTGGCTCGCCTTCACCGTCTCCGGCTTGGTCGAGCCCATCGTGCTGCGCAGCAGTTTGAGGAAGATGAAGACCAGGCAGCCGGAGAAGATGACCCCGAAGACGGGGTACCAGTTGAAGAAGAATTCTTGGATTTCGGTCGCGAGCATGTGGGGAAGTGGGTCGGGGGCTTGCCATATCAACGGCTCGCCGCCGCAAAGCTTGCGGCCGCTGGGCACCGTCGAACCGTCCAGTTCGCCTCCCCTGCTCCTAGGATCACCGGCATGAACGGGCCACGAGCGGCGAGCGCGCCGGAGCTGAAGGCGCAGATCGAGGCCGAACGCGCCGGGCGTCCCTTCCTGGTCTTCCGCGACGGCGACGACGAGCAGGTGATCGTCGCGATCGAGCCGGAGGCGGAGCAGCTGTGGGTTGGCCGCGGCGAGTCCGCCGACGTGCGGCTGGGCTGGGACGAGGAGGTCTCCGGCCTGCACGCCCAGATCGACGTCGTGCGGGGCGAGTGCACGCTGGTCGACGACGGCCTCTCCCGCAACGGCTCCTACGTCAACGAGGTGCGCGTGCACGGCCGCCGCCACCTGCGCGAGGGCGACGCGCTGCGCTTCGGCCGCACCGTCGTCGCCTACCGCCGGCCCGGCGGCGGGGGCTCCGAAGCGACGGCGATCGCCACTGACGTCCCGGCCGCGGCCTCGGTCTCTCCCGCCCAGCGCAGGGTCCTCGTCGCCCTCTGCCGTCCTTATAAAGACGGCGGCGCCTTCGCGACGCCGGCGACGAACCAGGAGATCGGCTCCGAGCTCCATCTCAGCGTCGACGCGGTCAAGACCCACATGCGCGCCCTCTTCGAGAAGCTCGGCGTCGGCGACCTGCCGCAGAACCAGAAGCGGGTGGCGCTGGTCGAGCGGGCCCTGCAGTCTGGCGCCGTCACCACCCGCGACCTGTAGGCACGGCTGGCGGGGTGGGGGAGTTCACCCCTGGGGTCCCTGGGAGCGGGGGCGGTTTCGGGCGAATCTGGGTCCAGGCAGAACGCCAACCACTCAGACCCAGGAGGAACCACGATGAACCGCACCGACGCTCCCGCCAAGACCCGCAAGCTCACCCGTTTCGCCGGCCTCGCCGCCGCTCTCGCGACCGTCGCGATGATGATCGCCCCGGCCGCCGGCATGGCCTCGGCCCCGGTCAAGTTCGGCGCCAAGCTGAACCCGACCGTGCAGCCGTCCAACTCGCTGCCCGGCCTGCGCTGCATCGCCGACCCGCTCCGCCTCTCCCCGTGCACGATGGTGCAGAACGAAGCCTACGGCCGGCCTGACGGCGGTCACATCGCCCCGAAGACCGGGACGATCAAGAAGATCCGGCTGATCGCCGGCGGTCCCGGCACGATGCGGGTGGAGACCGCGAAGGTCAAACGGTCGACCCTGTTCACCAGCAAGGAAGCGAAGCTCGTCCACAAAGGCCCGAAGATAGCTACCTGGGGCAGACCGAAGCCAACTGGGAAAGCGACAGCTACCGAGTCGAGTCCTTCGATGTGAACATGCACATCGAGAAGGGCGAACAGCTCGCCATCCACAGCGGCAACACCTCGATGATCCGCTGCTCGTCGGGCGGCGACAACACGCTGATGTACCCGCTCACCTACTACCCGAAGCACCCCTACAACGCGGCTGAAGGCAGCGACGGCTGCTGGCTGCTGATCGAAGCCGTCTACAAGTAGCGCCTGCCGGCGCTGGCGTGGCGTTGTCGAGATCCGGAAACGCGAGGCCCGCTCCGGCGGGCCTCGTCGCGTCACGCGTCTGCTCTAACCCGTCCTATAGGCGGGTAACAGCAGACGCGTCAGCCGCGCTCGACCTGGGAGCCGCCGACGATCGCTTCTTCGTTGCTGTCGGCGAAGGTGATCCAGGCCTTGTTGCCGCCATCGTAGTCGGGCGCCCAAAGCTTCAGCGTCGCGTCCCGGCCCCAGACGGTGACCTTCTCCTCGCCGGTCGCGTCGATGCCGCGCCAGATCCGCACGAAGGGATTGCGCTCCCACTGCTCGCCGATCGTCGTCGGCTCGCGGTGGCCGGGGTGGACGGTGGTCTCTGGCGGCAGCTCCATCAGCCGCATCACCGAGGCCTTGAGGTCGGCGAAGCCGCTGGCGCCCGGCGCCATGGTGCCGCCGACGGTGCCCTTGAAGAGGACGTCGGCGGTGAAGACGTCAGTGCCGTCGATCAGGAAGGCGAGGTGGCCGGCCGCATGGCCGGGCGTGTAGAGGGCCTCGACCTCGAAGCTGCCCGCCTGCAGCTTGTCGCCGTCGGCCATTGTCACCTCGACCTCTTCGTCGAGCTCGGCCGCGGTCGCCTCGTGGGCGACCAGCGGCGGGTTGCCGAGCGCCTTGCGGGCCTCGGCGAGGCCGGCGACGTGGTCGCCGTGCGGATGGGTGACGAGGATGTGGGTGATCCCGATCCCGTCGCGCTCGATCCGCTCCAGCAGCGGCCCGAGTTCGTCGTTGCCGTCGATCAGCACACCGGTGCCGGCCTCCGGGTCGGCGACCAGGTAGGCGTTGGACAGCCACTCCGGGTTCTCGGTCCTCTCGACGATCACGCCGGTGAGGATAACCGCGCGCTGCCCTCGAGCAGGGTCCGGGCGACCAGCTCGGGGTCGTCCCACATCGGCGTGTGGCCGACGTCGGGGAGGACGAGGAAGCGGGCGCCGGCGGGGCGCCGCTCGGGTTTGGGCGGGCCGAGCAGGCGATCGCGCTCGCCCCAGGCGATCGTCACCGGCACCTCCACCGGGTAGCCCTCGGGCTCGAAGAGATGGGTCCGCATCGCCCGGTTGGCGCCGTCGTAGCCGTTGGAGTCGATCCAGCTGAGGACCAGCTCGCGGCCGGCGGCGACCGGGATCCGCTCTGGGTGCGCGGCGAAGGTCGAGAGCATGCGGCGGCGGACCGGCGGGACGAGGATCGCGGCGGCGACGAGCGGGCGCAGGCGCCGTCCCAGGGCCCGCGTGTCGCGGCCCGGGCGCTGGCCGAGCGGAGCGCGCCAGAGCCCGGCGGGGGAGAGCGCGGTGACCGAGGCGGCCCAGCCGGCGCGGCCCATTTCCAGCCCGACCCAGCCGCCGAGCGAGTTGCCGGCGACGTGCGGGCGCTCGACCCCGAGCCCCTCGCAGGCCGCGTGCAGGGCGGCGGCGAGGTTGGCGGGGCTCGGCTCGACCCCTTCCGGCAGCGGCGGCGCCGTGCCGAAGCCGGGCATGTCGAGCACCACGACCTCGCGCTCGCCCTCCAGCAGCGGCAGCACCGGGTCCCAGACCGAGCCCGAGGCGCCGAGCCCGTGGATCAGCAGCAGCGGCTCAGGCACCGGCGCCGCCCGCGATGCCGGCGACGCGCCGGGGGTGGAGCGCGGCGCTCGCCCTCACGACCACCCCGGCTTCGCGAACAGGGCCTGTACGTCGCCGATCCGGTGCTCGCGGAAGCCCGCCTCCGAGGAGGAGAGGTAGAAGTCCCAGAGGCGGCGGAAGCGCTCGTCGTAGCCGCCCGGGCGCAGCCGCTCCCAGGCGCCGAGGAAGCGCTCGCGCCAGGCGGCAAGCGTAGGCGGGTAGTGGGCGGTGATGTCGTCGAGCCAGACCTCGCGCATGCTGGTGACCCGGCTGACGGAGTCGGCGATCGCCTCGCGGGAGGGCAGGCAGCCGCCGGGGAAGACGTGGGTGTTGGCGAAGCTGCGAGCGCCCTTCTCGGCCTCGTACATCGCATCGTCGATCGTGATCGCCTGCAGCAGCATCAGCCCGTCCGGGGTGAGCAGCTGGTCGCAGCGGCGGAAGAAGTCATCGAAGTACTGCCAGCCGACCGCCTCGATCATCTCCACCGAGACCAGCCGGTCATAGTGGCCCTCGAGGTCGCGGTAGTCCTCCAGCAGCACCGTCACCCGCTCGCCGAGGCCCGCCTCCTGGACCCGGCGGCCGGCCAGCTCGTGCTGCTCGCGGGAGATCGTCGTCGTCGTCACCCGGCAGCCGTGCTCGCGGGCGGCGTGGACGGCGAGCCCGCCCCAGCCGCTGCCGATCTCCAGCAGGTGGCTCTCCGGATTCAGCCGCAGCTGCTCGCAGATGCGGTCGAGCTTGGCGACCTGCGCCTCCTCCAGGCTCGCCCCCTCGCGCGGGAAGTAGGCGCACGAATACATCATCCGTTCGTCCAGGAAGGCGGCGAAGAGGTCGTTGCCGAGGTCGTAGTGGGCGGAGATGTTTTGGCGAGCGCCCGTCCGCGTGTTCTCCGGGACCAGTCCCCTGATCCGGTGCAGGAGGCCACGCGGGCGGGCGATCGCGCCGCGCAGGCCATCGAGGTGGCGCAGCTCCCGGGCGGCGATGCGGATCAGCGCGACCAGGTCGTCGGTCTCCCAGAGCCCGTCGACGTAGCCCTCGCCGAGGCCGACGCTGCCGTGCAGCGGCCCGCGCCAGGCGGCCGCGTCGTTGATCGTGACCGTGGCGCGCAGGTCGGCGTCGGCGGGGCCGAAGGCGCGCATGCGGGGCCCTTCGACCACCTCGATCCGCCCACGGCGGACGCCGCGGCTCATCACCGTGGAGACGGCCGCCCGGGAGAGCGCGTTGCGGACGCCGCCGCTCACGGCGAGACGAACCCCTTCGGCTTCTTGCCCTGCGGATGCGGGAAGTAGCGCGCGCCCTTCAGCTTCAGCCGCAGCGACTGCGCGTAGATCTTCGCCACCACCTGCAGCGACATCGCCGGGTAGCGGGCCAGCATCCCGGTCAGCAGCGGCCGGCTGAGCTCGCGCCGGTGCAGGTCGAGGGTGGCGTCGAAGGACTTGCCGGCGCGCGCCTCGGGCCCGCGGTCGGGCCGGGACTCGATGTGGACCGAGAGCCGTTCGCCCGGCTCGCCGGCGCGGAAGGCGTAGGTCTGGTCCATCCCCATCAGCGGGGAGACGTGCAGGGCCTTGTCGAGCTCGTCGCTCAGCACCGGGCCCTCGCCGCCACCGCGGGCCAGCACGTAGGGATGGCTCTCCCCCCAGGGGATGTTCTCGACATCGGCGACCACAGCTTCCACCCGCTGCCCGGAGCTGTCAAAGCAGTAGTAGAAGCTGACGGGGTTGAAGGAGTGGCCGAGGTAGCGCAGGCCGCCGAGCAGCCGCACCGGGCCGGCGGGGCGCCAGCCGGTCTCGGCCTCGACCGCGTCGCGGGCGCACTCGTCCAGCGGTCGCGCCGGGTCGCCCATGAAGTCCTCGCGACGGAAGCGAGCCGGGGCGCGTCGCCGGGCCGACCAGAGCGGATAGGGATCGAGCACGCCCGGGAGCTCGCCGAGGTCGAGGTACACGAGGAAGAGCCGGTAGCTGAACTCGTGCTCGATCGGCTCGAAGCGGCGGTGGCGGATCGTGCCCTCGTAGACGGCCGAGGCGCTCACGCGGCCAGCTCCCCCTCGATCGTTTCCAGGCTTTTCATCGCTATGGCGGGGTCAACCCTGGAAACGACCTTGGCGGTCGATCCCGGCGCGATCCCCTCGCACGCCCGCAGTGCGCTCACCACCCCGTCCTCGTGGAAGCCCCAGCCCCAGTAGGCCCCGCAGTAGTGGGTGCGGCGCACGCCGCTGATCTCGCCGTGGCGCGCCTGCGCGGCGACTCCCTCCGCGGTGTAGACGGGGTGGTCGTACTCGAAGCGCCGCAGCACCTTCGCCGGGTCGATCTCCTCGCCGCGGTTGAGCGTGACCAGGTACTCGCGCTCGGCCCGCAGCCGCTGCAGGTTGTTCATCCAGTAGGTGACGGTGCTGCCGGCGCGGGGCTCGGCGGCAAGGTGGAAGTTCCAGCTCGACCAGGCGGTGCGCCGGCGCGGCAGCAGCGCGGTGTCGGTGTGGAGCACCGCTTCGTTGCGCTGGTAGGGGATCGCGCCGAGCACCTCGCGCTCGGGTTCGCTGGGGTCGGCGAGCAGCGCCAGCGCCTGGTCGGAGTGGGTGGCGATGACGACCTCGTCGAACTCCTCGCTCTCGCAGCCTCCGGCCTCGATCCGCACCCCGCCGGGCAGCCGCTCGATCCGCCGCACCGCCGCCCCCAGCCGCACCCGCTGGCGCCACGGCGCCGAGATCGCCTCGACGTAGCTGCGCGAGGCCCCCGCAACCGTCCGCCACCTGGGCCGGTCGCGCAGGCTGTACATGCCGTGGTTGTCGAAGAACTCGGCCATGAAGCTGGCCGGGAAGCTCCACATCTGCTCCGGGTCCGCCGACCAGACGGCGGAGGCCTGGGGCACGATCAGGCGGTCGATGAAGTGCTGGGAGAAGCCCTTCTCCTCCAGCCAGGTGCCGAGCGAGGGGGCGGTTCCGTTCATCCCGATCAGCGCCTTCGCCTCGTGGTTGAAGCGGCGCCAGTCGCGCAGCATCCCGAGGAAGCTGGGGCTGAGCAGGTGGGCGGGGCGGGAGAAGAGGCCCCAGGGGGTGCCGGAGTACTCGAAGCTGCCGCCGTCGGAGACCGAGAAGCCCATGTGCGAGCGCTGGCTCTCGACCCCCAGTTCCTCCAGCAGCGCTTCGAAGTTGGGGTAGTTGCGGTCGTTGAAGACGATGAAGCCGGTGTCGATCGCGAGGTCGCCCCCTGTCGCGTCCTCGACCGTGACCGTGTTCGAGTGGCCGCCGAGCCGGGCGGCCGCCTCGTAGACGACGATCTCGTGCTCGGGGTGCAGCTTGTGGGCGGCCACCATTCCGGCGACGCCGGTTCCAACGATCGCGATTCTCATATGTCCACCAGTACGCAGTGTGGCGCCGATCGGTTGCATCGATCGATTTGACCGGGAGCGCTCCCGGGTCAGCCGTAGGGCTTGTAGATCAGCTTGTCGCCGAGCAAGGCGCTGACCGTCGCGAACCCGTAGCCGCGGGCGCGCAGGGTGTCGATGATCGCGGGCAGGGCGGCGAGGGTGCCGCTGCGGTCGCCGCCGCCGTCGTGCATGAGGATGATCGAGCCGGGCTGCGCGGCTTCGACGACGCGGCTGTAGACGGCGCCGCTGCCGGGATTGGCCCAGTCGGTCGGGTCGACGTCCCAGGTGATCGTCCGCATCTCGAGGCTGCCGGCGGCGGCGAGCACGTTCGCGTCGACGGCCCCGCCCGGTGGACGGAAAAGGCAGGGCTGGAAGTGGGTGTACTCGGCGATCCGTTCCCCGGCCGCGGCGATCTGCCCGTAGTCGGGGTATTCGACGTGGTTCTCGGTGTGATCGCCGAGCTCGTCGCCTTCGGAGAGGGCGCGGCGCATCGTCGCTTCCCGTCCCGGCATCTCCTGGCCGATCTCGAAGAAGGTGCCGGGGACGCCCTTGTCGCGGAGCACGTCGAGAAAGCCCGGCGTGTAGTCGCTGGGCCCGTCGTCGAAGGTGAGGGCGACGAGCTTGCGGTCGCGCGGGCCGTTGCTGACCAGGCCGGTGGAGCCGCCGCTGCAGCCGGCCGCGCGCACAGGCCGCAGCCGGAAGGCGAGGGCGCCGACGGCCGGGAGCGCCTCGGCGCAGCGCTGGCGCAGCCTGCATCCGCGGCTCTCCAGCACCCGCCAGGAGTAGTGCTGGGGAGTGAGCCCGGCATCGTCTGGGACAAGGGCGACGACGAGCTTCCGCGGGCTCGGCCGCTTCACCGTCGCCCGGGCCTCCGGCGGCCCGCCCGTCTCGATCGGCCTGCCCGCGCCGTTGACCGCCTCCAAGCCGACCCGGCGGTGCGCCTTCGGATCACCGAGGCAGAGCCGCCGCTCGCCCTTGCCACCCTCCCGGCTCAGCGCCAGGCAGAGGTAGCGGGAGCCGGCGCGCCGGGTGTCCGGCCGCGGTTCGAGCTTGCCCAGCGGCACCGGGGCAGCGGTCCGCACGGTGAAGACCAGCTCTCGCCCCGCCTGCCAGAGGCGCGCCCGGACCAGGCGCTGGGGGGCGGCGCCAGCCGCGGCGGGCAAGGCGAGCAGCGCCGCCGCGGCGAGCGCCAGGGTGCAGAGGGTCTTGCGGGAGGGTGCGATTGCCGGGTCCCCGAGGTTGCTTGACGGAGGCTCGTCGATCTTACGGCCGGCTCCCAAAGGCGGTTCCCGTCGGGTACTCGACCGGGCGATGAAATTCCCCTGAGCGGCGCTTTGCGCGCTACGGTGTTTGTCAGCCGATGTGAGGTCCACCGTGATCACTCTGCTCGCCCAACACGCTTACGAGATCAGGCCGGGTCCAGCCCCTTGAGCGGGCGCCCGGCGGGGGCGCTTGCGGGCATGGCCATGATCCTTCTCCTCGCGGCCCCGGCCGCGGTGGAGGCGCAGACCCCGGCTGGGGCGCGGCAGGCCGCGGCGACGCAGCGGGCGGCGTTCGCCGTGCCGCGCCCGGCGGTGCCGCTGCGCGACGTCGTCCGCCAGGCGCCCGGGACGGCGGGCGCCCGCATCGCCGCGACCGCTTCGAGCGCGCGCTACCCGCTCAACGACGGCAGCACCGACTCGATCGCGGTCAGCGTCAGCTCCGACTGCGCCCAGGAGTGCGACGCCGCCGACCCGCAGGCGATCGCCGGCACGATCGGCACCTTCATCCACGGCCCCGAGGTCAACCTGCTGACGGTCCAGCTCGACACCCCCTTCGAGCTCGGCTTCGACTGCGGCTTCGAAGCCCAGTCCTGCTACTTCAGCGGCGAAAACAAGATCGTCCTCAGCGGCGACGACGACCCCGCGCCGGACAGCGCCAGCCGCGACTTCGTGCTCGCCCACGAGTACGGGCACCACGTCGCCCAGCACCGCGACATGCCGGCCCCGTTCCCGGCCGCGATCAACTGGGGGCCGGAGCGCTGGTCGAGCGTCGAGCACGTCTGCCAGGGCCACCGCGCCGGCACCCTCTTTCCCGGCGACGAGGGCAGCCACTACTACGAGGACCCGGGAGAGGCCTTCGCCGAGTCCTTCGCCTTCAACCGCTACCCGGAGGAGGGGGTGAAATGGGCCTGGGCACCGGGCCTGCGGCCCACCGCCGCCTCCCTCGCCTCCCTGCGCCGTGACACCCTGCGGCCGTGGACGGGGCGCCACAGCGTCACGGTCAGCGGCCGGGTCCCGAGGAGCGGCACCGTGGTGCAGGAGTTCCGCACACCCTTCGACGGCCGGGTCAGCGTCGGTCCGGTGGGGGAGCCGGGCCTCGGCTACCAACTGGTCATTCGCAACCGCGCCGGCCGGCCGCTGCGCAGCTCCCGCCAGGGCGTCTCCTACCGCCACCGCCTCGACTACACGGTCTGCGGCCAGTCCCGCCTGCGGGTAGCGGTGCAGGCGAGCGGCAAGCCGGGCAAGCGCTTCCGGCTGACGCTGCAACGGCCCTGAGCGAGATTCACGGTCAAGTGAAGAGTTGTGGTGCCCATAGGCACCACAACTCTTCAGCCGGCGATGCGGGTCTCGAGTCGGCCCAGGGTGGGGGACTCGATGGCGATCTCGTCGCCGTCGGCGAGCCAGACCCGCGGCTGGCGCACACTGCCGACGCCGTCCGGGGTCCCGGTGCTGACGATGTCGCCCGGCTCCAGCGTCATCAGCCGCGAGAGGTGGGAGAGCAGGGCGGGAACGCTGAAGATCAGGTCCGCGGTGGTCGCGCTCTGCATCTCCTCGCCGTTGAGGGTGAGGCGGATCCCGATCCCGTCGTGCGGCCCGGCGTCCTCGGGGGTGACCAGCGCCGGCCCGCAGGGGGCGGAGCCGTCGAAGACCTTGCCGGACATCCACTGCGGCGTGGAGAACTGGAGGTCGCGGGCGGAGAGGTCGTTGAGCAACGTGTAGCCGGCGAGGTGGTCGAGCGCGTCCGCCTCGGCCACCTCCTTGGCGCGGCGGCCGACGACGAAGGCGACCTCGGCCTCGTAGTCGACCTTGCGGCTGTTGGCGGGGAGCCGGACGGTGGCTCCGGGTGGGGCGAGCGCGTTGCGGTACTTGCCGAAGATCGTCGGGCTGTCCGGCACCTCCATGCCGCCCTCGGCCGCGTGCTTGCCGTAGTTGAGGCCGATGCAGACGATCTTGTCCGGGTCGGGGATCGGCGGGAGGAGGGAGACGGCGGCGCGCGGGTGCGACGGCGCTCCGGTGTCCCCGAGCCGGCCGCGCAGGTCGTCGACGCGCCCGGCCGCGAGCAGCTCGCGCAAGCCCCCCCGGTGCGGCTCGCCCAGCAGGGCCCAGGCATCGACGACGCGGTCGTCCTCGAGCACCCCGGCCCGCGCCCCGTCGCCGGCGTCGTAGCTGACCAGCCTCATGGCGGGCAGCCTAGATGACCGGCGACGGCGCGCGGGCCGGTGGGGCTCAGGCCGGGGCGGGCGCCGGCTCCGGCTCGACGGTCGCCTCGAACTCGGTCCCGATCAGCGTCTCCCGTTCGATGTCCTGCTCCCGCACCAGCCAGAGGGCGAAGGCGGCGCCTGCGAAGGAGAGCAGGGCGCCGAGCAGGAGGATCACGTTGAGGCCGTGCAGGAAGCCCTGCTCGGCGGCGTTGCGGGTCAGCTCGCGCGCGCCGGGGGGCAGCGCCGACAGCGCCTGCGGCAGCGCCCCCGAGGAGGTTGCTTCGACCAGCCCGCGGGCCTCGTCGCCGCTGACCGAGCCGCCGGCCACCTCCTGCACCTTGGAGGCGCCGGCGCCGAGGAAGATCGCTCCCCAGGCGGCGATCCCGACCGCGATCCCGACCTGGCGGAAGGTGTCGTTGATCCCGGCCGCCATGCCGCTCTGCTCCTTCGGGACGACGCTGAGGGCGACGTCGGCGATCACCGGGTTGAGCAGACCGACGCCGACGCCGCTGATCAGGAACCCGGCCAGCAAGGCGGTCCATTCGGAGTGGACGTCGAGCCCGGTCATCAGCGCCAGGCCGACCCCGGTCAGCGCCAGGCCGCCGCTCATCAGGTAGCGGGCCTGCACCTTCGCCAGCGCCATCCCCGACAGCGGCGCGACGATGAAGGAGGCGACCGTGATCGGCAGGTAGCGCAGGCCGGCGTCGATCGGCGAGTAGCCGAGGAAGCTCTGCAGGTAGAGCGTCAGGTAGAGGAACAGCGCGAACATCGAGCCGGAGACCGCGAAGGCGGCCAGCTGCACGCCGGTGAAGGCGCGCCGCCGGAACAGCCCGAGCGGCAGCATCGGCTCGGCGACCCGGCGCTCGATGACGATGAAAGCCGCCATCAGCACCGCGGCGGCGGCGAAGAGGGCGACGATCAGGGTGCTGCCCCAGCCCTCGTCGTTGCCGCGCACCAGCCCCAGCACCAGGACGAAGAGGGCGGAGGAGAAGGTGAGCAGGCCGCCCCAGTCGATCCGGGTCGCGTTGGGGTCCCGCGACTCGGCCAGCTTCCAGTAGGTGACGGCGATCGCGGCGAGGCCGATCGGGACGTTGATCAGGAAGACCGACTGCCAGCCGAAGCCGTCGGTCAGCAGGCCGCCGACCAGCGGGCCGACCGCGACCGCGATCCCGATCGTCGCTCCGTAGATCCCCATCGCCATCCCCCGTTCGGGCCCGCTGGGGAACTCCTGGGCGACCAGGGCGAGGGAGACGGCGAACATGATCGCGCCGCCGATGCCCTGCAGGCCGCGGGCGAGGTTGAGGAAGGTCGGGTCGGGTGCCAGCGCGCAGAGCAGCGAGGCGACGGAGAAGATCCCGAGCCCGATCGCGAAGACGCGGCGGCGGCCGAGGCGATCGGCCAGCGAGCCGGCGGTGAGGACGAGCGCGGCGAGCGAGAGGGCGTAGGCGTCGATCACCCACTGCAGGTCGGTGAAGCTGCCGCCGAGGTCCTTCTGGATCGCGGGCAAGGCGGTGTTGACCACGGTGATGTCGAGCAGGAGCATGAAGGTGGCGACGCAGACCGCGCCGAGCGTCCACCACTTGCGATTCAAATCGGGGGAGGGGGAGTTCATTTGAGGCCTCCTGGGCATCGAGTACAATTCGTAAGGAAGCCTTGTCAGGCCACCTGACCAGGCGAACTTATCAGGTATCCTGACGAAATGTCCCCCGCTCCCCACGACGCCCATGGCCAGGTCCCCCTCCCGGGCCTGATGGAAGTCGTCCAGGACGCGCTCTTCGCCGAGTTCCGTCAGGAGCTGGTCAAGAGCGGCTACGGCGACATCCGCCCGACCCACGGCTGCGTCTTCCGCTTCATCCGCGAGGAGCCCCTGCGCCTGACCGAGCTGGCGACCCTGGCCGGCATGACCAAGCAGTCGATCGGCGAGGTGATCGACAACCTCGTCGAGCTCGGCTACGTCCAGCGCGTGCCCGACCCCCAGGACCGCCGCGCCAAGCTCCTCTGCCTCACCGCGCGCGGCGAAGAGGCCCAGAAAGTCGGCCTCGGCCTGTTCAAGAAGATCGAGCGGCGCTGGGCCAAGCGCTACGGCCCCGAGCGCTTCGCCCAACTCCGCGAGCTGCTCGAGGAGATCGCCATCGCCGAGTCCCCCGGCGCCGTCCCCGAGCTGGCCCGCCCAGAGCTCGCCAGCGCCTAGTACCCGCTAGATTTGCCGCTGGGCCGACCCACCTGGCCCATTCCGAGTTCGCTCGGGGGCGTAGCTCAGCTGGTTAGAGCGCCGGCCTGTCACGCCGGAGGTCGCGGGTTCGAGTCCCGTCGCTCCCGTATCGAGTTCTCATTCCTCATGCGGAAAATTGCGTCCGCTGACACTAGGGAGACGGTGCCCGTGGGTACCGGCATGGGTACCCAACTACCTCGGGTTGGCTCGGAAGAGGCGCACTACACCGCGCCTCGATCGGATCCCTACGCAACCCTGGCAACGCCAAGAGCATCGGTCGTGACCTGGAGGTGGGCGCTCTGCCAACGGCATGCCTCGTTACATAGGGGCGGAAGCGGGAGATGGTCGACTAGCGACGACGCAGGGACGACGATCGGCTTGTCGGCGGCAGACTGAGGCGGTGGTCCAGGGCTGACCCCGGACCACAGGTGAAGGATCGATCGGGACCCGAGGCCATTTGCTACTTCCCACTCATGCGCGGATAGGTATAACGAGAACCTTTCCGATTGAGGCAATGAGGTGCTCTTGACCTCGATCGCAATGCGCTCGGAGGGGCTCGCTGCGTCGAAATCATCGCCGGCGAAACTGAGTACGTCGAAACCATAAGCATCGCTCTCCCGGGCAAGCCACGCAACATCCTGCGCTAGATCGGTGTACCCCTGTGCGTTGAGGCGGTCTCGCTCATAGGCAAGGGTCAGTTCCTCGCCTGCATCGCCGACTTGCTTGCGAATGCTGCTGTCGTACTTAAGACGTGGAACTCGTGCGAGGGCCCGCCACCATGCCCAACCGGCCGGATCGTCATCTGCTGATGGGAGCGGATATAGCTTGGCGTCTTGAAGCACTCTGCGCTCATCGGAGGAGATGACCTCTCGCAGGTCATCGGGTGAGCCTTGCCACCAAGCGACCCACGGCGGAGGCGAATCGAACAGGAGGACAGCGGTAAAGAGTCGAATCAAAATGGGGGTCGGCTCATCTTCCTGGTCCAGAGCGAGCGCGTGTTTCCCTAGTCTGCCGAGCGTGAGGCGTCCATCCGCTTCTTGAACGAAGCCTCCCTTGCGGGCCAGAACAAGCCCATCAGCGATGGGTAGGCCCCCGGCGCGCAGACCGCTGCGGCCAGCGACCTTGAGCAGCTCTGAAGTCTCGGCCGCCCCATCCAGCTTCTGCAACGTCCGGAGGATGACCCAGAGGGACGTCAGCCGGCCTCTGCTTACCCGAACGGCTGGCATTAGTCCTCGCGTGGGGCAGTCAAATGCTCAAGAATCGGATCGACATCAGCCGCTTCGATCCCGCCGAGAAAGTCCTCTTCGACATCGCTGGGGTCGTATGCCAGGGCGGCCAACCCTGGATCGTTGAGGATAATTTTCATTGCTTCAAGCTTGGAGTTGAGTCGTTCATTAACTCGGGCATCAACGGTGCTAATTGCCTCGAGGATCTCCACTTGAGGTTTGACCCGAGGGTCGAGGCCCAAGCGGTGGATACGATCGACCGACTGTAGGTAGTGGGCGGCATTGAAGCTACGGTCGAGGTAGATTGCGTGGTGGCAGGCGCGGTGCAGACTGATGCCCTCCCCGGCTGCCGCCGGATTGGCGATCATGACCTTGGTCGCGGAGTTCTGATGGAAGCTGCGGATCCTGCCCTCGCGAGTATCCGGATCGTCCTCGTCGCCAGTCGGGATTGCGCCGTAGAGGGTTACTGCTCCGTGATGGGCGAGGAGCTTCTCAAGGGTTCGAACGTTCGTTACGAACTGCGACCAAATCAAGACCTTGAAGTCTTCGGAGACCAGTTGCTCCGTGCGTTGAAGCGCCGCCGAAATCTTAGCCGGCTGCTCCTGAGCGGCAAGCTCGCGCAAAAGATTCCAGGCGCGCTCACTTTCGGCCAGCGGCGCCAGGTCGGGTCGCTCGATCAGGGCTCCCTGGGTGAGGAGCATTGGGTTAACGGCAGCCTGGAGGAGGCGGACGACGTGGCGTCCGAGCATTCGAAAGAAACGTTGGTCGCGGCGGTGCATGCCCGAGGCAGCACGAGCCCCCTCGGAGCGCAATAACTCGTAGAGCTCGTGCTGAAGTGGGCCGAGTGCCACGCCGACCGGGGCTACCTCCAACTCTGGCAACTCCAACTGTTCCTTGGTCGTGCGCACATAGAGTTGGGCAACCGCCTCTTCGACGCTCTTCAGCGCCAGCCCCCCAGGCTTCCGCATGACCTGCATGTCGGGAAGGATCTGCTGGCCTGGCCAGAGAAATTCGAACTGGGGTCGGAGATCCTCGGGCGAATGGGGTAAGGGGGTTCCACTGAGAATGTCTCGGCGAACTGCAAAATCAGATAAATCAAGTGCGGCAGTGGCAGTAACGCCGGAGTAGCCGCTCTTAATCCGGTGAGACTCGTCGAGCGTCAGGTGGGTGCGGTGACGGCCCGCCCAAGCGGCGAGCTGAGCTCTTACATTGGGAACAAGCTGATAGGTGATCAGGGCAATCTCGGGATCACCATCTAGGGCAGTTTCGACCCCAGCGGCACCGCCAGTGAGCCTGGCTAAGGTAGGCCGGCTTCCTGGTTTGAAACAGCGCTCGATCTCATCCTCCCAGGAGATGAAGGCATTCTTTGGCGCCACCACCAGCAGACGATCAACGGATTCATCCCCGCGCAACGCCTCATAGAGCGCCAGAAGCGTCACCGTCTTGCCAGCCCCGGGAACGGAGAAGTTGGCTCCGTGCCTGAGAGCGAGGAGACGGCCGAGGTTGCCCAGCTGGCGCTTATTCGGCAGGTTGCGCATTCGTCCTGAGGCCGTGATGCGGGCCAACGTCTCGTCCTCTGAGAGCGGCGTAGTATCGGCGGCCACTCGCGGCCGAGCTTTGATTTCTTCGAGCTGGGTTCGAAGCAGCGCGGTAACCGCGTCATCGAACTCGACCTCGACTCTGCCGCGCCTAAGTAGGCGGGCGATATCGACGGCCCCGCGGCGAAACTCAGCGGCGGGGACCGAGTAGCCGCCTGACATCTGATCGGCTCGCAGTCCCAACAGAAAGTGCTCGAGCTCGGCCAACTCGTTCAGATCGACATCGGCAAAGTCGATATGTACCCGGTGGCCTGCGCCCGGCAGGCTGATCCGGATTGCCCCCACGTCAGTCGCCGTTGTCGGGGCCCGGCTGGTTAATGCTTTGGGCGAGTATTTCGGCTCGATCGATCAGCTCGGCTAGGACTTGGGCGATCTCGGACTTGCGCGGGGTCTCCTTGGAGAGCTTGGTCCCCTCTAGCGTTCGCAACGCTCGTTTTAGCTTGCGCAAGGGCGCACCCTGCTCGCGCCGTTCGCGCTCAAGTTCGGCTAGGTCTTCGGCGACCCGAGCGAGCGTCTCAGCTACCTCCGTGGTCTCAGGGGGTGACTCGACGACGTTGAGTAGTTCAACTCCGGCCGGCGGCGGCGGGTCGCCGCCGGCATCAACCAACTCCTCGAGGAGACCGTCGCCGTGGGGGGGATTGGCTCCAGCGTCGATCGGCTTGTCGAGGAGGGCGAGCACCTCGGGCGTCAACTCCTCCTCCCGAAAGCGGCGGGCCACCTCGCCGAGTTCGTCGATCATGTGATCGGCGACCTTGCGGACGTCTTGGTAGCCGCGTTGGGCCTGAATAACTGCGAACACCGCGGATCGGACAGCGCGCTGGTGTAAATCAGAGAGATTTTTAAATTGAGTGCGGCGCTCACGGAGCCGCAGCTCCTCGAAAGACTGCTCGTCCACTTCGCCGACTCGGTGGTAGCGGCCCGGGGTCCCGAGCCAGTCAAGGTAGAGATCGACCAGGGTCATCCGGTCGAGGATCTCTTCGACGTCTCCTACTGCCTGATTCATCCGGCGCGCAATCGCCTCCTTGTCCTCCTCTAAGTCGCGGATGCCGTGGCGTACATGGATCCCCTCGTCGACCCAGTTGTAGGAAGCCTTGGTCTCGACTGCCATCTGGAGCTCGAGCTCGGTCTCGTAGATCTCCGAGGCGAGTGCGTCCTTTGGTAAGACGACGGCGTCAAGCTGCTCGACGTCGCCCAGCTCCCGTAAGGCGGCGGTACGACGGTTTCCATCAACGATGAAGCCGTCGTAGGTGAGGACAAGCGGTCGCCGCTGCTCCTTTTCCTCAAGATCGTCTTGGAGGTTCTTTTCGTCGATCATCTTGATGAGAAGTGCATGTTGCCCCTCTTGAGCAGCATCGCTCTCGGGGTCGACGAAGTAGTCCTCGGGAAGGCCGTTTTCTTCGATATAGCGACTCTGGGCACGGTGACTTCGGCCGCTTTGGAGGTTGTAGAGGGGAAAGTCGATCGGCACCTGGATGCGATGCAAATCGTGGATCTTCTGGCGAAACGGCACGTCGGAGGTCGGGCCTCCCTGCTCCTGACGCGTCTCGACGCGATCACGCAGGAAGGCGGCCCGGGTTGCGGGTCTATCAGGCATGTCGAACAACCGCCTTGATACGCGGTGAGATTCGAGTCGGTGCGATCTGGCCGCGCAACGTGCAAAAGCGGGTACGGAAATCGCCGAGCTCCTCATCTGCGGGCATAGTTGCGAGGGCGCGACCAGCGGCCACCAGCTCGGAGGCCTCTGATCCCTCGGCCTCCCAGACGAGTCTTGGCTCGGGCTGACTCTCTTTGCCATCTGTCGGGAGCGGGTGGCACTCAATGACCAGGTCACGGCTAAAGGCCAACTTGCCACGCTTGGCGTGGTCGCGCTCATTCTCGGAATGGGTGATGGCGAGTGCAGATACCCTGAACTTCGCGCTCCTCAATGCACGGCCGAGCGCCCACCATGCTCGAATATCGCTGTTGTGGTAGGTCAACACCATCCGGCCGTCGCCCGCGAGGGTACGGTGGGTTTCCGAAAGGATCGCCGTCAATAGATCGCAGTAGCGCTCAACCCCAGTTCCACGCTGAGTGTTGGCGACTGCCTCCGAGCCGAGGTCTAGCGTGGCAGAGTCGGGAACCAGTCCGGAGGCCCGAGCCCAGGCCAAGAATACGGCGGCCAACTCCGCGTACTGCACGTCGTCAAAGTAGGGGGGGTCGGTTAGAACTAGGTTAATCGAACCCGTTGCTGCACGCTGGTGCTCGCTTGATCCTTCAGTCAGCACCACCCCATCAGGCTGGACCCGGCCGGACGTGGCGAGCGCCTGACGCCGACTGACGACGAGCTCAGCCGGCAGCTCATCCTTTGCCCACTGGGCAGCGCGAAGAGTGTGGCCAAGTCGACGCGGCAAGGTTCCCCTGCCCCGCTCGGCGAGAAGATTGGTCTCACAACTGAGGCCGGTGACGGCGAAACGATGGTTAGCCATAGCCTCGAAAGCCTTGGGGTAATACCGGTCCCAACGGCTGACCCGGCCCGCCATCTCGGCGCAACCACACAGGGCGAGCTTGAGGCGTTCCCTCACCGCCGCTTCCACCCTCATGTTTTCAATCACTGGGATTGCGGTGGCGAGAACTTGGAGTTGCCGCGGGCTATAGAGGTCGGCCCAGGTGGCAAACCCGGTGCGACGAAGGACGCGCGTCTCCAGGCCCTCTGGGATCGGTTCATTCAAGGTCGCTGGAACCGGCAACGCGGGGTCCTTGAACTCCGCCTGTCGGGTCTCCTCCTCGCTCGGTAAATCGAAGTGGACGTGCGATCGGCCCTCGAAACGACACCGGCGCTGGACTAAGATCATCTTCCAACGCGGTGGCGACTCGAATGCTGCAAAAGTCTTCGTACAGCCGGTATGCGGGCAGTTGGCCTGACGGGAGGGAGTGAGCGGGATATCGCCGTCGACCAGGGCGCTGCCGCATCCAGAGCAAGATCGGTCACCCGCCTTATCGCTGAACTTGGTAGCTGTTCCACAAACGCCGCATCCCCACCATGCCCCGGACTCCTCGGAGGCTCGGCTAGCTTTGGTGATCAGCGAGTAGGGAAAAAGGTGCACTGCCTTCCCGCAGTCGGGGCACGAGGCGACGCGCACCCAAAAGGCGGTCAGGACCTCCGAGTCGTCCCCATGATCTGGGCAGTTGCCTCTATAGACAGTGGTGCGCAATCCGGCGAGCGCGCCGAGCAACTTATTTGCACCTTTCTCGAGCTCATTGCAGTCGACCTGCTTGAGCGTTGCGCTGAGGCCGGCAATCGCCCACGGATGAAGATCTTGGGCGAAGACGTCAATGCCACGGCGCGCGGCCTCAACCGCGACAGTGCCTCCGCCACTAAAAGGATCGCCAACACAGAAGCCCTCGGAGTCTGGAGCGGCGCCGTCGAGCAGCTCACCGATCAGAGCATGGGAGCGTCGTGCCCACCAGCGGAAAGTTGAAATTGCGGGAGTGTGCACCTCGCGGTTGCGCTGCTGGGCGCGAACTCGCTGATCGAGACCTGGCCAGTCAAGAGAGGCGAGCAGAGGGTCGGCAGTCGGAGCGGTCACTGCTTCATTCTTCCTATTTACTCGGATGAACGGATTGAGCCATCGTCGGGACCGAGTCGACCCCTAGTGATCATCGCTATAGCCCGCAGCTGGGCGTTCGAGATTCCGACCATCCTGGCGGGCTGGCGCACTCAGATTTTTCGACTAGGTCCGCCCTTGCGGGTTGATGCTCGGGTCACGGCTACAATTCCTCAGGTGACAGTGCGCTCCTGGCCAGACATTCCCGACAAGCATCGCTGGGTGCTGGAGCAGATGGAAGAGCGCTTGGAGCAGACCGCCCAGCCGGCAAGAGAACTTTCCGCACGCGCTGACGAGCTTCGGGCGCAGGCGGCGCAGTCCGACATCGAGGGGTACCGCGACGCGGCTCTTGCGCTGGCCGATCGCTACGAGCAGGCAGCGGCAGTCCGGCTCGCTTCGGCGTAGCTCTAGGACTCCAGCATCGAGTGCAGTAGCGCCGCGATTTCTCGCTGCCGGTCGAACAGGGAGTCGATCTTGGGCTCGATGCGCTTCAGCTCGGATTCCAGTTCCGCGAGCACCTCCTCCGCCCCACGCTGTCGAGCAGGCTCTGCTTTCGCCACTTGGCAGAGAGCTGACGAGCAGTCGCCGATAGAGGGGGCAGCTCGACCGTCACGATTTGCGCCGACTCTGCAAGAAGCCGAGCCTGCTCGGGACTGCCTCAATCGGCCGCGATCAGGTCGCGGCGCGTCTCGAAGATGATCTCGTGGGCGATCGTCATTGCCCCCAGAAGGGAGTTGAGTTGCGTGATGGCCGGCGGACGCTCTGGCATCCGGGCATCCTGCCGACCTAGGTCGGCAGTGTGAACTTCCTTCTTCAGCATATGCGCGATACCGAGACCAGAGTGCGGACTGCGGATCTCCAAGGCTCTGGAATTGCTCGACGGTGTGAGAGCTTTCTTAAAGCAGGGGGATCGTCCCTCCACCGAAACCGAGGGTGGCAGAGGAGATCCTTCGCCAGGCTCAGGGCAATGGTGGCGATTTCCCACTATTGGCTCCGAATCGCAGGACCCCGCTGGTAATTCTTTACCAAGAGATCGTCCAGGGCCTCGGTGTTGAGCCTTTGTGCCACCGCTCGCAGGAAGCCGATAACAATGTTGGCCCCTTCTCGCCCTCACTAGCGCTCCTACAGCAATTCAGGTACGCATTGAGTACGCTCTATGCGCGTATGCCGCCCGATATCGATGAATTCATTGGCCTCCTGAACGGCAGCTTGGACCTCGCGACCGTCGTACAATCGGTGCTCTTCGCGGGCACGCCGTTCGTTTTTGAGGGGAGTCCAGACACCTGGAATAGCGTCCGCTCAAAACTCGCCGGAGATCTCGGAAGCGAGGAGGAAGGAATTTTTGTTGTTGGAAGCGCCAAAATGGGTTACAGCCTGGCCCCTCACAAGTACGGTCGGGAGTTTGGAGATCACTCCGATATCGACGTAATCGTGATCGATGCCGACCTCTATGACCGAGTTTGGCTCAGCATCCTTCGCTGGCACTACCGACGTCGGCATCAACTTCCCCCCGCGGACCGCCGTTGGGACGCTGAACGTCGTGATGGTCTCTATTGGGGATACCTAAACCCCGTGGGATTCCGCTACCGCTCTCTTAGTAGATCAAGACAACTGAATCCGGCGCGAGACGTATCGACCAACTGGTTCAATGCGTTTCAGGCTCTGGGCCTGCTGCCCGAGTTGGCCGGGCGAAACGTAGGCGGCCGACTCTATAGGACTCTTAAGCATGCAATTCTGTATCACGACCACGGATTAAGACAACTTCGAGTAGCTGCTTCGAATAGGGGTGAACCATGAAATTCAGCTCCACCGAGCACCCGTTGACCTGGTTTCGAGACGAGTATCGAAAAGGATCACTCGACATCAGACCCCCTTATCAACGCGCGCCGATCTGGGCCGAGCGCCAAAAGAACGCCCTTATTGAGTCGATACTCCTCGGCCTTCCCATTCCCGAGGTATATATCCAACAGACCGTCGATGATGACGGCGAGGCTACGCATGCGATCGTGGACGGCCAGCAACGAATACGCACGGTCCTCCAGTACATCGGTGTGGAGGCTGACGAAGAGACGGAAAACGACTTTGGACTTGATCGTCTCCCTGCAGACAGTCCTTGGCTTGGAAAATCATTTTCGGACTTGAGTTCAGAAGACCGCAGGGGCTTTTGGGGCTACCGACTCTCAGTGAGAGAGTTAGAGACGGACAATGATGGAGAGGTCCGTGACATGTTTAAACGATTGAACAAATACACGGTACCTCTAAAGCCCCAGGAGCTCAGGAATGCCACCTATGTTGGCCCCTTTGCTCGTTTGGCCACGTTAATAGCTGATGAGACCGAATATTGGGCAGAAAACTCGATCGTGTCGACCCAGGCGATCCGGCGTATGGGCGATATTGAGTTCGTCGCGGAGCTACTTATTGGGACGATGCACGGACCCCAAGGCGGGAGCGCGGCATTGATCGATGAGTACTACGCACAGTATGAGGATTACGAAGAGGAGTTTCCTGAGCAACGGGCGACGAGACGTCGGTTTAATGTAGCTTTAGGGCTGATCCAAGCAGTGTTTCCCGAGATTCGCCGAGTTAGGTGGAGGAATAAAACCGACTTCTATTCACTGTTCGTCGTGGTCGCCTATCTCATTCGTGAAGAGGGCCTATCGGCGACCGGCAAGACGCGAGCACTGCGTGACTCGCTCACGAAATTCGCCGACAAGGTAGAACTCCGACAGTCCGATGAGCGGGCGACGGTTGCGCCCGAAATCCAGAGCTATGTCAGGGCGATGACGAGAGGAGCAAACGATAAAGCCCGCCGCGGAGAGCGCCATCGTGCGTTACTGGCCTGGCTGGCCCCCATCACGGGTTAGGTATCGGGAGAGGCCGGGGCGAGATCAAGCGCATTACCCCTGCCCGCCTCTTCGTGCCAAGTGCGCCGGGCAAGCAGGGCGGCGAAGAACGTGTTCGCCGAACTCGGGCCAGCGGGCGAGATGTCGTGCAGGCCGGCGCGACAGAAGGCGATCGTCTCGGTCGGCTCCACCGTGATGCAGGCCTGATCGTCGGCTCGCCGATAAAAGGCCGCGATGTCGCCGATGAAGGTGCGGCTGTCAGCCGCGGCGACATGGACTTCCCTCGCCCGGCTTGCGGTCGATGCACTCGACCCGCCGCGCTCCGGGTGACGAAGAACGGCGCCTCCCGGACCGCGTGCTCGTAGAGGACCTCGCCCGCATCGAACCGCTTGCGATCCCGGGCTCGCCCAGCCACTCAGCTTGGCGTCGGAGAGGCGCGGGAAGAGGATCTCGTCGGCGAGGTCGAGGAAGCACTCACTGGGCAGTAGCCCATCGCTTTGGCCACGGAAGCAGGCTACCGCCGCCGTCAGTGGCTACCAATCGCGCGGCCACTGCGATCGTCCCTGGGAGAAAGTGTGGAAGATCGCCCTCCGAGAAGTCTTCAGAGGCTGTGCTGTCGCGCCGGAGGTCGCGGGTTCGAGTTCCGTCGTTCCCGCTCTCTCGCGATCTCATTTCGGCACTTGCCGGAGTGCGGATGGACATCAGCACCGCGTGTGGTCGATCCGCGGGAGCCGCTCGTCGGCGGAAACAAAGTGAAACTCGGAACGTTTGATCTAGAGACCTATGCGACCTTGTCGTCAAATCGCCTTGGCGCTGCTCGTGGCGCTTCTCCTCGCCGTGCCCGCGGCCGCCCATGCCGACGCCATGTACTGGGGGGCGCTGGTCAAGGGTGACGCCTACGGATTGCCCGGCGAAGCGCCGACCAGCGCCGCGGTGCTGGACAGGTTCGAGAGTGACGCCGGCAAGCAGATCACGATCGTCAACACGGGCCAGAGCTGGGCCAGCTTCGACCCGGCGACGATGGATGCGGCGATCGGGGCCGGCGTGATCCCGCTGGTGACGATGCCGCTGGGCTCCGGCATCAGCCTGAAAGAAGTCGTGGAAGGGAAGCAGGACGCGGCGATTCGCAGCTGGGCGCGGGCCGCCAGGGCGTTCGAATACCCCTTTCTGTTCAGGCCCTGGTGGGAGTCAAACGGAAGCTGGTACTCGTGGGGCCAAAGTCCCTACTTCGCCGCCGCCTGGCAGCGCTTCCACGACCTCGTGGTTGCCGAAGGTGCGACCAACGTCACCTGGGCGTGGGTGGTGAACACGATCTGGCAGGAGGGCGGGGAACCGAGAGGAGATCCGACGCCGTACTACCCCGGCGACGCCTACGTCGACTGGGTCGGGGTGGACGCCTACAACTGGGGCCGCAACCCGCTCCAACCCGATCGCTGGGTGAGCGCCGAAGAATCGATTCAGCCGACCCTCGAAGTGCTCGAAGAAATCGCCCCGGGCAAGCCGGTCTGCGTTTGCGAGAGCGCCTCGACCGAGATCGGCGAAGGGCGGTCCGGGGAAGACAAGGCCCTCTGGATCCACGAAATGCTCGACGAATACCTCCCCTCGCGCCCGCGGATCAAGGCCTACGTCTGGTTCAACTGGAACGTCGAACAGGGTGGATATGGCAGTGGCGGCGGTCACTGGGACTGGCCGATCGAGTCCTCGCCGGAGGCCGAAGCCGCCTTCCGGGAGGGCATTCAGAGCGAAACCTTCCTCCCCGTCCTGCCGCCCCTGACGCCGCTGACGAAGGTGCCGGTGCCGTCTTCGCCGAGCCCAGCGCCGCCGGTCGAATCGGCCCCGCCGCCGCGGGACTCCGGCCAAGGGCAGCCACCGTCAGAACCGGGGCCGACCGATCCGATCAGCTTCGGTCCCGTGAAGCCCGGCGTCCGGCCCGGCAGCGCGATCCTGACGGTCGCAACCACCGGCCCCGGACAGTTGCGGTTCTCCGGCCGGGGCCTGCGGATCCGGGTTCCGCCGTCGCGGCGTCTCGCTCGGACGCCGCTCTCCAAATGGATGGGGGAGCCGGGCGAGCTGAAGCTCGAAGTGAGGGCGGCTGGGACCAAACTGCGAAGGCTCGCCGCGACGGGCAGCGCCAAGCTCGCTCTGACGGTTCGCCTCACTCCCGATACCGGCATCGCCCAAACGGCGACCAGGCTCGTCGGCGTGACCGCGGCCGACTAGTGCCTCTACGGCCGCGACGAGGCTCGGGACGCCGCCTGGATTGTGGCCCCGGCCGCGCCGACGTCGCCGCGGCCGTTCGGGTCGACCCCGCCGCAGGCACTGCCGCGAGCTGGGAGAGAGGTGACGCCAGGCCGGCTGGCTAGGCCAGGTACGTAAGATGGCGCCCGCCCGGCGCATCTCTCGCCAGGCTTCGATGGCCACCCAACCAGCCCCAAGTCCTCTCTGGACCCCCTCGGCGGAGTTGATCGAGGGGTCGCGGCTGACCGAGTTCATGGGTTGGCTGAAGGCCGAGCGGGGGCTCGAGTTCGCGGATTACGACGCGCTTTGGCAGTGGTCGGTCGACGACCTCGACGGGTTCTGGGGGGCGCTCTGGGACTTCTTCGGGGTACAGGCCGACGGCGATCGCTCGACCGTGCTCGCCTCGCGGGAGATGCCCGGGGCGCGCTGGTTTCCCGACGTCTCCCTCAACTACGCCGAGCACGTCTTCGCCGGCAAGGACGACGGCGAGACGGCGATCCTCCATGCCTCCGAGCTGCGTGAGCTCGACGAGCTGAGCTGGGGCGAGCTGCGCGCCCAGGTCGCGGCCTGCGCCGCCGCGCTGCGCGGGCTCGGGGTCGAGCGCGGCGACCGGGTCGTCGCCTACCTGCCGAACATCCCGGAGGCGATCGTCGCCTTCCTCGCCAGCGCCTCGATCGGCGCGGTCTGGTCGAGCTGCTCGCCGGACTTCGGGCCGGCCAGCGTGATCGACCGCTTCGCCCAGATCGAGCCCAAGGTCCTCTTCGCGGTCGACGGCTACCGCTACGGCGGCAAGGACTTCGACCGCCGCGACACCGTCGCCGCCCTGCAGGAGGCGATGCCGAGCCTGGTCTCCACGGTCGTGCTCCCGTACCTCGACAGCGATCCCGACCTCGCGTCGCTCGGCAACGCCACCACCTGGGGCGAGCTGCTCGCCGGCGGCGAGGGCGCCGAGCTCAGCTTCGAGCGCGTCCCCTTCGACCACCCGCTCTGGGTCCTCTACTCCTCCGGCACGACCGGGCTGCCGAAGGCGATCGTCCAGGGGCAGGGCGGGATCCTGCTCGAGCACCTGAAGAAGCTCCACCTCCACGTCGACTCCCACCCCGGCGACCGCCTCTTCTGGTTCACCACCACCGGCTGGATGATGTGGAACTTCCTCGTCTCCGGCCTCCTCACCAAGGCCGCGATCGTGCTCTACGACGGCAACCCCGGCTACCCCGACATGGGCGTGCTCTGGGATCTCGCCGAGCGCGCCGGCGTCACCATGTTCGGCACCTCCGCCGCCTACATCGCCGCCTGCATGAAGGCCGGAGTGGAGCCCGGCAACGGCCGCGACCTCAGCCGCCTCGGGGCCGTCGGCTCGACCGGCTCGCCGCTCTCGCCGGAGGGCTTCGACTGGATCTACGAGCACGTCGGCGCCGACACCTGGCTCTTCTCGACCAGCGGCGGCACCGACCTCTGCACCGCCTTCGTCGGCGGCGTCGCCCTGCTGCCGGTCTACCGCGGCGAGCTGCAGGCGCGGGCGCTGGGCGCCGCGGTCGAGGCCTGGGACGAGGACGGCAACAGCGTCGTCGGCGAGGTCGGCGAGCTGGTCGTGACTGAGCCGATGCCCTCGATGCCGGTCGGCTTCTGGGGCGACGAGGACGGCAGCCGCTACGCCGAGGCCTACTTCGAGATGTTCCCGGGCAGCTGGCGCCACGGCGACTGGATCGAGATCACCGAGCGGGGCACCGCGATCATCTACGGCCGCTCCGACTCGACCATCAACCGCGGCGGCATCCGCATGGGCACCAGCGAGATCTACCGCGCCGTGCTCAGCGTCGACGCGATCGTCGACGCCCTCGTCGTCGACCTGCCGCGGCCGGGGACCGACGGCTGGATGCCGCTCTTCGTCGTCCTCCGCGAGGGCGCCGAGCTCAACGCCGAGCTGCCGAAGGAGATCGCCCGCCGGGTGCGCGAGCGCTGCTCGCCGCGCCACGTCCCCGACCAGGTCTTCCAGATCGCCGAGGTCCCGCGCACGCTCAGCGGCAAGGTGTTGGAGGTGCCCGTGAAGAGGATCCTGATGGGGACGCCGGCCGAGCAGGCGGCCAGCCGCGACTCGCTCGCGAACCCGGCGGCGCTCGACTACTTCACCGAGATGGCGGCGAAGCTGGCCGCCTGAGACTGCGCTGAGCAATCCTTATGGCGTGAGCGAAGTCCGTTCGACCCCGCGCCTGCTCCTCCGCCCGCCCAAGAGCTCGGACCGCGACGTCTACCTGAGCCTCTTCCTCGACCCGGCAGTCGGCGAGTGGCTCGGCCGCTCCCCGGCGGAGCCACTCGGCAAGCCCGGGATCCTTGGGATGCTCAGCGCCGACGAACGGCACTGGGGCGAGTACGGCTTCGGGCCATGGGTGCTGGAGGAGCGCGACGGCGGCGCGATCGTCGGCCGCGGCGGCCTGCGCTGGACCGAGCTCGAGGACGGCTGGGCGGTGGAGCTGCCCTGGGCGGTCGCCTCCGAGCACTGGGGCCGGGGCTTCGCGACCGAGGCGGCACTCGCCGCGATCGAGCAGGCGGGCGCGCTGAAGCTACCCGAGGTGATCGCGCTGATCGTCCCCCGCAATACCCGCTCGCGGCGGGTGGCCGAGAAGGCCGGCCTCGAGTTGGGCGGCGAGACCCGCCACGCCGGTCTTCCCCACCTGGTCTACCGGCTGCGGCCGGACCCCGTCTGAGGCAGGCGGTTTAGGCGGACTTGGGCGCGTAGCGGTTGTGGAACATCAGGACGTTGCCATCGGGGTCGTTGAAGAGGGCCATGTGGCAGACGCCGCTGTCCATGGTGTCGGCGAGGAACTCGACGCCGGCGGCTTCGAGCTTGGCGCGGGCGGCCTCGACGTCCTCGACGTGGAGGGCGATCGGGTGGCCGTTGGGGCTGAACTCGCGGCCGACCGAGGCGGCGTCCATCACCTGCAGGGTGAGGCTGCCGGTCTCGAACTCGCCGGCAGGGATTTTTTCGTAGTCGACCGAGTGCTCGAGGCCGAGGGTCTCGCCGTAGAACTTCAGCGCCGCGGGATAGTCCTTGACGAAGACGGTGACGAAGTCGACGCCGGTGACGGTGGTCGGTGAGGGCATCCGGGCTCAGACTCTAGCGGCGAGGCCATCCGTGGAACCAGACGAGTTCTGATCAGAACAGTTTCAGCGTTTAAGTTCCCTCGCGCGGTCATCGTTTATGTAAGTTCGTTTGATCAGCTATCTGGACGGGCATCACGATGTCTCGGACGACGGCTGGGAGTGGGGCGAGGCACACAGGGTCTGCTTGCGGATGGCGTATCGCTACGCCAGCAATCCGAGCGAGGCAGAAGACATAGCCCAGGATGCCTTGCTTCGCGCCTGGCGTCGCCGCTCGACCCTGCGCGAGGCCGACCGCCGCAACCAGTGGCTGGCGACGATCGTCCGCAACGAGGCCTTCCGCCAACACGCCCGGGTGCGCCCCGACCCGACCTCGGCGATCGAGACATACGAGGCCGTCGAGGACGCTCAGGTGCTGGCGACGGTCGAACGGGCCGACCTGCACGCGGCCCTGCGGCGGCTCAGCGACCGCGACCGCCAGCTGCTCGAGCTGCGCTACACCGAGGACCTCACCCAGCAGGCAATCGCGCGCCGGCTCGGGATCCCGGAAGGGACCGTGAAGGTGCGCCTGCACCGGGCGCGCGACAAGCTGCGCCGTGCCTACGTGCTTCAGTGAGCGGCAGCCGCGCGGCGCATCTCTGCGGCGGCGGCCTGGGGCCCGACGTAGGGGACCAGCATCGCGAACAAGAGGTCGGGTAGGCGACTGGGGAGCTCGTCGGCGCGCCCGGCCAGGAGCTCGTCGAAGATCAGGCCGGAGACCGCCCCGGCCGACATCAGCGAGATGTTGGCTGGCAGCTCCTTGCCCCCGGCCAGCTCGCGGCCGGCGTCGAGGTACTCGGTGAAGCGGGCGATCGCGTTCCAGTGCAGCCGGCGGGCGTCGGCCCCGGCGGCCGCGACCTCGACCACCGCGGTCCGGGCCAGGGCCGGGTCGACGGCGAAGCGGTCGACGATCGTGGTCAGGCCGTCGGTCATCCGCGCCACCCAGGTCGCCTCGCCGTCGCAGTTGGCGACGACCTCGTTGAAGACCTGCTCGACCAGCAGCTCGTAGGCGGCGAGGAAGCAGTCGTGCTTGTCCTCGAAGTGCTTGTAGAAGGTGGTGCGGGAGGTCCCGGCCTCCTCGATCACGTCGGCGACGGCCGTCTCCCGGTAGCCCTTGCGGCCGACCACGCGGATCATTGCCGCCAGGATCGTTTGACGCCGCGATTCGGGAGGTGCCATGGGCCCGCTTTCGAGGGAGGCTGAACTACCGGATACATTGATCATAGCGGCGTCGTGTACGAAGGTGTTTACCTAGACTCTCCGCCCACCTCCCGCGCTGCCGCATCCGGGCCCAGATACGCGACCAGCGTGGCAAAAAGCACGTCCGAAAGCAAACCGGGAAGTTTGTCCGTTCGCCCGGCGACGAGCTCGTCGGAGATCAACCCGACCACCGCTCCCGCCGCCATTCTCGAGGTGTTTGCCGGCAGGCTGCGGCCGCCGGGCGCGAAGTCGCGGCCTTCGTCGAAGAAGGGGGTCAGCCGCTGCACCGCCGCCCGCAGCCGTCGCTGCGCCGCCGGCCCCGCCGCGGCGACGTCGACCAGCGCCAGCCGCGCCTGTGCCGGGTCCGCCGCCAGCGCCTCCAGCAGCGTTTCCAGCCCCGCCAGGGCGCGGTCGGGCCAGCGCTCCTGTGCTTCGTAGGCAACCGAGATCCGTCGCACCAGGATGTCGACCGAGTTGTCGTAGGCGGCGAGGAAGCAGGCTTCCTTGTCCTCGAAGAGCTCGTAGAACGTGGTCCGGGAGATGCCCGCCTGCCTGGTCAGGTCGGTGACCGTGGTCGCCGCGTAGCCCTTGTCGGCGACGATCCGCATCGTCGCCTCCAGCAGCCGGTCGCGCTGGGAGCGGGCGACCACCTCCGGCGGCAGCCCATGGCGGCCACGCGGCGGCCGCCAGCTCTCCCCTGGCCTGGGCTGCGGCACGCTCAGCCCGCTGCCGGTTGCAGAGTCTTCTCCGCTTCCCGGGATTGCCGCAGTGCCTCGTCCTGGCCGAGGTAGGGGATGGTGACGATGTAGACGATGTCCGGCAGCAGTTCGCGCAGCCGCTCGGCGTTGCCGGCGAGGATCTGCCCGACGATCAGGGACTCGGCCGCCGCGAGGGCGCCACGGCCGGCGCTGGAGGGGATCGCCTGTTCCTCCATCGGGTCGTTGCGGCCGCGGTCGAGCAGAGCCTGCAGCACCCGTTTGCCGGAGGCGTACATCTCCAGCGAGCGCCCGCCCGCGGCAGCCGCCTCGACTAGGGCCATGCGCGCGAACTCGGGGCGGCTCGCCAGCAGGTCGAGGAAGGTGGCGGTGGCGTCGCGGACCATCGTCGCCCAGGGCTTGTCCGGGGAGTAGACCTCGACGATGCGGCCCATCGCGTCGGCGAGGGCGAGCTCCATCGAGGCCTGGAGGCAGTCCTCCTTGTCCTTGAAGAGTTCGTAGAAGGTGGCGCGGGAGACCCCGGCCGGCTCGCAGATGTCGGCGATCGTCGCCGCTCCGAAGCCCTTGGCGGCGCAAGCGTCGGCCATCGAGTTGAGGATTCGTTCGCGCTGGGAGTGGGCGACCAGCGGCTCCGGCAGATCGGCGCGTCCGGCGGGCAGCCGTTCCTGCTCGATCAGGCCGCCGAGGTCGTCTGATTTGGCTTGGGCACTGGCTTCGTTGGGGGATGAGGCGGGTGGCATGGGGATCCTCACTCAGACAGCCGTGTTTAGGTAAACGCGATTGTACACCCTCGGCACGGTTCTGTGGACGATCAAGTACCGAATTAACTTTGCCGCGGTAGTTGGGAACGCCTTTGGAATTTCTGTACACGCGGGCGAGCGAGGCATCCGAAACTTCGGACCGCTGTACAACCGCCGCGAGCCGATTCCGGTCGACCATTTAGGGATGAAGACGGTGCCCCGCCAGATCGTCGCCTTCGGGGGCGGCGGCTTCTCGATGGAGTCCGGCAATCCCCTGCTCGACGACTACGTGCTCGCCCTGACCGGAGCCGAGCGTCCCCGGGTCTGCTTCCTGCCCTCGGCCAGCGGCGACGCCGACCACTACATCGTCCGCTTCTACCGGGCCTTCTCCGCCCATCGCTGCGAGGCGACCCACATCTCCCTCTTCCGGCGCGAGCAGGGCCCGGAGGATCTGCGGGCGCACCTGCTCTCCCAGGACCTGATCTACGTCGGCGGCGGCAGCGTCGTCAGCCTGCTCGGGGTCTGGCGGGCGCACGGGATCGACGAGATCCTGCGCGAAGCCTGGGAAGCGGGGATCGTCCTCTGCGGGCTGTCGGCCGGCTCGCTCTGCTGGTTCGCGGAGGCGGTCACCGGTTTCCACGGCGCCCCGAAGCGGCTCCAGGGGCTGGGCCTGCTGCCGTTCAGCAACTGTGTCCACTACGAGCCCAAGTCGAAGCGGCGCGAGTCCTACCACCAGTTCCTGCGCGAGGGCATGTGCGCCGGCTATGCGGCCGAGGATGGCGCCGCCCTCCACTTCACCGGCACCGAGCTGAGCCGGGTGGTCGCTTCGCGGCCCGAGGCGCGCGGCTACCGCCTCGACGTCGCCGGCCGGCGCGTCGTCGAGATGCGCATCGCCACCACCTTCCTCGGCGATCGTGGAGTCGTCCCCACCGCACCGGTACCGGAGGCGCTCTCCACCGCGGTAGCCAACTGATGGAGGTCCGCCGGATCCTCGCCCTCGGGGGCCACGACTTCACCTCGCGCCCGCCCGACCGGGCCGTTTGCGAGCTGCTGCTGCGGCTGGCCTCCGAGCATGGCGGCGAGCGGCCGCGGATCTGCCTGCTGCCGACCGCCAGCGGCGACACCTCAGAGCAGATCGGTCGTTTCTACGCCGCCTTCGGCGAGCGCCCCTGCGAGCCCTCCGACCTCTCGCTGTTCCGGCTCGGGCGGCGGCCGATGGCGTTGCGCGACCACCTGCTCGCCCAGGACCTGATCTACGTCGGCGGCGGCAGCCTGGTCAACCTGCTGGCGGTCTGGGAGGCGCACGACGTCGCCTCGATCCTCTCCCTCGCCTGGCGTCAGGGGATCGTCCTCGCCGGCCAGAGCGCCGGGGCGATGTGCTGGTTCGAGGCCGGCATCACCAAGTCCTCCGGCAAGCCCTTGGCAGCGGCCGGGCTCGGCCTGCTCAAGGGCAGTCTCTGCGTCCACTACAACAACGAACCCGAGCGCCGTGCCGCTTACCTCGCGGCGGTCGGCGACGGGATGCCGGGCGGCTACGGCCTCGACGACTACGCCGGTCTGCTCTGGGAGGGCGAAGGCTCCCCCTCGGCTGTAACGGCCCGCCGCGGCGCCCGCGCCTACCGCGTCTGCAACCGCGAGGAGTCCGTCTCCGAGTCCCCGCTGCCGGCCCGCTTCCTGCCGGCCCCGGCCCCCGCCGCCCTGCGCGAGGACATCGCCGAGTTTCGCCGCATCAAGACGATGCGCAAACGGGCGGGCTGGTTGGGCTGACTACTCGCCCGCCACCGGCGGCGCGGTCGGGTCGCTGCTCTCCTCGCCCAGGCTCTCCCGCGCGATGTAGTCCTCGGCCAGCAGCAGGTTCTCGGCCGAGCGCTCGACCACGTTCAACAGATCGCTCATCAGCGCGACCTCCTCGACCTGCTCCTTGACGAACCACTGCAGGAACTGCTCGGCCCGGTAGTCCTTGACCTCGCGCGCGAGCTCGAACAGGGAAAAGATCTCCTGGCTGACCCGGCGCTCCTGTTCCAGCGCCATCTTCACCGGCTCGCTGCCGTCGGCGTAGGTGGTGTCGACCGACTTGATGTCCGGGATGTGCACCGCCTCGCCGACGTCGAGCAGGTAGCGGACCATCATCATCGCGTGCTCGCGCTCCTCCAGCGCCTGGCGGTAGAAGAAGGCGGCAAGGCGGGGGAGGGTCTCGGCGTCGTAGAAGACGGCTGCTCCCACGTACTGCTGCGAGGCCGCGAACTCATTGGCGATCTGCTCGTTCAGCGCGGCGGCGAAAGTCTTGTCAGGCATCTCGGAGCTCCTCGGTCAGCGGGGCGTGGGCAGGGCCAACGTAGCCGAAAGCGTGAGTTCGGTCGGCCGAAGCAGGCGTGAGGGAACCCTCAGATGCGCCAGCGGAAACCGGTCGGCTCGATCGCCGGCTCGAGCGGGCTCGAGGGGAGCCCCGGCTCCGTCGCCTGCTCGGGGTCGTTGTAACCGCCGGGAGCGACGTCGTTGGGGGTCTCGGGGTGGAAGATCGAGGCCAGGTACTGGATCTGGCCGCGGCCCTGGCCCAGCTCGGTCTGGCCGCCTCCGTAGGCGCCGATCCCACGCTGCTCGCAGTAGTCGTAGGTGGCGAAGAGGTTGCAGATCGGCCCGAAGCGCGAGGGCTTGACGTTGACCGTCTTCGGCGGCGACCACGGCATCGCCTCGATGTCGGCGATGGAGTGGATCGGGGCGTCCCAGGTGACCCGGTCGGAGACCGGATCCAGCAGCGGCCGCGTCTCGTCGGTGACGTCGGGGTCCTCGAGCCAGGCATCGGGGAAGGCGTCGATCAGCTTCGCGTAGAGCTCCGGGTCGGTGATCACGTCGACCGGGGTGCCTTTGTAGAAGCCCTTGAGGTCGAGCGAGTCGACGGCGCCGGTCTCGGCCAGCGCCGCGATCAGCTCGTCGTCCCAGTCGTTGAAGGGGTCGAGCTTGAAGCGCAGGGTGGGGTAGACCGCGAGGCGGGCCAGCAGCGGCTCGATCGAGGAGCGTTCGCCGCTCTCCATGCCGGCGAGCCGCATCGAGTTGACGAAGTTCACCGGCCGCGGCTCGCGCCCCAGCGCCGCGGCGAGGTTGGTTCCGGCCTGGCGCAGCGCCAGGTCCAGCGCCGCCGACTCGAAGGCCCAGCGACGGTAGTCGGGGGAGGGCTCGTCGCGCACGGGAGGCCCGGCCGGGAAGAGGTCGATCCCGTCGAGGCGCTCGGAGAACTCGGCAAAGGTGCCGGAGAAGGCGAGGCCCTCGGGCGGGCCGTGGTCCTGCTGGGCGATGTGGTCGACGGCGTCGTAAACGACGTCCTCGCCGATCCCCTCCTCGCCGCCACCGCTCAGCTTGACGATCGTCGTCAGCCGTTCGAACTCGCCAAGCGCGATGCCGAGTCCTTCGAATTCGCAGGAGTCGATGGTGAGCGGGAGGTCGGCGATCGCGTCGAAGCTGGCCATCGGGGTGAGCCTAGATGATCGGGTTCGTCGCTCAAGGGGGGTGCGGGAGGGGAGTCGGTATGCACTCGCCCAGAGGCCAACCACATCCCTCTCGACTAGCGCGACACCCGCAGCGTCTTCAGCTCTCGGTCGCTCCCGCCCCGCACATATCCGCCATGCGCGACGCTCTTCCTTATGTAGTCGAGCGTCTCCCCGGTCAGCCGCTCGCCCGGGAGGACGTTGGGGATTCCTGGTGGGTAGGCGGCCAGGCCCTCGGCGGCGATGCGGCCGGCGGCCTCGGCGAAGGGGATCACCTCCTGCGGGCCGAGGAAGGCTTCGCGCGGGGTCATCGCCAGCTCGCCCCAGGGCGGCGGCGGCGCCAGCTTCTCGTCGGGGGCGCCGGGCTCGGCCTCGAGCCGGCCGAGCACCTCGCGCAGGCCCGCGACCAGGCGCGTGCCGGCCGCCGCGGCCGGCTCGCCCAGGCCGAAGATGGCGACGACCACGTTCTCGGAGTAGAGCTCGAGGTCGAGGCCGCTGGTGTAGAAGGCGGCTTTGGCCAAGCGGTAGCCGGTCGAGCCGGTCTCGCGGACGTCGATCGCGAGCCGCAGCGGATCCCAGCCGGCGATCCCGGGGCGGCCGACCATGCCCTCGTCGAGCACCGCCAGGCCGGGGATGCCCTCGATCTCGGACCGGGTCGCGGCGACCGCCGTCAGGGTCTCGCCGAGCAGCTCGGCGCCGTGGACCCGGGCCTGGCGCCGCGCCGCGTCGAGCGAGCCGGAGAGCAGGCCGCTGGGGCTGGTCGTTTCCACCAGGCTGACGCAGCGGTCGACGACCGCCGGGTCGATCCGGTCGCCGTTGCCGAGGTGCAGCATCGCCGCCTGGGTCAGGCTGCCGACGATCTTGTGGGTCGAGGAGGTGACGAGGTCGGCGCCGCTGGCAAGCGCGTCGGCGGGCAGCGCCGGGTGGAAGTGCAGGTGGGCGCCCCAGGCCTCGTCGACGACCAGCGGCACGCTCCGCTCGTGCGCGGCCTCCGCCAGCGCGGCGACGTCGGCGCAGGCCCCGAAGTAGGTCGGGGAGACGACCATCGCCGCGACCGCGTCCGGGGTCTCCTCCAGGGCCGCCGCCAGCGATTCCGGCGTCAGCCCGTGGGCGATCCCCAGCTCGGGATCCAGCTGCGGGGCGACGAAGGTCGGCCGCATCCCGCTCAGCACGAGCCCGTCGATCACCGAGGAGTGGACGTTGCGCTGGACCACCACCCGGTCGCCGCCGTGGGCGAGCGCCATGCAGGTCGCGTGGTTGCCCTGCGAGGCGCCGTTGACGAGGAACCAGGTGCGCCGCGCGCCCCAGGCTTCGGCGGCGAGCGACTGCGCCCGCTGGAAGGGAGTCGGCTCGGGACCGATGTCGACGCCCTCGGTGACCGAGGGGATGTCGTTGCGCAGGCCGATCTCGCCGACCAGCTCGCGCATCGCCGGGTCAGCCCCGGTGCCGCCCTTGTGGCCGGGGACCTGGAAGCGACCCGGGCTCAGCTTCGAGTAGGCGAGCAGGGCATCGACGTAGGGAGTCGAGTCCTGATCGCGATCGGCCATCGAGCCGAGTCTACGCCGCCCACCCGGCCGGTCAGCAACACTGCCGAGGGGATGAAGCACACCGCACACGGCTACTGGCTGGAGGAGGCGGGAGCGGTCGCGCCGGCACCCCCGCTGGTGGGTGAGCGCGACGCCGACGTGGTCGTGATCGGCGCCGGCTTCACCGGCCTCTGGGCCGCGTGGCACGTCAAGCGGTTGGAGCCCGAGGCGCGGATCGTCGTCCTCGAGGCCGACGGCTGCGGCCGCGGCCCGAGCGGTCGCAACGGCGGCTTCTGCAACGCGATGTGGTTCCAGCTGGCGAGCATGAGGCAGCGCTGGGGGGACGCGCCGGCGCTGGCCGTCGCCCGGGCCGCGGAGGAGGCCGTCGTCGGCATCGGCGCGTTCTGCGAGGAGGAGCGGGTGGACGCCTGGTTCCGGCAGGCCGGCTACCTGCAGGTCTCCACTGCGGGTGCCCACGACGGGGTCCTCGAGCGAGCGCTTGGCGCCTGCCGCGAGCTCGACGCCGCCCAGGCCCTGCGACCGCAGACCGCGGTCGAGGTCACGGCCCGCTGCGCCTCGCCCCTGTTCCGCGCCGGCGCGATCTCCCCCAGCGGCGCCACGGTGCAGCCGGCGCGGCTGGCGCTCGGTCTGCGCGAACGCCTGCGCGAGCGCGGCGTCGACCTCTTCGAGTCCTCGCCGGTGCTCTCGCTGCGAGATGCCGGTGGCGGCGTCGTCGCCCGCACGGCGGCGGGCACGGTCCGCGCCGGCTCCGCCGTGCTGGCGATCGGCGCCGCCGCCAAGAGCTGGGACGGCCCGCTCCGCGACCGGCTCAGCGTCGCCTCCTCCCACATCGTCGTCACCGAGCCGGTGCCGGGGCTGCTGGAGGAGATCGGCTGGACCGACGGCGAGTGCATCATCGACGCCCGCGCCCTGGTCGACTACTTCCGCACCACGCCGGATGGGCGCATCGTCTTCGGCTGGGGTGGGGGACGGATCGCGATGGGCGCCCGGCTGGGCGGCCGCTCCGAGCTCGACGCCGCGGTCGTCGCCCGTGTGGCCGCCCATCTCCACGCCTTCTTCCCGGGTCTCGGCGGTCGCGCCATCACCCACGCCTGGGGCGGCCCGATCGACGCCTCGCCGACCCATCTGCCGATGGTCCTGCCGCTGTCCGGCGGCCGCGCCTTCGTCGCCGCCGGCTACACCGGCAACGGCGTCGGCCCCTCGCACATGGTCGGCCGCGCCCTCGCCTCGCTCGCCCTCGACCGCCGCGACGAGCCCTCTCGCCTCGCCTTCGTCGACCCCGCGCCCCCCCGCATCCCACCCGAGCCCTTCCAGTGGATCGGCGCCGAAGCCATCCGCGCCGGCCTCATCGCCAAAGAGGAGGCGGAGCTGGCCGGCCGCCGCCCCGGCAGGATCGCCTCGGCAATCGCCCGCATCCCCGAGCTGATCGGCTTCCACATCGGCCGTTGACGCAGCGGCTCGTTGGGGAGGGAGGGGCACCCGACCCTCCCTCTACCACCTGCTCGTAACGACCTTCTTCCTCGTGTAAAAGTCGACCGCATCGGCGCCGTTAGCGTGCAGGTCGCCGTCCATCGAATCGTTCCAGCCCGAGAATGGAAACCAAGCCACGGGAGCCGGAACGCCGACGTTGACGCCGAGCATTCCCGCCTCGACCTCGTAGCGGTACTGGCGGGCGGCGGCGCCGGACCGGGTGAAGATGGCGCCGGCGTTGCCGTAGCGGGAGCCGTTGACGAACTCGATTGCGGCGTCGAGATCGTCGACCTCGACCAGGGCCAGCAGCGGTCCGAACAGCTCCTCGCGGGCGAGCTCGGACTCGGGGTCGGTGGCGACGGCGATCGTCGGGCCGAGCAACGTCCCGGCCCGGCCGGCGTCGCCGCGGCCGTCGAGCAGCAGCTCAGCGCCCTCGGCCTCGGCCCGTTCGATTGCCTCGGCCACCCGCTCGCGCGCCGCCGCCGAGACCAGGGGGCAGACGTCGGTGGCGGGGTCGTCGCCGGGGCCGACCAGCAGCTCGGCCGCTGCCGCGACCAGCGCCTGCCGCAGCTCCGCCCGCCGGGCCGCGTCGCCGACGACGACGCAGACCGAGCCGGCCAGGCAGCGTTGGCCGGCGGCACCGAAGGCCGAGCCGATGATCGCCGGCAGCGCCCGCTCGAGCTCGGCGTCCGGCATCACCACCAGCGAGTTCTTGGCCCCGCCCAGCGCCTGCACCCGCTTGCCGCCGGCGACCGCGCGCTCCGCGACCATCCGCGCCGTCTTCGCCTGGCCGACGAAGGAGATAGCGTCGATCCCCGGGTGGTCGAGCAGGGCGCCGACCGCGTCATGCGCCCCGTGGACGAGGTTGAAGACGCCCGGCGGGATCTCCTCGACCGCGTTGACCGCGGCGGAGATCAGCGCCGACGGTCGCGGGTCGGTCTCCGAGGGCTTGAGGATGAAGGCGTTGCCGCAGGCGATCGCGTAGGGGAGGAACCAGAGCGGGATCATCGCCGGGAAGTTGAAGGGCGTGATCGCGGCGACTACGCCGACCGGCTGGCGCACGCTTTCGACGTCGACCCCGGTCGCCACTCCCTCCAGCGTCTCGCCCTTCAGCAGGTGCGGGATCGCCGCCGCGGCCTCGACCGACTCGAGCCCGCGCCCGACCTCCCCTTCGGCGTCGGCGAGGGTCTTGCCCATGTCGACGCTGACCAGGGTCGCCAGCTCTTCGCGCCGCGCCAGCAGCTCCTCGCGCAGGGCCAGGATTGCCTGTGCCCGTCGTTGCGGCGGGGTCGCGCGCCAGCCCGGCAGCGCCGCCCGCGCCGCCGCGACCGCGGCATCCACCTCCGCCGCCCCCGAGAGCGGCACCTGCGCCAGGGTCTCGCCGCCGGCCGGGTCGACGTCGGCGAGCGTCTCGACTCCCTCGGCCTCGACCCAGGCGCCGCCGATGTAGTTGGGCAGCCTCGGCGCGGCCACGTCAGGGTTTGGCGGGGACGACCAGGATCTGGCGCTCGCTCATGTGCAGCAGCTTGTTCGGGGTCGAGCCGAGGATCATCCCCTTCAGCGGCGGGTCGCCGAAGCTGCCGACCACGATCATCCGCGCATCGCGCTGCTCGGCCACCTCGATCAGGGCCTCGGCGGCGCGCTTGGCGACCAGCTGCGCGTCGATCTCCACGCCCTTCGCCGCCGCCTGTTTCTTCGCCTTGGCCATCACTTTCTCGCCCAGCTCCTCGATCGCCTCCTCGTGTTCGGCGATCTCGCCGCCCCAGAGCCCGGGCGGCGCGTAGCCGAAGACGACGGTGACCTGGTCGCCGAGCTCGCCGGCGAGCTCGAGCGCCGAGGCCAGAGCCGCGTCGCCGCAGGCCGACCCGTCGTACCCGACCACGATCTGGCCCATTACGGAAGCTCTCCCTCGCCGGCTCCGGTCGGGCCGGGCGCCGGCGCCTCGCCCTCGAGGAAGCCGGCGGGCACGACTTCGGGCTTGCGCCGGAAGAAGGCCGGGAAGGCGCGCCACTGGACGAACATCAGCAGGAACCCGAGAATCAGGAAGAAGACGGCGATCACCAGCGGCGGGCCGATCCCGAGCCAGGAGTTGCCCGATTCCGAGTTGGCCGGGTCGGAGAGTTCGATCCCGTTCTTGATCAGCAGGTAGAAGAGGATCGCGCCGCCGAGAGAGGGGCCGACGCCGATGAAGAAGAAGTTCTTGACGCTGTGGAAGAGCTCGCGGCGGTAGTAGATCGTGCAGGCGAAGCCGGTGATGCCGATGTAGAAGGCGATCATCAGGCCCAGCGCCGCCAGCGAGTCGAAGAGGATGTCTTCGCTGAGGATCGTCAGGCCGACGTACCAGACGATCGAGAGCGTCCCCATCAGAATCGTCGAGATGTGCGGGGTGAGGAAGCGCGGGTGGACCTTGCCGAGGCTCTTCGGCATCGCGTTGGCCCGCGCCATCGAGAGCGTGGTGCGGGCGGTCGGCAGGATCGTCGTCTGCGTCGAGGCCGCGGCCGAGGACAGCACGGCGATGATCAGGATCTTGTCCAGCGGCGAGCCGAAGACGTCGGTGCCGAGCGAGCTGAGCACGTCTTCCTGGTTCTTGATCAGGTCGTTGACGCCGGCATAGGACTGGGCGGCGATGGCGACGATCAGGTAGATGCCGAGCAGGATCAGGGTGCTGACCACGGTCGCCTTGCCCGGCGCCTCGCTGGAGTCCTCGGTCTCCTCGTTGACCGTGGCGGTCGTGTCCCAGCCCCAGTAGATGAAGACCGCCAGCAGCATTCCCGCCGAGATCTCGCTCGTGCTGAGCGAGAAGGGGTTGAACCAGGAGAGGCTGGGGTGGATCGAGACGGCCGGCGCGCTGCCGGCGTAGACCTTGACCAGGGCGACGATCGCGAACAGGGCCAGGGTGAAGATCTCGGCCGCGAGCAGGCCGACCTGGGTGCGGGCCGAGAGCTCGATCCCGATCACCACGATCGCGGTCATGATCACGATCCAGATCACGCCGACGGTCGTCACCGCCACCGTCGATTCCGCCAGACTGGTCAGGCCGAACAGCTCGAAGCTGTAGAGGCCGGCGATCTGGGCCAGGTTGGCCATGACGATGATGTCGGCGACGACGATCACCCAGCCGGCGATCCAGCCCAGCTGCGGCCCCATCGCCTTGGTCACCCAGGAGAAGCTGGTGCCGCAGTCCGGGTCGGCTTTGTTCAGGTAGTAGTAGCCGCCGGCTACGAGGAACATCGGGATGAAGCTGATGATCAGGATCGCCGGCGATTGCAGGGCGACCGCGGCGGCGACGAAGCCGAGCGTCGCCGCGAGGCTGTAACCGGGGGCGGTGGAGGCGACGCCGATGACGACGCTGGAGACGAACCCGATCGCGTTCTTCTTCAGGCCCTTGTCTTCGACGCCGGGGCGGGAAGTCGAGTCTGACGCGGGAATCGCTGAACCCTCCATCGAGGCGACCGTAAGCCCCTGGGGACCAAGAAGCAAGTGGCAAATGTCCTAAAAGCACAGGCATAACTTGTTCCATATGTACAAGTGGGGTTCCAGAACTTGACCCAATGACCACTTGCGTCTGTGCCATTCTGGGTCTAGCTTTATCCATATCGTCGTAGTACGAGAGGAGAGCCTTATGGCCACGTCGCAGGCCCCCGCGAGCACCGATCACCTTCAGAGCTTGGCCCAGCGACATCTCTGGATGCACTTCTCGCGCATGGGCGCCTACGGCGAGGGCCACGAGGTGCCGATCATCGTCCGCGCTGACGGCTGCTACGTCTACGACGAGCACGGCAACCGCTATCTCGACGGGCTCTCCGGCCTCTTCTGCGTCAACGCCGGCCACGGCCGCACCGAGTTCGGCGAAGCCGCCGCCCGCCAGATCGAGGAGCTCGACTTCTACACGCTCTGGAGCTACGCCCACCCGCGGGCGATCGAGCTCGCCGCGCGGATCGCGGCGCTCGCTCCCGGCGACCTCAACCGCGTCTTCTTCACCTCCGGTGGCTCGGAGGCGGTCGAGTCGGCCCTGAAGCTCTCCCGCAACTACCACCGCGTGCACGGCAAAGGCCAGAAGCACAAGGTGATCGCCCGCGAGGTCGCCTACCACGGCACCTCGTTGGGAGCGCTCTCGGCCACCGGCATCACCGAGCTGCGCAGCCAGTTCGAGCCACTGGCGCCGGGCGGCTGCCACGTCCCCAACACCAACGTCTACCGCTGGCCCGAGGAGCGCGACGAACTCTGGGCCGCCGACGCGATCGAGGAGCGGATCGTCTTCGAGGGGCCGGAGACGGTTGGCGCGGTGATCCTCGAGCCGGTCCAGAACGCGGGCGGCTGCTTCGTCCCGCCCGACGGCTACTTCCAGCGCGTGCGGGAGATCTGCGACAAGTACGACGTGCTGATGATCTCCGACGAGGTGATCTGCGCCTGGGGCAGGCTCGGCCACTACTTCGGCTGCGAACGCTTCGGCTACACGCCGGACATCATCACCGTCGCCAAGGGGCTGACCTCGGCCTACGCGCCGATGGGGGGGATGATCGTCTCCGACCGGGTCGCGGAGCCGTTCATGGAGGGCGATGCCTCCTTCGCCCACGGCTTCACCTTCGCCGGCCACCCGATCGCCGCGGCGATCGCGCTCGCCAACCTCGACGTCTTCGAGCGCGAGGACCTCTGCGGGCACGTGCTCGCCAAGGAGGACGAGTTTCGCCAGATGCTGGACAGTCTGCGCGAGCTGCCGATCGTCGGCGACGTGCGCGGCGCCGGCTACTTCCACGCGGTCGAGCTGGTCAAAGACAAGGAGACGAAGGAGAGCTTCAACGACGAGGAGTCGGAGCGGCTGCTGCGCGGCTTCCTCTCCGGCGAGCTCTACAAGCGCGGGCTGATCTGCCGTGCCGACGATCGCGGCGACCCGGTCGTGCAGCTGGCGCCGCCGTTGATCGCCGATACCCAGCAGTTCGAAGAGATCCACGACGTGCTCAGCAGCGTGCTCGCCGAGGCCTGGGATCAGGTCGTCGGCGGAGGTCCGGGAGTGGGTCGTCCGGTGAGACCCCGCTAGGAGCTGGATTGCTCACCGTTCAGAGCCTGCTCGACGAGCTCGACCTTGACCTAGCCGCCGGCGCCGAGGCAGCCGCCGCGCCGGTTCGCTGGGTCCACATCTCCGAGCTCGAGGACCCGACGCCGTGGCTCTCCGGCGGCGAGCTGATGCTGACCACCGGGATCCCGCTCTCCACCGCCGCCAAGCAGCGCTCCTTCGTCCGCCTGCTCGCCGACAGCAATCTCGCCGGGCTCGGCTTCGGCACCGGCTTCAGCCACGCCAAACTGCCGAAAGCGCTCATCGACGAGGCCGAGAAGCGCGACTTCCCGCTCTTCGAGGTGCCCTACTCGACCCCGTTCATCGCGATCACCGAGAAGGCCTTCGCCAAACTCGTCAACGAGCAGTACGAGGTCCTGCAGCGCGGCATCGCCGTCCAGCGCCGGCTCGAGCGGCTGGTTCTCGAGGAACGTGGCCTGGAGGAAATCACGGCGACGATCGCCTCCGCCGTCGGCGGCACCGTCGCCGTCCTCGACGGCCGCGGCGACCGCCTCGCCGGGCGCGGCTTCCGCCGCCAGCTCTCCGCCGACGCGATCGGCGCGATCCGCAAAGAGGCGCTGACCCACGCCGGCGACGGACACCCCTTCGTCCCCGCCCATCCCTCAGTCGCCGGCCGGGCCCTGGCCCACCCGGTGATCTCGCCCGGCGGCGGTCCGCCCCAGGCCTGGGTCGTGATCGTCCGCGACTCCGGCGGGCTCGGCGACTTCGAGCGGCTGATCCTGCAGCAGGCGGTGGCGGTAGTTGCGCTCGAGCTGATGCGCCGCCGCGTCGCCCGCGAGACCGAGCGGCGCCTGGCCGGCGACGTCCTCGCCGGGGCGCTGGGCGGCCGCATGGAGGCGACCGAGCTGCGCCGGCGGCTGGAGCCGTTCGGCATCGGCGACGAGGCGGCGGTGATCGTCTTCTCCCTCGATCATCCCGCCACCGCCGTCGGTGCGCTCGAACGCGCTCTGGCCGCCGACGCCTGTCCGGCCGTGGTCGCGCCGCACTCGGTCGGCGGCCGCGAGCTGCTCTGCGCGGTCATCGACGCCGCCGACCGCGACCCGATCGACGTCGCCGCCGACGCCCGCAAGGCGCTCAGCCCCGAACGCGGTGCGGTCCGTGCCGCGGCCAGCAGGACCGCTCCGCCCGACCAGCTGCGCCACTCCTTCCACGAGGCCCGCTGCGCCCTCGAGGCGACCGCCTTCGACAACGGCAAAGCTCCCGAGGTCGCTTCCTGGCGCGATCTCGGCGCTTTCACCCTGCTGCTCTCGATCCAGGACGACGAGGCACTCGCCCTCTACTGCGACAGCGTCCTCGGCCCGATCGAGCAGGGCGACACCGAGTACGGCGGCGAGCTGCTGCGGTCGCTCGAGGCGTTCATCGAGCAGAACGGCCAGTGGGAGAAGGCGGCCCGGCAGGTCTACTGCCACCGCCACACGCTGCGCTACCGGATGCGCAAAGTCGAAGAGCTGACCGGGCGCGATCTCTCGCGCGCCCACGACCGGATCGAGTTCTGGCTGGCCCTGCGAGCGCGGGAGCTGGCCGCGTGAGAATCGGGGTCCCGACCGAGATCAAGCCCGACGAGTACCGGGTGGCGGTGACCCCGGCCGGCGTCCGCGAACTGTCCGAGCACGGGCACCAGGTGCTGATCGAGGCCGGGGCCGGCCTCGGCAGCGCGATCGAGGACCCCGAGTTCGAGGCGCAGGGGGCCGAGATCGTCGCCGACGCGGCGACCGTCTTCGAGCGGGCCGAGATGATCCTCCACGTCAAGGAGCTGCAGGCGCCGGAGATCGCGTTGCTGCGGCCGGGCCAGCTGCTCTTCACCTATCTGCATCTTGCACCGGACCCAGAGCAGACCAGTGGCCTCTGCGGGTCCGGTGCCACCTGCATCGCCTACGAGACGGTCGAGGACTCGCGCGGGCGGCTGCCGCTGCTGGCGCCGATGAGCGAGATCGCCGGCAAGATCGCCACCCAGGCCGGCGCCTTCATGCTGGAGAAGCCGTTGGGGGGGCGCGGGATCCTGCTCGGCGGCGTGCCCGGCGTCGCCGCCGCCAACGTGATCGTGATCGGTGGCGGGGTGGTCGGCATGAACGCCGCCTTCATCGCGATCGGGATGGAGGCCGACGTCTTCGTCTTCGACCGCTCGATCGACCGCCTGCGCGAGCTCGACGTCACCTTCGGCGGCCGCTGCTCGACCGTCTACTCGACCACGCTCGCGGTCGAGGAGATGCTGCCGCGGGCCGACCTCGTGATCGGTGCCGTGCTCGTCCACGGCGCCCGTGCCCCTTACGTGGTCAAGCGCGAGCAGTTGGCGCTGATGAAGCCCGGCTCGGTCCTGGTCGACGTCGCGATCGACCAGGGCGGCTGCTTCGAGACCTCGCGTCCCACCACCCATCGCGACCCCACCTTCGAGGTCGACGGGATCACCCACTACTGCGTTGCCAACATGCCCGGCGCGGTCCCGATCACCTCCACCCACGCCCTCACCAACGCGACCCTGCCGTACGCGATCGCGCTCGCCGACCACGGGGTCGCCGGCGCGATCGAGCGCGACCCGGGTCTGCGGCCCGGCGTCAACGTCGCCGCCGGCAAGGTCACGCATCAGGCGGTGGCGGAAGGCGTGGGGATGGAGTATGTGCCGGTCGAGGAGGCCCTGGAATTGGATTCGAGAGAGGGGAGAGCTGAATGAGCACTTACGCGGTAGTCAATCCAGCCACTGGCGAGAAGGTCAAGGAGTACCCGGAGATCAGCGACGCCGAGCTCCGCGAGGCGATCGGCCGGGCCGACGAGGCGTCCCGGACCTGGTCGGGCTCCTCCACCGTGGCCGAGCGCGGGGCGCTGGTGCGCAAGGTCGGCGAGCTTCACGGCGAGCGGCGTCAGACGCTGGCGGAGATCATCGTCCGTGAGATGGGCAAGCCGATTGACCAGGCGCTGATGGAGGTCGACTTCGCGGCCGAAATCTACGCCTACTACGCGGACAGCGCCGAGGCTTTGATGGCCGACGAGCCGATCGACCTGCTCGGCGGCGAGGGCACCGCGGTGGTCCGCCGCAGCCCCTTCGGCGCCCTGCTCGGGATCATGCCCTGGAACTTCCCCTATTACCAAGTCGCCCGCTTCGCCGGTCCGAATCTGGTGATCGGCAACCCGATCCTGCTCAAGCACGCGCCGCAGTGTCCGGAGTCGGCCGAGGCGATGGCCCAGATCTTCAGCGACGCCGGCTTCCCCGCGGGCGCCTACGAGAACATCTATGCGACGAACGAGCAGATCGAGGTGGTGATCGCCGACCCGCGCGTGCACGGTGTCTCGGTCACCGGCTCCGAGCGCGCCGGCGCCGCCGTCGCCGAGATCGCCGGGCGCAACCTGAAGAAGGTCGTGCTCGAGCTCGGCGGCTCGGACCCGTTCATCCTGCTCGGGACGGACGATCTCGACGCCACTGTGGAGGCGGCCGCCGAAGCGCGGCTGGACAACACCGGCCAGTCCTGCAACGCCGCCAAGCGCTTCATCGTCGCCGACGACTACTACGACGAGTTCCTCGAGAAGTTCGCCGCGACGTTCAGCGCGTCGAAGCCGGGCGACCCCACCGCGGAGGACACGGCCGTCGGCCCGCTCTCCTCGCAGACGGCGGCCGACCGGCTCGAGGAGCAGGTCGACAAAGCTGTCGCCAACGGGGCCGAGGTCGTCGTCGGCGGCAAGCGCGACGGCAACTATTTCGAACCGACGATCCTGACCGGGATCGAGCCCGGCGACGAGGCGTCCCAGGAAGAGTTCTTCGGTCCCGTCGCCCAGGTCTATCGGGTCGGCTCCGAGGAGGAGGCGGTCGCGCTCGCCAATCAGACCCCGTTCGGTCTAGGCTCCTACGTGATGACCACCGACAAGGCGCAGGGCGAGCGGGTCGCCGACAGGATCGAAGCCGGAATGGTCTACGTCAACCTGGTCGGGGCGGACAGTCCCGAGTTGCCCTTCGGCGGTTTCAAGCGCTCCGGCTTCGGCCGTGAGCTCGGCCGCTTCGGCGCCGACGAGTTCGTCAACAAGAAGTTGATCCGCAGCGCCTGACCTCCACCGGATGAAGCTGCGGATCGGAATTCTTGCCGCGCTGGCGGCCCTAACCGCTTTCGCGGGAGCTGCCGGTGCGGCGACGACCGAGAACGCCACGATCGAAACCCCGATCTGCCACGGGCGTCAGGCGAAGATCGTCGGCACCGATGGCAACGACGTGATTCACGGCACCCCGGGCCGTGACGTGATCTGGGGCGGCAAGGGCGATGACACGATTCTCGGCAGCCTCGGCAACGACCTGATCTGCGGTGGACCCGGGTCGGACCTGATCCACGGCGGCCGTGGCAACGACGAGGTGGATGGCGGGGCCGGCGATGGCGACCGGGTGATCGGCGACCTCGGGGACGACAAGGTGATGGGCGGAGCCGGCAACGACGATGAGGTCGCCGGCGACCTCGGCATCGACATCGTCAACGGCGGCCCCGGCAACGAAGACCTGGTCCACGGCGACTATGGCTGGGACCGAATGTCCGGTGGCGCCGGCCAGGGCGACATCGCCTCCTTCGCGACCGACGTCGCCTCCTCCAATGGGGCCGGCGTCTGGGTCTCCCTGGCCAGGCATCGCTCCTACGGCGATGGCCACGACAAGTTGTTCGGCTTCGAGAGCATCGAAGGCTCGGCTTTCCGCGACACCTTGTTCGGCAATGGCCAGGGGAACGCGATCGACGGTGGGCCCGGCGACGATCACCTGATCGGCGGTGGCGGCCCCGACATCCTCGACGGCGGCCAGGGCAGCGACGGCTGCAAAGGGGCGCAGGGCGCCACGGTCTCCTGCGGCAGGGAAAAGGCGCCGAGCGGCTCCGCCTACGTCGAACTGGACCGCCGCACCGGCGGCGGTGCCGGGCTGCAGATCGTCGGCGGCTCCGGGCGCGACAACCTCAGGGTTGCCTTCGACGAAGTCTCCAACGCCTTCAGCGTCACGGCGGTCGGGCCACTGGCGGCCGGGCCGGGCTGCATCTTCCCGCCGGTCACCGAGAGCGTCCAGGTCAAACGCAACACCACGGTCTCCTGCCCCGCCGGCGGCCCGGGCCTGTGGTTGATGGCCGATCTCGGCTCCGGCGCCGACAAGCTGCAGGTCGAGGGCTCGCTGCTCGCCGTCGGCAGCTCCCGCTTCGCCGGCGGCCGCGGCAACGACGAGATCCACGCCGGCCCCGAGGACGACCTGATCGAGGCCGGCCCCGGCGCCGACAAGCTCTACGGCGGCGACGGCGCCGATGGCCTGGTTGGCGGGCTGCCCGGGCCGACCTTCCTCTATGGCGAGGGCAACGGCGACCTGCTGGCGGCCGGCGGTGGCTGCGCCGGCGGCGCCCTGGTCGGCGGTCCCGGCCGCGACGACGCCTCCTTCGCCGAGACCCAGGCGCATCCCGGTCTGCTCTACATCTCCCTTCCGAAACACGCCGCCTGGGTGGACGAGATCAAGGGCTGCCACAAGGTCCATCTTTCCCCGACCGACGAGGACATGGAGGGCTCCTTCGACTGGGACGTCCTGATCGGCGACGGCCGCGCCAACAGCATGCTCGGCCAGCCTGGCGCCGACGTCTTCATCGGCAACGGCGGCGACGACGTGATCGACGCCCGCGACGGCGTCCGCGACTTCTCGATCCAGTGCGGCCGCGGCAAGCCGCCGCAAAAAAAGCCGCACGGCAAAGGCATGACCAAGGGAACCGGCAAGCCCGCCGGCCGCGCCCTCACCGACAGCTTCGACCCGCAGCCGTTCAACTGCGCCACCGTCAAGCACGGCACCCCGGTGCCGGGCCTCAACGGCTGAGCGCTACTGCGGCAATTTCTCCAGCAGTGCCCTTACCTCGGAGTGGGCCGCTTCGTTCTGCGTCAGCCATTTCGAGATGTTGTCCTGCTCGTCCTTGCCGGCGCCCCTCACCTCGGCTTCGACGATCGCGCGGGCGTCCTTTGATTTGAGCGCTGTCTCCAGGTCGGCGACGATCGCCTGCACGAGTTCGGCAGTTGCCTTGCTTTTTCCCGCATTGGCGTCGAGGTCGAGCTTGATGTTGCAGAAGGCGCGATTGAACTCGTAGAAGCCGAACTCTTCCCATTCCGTCGGTCCCCTCAGGCCTATGGCTTCGGTCAGAGCGAGCCGGGCCCCGGCCAGGTCAGGCGGCGCCTGATCCTTGAGCGCGTAGCCGAGCTCGCCCCGCAGGCGGTGGTAGTCGCCTTTCGGGTCACCCTCGATCAACGCCCTGAAGACCCCGACCGTCGGCGCCACGTAATCCTTGTCTTCGCCTGCATCCGATCGCCCGCGCCAGTTTTTGCGCCGCTGGTCGCGGGCGGCGTAGAAGGCCTGGGAGCGGTCGCCCGGTCTGGCCGCCGTCAGCGCCGCGGACAGTTCTTGGAGCGGCGGGCGGTCCACATCCCCGGGGCTGAGCTGCTTCCGGACCAGCCCCATCGCGTCGGCCGCCGTGTTGAGCGTTTCCACCACCCGCTGGTAGAGCGCCCGCTCGAAGGCACCCTGCAGGCGCAAGCGGGTATAGAGGTAGGCGCTGACGAAGCCGGTGATCGAGAAGGAGACCATCAGCGTCACCGCGACCGCGAATCCCTGCGAGTCACCTCCCAGGCTCGGGGCGAGGCCGTCGGCAAGGTCTTCGATCGCCCCGCTCACCTTGTGGATCTGCACCAGGCCGACCCCGACCAGGATTTTCGTCAGCCAGTCGGAGATTTCCTCGAGGTTCGTGTTCGGCGCGAACCGCTGAGCCGCGGAGGCGGCCACCGCGGCATCGGCGGTGGCATTCTGGGCGGCGCCCGTTTTGCCGCCCTGTCCGTCGGCGGGATCCGAGCGCTTGGCGACGCTGCGCGGAATCCCGAAGAGGAAGCCGAGCAGCGCTCCCACCGCGAAGGCCGCGACAGCGGTCAGCAGCCCCACCGCGAAGATTTCTCCGCTCGGCTCCTGGCTGTGCGCGTAGAAGTACAGGGCCAGCGTCGCGGGGATGCCGAAGGCGAGCAATACCCGCAGCGTGCCCGACTGCCCCCCTTCTTTTTCGTGCTGCTGCTGCCGTGCTTTGCGTCGCGTCTCCCAGAAGCGCCACCACGCTTCGCGACGCGTCTTCTTCCTCAGTGCCTTCTCGTCACGCTTGGCTTTCTCCGCCGCCGCCCGCGCTTCATGATCCTTTCGCGGCCGCTCGATCGCTTCGACCCGTCCTGTCTCCTCGCGCTCGATTCGTGTCAGCTCGATCTCACATCTGACTCGGGCGACTTCTGCCTTGCAAGTGGCCTCGGCCTGGCGGGCGAGGCGCTCGGCCTCGGCCGGGGTCACGCTCGGAGCCGGTGTCGGGACCGGCGCGGTCGGAGTGACCCTGGTCTCTCTTGCCCTGCACCAATGCCCCACGGCTCCCCACCTCTTTCGAATTTTACAGACTGCTCAGCGACTCTTAAGTACATGCCCGTGCGGTGTCAAGGGGAAGGAGGACCAAGTTCGATTGAACTAGGCTTGGCCTGTGGCCCGCAAGACCGCGAGTGGAGACGAGGCGGCCGCCGTTGCGGCGGCGATCGCGCGGTTCGAGGCGGAGGCCGGAGGGGCGCCTGGGGAGGACGCGCCACCGGTCGACCCGTGGCAGCGGGCGGCGCTGATCGAGGGGGTCGGCGCCAAGCAGACCGTGCAGGATCTAGAGAGAGGATCGAAATGGCTGTCGTGAAAATCATCGAGCTGGTCGGGAGCTCAAAGACGTCGACCGACGACGCCGCCAAACAGGCGTTGAGCCAGGCGCAGGGCACCTTGCGCAACATCCGCGCCGTCGACATCGTCTCGACCGGAATCCGCGGCGAGAACCTCGACGAGTACCGCGCCCACGTCCGGGTCGCGTTCCTGATCGAGGGAACGGACATCGACTGATGAGCGAGGCGGGGAGAGAGGTCTCGCGCGAGGAGGCCCAGAAGCTGATCGACGAGGGCGCGCAGCTGGTCGACGTGCGCGCCGAGCACGAGTGGGAGGCGGGGCACCTCGCGGGAGCCAACCACCTGCCGCTCGACGAGCTGGCCGAGCGCGCCGGGGAGATCGACAAGGATCGGGTCGTGGTGCTCTATTGCCGCGGGGGCACCCGCTCGACGATGGCCACCACGGCCCTGGCCGACGCCGGCTACGACGCGGCCAAGCTCAGCGAGGGCATTGTCGGCTGGGACGAGGCGGGCCTGCCGCTCGCTCCCGAGGACGGCTACGTGGCCGAGTCCGGCGAGGCCGCAGCCGTGCTGCAGGCACGCAAAAGGGCCGTTTAGCAGTAAATACCTGAATCCCTGTCAGGTTTTGCTATTTTCTCCCAATGGAGCTAGCGGTAACGGAGAACAAGGAGCAGAAGGGCAAGGGCCGCGTCGGCACTCTGGAGAACCCGGAGTCCTACGCCAACGTCCCGGGCCACATCATCCCGATCATCGAGCGCGAGTTCGACGACTTCGACAACGAAGCTGAGGAGTTTCTCGCCGAGCGCCTGCCGGAAAACGAGTTCATCGGCTTCCGGCTCAAACAGGGCGTCTACGGGCAGCGCCAGCCGGGCGTGCAGATGGTCCGGGTCAAGCTTCCCTTCGGCGGGGTCACCCCCGATCAGATGGATGCCTTCGCCGCGGTGGTGGAGAAGTACGCGCCGCTGAACAAGGGGCACATCACCACCCGCCAGAACATCCAGATCCACCACGTGCCGCTGCGCGACATGGAGTCGCTGATCCGCGAGATCTCCAGCACCGGCCTCTCCTCCCGCGAGGGTTGCGGCAACACCATGCGCAACGTCACCGGCGACCCCTGGGCCGGCGTCGCCGCCGACGAGGTCTTCGACCCGACCCCTTACGCCGGCGCCTACATCCGCTACTTCGTCCGCCACCCGACGACGCAGCTGATGCCGCGCAAGATCAAGACCTCCTTCACCGGCTCCGCCGAGGACCGGGCGATCAGCGGCATCCACGACATCGCCTTCCTCGCCGTCGAAAGGGACGGGGTCAAGGGCTTCGAGATCCGCGTCGGCGGCGGCACCTCGATCATGGCGCGCGTCGCGCCGACCCTCTACGACTTCGTCGAGGCCGACAACGGCGACTACATGAAGGTCACCGAGGCGGCGCTGCGGATCTTCGACCGCCAGGACTGGCTGCGCGTCAACCGCGCCCGGGCCCGGATCAAGGTCCTGATCGACAAGATCGGGATCGACGCCTTCCGCGACCAGGTCGAGGAGGAGCTGCAGGGCGACTGGGTCGAGGAGCGTGAATTCGACGCCGATCTGGTCGAGCGCCTGCGTTATGACGACGACGAGCAGGCCAACGCGCCCGCCAAGCCGCCCGAGGCCGCCTCGCCCAATGGCGACCGCACCGAGTTCGAGCGCTTTCTCGAAGGCAACGTCCAGGCGCAGCGCCAGGAGGGCTTTTCCACGGTCGAGGTGAAGATCACCCGCGGCGACCTCAGCCCGGAGCAGTTCCGCGGCCTCGCCGCGATCATGCGCCAGCACACCGGCGGCTACGCCCGCAGCACCGTGCAGCAGAACTTCGTCCTGCGCTGGATCCGCGACGAGTCGCTCTACGAGGTCTGGCAGCAGCTGGGCGAGCTGGGCCTGGCCGAGGCCGGCGCCCGCGAGATCACCGACACCGTCAGCTGCCCCGGCACCGACAGCTGCAAACTCGGGATCGCCAGCTCGATGGGCCTCAACCGCGCGATCAAGGAGCGGGTGGAGTCGATGCAGATCACCGACTCGCTGACCAAGCGGATCCACATCAAGATGAGCGGCTGCCCGAACGGCTGCAGCCAGCATCACATCGCCAACATCGGCTTCTACGGCGCCTCGCTGAAAATCGGCGACCGCCAGATGCCCGCCTACATCCCGCACATCGGCGGCAACTTCGAGGGTGGCGAGGTGGTCTTCGGCACGCGGCTGAAGTCGCGCCTCCCGGCCAAACGGGTCCCCGAGGCGGTCGAGCGCTGGGTCAGGCTCTACGAGGACGGGCGCGAGGAGGGCGAGGAGTTCAACGCCTTCGCCGAGCGCATCGGGGCGGGCAGCTTCGAAGCCGTCGTCAAGGAGCTGACGATGCCGGCCGAGTTCAGCCTCGAGACGATGCAGCAGTTCATCGACTGGAACCGCTCCAGCCCGTACAAAGTCGAGCGCGGCGAGGGGGAGTGCGCCATATAGGCGCCCGACAAGCCATGAAGCCACCGCCAATCACCCTGTCGGGCACCGTGCCGACAATTACCGACCACGAGACGGTCGCCGACGAGCTCGAGGGTCGCACCGCGCAGCAGACGCTGGAGTGGATGTTCGAGACCTTCGGGGCCGAGCACTACATCGCCTGCTCGTTCCAGAAAACGTCGTCGGTGACGGCGCATATAGCGAGCCAGGTCAACCCCGAGGCGCGCTTCTTCTACCTCGACACCGACGTCCTCTTTCCGGAGACCTACGAGACCCGCGACCGGCTCGCCGAGTCGCTGGGGATCGAGTTCGACCGCTTCCACAACCTGACGCTCGAGGAGCAGGCCGCCGAGTACGGCGACGAGCTCTGGAAGAGCGACCCCGATTCGTGCTGTGGACTGCGCAAGGTCGAGCCGATGCGGCGGGCCCTTTCTTCCGTAGACTGCTGGGTCGCCGGCGTCCGCCGCGGAGACTCCAGCAGTCGTTCGAAGACGCCGAAGCTCGGCTGGGACAAGAAATTCAACCTCTGGAAGCTGAATCCGATCGCGGACTGGTCCGAGCGGGACGTCTGGAACTACATCCGTGAGCACCACCTCCCCTACAACCCTCTTCACGATCAGGGCTACCCGTCGATCGGCTGCACGCATTGCACGCAGCCGGTTGGGCCGGGCGCCTCGCCGCGCGACGGTCGCTGGGCGGGCGTGGCAAAGACCGAGTGCGGAATCAACTAGCGCCCCGGGGCGCCTTCCCCGCGAACTGAAGATTCAGCGCTGATGGAGAAGACCACGCCAGTGCGCACGGCGGCCATCGAGCTGTCCGACCTCGACACCCTCGAGGCCGAGTCGATCCACATCATCCGCGAAGTCGTAGCTGAATTCGAACACCCGGTGATGCTGTTCTCGGGAGGCAAGGACTCGGTCCTGATGCTGTACCTGGCGCGCAAGGCGTTCGCGCCGGCGCCGGTCCCGTTCCCGATCATGCACGTGGACACCGGGCACAACTTCCCCGAGGTGATCGAGTTCCGCGACCGCACCGTCGCCGAGCTGGGGCTGCGGCTCGAGGTCGCCTCGGTGCAGGAGCAGATCGACGCCGGCCGGATCAAGGTCGCCCACCCGCTGGAAAGCCGCAACCGCCACCAGACCGTGGCCCTGCTGGAAGGGATCAAGAACGGCGGCTTCGACGCCGTCTTCGGCGGCGGCCGCCGCGACGAGGACAAGGCGCGGGCGAAGGAGAGAGTCCTCTCCTTCCGCGACAAATTCGGCCAGTGGGACCCGAAGAACCAGCGGCCGGAGCTGTGGCGCCTCTACAACGGCCGCCACCAGAAGGGCGAGCACATCCGCGTCTTCCCGATCTCCGACTGGACCGAGCTCGACGTCTGGCGCTACCTGGCCCGCGAGCAGGTCGACCTGCCGCAGATCTACTTCGCCCACGAGCGCGAGGTGGTCGAGGTCGAGGGGCTGCTGATGGCCGTCAACGAGTTCTTCCCGCTGCCCGAGGGCATGGAGCCGAGCACGCAGATGGTCCGCTACCGGACCGTCGGCGACGCCACCAGCACCGGCGCCGTCGAGTCGACCGCGACCGAGTACGAGGCGGTGATCGCCGAGACCGCGGTCTCCCGCATCACCGAGCGCGGGGCTACCCGCGGCGACGACCGCTTCTCGGAAGCCGCGATGGAGGATCGCAAGAAGGAGGGCTACTTCTAGTGAGCCAGCTCCTGCGGATCGCCACCGCCGGCTCGGTCGACGACGGCAAGTCGACCCTGATCGGGCGGTTGCTGCACGACACCAAATCGATCTTCGAAGACCAGCTCAGCGCGATCGAGCAGACCTCGGTCAAGCGCGGCGACGAACAGACCGACCTGGCGCTGCTCACCGACGGCCTGCGGGCAGAGCGCGAGCAGGGGATCACGATCGACGTCGCCCACCGCTACTTCGCGACGCCCAAGCGCAAGTTCGTGATCGCCGACACCCCCGGCCATATCCAGTACACGCGCAACATGGTCACCGGCGCCTCCACCGCCAGCCTGGCGCTGCTGCTGGTCGACGCCCGCAAGGGCGTCCTCGAACAGACCCGCCGCCACGCGCTGCTCTCATCGCTGCTGCGGGTGCCACACCTGATCCTCTGCGTGAACAAAATGGACCTCGTCGACTACGACCAGGCGGTCTACGAGGAAATCCGTCACGACTTCACCAGCTTCGCCGCCAAGCTCGAGATCACCGATCTCGACTTCGTCCCGATCTCGGCCCTGGCCGGCGACAACGTGGTCGAACGCTCGACCAACATGCCCTGGTTCGACGGGCAGCCGCTGCTGGGCCAGCTCGAGGACGTCCACATCGCCTCCGACCGCAACCTGGTCGACAACCGCTTCCCGGTCCAGTACGTGATCCGGCCGCAGGTGGCCGAGCACCGCGACTACCGCGGCTTCGCCGGCTCGGTCGTCGGCGGCATCTTCAGGCAGGGAGACGAGGTGATGGTCCTGCCGTCGCGCAAGACCTCGACGATCGCCCAGATCGACACCCCCGACGGCGCCGTCGACCAGGCCTTCCCGCCGATGGCGGTGACGATGCTGCTCGAGGACGAGCTCGACATCTCCCGCGGCGACATGATCTGCCGCCCCACCAACCAGCCGAGCGCCAACAACCGCTTCGAGGCGATGGTCTGCTGGTTCGACGAGACCTCCTCCCTGCGCACCGGCGCGCCCTACCAGCTCAAGCACACGACCAAGTGGATCACCGCCGAAGTGGAGACGCTGCGCTACGAGCTCAACGTCGACACCCTGCACCGTGATCTCGGAGCGGAGACGCTCGAGGTCAACGACATCGGCCGGATCTCGATCCACACCACCTCGCCGCTCTTCTTCGACGAGTACCGGCTGAACCGGGCGACCGGCAGCTTCATCCTCGCCGACCCCGCGACCAACCTCACCGTCGCCGCGGGGATGATCATCGGCAGCGGTGGCGAGCCGGCCGTCGCCGCCACCGACTCGGTCGTCGCCGAGAACATCACCTTCCACCCCAGCAGCCTCTCGCGCGAGGAACGGCGCGAGGCGCTGGGAACCGCGGGTGCGACGATCTGGATGACCGGGCTCTCCGGCTCCGGCAAGTCGACGATCGCCGCGGCCGCCGAGCACACGCTGGTCGGCGGCGGCCGCAACGCCTACATGCTCGACGGCGACAACCTTCGCCACGGCCTCAACGCCGACCTCGGCTTCAGCGAGGAGGACCGGGCCGAGAACGTGCGCCGCGTCGGCGAGGTGGCGAAGCTGCTGGCCGAATCCGGCGTGGTGGCGATCACCTCCCTGGTCAGCCCCTTCAAGGACGCCCGCGACAAGGTCCGGGCCGCCCACGAAGCCGCCGGGGTCCCGTTCTACGAGGTCTTCGTCGACACGCCGCTGGACGAGTGCGAAAAGCGCGACCCGAAGGGGCTCTACGCGAAGGCGCGGACCGGCGAGATCACCGACCTGACCGGCGTCGGCAGCCCGTACGAGGCTCCGGAGAATCCGGAGCTGACGACGGATCCCGACCTGGAGACCGCGGTTCGCCAGGTCCTCGGCCTCCTGGGCTGAGCCCTCTACTTGGCGAGGCGTTCGAGGACCTCGCGGTCCTCCTCGAGGCGGCGCTTCAGTCGCTTCTGGAAATCCTTGTCGGCGCGCCGAGCCGCGATGTGATTATCGATCGCCTTGCGCACGGCCTCGGAGACAGGCATGTCGTCGGCTCGCGCAATCGCGGCCAGCTCTGCTGCTTTGTCCTCTGGGAGGCGAAGGCTCATCGCTTTAACCGCCATGGCGCTTCCTTTCGTGCTGGGAATTGAATTCTGTGTTTTTTCACTCGACTCAATTTAAGCATATTGAATTTTGGTCTCACGCTATTTTGATACCTTGGCATCAAAATGTCAGACCGTTTGGAATTCACCGACCTTGTTCTCATCGCCGAATCCTTTCTCGGCGAGTCCGCCGAGAATCTATCTCGCGTCATTCTCATCCCCAGCGCCGAGTCGGCATTAGCCGCCCCATTCGCGACTTTCGACGGAATTGACTTTTATGAAGATCCGGCGGAACGCGCGGCCATCTGCTGTTCTCGAATCATTCGCAACCATCCGCTTCCCGATGGGAACAAGCGGCTGGGATACGAGTGCATGCGGGAGATGTTGGAACGAAGCGGGATCCCCTGGCCACGGCCGAGCGAGGACGTGGACGAGATCGTTTCGACGATCGAGGGCTTGGCGGCGCGAACGGTCTCGGAGCGCGATTTCGTCAGTTGGGTGCGACGGCGGACCGAGATCCGAGAGTAGCTAGATCCGCGGTGGTACCTGCGGCTTGCCGAGGCCGTAGGTCTCGTAGGCGCCGAACTCGGCGAAGGTCTTGTGGGCCGGGCCGTGGTAGTCGGAGGAGGCGGTGGGGACGAGGGAGAGCTCCTCGCAGAGCGCCAGCAGGTGCGCGGTCTGCTCTTTGGAGTGGCTCGGGTAGAAGGTCTCGACCCCGTCGGCGCCGAGCGAGCGGATCAGGTGCTCGACCTTGTCGGGCTCGGAGATGTCCCAGTAGGGATGGGCGATGACGGCGACGCCGCCGGCTTCGCGGATCAGCTCGATCGCCTGCGCGGCACTGGGCCAGCGGCGCGGCACGAAGGCCTTGGCACCGGGCACCAGGTACTCCTCGAAGAAGGGGCCGAGGTCCCCGGTCGCGCCGGCCGCCCTGGCGATGTGGGGCCGGCCGATCGAGTCGGCGGCGCCGGCCTCGCGGATCGCGTCGTCGAGAGTCAGGTCGAAGCCCTCCCGGCGCAGGTTCTCGACGATCTCCCCGGCCCGCTCGCGCCGTCCTAGCTGCGCCCGCTCGCAGGCCGGCGCGATCTTCTCCAGGTCGACCCAGTAGCCGCAGATGTGGAGGTCTTCGGCGTACTCGTGCACGCAGGACATCTCGATCGCCGGCACCAGCTCCACCCCCAGCTCCCGCGCCGCCTCTTCGGCCTCCGGCACGCCGGCGACCGCGTCGTGGTCGGTCAACGCCAGCGTCGTCACCCCGGCCTTGGCGGCTTCCGCGACGACGCCCGCCGGCTCCAACTGCCCGTCGGAGACCACGGAATGACTCTGCAGCTCGATCAACACTTGTCCCTCCACAGCTCGATGCCCATGACGGCGCAGCCTAACTACGGCCGGTGAAGGGGGGTCGTCATACCCTCTCCAGACACTCAAAAGCGAGCGCAGCGAGCGAGTCTGGAGAGGGTATGACGACCCCCCTCTGCCCACATAAATAGACTGCGCCGCCGTGTTCCAGAAGGTGCTCATAGCCAACCGCGGCGAGATCGCCATCCGGGTCGCCCGGACCCTGAAGGAGATGGGCATCGTCTCGGTCGCCGTCTACTCCGAGATCGACCGCGACGCGCCGCATGTGCGCGCGGCCGACGAGGCCTTCCTGATCGGTCCCGCGGTCCCGGCTGAGAGCTACCTGAAGATCGAGAAGATCATCGAGACCGCGCGGGAGGCCGGGGCGGAGGCGATCCATCCCGGCTACGGCTTCCTCGCCGAGAACGCCGACATGGCGCGCGCCTGCGCCGCGGCCGGCATCACCTGGATCGGCCCGCCGCCGGAGGCGATCGAAGCGATGGGCTCGAAGACGATGGCGCGCGAGATCATGGAGAAGGCCGGGGTCCCGATCGTGCCCGGCTCGACCGAGGTCGCCAAGGACGTCGACGCGGCTCGCAAGCAGGCCGAGGAAGCTGGCTACCCGGTCGCCTGCAAGGCCGCCGGCGGCGGTGGCGGCAAGGGCTTCCGCGTGGCGATGACGCCCGAGGATCTCGAGGAGGCCTTCGAGGGCTCCGCCCGCGAAGGCGAGAAGTTCTTCTCCGACGACCGCGTCTACGTCGAGCGCTACCTCGAGGACCCGCGCCACGTCGAGGTTCAGGTCCTGGCCGACTCGCACGGCAACGTGATCCACCTCGGCGAGCGCGACTGCTCGATCCAGCGCCGCCACCAGAAGGTGATCGAGGAGGCCCCGGGCCCGCACGTCGACGAGGAGATGCGGGAGCGGATCGGCAAGATCGCCACCGATGCCGCCGCCGCCGTCGGCTACCGCGGCGCCGGCACGATCGAGGGCATGCAGGTCGGCGACGAGTACTTCTTCCTCGAGATGAACACCCGGGTCCAGGTCGAGCACTGCGTGACCGAGATGATCAGCGGC